>ERZ1645187.5155-NODE-5155-length-10280-cov-4.563912_pt1 | contig 10280 bp, 11 predicted proteins | sample MGYA00575352_ERZ1645187 | MGnify/ENA primary metagenome ERZ1645187 (study PRJEB40837, sample SAMN11349314) | freshwater sediment metagenome | isolation source: river sediment | host: Sediment | place: India: Wazaribad , New Delhi | collected 2017-02-21 ...
GTGGCTCGTGGCGAACGCCCCGGCGGACGCGGCGATGATGGGCCAAACAGACACGGACGCGGAATATCTGTTCCGGGCCAAGATTCTCCCTACGCTCAAGGCCAGCCCGGCGACAGCGGCCTTGCTGGCTAGCGTGGGGCGGAACGACATAACGAAAAACCGGCTCGATCTCGGGACGATGTCTTTCCGCATTCACGGCCCCGGCAAGAACTCGACGCAGTCCGCGTCGGTTGAAATCCTGTTGCTTGATGAGGCGTGGCTTTTTCCGCTGGGGACGATCCTCGAGATCCTCGAACGCACAAGCACGAAGGAAGCAACCCGGAAGATCGTCACGGTTTCGCAGGCTGGCGAGGAACGGTTGGATCGGAACGGGAAACCGGCATGGGACGAATGGGGCGGCTGGTGGCACCGGGGGACGCAGGAGGTTTTCGCCGTGGTCTGCCCGCACTGCGGGTCCAGGTTCGAGCCAAAGACTGAGCATTTCCACGCTTTCGGCCGTGATCCAGAGACCAAAGAATGGGATTGGGCGACGGTCAGGAAAACAACTTTCCTCGAAACCCCCTGCTGCAAGCGGCCGATAACAAACACGCCAACAAACAGGCGGCGTTTGTCCGCGTCTGGGAAATACATCCCGACGAATTCCAACCCGGCCCCCCGGCATCGGTCGTTCCGCTATAGTTCATGGGTGGTTTACTGGCAGGACTGGGGGAGCCTCTTGGAGATGTTTCTCAGGGCACAGGATGCGTTGAAGCAGGGCAACATCGAACCACTGAAAATCTGGACACAAAAGAAAGAGGCCAGATGGTGGACGGTGAAGGATCAGGAGATCCCCAGCTTCAAGGAAAGAAAGTTTTTCAACTACAAGCTGGCCGACTTTTCCTCGGGCATAGCGTGGGAAAACTCCCTGCTCCGGCTCATGACCGTGGACATGCAGACGGATTGCTTCAAGGTTTTGATCCGGGATTTCCAACCCGGCGGAGCTTCACGGCTCGTTTACGAAAACGGGGCAGTGAAAACATGGGCTGATGTGGCCTCGATCCAAGCCAGGTTCCGGGTCCCCGCTTACCGCGTGGCGGTGGACAGCTCAAATTGGCAACAAGAGGTGTGGCGGGAATGCGCCGTGCGGAAATGGATCGCGCGGGAAGGGTCCGGAGGCAAGACCTGGCGGCACTCGGTGAACAAAACAAACATCGTCCGCCCGTTTTCTCCGGTTCGGTCGGGACGGGTAGCGACGGCTAGAAAAGAAAGCGGCGGGCGACCGGGGAAACCGGCGGCAGCTTTCGTTTACGAATGGTCGAACCTTTTCTTCAAGGATTGGCTCTCCCGGCTCATCTCGGGGCAAGGCGCGGTCTGGGAATACCCCGACGACGCGTCCGAAGAATACATCGAGGCATTGGATTCCGAGGCCCGCCGGATCGGCGCGGACGGAAAACCGAAATGGGAAAAGGTCGGGAAGCGGAGAAACCACTTTTGGGACTGCGAATGCATGGCCCTCGCCTTGGCTTCCATCGTCGGGGCTACGAAACCCGAGCTGGCCGTCTTTGCTGACATGGAGATCAGCGAGGAAAACTGACCGCGAAAGAAAACGGACACGCTGTGTCCGTTTGACGCATTGCGGAAGGCATGGCATCAGCGATTACCCGGGCGGTCACTACTGTCCTCGAATACTACAGGGTCAAATACCCCGACAAAACGGAGCGCATTGCCGCGCTCAAAGCCGACTACTTGGCAGCATACGAATCAAAGAGCGGCCAGATCGGCAAGACGTTGACATCGACCGGCGCGGACGGTGTCTCGGCATCCTGGACTGTTTCACTGTCGGTTGAGGATCAGCTGGCCGTCATGGCCGGGGCGCTTCGCCGACTCGAGGGCCGGGCGGCAACCTGCGTTTCGTTGATAGCCAGAGACAGGTGGGAGTAAACATCATGGCCAAGAAAAAAAACATTTCGATCAAAGCAACCGGCCGCTCACAAGCCGGGTCCCGCTACAATTATCTCGGGGCACGCCGGATGGAGAAAAGCCGGACGATGCTCCAAACCGTCCTCGACGATATTTACCAAGTCGTTCCGATCACCGATTGGAAATATCTGGTCAGCCTGTCCCGCCAGCTCGTCATCAATAACGGCCTGCTCAAGGGGATCATCGAAGACAAGGCCACGGGCGTTGTCGGCGATGGTTTCGAGCCGGAGTTTTTGGGTGCGGATGAAAACTGGGGCGAAGCCGCCAAGAACTGGCTCATCAACGATTGGATGCCGGGTTGCGAAGTCCGCGGAATCCTCGATTTCAAAGACATCCAATACCAAAAATCCACGGCGATGGATTCGAGCGGGGATGTTTTCCGCCTGCTCACACGCCGGGCGAACGGAATGCCCGCGATCCAGTTGATCGGGGCGCACCGGATCGGACAACGCGAGATGGGCAACCTGATCGATGGCGGCCCCTGGGGCGGCATGAGGATCGAAAACGGTGTCATTTCCCTGCCCGATTCGGGCGAAGTGATCGCCTACAATGTTTTGGGGGACACCGAGGAAGAGGACAGGGTGATCCCGAAGGGCCCAATGGCGCACCTGTTGGATCCCGTGTTTGCCGACCAGGTCCGTGGCCTTCCTGCCGCCGTGGCTGGCCTGCGGGCGTTGGTGATGTCGGAAAAGACAGACGAAAACGAAGAGGACTTTGTCGAGATGATCTCCCGCTTGTTTTTCGTGGAGAAAAACGAAACTGGTGAAGCCGGGCCGGATTTCGGTGGCGGCGATCTGGAAGGAAACGACGGCGAGGGAAGCCCGAGACTCGTGGATCTTTGGCACGGCTTGGCGAAGGTTTTCACGGCCGGAACGGACTCCGGGATCGAAGCATTCAACCCGGGCGACCGCCCTTCGGAGGCATTCGACCGCTTTTCCGACCGCCGGTATCGCATCATCTGCGCGGGAATTGGTTGGCCATACGAGCTCGCTTGGAAACTCGGAGAGCTCACAAGCGTTGGTGTGCACTCGGTCGAGCAGAAAGCACAGCGCACCATCCGCGACCGGCAATCGAAACTGGTTCCCTCGGCAATCACCGAGATCCGGTGGGCGATCTCGGGCGCAATGGCGATGGGTATCCTTCCGAGAAACGACGACTGGCAGAAATGGGCAGTCACCCTGCCGCCGAAATACTCTCTGAACCCGACGAAAGCGGCCGACAGCCGCCGGAAAGACCTCGAACTTGGCCTGACAACGGTCGGCCGGGTGCTCAAAGAAGAGGGCACACCTGGCGGAGCGAAAGCGCTTTTCCGGGAGCGTGCGGTTGAGATCGCGGCCAAGAAAACAATCAGGGACGAGGTTTCGAAGCAATCCGGCCAGCCGATTTCGGATGATGAGATGGGCCGCCTGGGGATCGGATCCACAAGCCAACCGGCAAAAGAGGAAAACAAGCCGAAGGAAAAGAAAGAAAACGACCCGAAGGACGATCCGGAGGATGACACGGAGGATTAACCATGAACGAAATCTGGCTCATCGAATCAGGCTGGCACGCCACCCAAATGGCGAAAGCGGCAAAAGCCTACTCGCATTCCGTTGATTTCCTGAAACAGGAAAGCAATGACGACCGCGTCCGGAGCTATTTCAAACAGTTCAACCGGCTCAAAGACCCCATGTATATGGCGGCGGAGGGCGTCGGGGTCATCGAAGTGGTCGGGCCCCTAATGAGTGGTGCCGCCCCCGTGGACAAATGGCTCGGGGCCACGGACTACAAAGACATCATGCGGGACATCAAGGCGGCGTCCAACGATCCGGCGGTCAAAGCCATCGTCCTCGATGTCGATAGCGGCGGCGGCATGGCCCTCGGGGCCCCGGAGATCGCCGATGCCATCGCAGAGCTGGCCCAGACCAAGCCTGTCGTGACGCACACCTCAACAATCATGGCCTCGGCGGCCTACTATGTCAGTGCCGGTGCCACGGCGGTTGTGGCTTCCCGCTCGGCCATCGTGGGATCGATCGGAACGGTTGCCCAGGTGGTAGATATCACCGCGATGCTCGAAAGATTTGGGGTCAAGATCGAGACTTTCACACCTGACCAGTCAGACTTGAAAACAGCGTCCTACCCGACTGTTAAAATGACAGACGCACAGCGCGCTTGGATCAAAGAAAGCGTCACGGCGACAAACGAAGATTTCATGAGTTTCGTCACCGGCCAACGCCCCGGGGTTGGATCCTCGGCAATGCGCGGCCAAGTGTTTTCCGGGTCCCGTGCCGAGGCGGCCGGGCTCGTGGACGCGCTCGGATCGTTCGAGGAAGCGATCACGCTGGCGGGAAAACTGGCGGGGCAAGGTTGACGGTTGCCGGTCTGCATGAAGATTTCCGAAATCCTCGCCAAACTGACCGGGTCGAAAAACGATGCCGGTGAAACTGTCTCCCCGACCCTCTCGGTCGAAGAGCTCAACACAATGGCCACGGCCCTCCAGGCCCGCGAGACCGAACTCACAGCGCAAGCCACAGAGCTCGAAGCCCGCAACGCGGAGCTTGTCGAGAAAGAAGCTGGCCTGAACGCGAAAGAAACCGAGCTCACGGAAAAAGAGACCGGGATCACAGCGAAAGAAACCGAGCTCACGACAAAAGAGACTGACCTTTCCGCCAAGGAGACTGCCATCGCCGATCGCGAGGCGGCCCTCAACGCGGCCACGGCCCCGGTGAAACCGGAGTCCAAGGAAAACACTCTCGAGGCCTACGCCGCCGAGAAAAACCCGGCCAAAAAGTTTCAGCTGTTCCGCAAAAACAAAGCGGCGCTCTTGAAAAAGTAACGGCAACAATTGACAGGAAAATACAAGCACTATGGCAAATAGCATCACAGGCATCAACGACGACATCCTGAGCAACGCGGTCCTTGAAGGATTCGTTGCCGAGGTGCTCGCTCTCACCGCATTCACGACTTCCTTCTCCGCAGACGCGGTGAAGAAAGGCGAAAAAGTCTCCGTCCCCCGGGTCGGATCGCAAGACGCAGCCGCAACGAAGACAACCCACGGGGCTTACACCCTGCAGGATTCTGACAGCGATGCAGTCGAAATCGCAATCGGCCAGCCCGTCTATGTGAGCTCCGCTCTCGACGACAGCGAAGTGGCCAACAGCTCGGTTCTGACCCTTGACCTTTATGGCAAGCAGAAGGGCGCGATCCTTGCACAGGCTGTCGTCGCCGACATCCTCTCGAGCGTCACACTCAACAACTTCGGAGCCGCTGGCCTCACAAGCACAGCCGCTAACTTCGATGTGGACGATGTGATCGACCTCAAAGCAGTTTGCGACGCGGCCAACATGCCGATGAGCCCCCGCGCCATCGTCCTCGGGCCGACCTACGTCGCGAGCCTGCTCAAAGACAACGCCATCCAAAACGCTTCCGCGTTCGGATCGAGCGCCCCTGTCAAAGACGGTTCCATCGGCAAGCTGGCTGGGTTCGACGTGTTCAACTCGAACTTGGTTCCGGCCAACGCCCAGAACCTCGTGGGCTTCGCAGCTCATCCGGCGGCTCTCGCCATCGCGATGCGCTACCTCAAACCGCAGGACGGCAACACCTACAGCGCCGCGTTCCCCGTCACAGACGAGAAAACAGGCATCACGCTGGGTGTCCGCGAAGGTTACGACAACCTGACGGGCCGCAAATACAAGATCTGGGAAGCCGCTTATGGCTACTCGGTCGGTATCGCCGCCGGTCTGAAACGCATCGTCTCGGCCTAAGGATTCAGGGGCTCTGGGTAACACCAGAGCCCCATCCCTACTAACATGATCACAAGCGTAATCGTAGGACACAAAGGAGACAAAGCCGAGGCCATCAAAGCGGCCAAGGGGGATCTCCGCAGCGAGTATAAAGCCCTGCTAGAATCCCCGTCCGGCTACGACCTCATCGAACTCATCACGTCCAGCAATGGCCGTGTAAAACGCAAGAAGCTCGACGCAGTTGTCGAGGAAACCCCGAAAGCGAAAACATCCAAGAAATAAATTTATGGCACAAGTAAACGACACAGCGGCCGGCTACCAAGTCGGCGCAAACGCATCTGAAAAAATCGCATTCCACGGCGCGGCCCCCGCAGCCCAGAGGGCTGGCGCGGCCCAGGCGGCGATCGGTGCGGCAACCTACGCGGCCCCAACAGCAGTTCCGGCCGACAGCGTGGAAGCCGCATCCCCGACAACCGCAGAGTTCAACGCGGCCCTCGCGGCCCTCTCCAGCGCGCGCACGCAGTTGGTGGCCTTGGCCGCCGACGTTGCCACGCACAAAACGCTGGTGAACGAACTACGCGCAGCACTCGTGGAAAAAGGTCTCATCAAAGGCGCAGCCTAAAAAACATTGGTTGGTGTGTTCATGGCCCCGGGGATTTTCCCCGGGGTCTTTTTTTGACGCCTGCAAAGATCAATGACCTGGACACAGATGGAGAGGGCTGAAGCGGCAGAACTCCGAGCCGCAGGAAAAACAAACACGCAGATTGGGAGGGCGCTAGGAAGGAGCGTTGATTCTGTCGAGAAGCATTTCGCCAGAGAGCGCAAAAGGGCTGGCGTGACGATGCGTGTTGGCCGCCCCGCAAAGGGCGAAGAATGGATGGCACCGGTGCCTATCCCTGAGGGCTACATCTCTCCCATGACGACGATCCAATACGACGCCGAGGGAAATGTGAAAAACGAGTGGCGGCGGCTAACTCCGGCCCAGAAATCTCTTTCCGATTTTGCGGACGCGCTGGCCAAGAGGGTAGCGGGTAAGGGCAAGATCGTCCAGAGCCCGGCAATCATCCGCAATGCCAAGGCCGACATGTTGCAGGAGACTGTCATCGCCGACCCTCATCTCGGGATGTATGCGTGGCCGGACGAAACTGGATCGCACTCCTACGACATCAAGCGTGCCACGGAAACCGTCCGGGCCGCAGTGGATCACGCTTGCGAGCAGGCGCACCCCGGAGTCCATGTGATCGTTTTTAATGGCGACATCATGCACGGGGATAGCCGCTCCAACAAAACGGAGATGAGCGGGAACATCCTCGATATGGACACCCGATGGGCGAAGGTCTTGGAGCACGCCGAGGAATGCCTCGTGTCGTCTGTCGAGCTAGCGGCGAAGAAGGCCGCCAAGGTCGCCGTCGTCGTGAACCCCGGCAACCATGACTGGCACACGGCCCACGCATTGGGCCGCATCCTCGCGGCTTACTGGCGCAATTCCAAGGCCGTCACGGTCATGAATCACGCCCGGCCCCGCAAAACGCTCGTATGGGGCAACACGCTTTTGGGGTGGGCTCACGGCGACAGGGTCAAGCCGGCCGATTGGCCCAAAGTCATTGCCGCCGAGTTCCCCCAGGATTGGGGAAACACGAGGTATCGCTACTTGCACCTTGGCCACATTCACCACAGCAAAGTTTGCGGCCCCACGATGGTTGATGAGCAATCCGGCCTTACAGTCGAGTTCCTGCGCTCCCTTTGCCCAATTGATGCTTGGCACGCCGAGTCTGGCTATGTCGGGCAGCAGCACGGGTGCGACACGTTTCTATACTCAAAAAAATGGGGGATGGAAGCCCGCTGGTTCTTTAACTCGGAGCGCGTCTGGCATTGACGCACCAAAGAGGCATGAGTCTTTTCGACGAAATCAGGGTGGCCCTAGACGAGCTCAAAGCAGAGAGCGGCCAGACGGTGACGATTGATGGCGTGACATACCCGGCGATCGTTTCACAAGTTGCAGTTGCATCCGAGTTTTTGCCCGGCGCCGAGCTACAAACCGCACAGCTCACGGCGCGGGTATCGCGGACACGCATGTCCGCTCCACCGGCTACGCAAACCACGCTGGCATACGATGGCACCGACTACAGGATTGAGACAGTCTCTGGCTCTAGGCACTCGTGCCTATTAGGGCTGACCGCGCTGGAGAATTGACGCAAGCCGCAAGGCATGGCCGAGACCGCTAATTTTGTCCTGCCCGCACGAGGCATTGTCGTAGATGCAACGATTGTGCAGGGGGAGACGTGGGAGCTTAACCTTCTTTGGAGCACAACAACAGACGGGACGACCGCAACTCCGGTAAATATCACGGGCTACACGGCACGCATGATGATTCGGCAGGGCTACGAATCTTCCACCCCTCTAATCTCGCTGACTGACACGGCAGGTATCGCTCTAGGTGGATCGGCCGGAACGATCAAGGCGACCCTCACATCAACGCAAACTGCCGGGCTCACAGCCGGGAAATGCGTTTATGACTTGGAGCTAGTCTCCCCGGCCGGTGTGGTCACAAACATCGCCCGTGGCACGCTAACAATTATCCGCAACGTTACCCGCTAACATGGACACCATCGAAGTCATAACGCAAACGCAGGTTGTCGAGGTTGTCACCGCTGGCCCCCAGGGTCTGAAAGGCGACAAAGGCGATCCCGGCGATGTCGGAGGAAGCATCCCGTGGGAAAACGTCACAGACAAACCATCGACCTTCGCGCCAACGGCGCACGCATCATCGCACGCCAGCGCGGGAGACGACCCGCTATCGCCCGCCGACATCGGCGCGGCCTCCGCCGCCCAAGGCGCTCTCGCAGACAGCGCCGTGCAACCCGGCGACCTCGGCACCGCCGCCGCCGCCGCGACGACGGATTTTGCAACGGCCTCCCATAACCATTCGCACAACGCCCTGAGCGGCCTCCAAGGCGGCGCGACTGGCGCTTACTACCATTTGCCAGCAGGCACCGCCGACAATCAGGTTGCCACTTGGGACGAAGCCACGGGAACTTGGGCGGGTGAGGCTCCTGCGGCGCACGAGCATGTTGCAGCGGACATCACGGATTTCGCAGCATCCGTCGAAGCCGTGTCGCCGCCTGCCGATTGGGACACGTTGGCGAACAAGCCGACGCTGGCCGCAGTCGCCACATCGGGCAGCTACAACGACCTTTCCAACAAACCCACGCTCGGCACAGCCTCCGCCGCCGCGACTACGGACTTCGACGCTTCCGGCACCGCTGCCAGCGCCGTCTCAACGCACGCTGGGAAGACGGACGGCAGCGCGCATTCCATTTCTGGAATCAGTGGGTTGGCCGATGCTCTGGCGGGCAAACAGGCCGCTGGCAGCTACGTCCCAACTTCGCGCACAATCAACAGCAAGGCGCTTTCGGCGGACATTACGCTTTCCGCCAGCGACGTAGGCGCTGCGGCAAGTTCGCACACCCACGACGCCGCCGACCTCACCTCCGGCACCATCGCCGACGCACGGCTTTCGGCCAACGTCGCGCTGGAGGACGCATCCAACACCTTCACGCAAAACCAAACATTCGACGGCACGAACAACGTCGCCCCGAACCAGACGGCGGCGAGTGGGTCGTCGGTGATGACGCGGGATTTGGTGGATGCGCGTAGCGGCAGAGTCCTTTTTTACCGAGTCAGCAGCGCCCTTTCGGCCACCTCGACAGCAAAAGTTTTTGACTCAACGACGCTCACCATTCCGGCTGGAACTTACGAAGTGCAGGCGCACGGTCGGGCGACTTACAATGGCAGCAACGGCGGTTGGTCATTTGGAGTGGAGCGAGCGAGCGGCAACAGCGGCACGGCCACAGCGTTAATTTTTCAGCACGTTGGTGAAAGTGGCATATTTAATAACTTGGGGGGCGCATATCGTGCGTCACCAACATTTAACTTGTTTGGTGGCAACGCAATTTTAGCCGCGGTAGGCGGTGCGACATCTCTGCACCGCACGGGCCAAGTCGCCGCGTCTGGTCTGCTCGTCGTCACCAGCGAGCTTGTCGTCGTTTGGTATGTAGCCCAAGTCGCAACTGACGCCAGCAACGCGACCACGTTGGACGCAAACTCATTTTTAATGCTTACAAAAGTCGCATGACCCTCCGCCTCTCCAACAACACCCTCACCCGCTACGTCACCCGCAGCGGCTACGCCGCCGCGCAAAGCTGGCTCGACGGCATTATTGCCGTGGGCGCGGCCGACCCCGACGCCCAACACGCCGACCTCCCCGCCGCGCCGTTCGCGTTCGCCGAGGTCGGGAGCAATTTCCCGGTAGCCAACGATTTTTACAACTCAAAGGATGGTGGGACTAGTGGGACGGTAGCGGCAAATGGCCTATCCAGCCCATACACCGGCGCAAAATATTACCGCTACCGCTTCAACACTGACACCACCTTCACATTTTTCTCCTCAATAGACGGGACAAACTGGACGGACCGAGGGACGATTAGCTACACTGGATGGATGGCCGGGGCCCCAGATTATTTTTTCATCGGCATCGAAGGCGACTGCGGCGATAATGGCAACCGACCGAACACAAAGGCGACAATAGACTACATCCGA
>ERZ1645187.5156-NODE-5156-length-10279-cov-7.333627_pt1 | contig 10279 bp, 9 predicted proteins | sample MGYA00575352_ERZ1645187 | MGnify/ENA primary metagenome ERZ1645187 (study PRJEB40837, sample SAMN11349314) | freshwater sediment metagenome | isolation source: river sediment | host: Sediment | place: India: Wazaribad , New Delhi | collected 2017-02-21 ...
GCGCGCGGCTTGTAGCTGCGCTTGTCGTCGCCATCCTCGCGCTTGGCGTAAGGCTTTCGCGGCGCGTCTCCCTCTTCGCGCCTGGCATAGGGCTTGCGCGGCGCGGGGGCCTCGCCCTCATCCTCGACGAAACGGGCGGGTTTGGGGGTATAGGCCGGTTTGTCACCACGCGGATTGTCGTATTTCGGCTTGTCGGCAAAGGGCTTGTCGCCCCACGACTTTTCCGCGCGCGGCTTGGTGGCGCGGGCCGGACGCTCGGACCGCTCGGCGCGCTCGGGGCGGGCAAGCTGCGGCTCGCCTTCCACCGGCTCGATGGTCAGGCCCGGCTCAAGCTCGGTGCGTTGGGTGATGCGGGCGGCGGGATCTTTGGCGATCTGCACGAAGGTCACGGTCTGCTGCACACGGATTGCGCCGATATCGGACTTGGTCATACCGAAAGCGTCGCAGATCTTGGGCAGCAGCCACCGGGCCTCGGCCCGGCCCTCATGGCCGACATTCAGCAAGAACCAGTCGGCCGGACCAAAGGCGTTGCGGTCGCGCGGGGCCGAGGGCGCGGGCGCCGGCGGCAGATCGTCCTGCAGCACTTCGGGGGCCGAGCGCCCCTCGCGCCACAGCCGCACGAAGGCTGCCGCCAGATGCTGGGCATCGAAGCGTTCAGCCAGCTGTTCGGCCAGCGCCAGATCATCGCCCGGGCCGTCCGCCAGCAGCGGCGAGTCGAGCAGACGTGCATCCTCGCGCGCCTGCACCTCATCGGCCGAGGGAGCCTTGCCCCACTCTGCCACCACCTTGGCGCCTTGCAGCAGGCGGTTGGCCTTGCGGAACTCGCTCGGCGGGACGATCAGCACCGAGGTGCCCTTGCGCCCGGCGCGGCCCGTCCGGCCCGAGCGGTGCAGCAGCGTTTCCGAGTTGGAGGGCAGATCGGCATGGATCACCAGCTCCAGCCCCGGCAGGTCGATGCCGCGCGCGGCCACGTCAGTGGCGATACAGACCCGTGCGCGCCCGTCGCGCAGCGATTGCAGCGCGTGCATCCGTTCGGATTGCGACAGCTCGCCCGACAGCGCCACGACCTGAAAGCCGCGATTGCCCATCCGCGCCAGCAGGTGGTTCACGTTCATCCGGGTCTTGCAGAAGATGATCGCGGTCTGCGCCTCATGGAAGCGCAGGATGTTGAAGATCGCATGTTCGCGGTCGCGCGCCGAGACCGAGACCGCCTGATACTCGATATCGCCATGCTGACGGGCCTCGCCCGCGGTCTGGATGCGCAGCGCGTCGCGCTGGAAGGTCGCGGCCAGTTTTTCGATCCCTGCCGGCACCGTGGCCGAGAACATCAGCGTGCGCCGGGTTTCGGGTGCGGCCTTCAGGATGAACTCCAGATCCTCGGCAAAGCCCAGGTCCAGCATCTCGTCGGCTTCGTCCAGAACGACGGTCTGGATCCAGCTGAGGTCAAGACTGCGGCGCTCGATATGGTCGCGCAGACGGCCGGGGGTGCCGACGACGATATGCGCGCCCCGCTCCAGCGAGCGGCGCTCGTTGCGATAGTCCATGCCGCCCACGCAGGTCGCGATCTGCACGCCGGCCTTGCCATAGAGCCACGCCAACTCGCGTGCGACTTGCAGCGCCAGTTCACGGGTGGGGGCGATGGCCAGCGCCAGCGGCTCGGCCGGGGGGGGCAGCATTTCTGCCCCGTTCAGCATTTCGGCCGCCATCGCGATGCCGAATGCCACCGTCTTGCCCGATCCGGTCTGCGCCGAAACCAGCAGGTCGCGCCCGGCGAGTTCTTCGCCCAGCATAGCCTCTTGAACCGGCGTCAGGCTTTCATAGCCCTTGGCCGACAACGCCTCGGCCAGTGCCGGGGCGATCATTTGATCCGTCATTTTCTTCGCCTTGAAGGGGGCATTTGCCCAATGCGGCCCTGCCGTCCCTTCACCGTCCGGCCTCCCGCCGGCGGCCGGAAACCCGGAGCCTCGAGGTCGCCCTTACGCGAGTTTTCACCGTCTGTATAGCCGAATCAGCCCGGATATCCGCCCTTCCACTCGGTCACATCCGGATAAAACCGCCGCCGCCACGCCCGCACCCGCGGATTCATCCGCCGGCGCCACAGCGGCGGGATCATCGCCAGCGCCGTCATCGCGGGATAGCCAAGGGGCAGCATCGGCGCCTCGTCCTCGGGGTAGGTTTGCAGCAACGGAAAGCGGCGGTCCGGCTTGTAATGGTGGTCCGAGTGACGTTGCAGGTTGATCAGCAGCCAGTTCGAGGCCCTGTGCGGCGCGTTCCAGCTGTGATGCGGGCGAACGGGCTCATACCTGCCGTTCGGCATCAGGCGGCGGGTCAGGCCATAATGCTCGACATAATTGGTCAGTTCCAGCTGCCAGATCGCCGAAAGGGCCTGGAACGCAAACAGGAAAAGCCCCGCCCAACCGCCAATCTGAAAGGCCAGGAACACCGCAAAGGCCTGCAAGCCGGCATAACGCCAGAACGGATTGCGGCGGTCCCAGACGGGGCGACCGGTTCGGGCCAGCCGATCCTTTTCAACCGTCCAGGCCGAAACCGGACATTCGCGCAGCACCCGCAGGAAAAAGCGGTGGAAACCTTCATTGTAGCGCGCCGTCACCGCATCGCGGGGCGTGCCGACCCAGGAATGGTGGACGTGAAGATGTTCGCTGCGGAAATGGCTGTAAAGCACCGTGGCCAGCAGCAGATCCCCCAGCCACCGCTCCAGCTTGTTGCCCTGATGCGAAAGCTCATGCGCGTAGACCATGCCAATGGTCCCCGACACCACACCCACGCCGAACATCAGGCCCAACTGTTCCAGAATGTTCAGATGGTCGGTCGAGGTGATCCACCAGATCATTCCGTAGATCACCACAAACTGCACCGGGAACCAGATCAGCGTGATCAGCCGATACCAGAACAGGTCCAGCTCATCCGTCTCGGTATCCGGATTTTCCTCGTTCAGACCCAGAACTGCATCCAGAACCGTGAGCAGCGTCCAGGCGTAAAGCGGCATCAGCAGAACCGTCCAGCCACCTTGGGTCGCGCCGATAAAAGCCAGCGGCAGCAGGCCCAACGACAGCCAGAAGGGTGCGGCATTGCGAAAATCTGCGATGTTGCGGCGGGTCATCTCATGCTCCGGTTTGCGCGGCACGATAGGCGTGGGTCGTGCCGCACTCAACCTGTCGTCGCTGCGGCGGATTGCCCGAGATCCCAGGCCTTTCGCATCAGCGATGGCAGGCTGGCGGGGCGAAACTGGCTGCGCGGCATGAAGGCGCCGCGCCGCGGCAAGGATTCGTCCGCCATCCCCACTTGCACAGACAAGATCAGATGGAAGTGCGTGAAGGTATGGCGCACCTCGCCCAGCGTCTGCCAGTCCAGATCCAGGGGTGGCGCATGGTCGCTGCCGTCCCAGCCGGTGGTTGGAAAGGCCAGCATCCCGCCCAGCAACCCCCTTTCTGGCCGTGTCTCCAGCAGCACGGCGCCATCAGCGCGCCGCGCCAGCCAAAGCAGGCCATGCCGCACCGGCTTGGCGGTCTTCGCTGCGCGGCGAGGAAGGTCGGCGGCGATTCCCAGCGCCCGGCCCTGACACATGTCCATCACCGGGCAGATGCCGCAAGCCGGGCTGCGCGGCGTGCAGATCGTGGCGCCGAGATCCATCATCGCCTGTGCGTGATCGCCCGGCCGGCGCTGCGGGGTCAGGCGGGCCGCCAGCGCCCGCATCTGCGGCTTGACCTCGGGCAGCGGCGTCTCCAGTGCAAAAAGCCTGGCCACAACCCGCTCCACATTTCCGTCCACCACCGCAGCGGGCTGGTCGAAGGCGATCGCGGCCACGGCGGCGGCGGTATAGGGGCCGATACCTGGCAAGCCCAGCAGTCCCGCCTCGGTCTGAGGAAATTGCCCGCCGTGATCCTGTGCCACCGCCCGCGCGCATTTCAGCAGGTTGCGGGCGCGGGCATAATAGCCAAGGCCCGCCCATTCACCCATCACCGCCTCATCCGGCGCCTCGGCCAGTGCCGTCACCGTCGGCCATCGCGCCAGAAACCGGATAAACCGATCACGCACCGCTGCCACCGTGGTCTGTTGCAGCATCACCTCGGACAGCCAGACGTGATAGGGATCGGGCGGCACGCCCGCCGCCTTTTCCGCAGGCCCGGTGCGCCACGGCATCTGCCGGGCATGGGCATCATACCAGTCCAGCAACCGCGCACTGACCTCAGCTTCACGCAAACTTCACCCCTCCTGCGCCGCATCGCCTCTGGCCCGACAGCCCCGGCCCGGCGTAAGGTAGCGGCGAAACACGGAAGCGCCAGACCATGCAAGAGGATCATCAACCCGAAACGCCACGAAAACTCCGCAGGATGCGGGGGTTCGAGGCGACCTCGGGGCTTGTGAAGGATCGCATTCGTCAGGCCAGCGAAAGCCGTGGCTTCGCGCTGCCCCGCCTTCTGACCCAATGGGCTGAAGTGGTGGGCGAGGCCGAGGCCCGCATCACCCGCCCCGTCAAGATAGCCCACGCCAAGGGGGCAATGGGCGCAACGCTGACGCTGCTGGTCAGCGGTGCCAATGCCCCCCTTGTCGAGATGGGCAAGGAGCGGATCCGCCAGCGGGTCAATGCCGTCTATGGTTACAATGCCATTTCGCGCATCCTGCTGACCCAGACCGCGCCGGTCGGCTTTGCCGAGGGGCAGGCGGCCTTTGCCCCAGCGCCCAAGGCGCCTGTGACCCCCGATCCCGCCATCCGTGCCGAGGCCGCCAGACTGGCACAGGACGTGCATGACGAAACCTTGCGGGCGGCTCTTGAAGGGCTGGCGCAAAACATCTTTACTCGCCGCAGGAAGACAAGAGGCTGACATGACCACGATTTTCGGGCGCACCGCCCTCGCGCTTGCCATGACGATTGGCCTGATGGCCGCCCCCGCCCTGGCGCAGGACGCTGCCGCCGAAACCGATGCCCTGCCCGAAGTGCCTGAACTGGTGCTGGGCCCGGAGGATGCCAAGGTGACGGTGGTCGAATACGCCTCCTACACCTGCCCGCATTGCGCCAATTTTCACAAGGATGTCTTCAAGCCGCTGAAGGCCGATTACATCGACACCGGCAAGATCCGCTTTGTCTTCCGCGAGGTGTATTTTGACCGCTACGGCCTCTGGGCGTCGATGATGGCGCGCTGCGGGGGCGATATGAAGTATTTCGCGATCTCGGGCATGCTGTTCGAAGACATGGACAAATGGGCAGAAACCAACGATCCCGCCGTTGCGATCGAGAATATCAAGACCATCGGCCGTGCCGCCGGTATTGATGCCGCGCAGTTGGAAACCTGCCTCAAGGACCAGAAATTTGCCGAGGCGATGATCGCCAAGTTCGAGAAGAACGCGGCCGAAGACAAGGTCGAGGGCACGCCGACGCTCATCATCAACGGCGAAAAGCATCCGAACATGAGCTATGCCGATCTGAAGGCGATCATTGACGGGAAACTGGCAGAATGAAACCGCTGGAAGGTATCCGAGTAATCGAACTGGCCCGTATTCTGGCGGGTCCCTGGGCCGGGCAGACGCTGGCCGATCTGGGTGCCGAAGTCATCAAGGTCGAAGCGCCCGAGGGCGATGACACCCGTCGCTGGGGTCCGCCCTTCATCGAGCATGAAGGCGAGAAGACCGCCGCCTATTTCCACAGCTGCAACCGTGGCAAGAAATCCGTCACCGTCGATTTCCGCACCCCGGAAGGTCAAGAGATCGTACGGCGTCTGGTGGCCGATGCCGATGTGGTGATCGAAAATTTCAAGGTCGGCGGGCTTAAGAAATACGGTCTGGATTATGACAGCCTGCGTGCTGTCAATCCGCGTCTGGTTTATTGCTCGATCACCGGCTTTGGGCAGACCGGGCCCTACGCGCACCGCGCCGGCTATGACTTCATCATTCAGGGCATGGCCGGGCTGATGAGCGTGACGGGTGAGGCCGACGGCCAGCCGCAGAAAGTTGGCGTTGCGGTGACGGATGTGTTCACCGGCATCTATGCCGCAACGGCGATTCTGGCAGCCATCGTGCAGCGCGGTCGCACGGGCGAAGGCCAGCATATCGACATGGCCCTGATGGATGTGGCGACCTCGATCATGGCCAATCAGGCGATGAACTACCTCGCCACCGGCACCGCGCCGCGCAAGATGGGCAATGCGCACCCGAATCTTGCGCCTTATGCGGTGTTTGACTGTGCGGATGGCTGGTTGATCCTCGCCACTGGCAATGACAGCCAGTATCGCAAACTCTGCGCGATCCTTGGTCTGCCCGAGATGGCCGAGGCGCCAGAGTTCCTGACCAATGCTGACCGCATTGCCAACCGGGACGAGATGACGCGGCGTCTGACCGAGGCCACGCGGCGTTTCACCAAGGCGGAACTTCTGGCCGCCTGCGAAGCTGAGGGCGTGCCGGCCGGGCCGATCAATGACATGGGTGAAGTGTTTGCTGACCCCCAGATTGTGGCCCGTGGCATGCAGATCAACGCCCAAGGCGTACCGGGCGTGCGGACGCCGATCACCTTCTCGGGGGCTGAACTGGCGCTCGATGCGCCCTCGCCGCGGCTTGGTCAGCATCAGGATCTGATCGCCTGACACTTGAGACAAATCGTCCCCGGCTCGGGCCTTTCCGCGCCGGGGCAAATCCACTAGGTTGCAGCCCGCAACCGAAGGAGTCTCCACATGACGCAACGCCTGCATCTCGTCTTTGGCGGTGAGCTGGTCAACCCGTCTAAAACCGTTTTCAAGGACACGTCGAAAATTCACATCGTCGGCATGTTTCCTGACTATCAATCCGCCTTCAACGCCTGGAAGTCCGAGGCGCAGCGCACCGTCGATGACGCCCACATGCGCTATTTTATTGCCCATATCCACCGGCTGCGGGACGAGGCGCAGCCCGGCTCGGCGACCGAGGAACTGGGCGGCTGATCCGTGGCTGGCGGGATCGGGCTGGCGCTCTATGGCCTCGGCGCGCGGGGCAAACCTGAGGCGCCAGAGCTTCCGCGTCCACCTGGTCGCTTGATCTGGGCGATTGCCGCCGGCCCAGACCATCTGGCGCCACTGGCCGAACTGGCGCGCCGAATCGGTGAAGAAGATGGCCATCCCGTCGTGTTGTCTGCCGCGCCCGAGGATCTGCCGGCACCCGGATTTACGGGCGCCCCCGTTGATTCCTCGGCGGCCGCACGAGTCTGGCTGGACCATCTGACCCCGAGTCTTATCGTTCTGGCCGGGGCAGAGTTGCGCCCTGCGCTGATTCATGAGGCGCGGATGCGCGGCATTCCCTGCTTGCTGGTCAACGGCCGTCAGCCGCGGGTCATGCGCGGGCGTGAGGGCTGGTATCCTGGCCTATTGCGGATGACGCTTGCGCTGTTCAACGAAATCCATGTGCAGGATGAAACGGCGGCGCGGGCGTTCCGCAAAGCGGGGGCCGAGCATCCGGTCGTCAGTGGCCGGATGGAAGAACCTTCGGCTGCGTTGCCCTGCAACGAGGCCGAGCGGGCGGCGCTGGCTCGCCAACTGGGCAGCCGTCCGGTCTGGCTGGCGGTCGATTTGCCGGAGGCCGAGGAGGCTGCGGTGATCGAGGCACATGCCCGCACGCTGAGATTGGCGCATCGTCTGCTGTTGATCGTCGTGCCGCAAGATCCGGCCCGCGCCACTACCCTGGCGCGTATCATGGAGACACAGCAGGGCTGGCTGGTGGCCCGTCGATCCGAGGATCAGGAGCCCGAGCCGGACGTCGAGGTTCTGGTCGCTGACTCTTCAGAATATGGGCTGTGGTATCGGCTGGCCCCGATCTGCTGGCTGGGCGGATCGTTGTCCGGCACGGGCTGCCTGCGCAACCCGATGGAGGCGGCGGCGCTGGGCTCGGCGATCATTCATGGCCCGCGACCGGGGCGCTGGGGATTGGCTTTCGGAAGGTTGGGTGCTGCGCGGGCCACGCGCTCGGTCGCCAGCGCCGCCGACATGGCCGAGGCGTTGTCAGACTTGCTGTCGCCCGAACGCGCGGCCCGCGCTGCGCATGCCGCCTGGGCTGTGGTCTCGGACGGCGTTGATGTCACCGACCGCGTGCTGTCCAGCATCCGCCGCCTGTTGGGAGAAGAGTGATGCGCGCGCCGGGTTTCTGGTATCAGCCGCGCCCGACCTTGCTGGCGCAGATCCTGCGACCATTGGGCGCGATCTATGCCGCAGCCACGGCGCGGCGACTGCGACAGTCTGGCTACCGGGCCAGCGTCCCGGTGATCTGCGTGGGAAACCTGGCCGTGGGCGGCACCGGCAAGACCCCAACCGCCATCGCCTTGATCGAGCGGATTTCGGGTCTTCATGTCGTTACCCGGGGTCATGGTGGCAGCCTGACCGGTCCCGTGCGCGTAACACCAGACCACGCCGCCGATCAGGTCGGCGACGAGCCGTTATTGCTTTCGGCCTTTGCGCCGACCTGGGTATCGCGCGACCGGGCGGCAGGCGTGCGCGCGGCCGAGGCGGCGGGTGCGCGGGCGATCATCCTTGATGACGGGTTTCAAAACCCGTCCGTCATCAAGGATCTGTCGATTGTCGTCGTTGATGCCGAACAGGGGTTCGGAAACGGACTTTGCCTGCCCGCTGGTCCGCTGCGCGAACCGGTCCCGGTCGGCATGGCCCGCGCCGATCTGCTGCTGTCGATCGGTGGTCCCGCGGCGCAGGCGCGGTTTGCCAACCGCTACACCCCCTCCGTCCCCCATGTGACCGGCGCGCTGCAACCGCTGCAGATGGGTATGAGCTGGCAGGGCGAGCGGGTGCTGGCCTTTGCCGGCATCGGCAATCCGCAGAAGTTTTTCGACACGCTGCGCGCCGAAGGGGCAGAGGTGGTGCGGGCAGTGCCGTTTGACGATCACCAGCCCTTTTCACCCGCGATCCTGAAACGGCTGGAAGCCGAGGCTTTCGCGCTGGGCGCGCAACTGGTCACCACCGAAAAGGATGCGGCCCGACTGCCCGCGTCCTTTCGGCCAAAGGTTCTGACCCTTGTCGTGCGCCTGACCCTGGGTGATTGGGCGCCGCTGGACGCCCATCTGTCCCGGCTTGGGCTTCAGTAAAGCAACGAGTCGTAGACGCCATACATCCGCTCGCGGCTGTTCAGAGCCGCGGTCTGGCCGGTATCGCGCGCCCAGGCGGTGATGGCCGAATAGGTGCCCTGACCGAAAGACCCATCCACGCCCGAGCGGTAATAGCCATGCGACGCCAGTTTCTGCTGGATACGTCGGCGGTCCGTGGCGCCATAGCTGTTGAACACCTGCGCGGCAGGGGTGTGATGGATGCTTTGATAGACGACGCGCCCGGTATCCTGCGGTTGGCGATAAACGGGCGTGGGCTGTGCGGCGCGGCGCTGGATCTTTTGCTGTTTGCGGCTTTCGTCAAGGATCGCGTCGATCACCAGCACCGCCAGCGCGCCTTTCAGAAAATTGCGTTCATTCTTGCCGATTGCCTCTGCCGGTGGGGCAGAGAGGCTGAGGGCAATGGCGGCGGCCGGCAGGCTGAGGATCGCACTGCGTGGCGAGAAACGAGGCAGGGTAAGGGGCAGCATGACGGTTATCCTTTCTCCACGATTCCCCGGCAGCGGGGTGGATGGATACCAATAAGGCCGGTCAATACCTGACAGGCAAAAACGGCTGTCTGCTATCGGATATCACATGAAAAAGCCCCGCCATGGGGACATGGCGGGGAGGTGTGCCTCTGGCGGAACCAAGGCACAGGCGTAACCGAATGTCGGATGTTTTAGTGACGGTGGCCCTGATCGGCCTCCATTTCGGCGCGAATCTGCTGGCGCAGGATGTCGATGGGGATCATCTTGCCATCGCGCTTGAAGTGCCAGTAGGTCCAACCGTTGCAGGAAGGCGCGCCTTCATAGGCGGCGCCAACCTGATGGATCGAGCCCTTGACGTCATTGCCAACCAGCGTGCCGTCGGCGCGCACCTTGGCCTTGAAGCGGTTGCCGATCGAATACAGCTCTTCGCCCGGGCGCAGCATCCCGCGCTCGACCACCTGACCAAAGGGCACCCGCGGCTCGGCGCGCTTGGACCCGGTGACCTCCAGCCCGCTGGCGTCGAACTTGCGCACCCGCGCGATTCGGGCCTCGGCGGCCTTGCGATAGGCCTCTTCCCGTTCGATGCCGATGAAATCACGGCCCAGCATCTTGGCGACTGCGCCTGTGGTGCCGGTGCCGAAAAACGGGTCCAGCACCACATCTCCGGGGTTTGTCGTGGCCAGCAGCACGCGATGCAGCAGCGACTCGGGCTTTTGCGTCG
>ERZ1645187.5157-NODE-5157-length-10278-cov-17.755551_pt1 | contig 10278 bp, 6 predicted proteins | sample MGYA00575352_ERZ1645187 | MGnify/ENA primary metagenome ERZ1645187 (study PRJEB40837, sample SAMN11349314) | freshwater sediment metagenome | isolation source: river sediment | host: Sediment | place: India: Wazaribad , New Delhi | collected 2017-02-21 ...
CTCTCTGGTAAGGGGAAGGGGTTGCAGGGTCTAGCGCCTCATCCGTGCGCTACACCAAAAGATATCGACGATAGCCCGATTCAGTTCCGCTTCCCGTTCTTGCCAATCGGGCAGGGCGCGCTCCAAGGCGCGGCGGAATTCGCGATTATGGCTGGGCTCGATTAGGTGGCAGAGTTCGTGAATCAGCACATAATCGATGAGTCGGGTAGAGAGCTGTAAGAGTCTCCAGTTGAGATAAATGCACCCGTCCCTCCCACAGGAACCCCAGTGAAAACCCAGGTCACGCACCACCAAGCGCGTTGGTTGGCGGCCGGCGCGGGGTTGGAGCAAGGTCATGCGTTGCGGGAGCCATGCCCTGGCGGTTGCCAGGTACCAGCGACGGAAATGAGCATCCCCTGGTCGGGCGTCGCGATGTAACAGGAAATGCTCGCCATCGAATACCAGCGGAGTCTGTTGCTCCTCCACAAGCATCAGGCGGTAACGACGGCCCAAATAGCTGAAGATTTCTCCCGGAACATATTCCGGTGTCAGCATGCCGGTGGTCGATGACTCCTTGAGAGTCAGTTTTTGCTGTATCCAGAGTAGCTTAGTCTCTGCCCACTGGGCCAGAGTGGCCTGAGAAGTGGTGAGCGGGGCATGCATGACCAGTTCGCCACCCCGGTCCACGGTCAACCCCAGGGTTCGGCGCCTGGAACTGCGCCGTACCTCGAAAGCGAGTCCACCCACTTCCAGGATCTCGTGCATTACTTCCAGGTTCGTCTTCATCTGCCTCTTCAGTTGCCCCTCCAGTTACAGCTCACTTCCTTCTGGCTTGACATGAAAAGGCAAGTGAGCAGCCACAGCGGGCAGCCAGCTCCAGCATTGCCGTCCCGAGCGATCGATTTGCCCTGCTTCACCGGGTCAAGTACTCATGGTTCTCTTTCGCAAGGCCGACCAGGCGTTGCGCCAAGTCGCGCTCCGTCCCGGCCGAGCATATGCCAGCCTCGTCCAGGTCACGGACCAAGTGGCGGGTCAGCAACTCCCTGGCCGTGGGCCTCTTCCAGAAGCCCACGGTGCGAACCTCCTGCGCGATCCGCTCGACCAATTCCAGGGTCGTTATGATCACCTTACGCCTTTGATCTTCCGGCAGATCTCCACCGGCGCTGCAGAAATCTAGAGCCAAGCTGACGAAGGGCACCTGCACGCGGGGGTCGAGATCGGGAAAATCCGCCCCATCACCGCGCCGCAGTTCCTCGGCGAAGCCCCGAAGCTCCCGCTCCAGGGCATCCCAGTCATCCCTGAAGCGCTGCAGGATTTCTTCCAGTTTCTCGCTCATCTGCCGCGCATAGACCGGGTTCTGGAGGGTAAAGCCGGTGATGTGATAGCGCGCCGCGTGTTGCATCTGCGCCGCCCTGGCACGGTTGTTGGGTTGGTTGGCGAGGACCTGTTCGAACTGGGCGTCGGTGATGGCGACGGGCGCAATCTTGGGGTCGATCCCCCGGGCCGACACGTGGGCGTTGATCAGGGACTTGACCTTCTCCGCAACGCCGAGCAGGTTCATGGCCGGATCACGGTAGAGGTTGGCCGCCACCTTGTTGATGAACCCCAGCAGCTTGGCATCCCGAAAACAATCTCCTGGGACCTCGGGCCGATGCTCCAGCAGGTTGAGGGTCTCGTAAAACTGGCGCAGCGTATTGATGAAGTCGGCACGCACCCGCAGGTCAGCCAGTAGCGCCACGCACCGGTCCACCTCATTAAACAGGTCGCTCAGCCCACGCGACGTGAACACCGCGACGGCCCGCGCCCGGCGATCCAAAAGTATGGGCAGTTCCACGCCGATATCGATCAAGGTGCCATGAGTGTCCGCGTCGTCGAAGTCCTTCAGGGCCTCATCCAGGTGCCGCGCCACCCCGATGTAGTCGACCAGATAGCCGCAGTGCTTACCCCCGCATGTCCGATTCACCCGGGCGATGGCCTGCAACAGGTCATGGGCGACGATCTTGCGATCCAGGTACATCACCTGCTCCACCGGGGCATCGAAACCGGTCAGCAGCATGTTGTTGACCACCAGGATCGCCAACGGATCGGTCTTGTCCGACTTGGCTGGCTCATCAGCTCTTGCCCAGCGGCGCTTGAAGCGCGCGATCAATTGCTTCTGGTTCTCCTTGTCCGACCAGTCCCGCCAGGACTCCGGGTCATTGTGATTGCCGGAGATAATCGCCGCGATTTCCAGTGCGCGCAGACGGGGCAAGCAGGGATGGAGTCTGATCAGCGCCCGCGTGGCCTCATCCAGTCCATCCAGCTCGTCATCCCGCAAGGCAAGAAGGGTCTCCGGGAGCCCCTCGATCTCTGCCACCAGGGTATCGCGGGCCTGGATCAGCTTTTCCCGATAGGTCACCGCCGCCTCGCGGCTGGTCGCCACCACTTGCGCCTTGAAACCCTCAGGTAGCACCACCCTGGCATAGTGCCGGAGCATATCCCCGGCCTTCCGTTCGATCAGCAGGGGGGCCTCCAGTACATCGCCCTCGGTCCCATAGAGTGCCTTGATGGTCGCCAACTCCGCGGGGGTGTAGTCGACGAACATATCGATGAAGAGTTGGTCCAGCCCCGTGGCATCCTTGACGAAACCATCCGCGGTCCGGCCCTCATACAGGATGGGTACCGTGGCCCCATCCAACTCCGCGTCCTGCAACAGATAGCGGTCGATGAAATCGCCGAAGATATCGGCCGTGGTCTTCTTCTCATGGCGCAGGATGGGGGTACCGGTAAAGCCGATGATGGCCGCGTTCGGCAGGGCCTTACGCAGATTGCGGTGAAGGGTGCGGGTATGACTGCGGTGGGCCTCGTCCACCAGGACCAGGATGTTGGCCGATTCGTTGAGCACCGGGAAATGTTCGAAGTCGATGCGCTCAACGAAGGTCACCGCCTTCTCGACGACGGGCTGATCCCTGCCGGGCCGCTTTTCCTTGCGCGCGATCGTCATGGCCAGCCGCTCACCCTCCCGAGTGCGTGCCCCTTCCTGATACTTCTGGAGCATGGCGAAACAGATATCCGGAGTCGCCTCGCGCAGGATGCGCTGGATACGGACCGTGGGCGATTCCCGCCGCCGTTCGTCCTGGTCGTTGGGGCGAAGCGTCTCAGCGGAGAGCCGGGCCGTCTCGCGCAACTGGGCCTCCAGGTCGGTACGATCGGTCGCCACCACGATCTTGAAGGCGGCGAGTTCGGGGGTCATGCGCATCTTGCGCACCAAAAAGATCATGGTCAGGCTCTTGCCCGAGCCCTGGGTATTCCAGACGATACCGCCCCTTTCATCCGCCAGCGCGCCCTGAAGACGTGTACGTCCTTGTAGCAGCCGAGCCGCAGCCTTGTTGACGACGCGGAACTGCTGATAGCGCGCCACGATCTTGCGGGTTCGGCCATCTACCTGTTGGAAGACGATGAAATTTCGCACCAGGTCAAGCAGATGGGCGGGCCTGAGCATCCCGGCGACCAGAATCCGCTGGCTGGCCAGCCCACCCGCCGTGCCCTGTAGGGCCTTGGGCCTTTGGGATTGGCTACGGAAAAAGAGCGGGGTCCCACCCCGATCCGACTGTTCCGGCCCCAGCAGGGCCAACTCCTCGGCCGCCACCTGGACCTCCGGCTCCCCATCCAGTAGGCCAAACTCGTCAGCGACCTGGGTCAGCGGGATCGGGCTTGTGTCGCACCACTCGGACCAAACCTCGGGTGGCGCCCCCAGGGTGGCGACCCGGGCCTCGAAGAAATCGCTGGCGATGAGCAACTGGTTGGTTCGGAACAGGCGCTCGATCCCTTCGCTTTCCTGGTATAGCTCCGGCCAGATCTCCCGCCGCTGGTTGGAATAGCGCAGCAACTGATCGATCCCCGCCCCGATGGGGTTCTGGATGCCAGGGCTCTTGAACTCCGCTACCCCCAGGGGGATGCCGTTCACGAACAGGACCGCGTCCGGGATGGCATGGCCTCGCCCGCTGGTCAGTTCCACCTTGAACTGGCTGATGACCAGAAAGTCGTTGTTTTTCGGATGCTGGAAGTCGATGTAACGCACCGGCTGGGGCCGGCCCCGGTCCCAGTCCGGCAGCCCATCCACCAGGGTGCCCTTGAGCAGCAGCTCCGTGGCCGTCTGATTGGCCTCCATCAGCCGGTGACCAGGGGCCTGTTCCAGGTCACGGATGGCCTTGGCGATGCGGGCCTCGTCCAGCCAGGGTTGCCCCTCGCGGAGATTGATCCGGCGGAGTGCCTCGGTCAGGCGCCCCTTGAGCAAGACCTCGCCGGAACTGGTCCGCTCCGTGGACTCTGGCAGGTCCGGGTCGCCCTCGATCCAATCCCAGCCCATCGCCTCAAGCTGCCGGCAGAAGGGCCGCTCGACCAGTTCAAGTTCCCAATCGATCTTGCTCATGTCCGCCCCATCCTCCTCGGTCCTGATCCTGAGAGGCCCGGACAGCCGCCCGCAACAGGGGCAAAATCGCTCTTAACGTGGCTGTCCGGGTTGTGCTAATTTTCGTTTAGATATCGCTTAAGCCCCTGTTTCCCGGTTTACAGGTACGTCTAGGCCACGCTTTGGGTTGTGCTAACGCTGTGGCTAAGACCCGCGTTGGACAAGGCGCCCTTTAGCAGGGCGGTCCACTCTGGCCCAAGTTTATAGGTACGCACTCGCTGAACCCCGGGACGCGCGGGCAGGATGAAGCCCTCCGCCCGCCACCGGTCCAGCCACTCCCGCGCCGTATTGGCGGAGACGCCGAACCATTCGACCATATCGCCGGGACTGAAGGCCATGTCGGTGGCACCTTCCTCCTGCTCGCGCATGAGCAACCGGGTTAGCAACTGCTGTTGTACCCGCCGCAAGGTCTCCCAAGGTGGGGCATCCCTTCGCTGGGGTGCGTAGAGTTCAAGTGCCTGGCGGTGCAATGATTCCGCCGCCCTGGCCATGGTCGCCAGGAAGTAGCCCAGCCATTGACCGTGATCCGGATCGTGGCGGCCCTCATAGAAATCCGCTGGCAGGCCCATCTGGAGATTGTCGTAATAGGCCCGGAGGTCAGCCGTATAGTGCTCCTCCAGGGATAGAAAACCGCGCATGTCGTAACCGCTGCGCCAGAGCTCCAGCGTGGCCAGGGCGCGCGCCGTGCGCCCATTGCCATCCATGAAGGGATGGATGCTGACGAAGCGGTGTGCCAACAGGCCCGCCCGGATCGGACCGGACAAGACGGCTGCTTCCGTGCTTGCCCACCAGATAACGAGGCCCTTCATCAGGCCCGGCACATCCCTGGGAGTCGGCGGGGCATAGTCGATCCGGCGGGTCGCGGTATCCACCACTGGGCATTCCCCCGTCCGGTAGTCGCTCCGCCGGCCCCGTCGGCCCATACCTCGGACCAGGATGATGCTGTGCAGCTCCCGGACCAGGTCCTCGGACGGCAGACGGCCGGCCTCGATCTGTTCCTCGATCCATTCCAGCGCCCGCCAGTAGTTGCGAACCTCCTGTTGCATCTCGGTCTGGGTCTTGCCCACCGCCAGGACTGCCTGGCCTACTTCCAGGGTATTGAGCGTATTGCCCTCGATGCGGGTCGAATGCCGAGTCGCCCGCTGGCGGGCCGACTGGCGCAGGCGCAGCTCCTGATCAGGCGGCAGGGGCAGCACCTCGATCACCGCCCGCGCCGATTCGATCAGTCCCAGGTCCCGCACCATTTGATGGCTATATGCAAAGCGGGGCGCATAGGGCACGGAATCGGCTGCACGTCTAACATTCGTCTTAGCCGGCAATGCCGCAAGGGCCGGTGGTGTTGCTTCGGCAATGAGTTGCTCCACCTTCAGCAAACGCACCGTCAGGCTGGCCCGGTCCACGACGTCCTCTTCAGGAGTTTCGGCCAGCATCGCCTGTAGGGCGCCAAGTTCAGCAAGCAGGTGGTCGTGCTCGTTGCTCATGAGTTGGCGTCCAGGAGGCCGGGCGGCACACGTACACGGCCAGATAGGAGGTCGGACATGAGACCGGATTTGATGGCATTCAGTTTTGCGAGTTCGTTCGACTGGATAAGGATTTGCGAACTGAGGGACTCGTAAAGCTCTGAGCATCTCTGTTGTTCTGAGGGGTGCGGAACTGGAATTATCAGTGGATTAAGAAAAGAGAGATTAATGTTCTTTTGAGCGGATTGGGGGGCTAATGCATTTAGTCTGGTCTTTGCCCGTCTCAAGCACATTTCAATCCATCTGCTCGAATGTGAATTGAGTGGTACCACGCCCACTATACTATCGGGAAAGAACATAGGGCGACCAAGGATAGCGGTATCTCCGATGTTAGCTGCAATTGTGATGGCAATAGTTCCTGACGGAAACTGCCTGCTAACAGCAGCGCCTTGCGGGTTTAGCGATTGGCTTGCATCGGCGATAATTTCCCCCGATGCAAGGGCGACATCCCCTGTTTGGATAAATGGAAAAATCCCGCCATATAGCGCCGGATCATTTCTAGGACGATGCCCAAATTTTCCGCGGTCAACAGATGCAACCTTGTCTAGAGGAAGGGCATCCCAACTCTTGGAAATGGGGCCGATAGGCGAGTCTTTGAATTGTCCTGGGTTTCTGATTGGGTCGCGAAGCTCCCCGTTTTCGTCTAAACCGCGCGTTAGCAGGTCATGGAGGATGCCGGTTCGGATCAGTTTCATTTTTACAATGGTTCTCTCGGTTAGGAGAATCCATTGGTCTATCTCATCGAGAAACAGAGAGATACGGGATTGTTCTTCACGGTTAGAAGGGCATTGAACAATTAAAGATTTGAGGTCGGTGAGCGTTATACCTCGAACGGTAGAACCTATGCTTATGCGATCAAGCACTGGGCCGATAAATTGGAGAAGTCTGACGAAATACTTTTCGTCTGTCTTACTATCGAGAATAAACGCCTTAACATCTTGATTGATTGCAGTCGCATGCTTGGTTAGTGCGCTACGTCCGACTGCCATCCTTGTACAAACTACAGGTGTATTTGCAAGCACGAGTGTAGCTGCACTGTTAGCGAGTGCGTCCTCGCTAATGTGCTCTGCGGTGTCGCTCAAATCGATTCTGTCTTCATCGAAATCCTTGACAGAAGCCCACGGAATATTACCTTTCCAGAAATCAGGGTTGGATCTGGCAGGTGTTCCACCCCCAACGATTTCTCCAAAAGAACCCAGAGGCTTGCGTACCCAGCCGGAAGATAAATTGGCTTGGATGGAGTTGCAGGTATCTGGGTAGTCACAAGAACTTGAATGGTTGTTGGTCACGTGTAGGCTAGTTGTTTGAGCATGATGTGGATTCTTGCCTCTTTTGCCTCGCGGTCTGCTCGCTGGTCTGCAAGTGTGAACCGATACTTTTCGAATACTGACTCAATGGAGACTGAAAGGGTAGCAAGTCGTTCCGATAAAGCCACGAGCAAACCGCCTTGTATATCCTGCGCGCACAACTCCAACACCACCTCCCGCTTCTCATCCTCCCCCATGGCATTGCAGGCGGCCTTCAACTCGTCCAGGAAATCGTCGAGTAGGGCGCGGTAACGCCTGCGTGCCTCGGCCAGTTCCGCCTTGATCGCCTCATAGGGCGCCAGGGCCGCGGTGATCTCGGTGAGACGGGCGAACACTGGGGCCAGGGTGGCGCGGGCCTGTTCCAGTCTTCGCTCTAGTTCAACTCTCTCTCCCGTGCTTCCCCCACCGGGGGGCGGGGAGGAAGGGGGCCGGGCGCGCTTCGGGATTGGGTTGCTGGCCGCCGCTTCGAGCCGCCTCAACTCAGCGAAGGACGCCTTGTATTCGGCGCGCAGTTCACGGGCCTGGCGCTCCAGGTCGCGGGCCTGGTTCCAGTTGGCCAGTTCGTCCTCGTCCAGGTCGTCCGGGGGGTTGTCCGCTTCGAATGCGGCCTTGTCGCCTTTCAACCGCGCGATCTCGGCGCGGGCCTGGCTGATCTTCTCCAGGTAGTCGGCCATGGTGCGGAGGACCAGCTTGTGGCCGAAGGGGTCGAAGGCGGGGCCACTGTTGTCGTCATCCTCCAGGGCGTCGGCGATGGCGTCGATCCAGCCGTCGATGACCCCGGGGAAACCGTTCTCCAGAAGGGTCTTGAAGTCGGGCAGGGTGTCGGTCCACCAGGCGGCGATGACCCCCGCGAGCCGGAAGTGGTCAAGGACGGCCAGAGGTTCCATGGCGCTGACGAAACTCGCCAGGATCTCGGCGCGAACGGCATTGAGGTTGCGGCGGACCGGGAGTGCGCAGATGCGCGGTGAGTGGGCGGACCACTAGGTTTCCAGGGTCTCCCTGACCAGCCGGGTGCGAGCTTGGACGCCGGGATCAGCTTCTATCAGGCGGCGGATGGCGGCGCGATCGGTCAGATCGGGGTGGAAGTCCAGGTAGGCCGGCCCCCTCTCCCCCGACCCCTCTCCCGCGATGGGAGAGGGGAGGCGCAGGTCGGTCACTGCCGCGCGGGGGGAGTGAGTCCCAAGACGGGGGACGAAGAGGCGGGTCGGGTCCAGGCCCACGGCATCGAACAGGGGGCGCCGGGCCACGACTTCACTTGACGGGACACCGCCGTAGAGGTGGGCGCGCACGTCCTGGGGCTCGGGGGGCGGGGCGTTGTCCACATAACGGCGGATGTTGAGGTTCCAGTCGTTGGCCGGGTCGGCGATCTCGGCAACCGGGACGCGGCGGGCGTAGCCGGGCATGTCCTCGTAACGTTCGAAGACGGTGACGATCTTTTCGATGTGCTCCGGGCGGAGGTAATTCTGGGCGCGCCCCGCATGGAACTCGGCGTCGGCGTTGATGAAAAGGACTTGGCCACGCCGGTCGGCGGGTTTGGCCGGGTTCTCCGGTCGGCTGGTCAGATTGGGGCGCAACACCAGGATGCAGGCGGGGATCGTGGCGCCATAGAAGAGGTTGGGCGGTAGACCGATGACGGCCTCGATCAGGTCCTGTTCCAGGAATTTGCGGCGGATCTCGCGCTCGGCCCCGCCGCGGAAGAGCACGCCATGGGGCAGGACGGTGGCGACCATGCCGCCGGGCCGGCAGACGGCGAGCATGTGTTGGGTGAACATCAGGTCCGCCTTCTTGCCGGTGGTGGGACACCAGCCCCAGCGGAAGCGCTCGGGAAACTCCATGCCGGTACGGCTGTAGTTCTGGCTGAAGGGAGGATTGGCGATCACCCGGTCGAAACGCACCAACTCGCCACCTTCCTGGTGTCGCGGGTGGAGCAGGGTGTCCTCAAGCTGGATGTCGGCGTCCCGCACCCCGTGCAGCAGCATGTTGAGTTTGCAAATGGACCAGGCGGAGGCGTCGTTGACTTGTCCGGCTAGGTAGAGGTTTTCGGGGTTGCCGCCGGATTGCTCGACGAACTCCCGGCTGATGATCAGCATGCCGCCGGAGCCGCAAGTCGGATCGTAAACCCGCATGCCCGAGCTGGGTTTGAGCACGCGCACCATCAGCCGAATCACGTCGCGCGGGGTATAGAAGTCACCCCCCTTCTTGCCCGCCGACTCGGCGAACATGTTGATCAGAAATTCGTAGGCGCTGCCGAGCAGGTCGGAGAACTGAAAATCCTCGTTACGCAGCCGGTGACGGTTGAAATGGCGCACCAGATCCTTGCACGCCTCGTCACTGACCACCCGCCTAGCCCCTTGGGTGCGCGTAAACTGGATGTGCCCTAGGACATGCGCCAGGGTGTCGTTGTACTCCTCCAGACCCAGCAGGGCTTGGTCGAGCCGCCAACCGAAGGGCTTGGTGGCGTCATTCAGCTTGGCGTTCAGATAGTCCCAACGAGCGTGGGGTGGGACGAAGAAGGTGTCGAAATAGTCCGGGTTCTCGCCGTAGCGCCGTTCCGCCTCGTCCTGAACCAGACCCTGGGCGACCTTTCGGCCGATAACCCGCTCGCGCTCGGCCTCGAACTGGTCCGAACAGCGTTTGAGAAACAGCAGTCCGAAGATGTAATCCTTGTAGGTGGCGGCGTCCAGTCCCTCCTGTCGCAGCCGGTCGGCAGCGCCATAAAGGTGACGTTCCAGCTTGGCAAGCGACAGTTTGGGCATGGTCTGTTCGTAGGGGGCAGGGGATCTACATGGCGTGGTCCAGAAGGCGAGAGCTACAAGGCGCGGATTTTGCCCTCCTGCTCCCGCAGCTTGGCCAGGGCCGTCTCCTGTTCGGCGATCTTGTCGCGCTCCTTTTGCACCACGGCGGCGGGGGCCTTGTCGACGAAGCTGGGATTGGACAGCTTGCCCCGGGTACGTTCGACATCGGCCTCGATGCGGGCGATCTCCTTGGCCAGGCGCTTGAGCTCGGCGTCCTTGTCGATAAG
>ERZ1645187.5159-NODE-5159-length-10275-cov-113.084442_pt1 | contig 10275 bp, 8 predicted proteins | sample MGYA00575352_ERZ1645187 | MGnify/ENA primary metagenome ERZ1645187 (study PRJEB40837, sample SAMN11349314) | freshwater sediment metagenome | isolation source: river sediment | host: Sediment | place: India: Wazaribad , New Delhi | collected 2017-02-21 ...
GGGTGAATTCGATGCGGTCGTGGAGGCGGAAGGGGCGGTCGTGCCAGAACTCGATCGCCACCGGCACCACCCGGAAGCCCGACCAGTAGGGGGGGCGCGGCACCTCGCCGAGGGCGTGGCGCAGCCCGTATTCCGCCACCGCCTTCTCCAGCGCGAAACGGCTCTCGAGCGGCCGCGATTGCTTCGAGGCCCAGGCGCCGATCCGGCTGGTGCGCGCCCGCGAGGCGAAATAGGCGTCGGCCTCCGCCGCGCTCACCACCTCGACGGCGCCGCGGATCCGCACCTGACGGCGCAGGCTCTTCCAGTGGAAGAGCAGCGCCGCCTTCTTCGAGGTGAGGAGCTCGATGCCCTTCTTGCTCTCGAAGTTGGTGTAGAAGACGAAGCCCGCCTCGTCGAAGCCCTTGAGCAGCACCATGCGCACGTCGGGCAGCCCGGTCTCGTCGACCGAGGCCACCGCCATGGCGTTGGGGTCGTTGGGCTCCTTCGCCTCGGCGTCCTTCATCCACTCCGAAAACAACCGGAACGGTTCCTCGGCGCCGGAAAAGTCACCCGTCGTTAACTCGGGCGGTGGATTCTCGTCGAATTGGTCGGTCATCGTCTTGTGGAGGGTACCTTGGCCGGTCGTTCCAGAGCATCCTATACCGCGTTCGGCGAGCGGCGCCAGTCGAGCCGTCCGCAGGGCCGATCGGCGATGATCGCGGCCCTCGCCTCGGGTCTGATGCTCGCCGGCTGCGCGACCATCCGCCCGCTCTCCGCCTGGGTCTCCGGCCCCGACACCCCGCCCGAGGGCGAGATCGTCACCGGCTCGATCCCGAAGCCCACCGTCGTCCAGCCGCCGCCGGAGAGCGACGGCGAGGTCATCCGCCGCACCGTCGAGGCTGCCGTCGCCGCCCCTGCCGCGCCGCAGCTGGCGTGGTCCAATCCGTCGAGCGGCCATTCCGGCACCATCACCGGCCTCGTCCCGGCGAAGGCCAAGAACGGCGCCCCCTGTCGCGACTTCGCCACCACCTTCGCCTCGATCGAAGGCGTCTCGATGTATCGCGGCCGCGCCTGCCAGGGCTATTCCGGCCCCTGGGATCTGATCGACTTCGCCCCCGCCGAGACCCCCGCGGCCGGGTGATCTCGTCGCTCGCATGCGAATTTCCTCTGGCGTTCGCCGGCGAACCACACCACATGTGGGGCGAACGAACCCGGCTCGGTGGATTCGGCATCGCGAAGGTGCGGATCTCCCGAGGCCACACGAGGTATCATCGATGCGCGACCCCTACGACGTGCTCGGCGTCTCCCGGTCGGCCGGCGCCGACGACATCAAGAAGGCGTTCCGTCGCCTCGCCAAGAAGTACCACCCCGACCAGAATCAGAACGATCCTCGGGCGAAGGAATCCTTCGCCGAGGTCAATTCCGCTTACGAGATCCTCGGCGACGCCACCAAGAAGGGGCAGTTCGACCGCGGTGAGATCGATGCGGAAGGCAAACCCAAGTTCACCGGCTTCGGCGGCTCCTCCGGCTTCGACTTCCGCTCCGGCGGCGGCCCCTTCGGGGGCGGCGGCCGTGCGGGCGCGGGCGGACGCGGCGGCGCCGAGTTCGACGACTTCCTCACCGACATCCTCGGCCAGGCCTTCGGCGGCGGCGCCCGTCGCGCCGGCGCCGGTGGACCTGGAGCCGGCATGGGCGCCGGCGCCGGAGCCCGGACGCGCGCCCGCGGCGAGGACGTCGAGGTCACCGCCCACGTCTCCCTCGAACAGGTGGCGCGCGGCGACAAGGTGCGGGTCGAACTACCGACCGGCCGCACCCTCGAAGTGGCGTTGCCCGAGGGCGTCGTCGATCGCCAGCAGATCCGGCTCAAGGGTCAGGGCCATGCCGGCGCCGGCGGGGCGGGAGACGCCATCGTCACCGTCGCCTTCCAGCGCCATCCCCTGTTCCATCTCGACGGCCACGATCTCGAATCGGACGTGCCGATCTCGCTCGAGGACGCCGTCCTCGGCGGTCGGGTGCGGATCGAGACGCTCGAGGGCGCGGTCGAACTGACCCTGCCGGCCGGCACCACCGGAGGGAAGGCGCTGCGCCTCAAGGGCAAGGGCCTGCCGACCAAGGCCGGCGGTCGCGGCAACCTCTACGTCAAGCCGCGCATCGTCCTGCCGGAAGGCGGCGACGCCGAACTCGAGGCCTTCCTGCGCGCCCGCCGCAAGCGCTGACGCCGTCTCCCTCGCCTGCGTCCGGGTCCCGTGCTAAGGCTGGATCCGGCCGTGGACGCGGGGTCTCGCGTGCGGCCGCAGGCTCGTCCCCTCCGACCGGAGCGCCATGGTCTACCGCCCGCCCGAGCGCCGTTCCCTGATCGCCGGCTGGAGCCGGTGGCTCGGCGCCTTCTCGGTGCCGGTCGTGGCCATCGTCACCGTCGCCCATCGCTCCGGCCTGATGCCGACCGATCAGGCGCTGGTGCTGATCGCCGCCGCCTTCGGCTTCGCCGCGGTGGCGCTGCTCCTCGCCCTCCTCGCCGCCGCCCTGGTCTGGCACGACGGCCGCTCCGGCGGTCGCGACGCGGCGATCGGCGCACTCTGGGCGGTGCTGACGCTCTCCCCCGTCGCCTATCTGGCGGTCGAATGGCTGCACTTTCCCAAGATCACCGATCTCTCGACCGACGCGGCCGACCCGCCGCTCTATCGCGAGGCCGCCTTCCTGCGCGTCGGCCGGCTCGACTCGGCCACCCCGCCCCCGCCGGAGGAGCGGGCCCGCATCCGCACCCTGTGGCCGGAGATCGTCGGCCGCCGCTTCTCGGTCGGCTCGGACTTGCTGTTCTTCGCCACCCGCCGCCTCGTCGAGGAGGAGGGGTGGAAGGTCGTCGAGATCCGCCAGCCCACCGGCGACGGCGATCGCGGCCGCATCGAGGCGGTGGCCCGCACCCTGGTCTTCGGCTTCGAGGACGACGTGGTGATCCGCGTCCTGCCCGAGCCCTCCGGCAGCCGCATCGACGTCCGCTCCTCGATCCGCTGGGGCGGCCACGACTTCGGCCGCAACGCCCGCCGCATCCGCGGCTTCCTCGACGAACTCGACCGCCGCGTCGTGGCGAGCTACGGCCGCTGACGGCGGCGGCTCACGCCGGCCGATACCGCGCCGCGAGATCGATCCGCCCGTCGGAGACGACGAGGCCGCGCCCGACCAGATCCTCGACATGGGCGAGCATCGACAGCGCCGCCGCCCCGTGCAGCGACCGATCGACGTCGGCATAGACCACCCGCACCATGTCGGGGATGGTCTCGTCGCCCGCCGCCAACCGGTCGAGCACCGCCTTCTCCCGCCCCAGCCGATGCCGGACCAGCGCCTCGAGGAACTCCTCCGGCTCGGCGATGCCGTTGCCGTGCGCCGGCAGCAGCAACCGTTCGCGGCGATCCTGGAGGCGGGCGAGCGAGGCCATGTAGTCGGACATCAGCCCGTCCGGCGGCGCCACGATCGAGGTCGACCAGCCCATGACGTGGTCGCCGGTGAAGATCGCTTCTTCCTCGCGCAGCGCGAAACACAGGTGATTGGTGGTGTGGCCCGGCGTCGCCAGCGCCTCCAGCGTCCAACCGGCACCGGCGACGAGATCGCCGTCGCCGAGTACCACGTCGGGCCGGAAGTCGTGGTCGCCGGACGCATCGAGCGGATTGATCTCGCCGAGGTCGAGCGGTCGGGCCGGGCGATGCGGTCCCTCGCCGTAGACCGGCGCGCCGGTCGCCGCGGCGAGCGCTCGGGCCGCCGGCGAATGATCGCGATGGGTGTGGGTGACCAGGATCGCCGAGACCCGCCGCTCGCCGATCGCCGCGATGAGTGCCGCGACATGCGCCGGATCGTCGGGGCCGGGGTCGATCACCGCCAGATCGCGGTCCCCCACCAGGAAGGTGTTGGTGCCGTGGAAGGTGAAGGGCCCGGGGTTCTTCGCCACGACGCGGGCGACGCGATCGCAGACCTGGACGGCTTCGCCGTGACGCGGGTCGAAGCTCCGGTCGAAGCGGAGCGTGGGGCCGGACATCGAGACCTCCGATCAGAAGAGCGAGACGAGGAACCGCAGTCCCATCGCCGCCAGGAAAAGGGCGAAGGCGATCTCGAGCGTGCGCTTGGGCAGTCGATGGGCGAGGCGCGCCCCGATCGGGGCGACATAGACGCTGGTCGGCATGATCAACGCCGCCCCGATCAGCGACACGAAGCCGAGCGACAGCGGCGGCAGAGCCCCCGTCTTCGCCCAGCCGGCGAGGACGTAGCCGATCGCCCCGGGGATCGAGATCAACACGCCGATGCCCGAGGCGGTGGCGACGGAACGGTGGATCGGCGTGTTGCAGAAGCTCAGGATCAGGTTGACGATCGACCCGCCGCCGATCCCCATCAGCGCCGACAGGAGCCCGGTCAGACCGCCGAGCGCCGCCCGCCACGGTTCCCCCGGCACCCGGTCGGCGACCGACCACGAGGTCTTGCCGAAGCCGAGCTTCACCGCCGTCGCCCAGGCGACGAAGACGAACACCAGCTTGAACACGGCCGGTGGTGCGAAGGACGCGACCCACGAGCCGAGGAGCACGCCGACGACGACGGGCGCCGCCCAGGCGCGCAACAGTTCCTCGTCGACCGCGCCTTTCGCCCGGTGGGCGAGGAAGGAGCGGATCGAGGTCGGCACGATCACCGCGAGCGACGTGCCGACCGCCAACTGCATCTTCAGCTCTTCGGGCACGCCGATGGCCCCGAACAGCTGATAGAGCACCGGCACCATCACCGCGCCGCCGCCGACCCCGAAGAGCCCGGCGAGGAGACCGCTGACGACACCGGCGGCGAGCAGCACCGCAGCGAGGAAGGCCAATTGGCCGAAATCGAATCCACCCATGCTCGTCGCTCACTCCCCGCCGCGATGGCCCGCCTCACCCCAGGCGGGCGCGCAGCTTCCCGATCACGTAACGCCGCTCGGTCGGGAAGAGAAGAGCGAGCGCGATCACATAGACGATCACGCCGGCGCCGATCTCGCCGATCAGCCCGACGACACCCGCACCCCACGGCACCGCGGCGAGCGCCGCGCACATTGCCGCCGTCCCCGCCAGGATCCGCCCCAGCGTTCCCCATTGCGGCCGCAGCCGGTGATCGCGCATCGCCACGCCGGTGGCGACCGCCAGCCCGATGAAGGTGCCCACCGTGCATCCGGCCGTCGCCGCCACCAGCGAACCGGCCCCGCCGCCGCCGAAGATCAACCCGAGGAGCGTCCCCCCCAGGCAGGCGACCGCCTCGATCGCGGTGAGTGGGATCAGCCGGCGCGGTGCCGCGTGCAGCAGGAACGCCTGATCGACGAAATGAGCCCGCTGGTTGCGCAGGCTGCCGGCGAGCACCGCGATCGGCAGGATCGCCACCGTCACCGCGCGGTAGGGTTCGGCGATCATCAGCTCGGTGAGGGTCCGGCTCACCATCGCCACCCCGGCGGTGGTCGGAGCGAGCAGGGCGAAGAGCATCGAGCCGTTGTCGGCCAGCCGCCGCATCGCCCCCGCCCGGTCGCCGCTCTCGAACAGGCGGACCGCGATGGGAAAGGCCGCCGCGGTGAGCAGCATCGCCGCCACCGACGACACCCGTTGACCCAGCCCCCAACCGACCGACAGGAGCCCCAGCCCCTCCGCCCCCGCGAGCGCGTCGACGGCGAGCCGGATGCCGTTGGTCGTCACCCAGGCGAGGCCGCCCGCCACCAGGATCGGCAGGCCGTAGACCAGTGCCTCGCGGACCACCTGCCGCTGCGGCCGATGGAGCACCGGCTTCACCCCGAGCCGCACCATGACGAACGCCAACCCGAGGGCCTGGGCGAGCGCGATGCCGGCGATCGCCGCCGTCGGCGTCGCCGCGAAGGCGACGACGCCGACGTAGGAGGCGAGGGTTCCGAACAGCGGCCCGGCCAACTGGGCGATGGTGTAGGTGAAGGTCGCCTGTTCGGTCCGCGCGATCTCGCTATAGTGGGTGAGGAGCGAGCGGGTGAGGAAGAGCAGGGCGGTGGCCAGGACGAGCCCCGGCGACGGCGAGCCGTCGAGCCCGCGGAGCACCGGGAAGGCCACCGCCGCCTGGACCAGGGCGGCGCCGAAGACCACCGCGTTGTCCGCCTCCACCAACATCCGCCGCCGCTCGGCGTTCATCGCCGCGCGGAAGCGCAGCGCGTAGAGCGACCACCAGGCGATGGTCAGCGTGTAGACGAGTTCCTGCGCCGCCAACACGTAGGAGACGATGCCGTAGGTCTCGGCGTCGAGCAGATGCGTCCACACCACGGCGGCCACGAACATGGCGAGCGGCCCGAGCAATTGGGCGGGCATGTAGAGCAGCGTCTGTCTCAACATCGGCGGGCGCGGACCGTCATCTGATTTCGGATCACCGGGGCCATACGACGAAACTCGATGCCGTGTCCGCCGAATTCCGACGACTCGGGCCCCTCGTCTCGAATCCGGATGATAGAGGACATCGCGTCGAGTGGGAGTGCGCCCATCCGAATTCGACGAGGATGCCGCTTCGCGATCTTCTCCTCGGTCTGTTTTCGAGCCGACGGGTGAAGATCTCGCCGTGGTTGACGAAAGCTTGCCGAGAGGCCGGAAAAATCGAGAAAACGTGAGGCGAGACGTTAACTCAGCGGCGGAGAAAGACTTTAAAATTCGAGGCGAATTCACTAGCTTCACGTCGACGGCCGGGGTCCTCCGAAGACGCGTTCTCGGCCCGTCGATCGAGGTGATGTCGTGACCGTTCCCGCACTGCGTTTTCCGGTGAAGACCACGGTCGGCGAGCCCGCTCGGATCGCCGTGGTCTATTCCTGGCGCATCGACGTTCCCGATCAGGCGTGGCTCGTCGACCGCATCGTCGAGGAGGCGAGCGTCGGCCAGGGCGGCACCGTCTTCACCATCAATCTCGATCACCTCGCCAAGCTGCGCTCCGACGCCGCCTTCCACGCCGCCTACCGCCGCGCCACCCACGTCAGCGCCGACGGCATGCCGGTCGTACTGCTGGCGCGGGCCGAAGGTGTCTCGCTGGAGCGGGTCACCGGCGCCGATCTGGTCGAGCCGCTCTGTCGTGCCGCCTCGCAGGCCGGTCTTTCGGTCTATTTCTTCGGGGCGCGACAGGACGTGCTGGAACGCGCCGTCGCCGTCCTGCGCCGCACCGTGCCCGATCTGAAGGTCGCCGGTCTCGAGGCGCCGCCCATGGGCTTCGACCCCTGCGGCGAGGATGCCCGCGCCGCCGCCCGCCGCATCGCCGCTTCCGGGGCCGGCATCTGCTTCGTCGCTCTCGGCGCCCCCCGCCAGGAACTCTTCGCCGACACCGCGGTCGGCTGCACCGAGGGTGTCGTCCACCTCGGCATCGGTGCGGCGCTCGATTTCCTCGCCGGTGAACGCAGCCGGGCCCCCCGCCTCTTGCAACGCGTCGGTCTGGAATGGATCTGGCGCATCGCCCAGGAGCCGCGCCGGTTGCTGCCCCGCTACGTCCGCTCCGGCCTCTGGTTGCTCGGCTATCTCGCCCGCCTCGCGCTCGGCATCGCTCACCACACCGCCGTCACCGCCGAGCCCTCGACGCCGCGTGTCCGTGCGGACCTGCGCCCGCCGATCGCCGCCTCGCGCGAACTGCCGCACTGAACCTCGGCATCGACCGTCGCACCCGGCCGGGGTCGGGCGGCGATCATGGTTAACGGTTTGTTGATGGCTTTGCCGTCATCTGGGGACGGTATCTCCGGAAGACCCGATCCGTTTTTCGTTCGGTCTCTCCGCCGCCCGACGCGGGTCCGCGCCGGGCGCCCGAGGCATCAGGCTCCGGGCGTCCCCCTCCACGGGGCGCCGCGGGACGAACGGTGGGAACGCATGTCCGAGACGCCCCTCGAGCAACGACCGGTCGCGACCGCGACGGCGGCGAGCCGAGGCGACGGCGCGCCCCTGATCGATCTGGCGGTGGTGGGCACGCTGGTGCTGCGTCGCTGGTGGCTCGTCGCCGCGATCACCGCGCTGTTCCTCGGCCTCGCCGTCGCCTATGTCGCGGTCACCCCCAAGACCTGGCGCTCCACCGCTCGCGTCATGCTCGACCCGCGCGACAAGCAGCTCGTCGGCGCCGACGTCGGCCGGCCGCAATATTCGGTCGAGGCCGGTTGGGTCGAGACCCGCGCCGAACTGGTCAAGTCCCATGCCGTGCTGGCCCGGGTGGTCGAGCGCGAACACCTCGTCGACGATCCCGAGATCGTCGGCAAGGACGCCGATCCCGCCCAGGGACGCGAGGCCCTGATCGGCCGCGCCGTGCGCAATCTCGCCGAGATGGTGCTGGTCGAGCGGCCGAAGGAGAACAATCTCGTCGATCTCTCGGTGACCACCCGCTCGCCGGAGAAGTCGGCCCGTCTCGGTCAGGCTCTGGCCGAAGCCTTCGTCGCCGGTCTCGTCCAGGCCAAGGTCGACCAGATCGAACAGGCCAACGAACTCCTCTCCCGTCAGGTCGAGAGCATGCGCCGCAAGATGACGGCGGCCGAGGCCGCGGTCGAGGAGTACAAGCGCGCCAACGGCATCAACCTCACCCGCGGCAATCTCGTCGACGAGGAGACGCTGCGCCAGTTGAACGAGAGCCTCGTCGCCACCCGCGCCAAGGCCCAGGACGCCAAAGACCGCTGGGACAAGCTGAAGCAGGTGATGAAGACCGGCGACGTGCAGTTCCCGGCCGCCCTCGACGGGGTCGGCTCCTCGGTGCTGTCCCGCCTCAAGATCGAATCCGCCCTCGCCGCCAAGCGTCGCACCGAGGTCGAGCAGGAGTTCGGCCCCCTCCATCCCAAGGCCCGCGCCGCCGCCGCCGAGGCCGAGCGCGACAAGTCCCTGATCCTCGAGCAGGTGAAGTCGCTCGCCTCCACCGCCGAGATGGACTACCAGCTCGCCCGCGCCGCCGAAGACAACGTCCGCAAGAACCTCGACCGCGCCCGCGCCCGCCTCGCCGACACCGGTCAGGCGACGGTGGCGTTGCAGGAGTTGGAGAACGAGGCCCAGGCGCGGCGCGAACTCTACAAGTCCTTCGTCTCCCGCATGGAGGAGACGAACCTGCAGAAGACCACTCAGATCTCCGACGGCACCATCGTCTCGCCCGCCCAGGTGCCGCTCAAGCCCTACGCGCCGCGGGTCACGATGGTCTTGGCGCTGGCGCTTCTCGGCGGTCTCGGCACCGGCCTCTCCGCCGCCCTGCTGCGCGGCCGCCGCGACGTCGCCGCCATCCTCGCGGCGCGCCGCGAACCGACGGCCGAGCCGGTCGACATCGATCCGGCAACCCGGCCGACACCCCTCGGCGACGCTCCGCTTTCCTCGGACGACGGCGCCTTCCCCGCCGAGCCGTCCGCTCCGGTCGCGTCGGTCGCGGTCGAGCCCGTCGCGCCGGCGGAGGCCGGGTCCGCGCCGACCACGCTCGCCCCGCTCGCCGCCGCGGCGGGGGCGACCGCCGCGGCCGATCGCGCCGGAGCGGAGCCGGTCCGCGTCCGTCTCGCGCTCACCCCGGGGCGCATCGCGCGCCTCGTCGCCGCCGGCGAAGGGCGCCAGCCGGTCGACGCCTTCGTCGAGACCGACGACGGTCGCGACGACCTCGCCGGCCTCGCGGGTCTGCGTCGTCTCGCCGTCGAACTGGGCGACGATGCCGAATCGCGCGTCCGCGTCCTCTTCGCCGACAGTGTGCCCGGGGCCGTCGTCGCCGCCCTCGCGCACGGCCTCGCCCGCGCCGAGGCGGAGCGCGGCGCCCGCACCCTGGTGATCGATCTCGCCGCCGATGCGAGCCTGTTCGATGCGGTGTTCGACCGGGCCGAACCGGTCGCCCGCTCGCGGCGGCGCCGCGTCGAGAGCGGTTTCGACCTGCGCCTCGACGCCCACGGCGTCGCCTTCGCCCGACCCTCGGACGACCTCGGCGCCACCGCCCCGTCGCTCCGTGCTTCGCGCCTCGCCGATTTCGTCGCCGCCGCCTCGCGCGACCACGACCGCATCGTGCTCCACCTCGGTTCGGCTCCGGCCGCCGCCCGGCTCTTCGACGCCGCCGAGGTCGCCGATCACGTCACCCTGGTGGTCGACGAGAAGGATCTCGCCGGTCGCCGCCTCGCCGGCGAGATCGACGTCATGCGCGGGCTGCTGCCGCACTTCGACGGGATCGTGGTGCTCGAACTGGTCGGAACCCCGTCCGCGCGCGACGACCGTCGCAAGTCCGACCGCCGCGCCTGATACCGAGCCGACGACGTTTCGACCTGTTCGAAACGTCGTCGGCGAAGGCAAGCCCGAACGGGCGTCGGCCGGTCAGGCCGTAACGCTC
>ERZ1645187.5160-NODE-5160-length-10274-cov-16.511890_pt1 | contig 10274 bp, 9 predicted proteins | sample MGYA00575352_ERZ1645187 | MGnify/ENA primary metagenome ERZ1645187 (study PRJEB40837, sample SAMN11349314) | freshwater sediment metagenome | isolation source: river sediment | host: Sediment | place: India: Wazaribad , New Delhi | collected 2017-02-21 ...
ATCGGAGTTTTCGGGCGCTGCCGATTCACGGTCCGCCGAAGCGGACCGATCGGAGTTTTCGGGCGCTGCCGATTCACGGTCCGCCGAAGCGGACCGATCGGAGCGCGGGAACACCACGACGTTCGCGGCGGATGATGGTTGCTGCTCGCTCATGCTCACCTCATCCGAACAGCCCATGAAGGAACCAACGCGGCGCACCTTCCTCCTCGAGGTGCCCATAGAGCCCGTCGCGATAGAGCCAGTAACGGCCGCCCTCCACATCCTCGACGCGGTAGTAGTCGCGCGTGCGGTTGTCCGGGGGCGCGGGCACGCGGGTGCCGAGCGCGGCGGCGGCCGCCTCCTCGCTCTCGTCCTGCAACCGTGACGTGGCACGCGGCAGATCGAGCCACCACTCGCGCGCGATGCGTTCGGGGCCCTCCGCGCGGGCCACGCGATGCTCGACGCGCCGCCATGTGAAGCGCAGCGGCGGCCCGTCCGGCACCTCGGCGACGACGCTGACCGGCTCCGGCACCGTGAGCAGCAGCGGCGGACGCGCCACCGCCGGTGCAATCCTCGCCAGCGAGGCGGCGCCTGGTGACGACCTCCGGTCCTCGCCCGGCACGGTGAGCAGCGGACGGCGTTGCTCGGCCCGCTCCGGCCGATGGCTCGGAAACGACATCGCCACTTCGACGCGCTCGCGCCCGAGCCGCGCCGACAGCCGGTCGATCAGGCGGGCGATGTCGGCCGCGCTGGCGCGATCGGCGTGATCGGCGTGATCGCCCGGGGCATCAGCATCGACGTGCATGCCTTCTCCGGCATGCTGGCCCGCCAGTGCCGGCTGCGTTTCCCCGAGCGGTTCGCTCGCCACCGCCTCGAAGGTGACGAGATCGATACCGAAGCCGGCGTCGAATCCTTCGAGCTTGTCCGCGACCAGCGAAAGCACGTGATCGCTGTCGCGCGCCGGAGCCGAAAGGCCGAAGGCGATCTCGGCCGACGATGCATCGGCGCGATAGATGGTGAGGCGCCCGCGCCTGAGCCCGCGCCCGTTCTCTGCGAGACGATGGCAGAGTTCGCCGGCCAGTTCCGCGATCGCCGCCATGACACCGTCCGCCGACACCAGCGGCTCGGCGAAGCTGCGCGCCACCCTGAGCTCCGGCGCCTCGACCAGCGTATCGCGCGGTTCCGGACGGCGGCCGAGCGCCATGTCGAGACGCTCGAGCAGCGCCTCGACATCCTCGTGCGAGCGGAAACGGCGGGCGAGACTCGCGCGCGGCAGATCATACAGTTGCCCGATCCGCTTCAGTCCGAGGCGGCGCGCCAGCAGCACGGCATCCGTGTCGAGGCGCAGCGCCGCCACGGGTAACGGCGCGAGTGCCTCGGCGACTCTCCCCTCGGGCACCCGCACCACCGGCTGCTTCATGCCGCTGGCGAAGCGGGCGAGTGCGAAGGCGGCGGCGGGCGTATCGGCGAGGGCGATGCGTGGCACGTGCCCGAAACCGTGCAGGCGGCGCAACAGATCGCGCAGCAAGCCGGGCTCGCCGCCGTAGAGGTGGGCGACGCCGGTGATGTCGACCCATAGCCCGTCGACGCCCTCGGCGTTGCGCGAGGGCCCGTAGCGGCCGGCCCAGCGCGCCAGCGCGAGCAGCGCCACCCGGTCCTGCTCCGGCTCGGCCGGCCGCGTGACGAGCTGCGGCAGCACGGCGCGCGCGTCCGCCAGCGTCATGCCGGCGCGAACACCTTTGTACAGCGCCGTCGGGTTGGCCGCCGAAATCACCAGCCCGCCCCCTGCCGACGCCACCAGGGCAAACGGAGCCGCCTCATCCGGCAAGACGGACGCCGCCGCGCCGTGCGCCGGAGCCCGCCCCGAGGCGATCCGCAGACGTTCGGCCCGGCGCATCCGTTCGATCGGCCAGGCCGGCAGCCACACTGAAACAAAACGCCTCATCGGACCAATCCAGGATGAACGAACGCTCCGCCGCCAGCGGCTGGCCCCGGCAGCGCTCCAGCGCCACCGCCAGACGTGGCGCACCCGGCGCATCTGCATCGAAGGCATGCGGCGCACTCGCCGCACGGCCGATGCGCCAGCGCGTCACTGTCGCCGCCGCCGGCGGGGCACGCGCCCCGGTCAGCAGCAGGCAGGGCGTGCGATGCTGCTCGGCAGCGAGCGCCAGCCGGCGCGCCGGCGTCAGCGCGACATCGTCGACGAAGGCGACGGTGAGCATCAGACCGCCCGAGCGCAGCCCCTCCTCGAGCGCCCACAGGGTTTCGTCGTCATGACGGGTGTCGATCTGCATCAGCCGCTCCGGCGCCAGGCCGAACGCGGCGAGCCCCGGCGCATAGAGGCGGCCAATCTCCCGGCTGTCGCGCCGGGGAGAACACCAGAGAACCCGTGGAGGACCGCTGCGCATCGCCTGCTCACCGAGCCGGCGGCGGGCGAGGGCCAGCGCGAACACGACCGCGGCGGCACGATCTCCGGCACGCACACCTTGCAGGTCACGACGCCGGGTGCGCGCCGCCCCCGCCTCGTCTTCTTCTGCATCGGCCACCCACGTCAGCGCCGGCTTCAGCTCGTGCACCCCACCGATGGCAAGCCCGGCCTCTCCGAGCAGGGCATCGCACGCCGCCGCGCCGAGGCTCCACGCCGACGAACGGCCGTGCTGTTCCGGCCGTTCGCAAGCGGCAACCGTAGCGATCCGGCGGCGCAGCTCACGGATACGCTCGGCCCGGGAAAGAGCGTTCCAGGCCGGAAAGGGAGCCTCCCCTGCCAGAGGGGCATGAGACAGGGGAGGCGCTTCAGCGTCGGTGGGGCACGTGACGCTGCAATCGACGGACGGGGGAGACGCAAGGCCGGGGTGACGCAACGGCCGCGGCGATCTCGTTTTGGATTTCGGCTGGCGCATCGGGACTCTCGCCGGCTTGGCGCGTCCGGCATCCCGGCGCACGCTTGTGTTCTTTATTTGTTCTAGATGTCAGCCCAGCTGCCGTCAAGACAAAACAAGAACACACAGACCGAATGATCCACCGTCTCAACTCAGGTGGCCCGGGTCCCGCCAATTCTCGAGCCCGAAATCCGTGCTGCGGACGTGTTTGTGGCAACGGCGGGGCCGGAACCTTTGCCGCCCCCTGCCGTTGATCGGCGACATTCACGACAGAAGTTCCCAAAACCCAAGCCTGTCAGAGGCCTATATGCTCATGGAGGCGTCATTCGCCCGGGCCTAAATCGTGTCCAAGGTGTGGCACGCCTGCTCTGCCGAACATCTCGAGCAGACGATATACGAACTCTTCACCATAACCGCGCAGCATGGCGCGGAGCCGGCGGCGTCCGTTTCCGGACCACCCGCCAACGAAGCCGAAAGACCCGTCTACCGATCATGTCGACACGGAGCCACCGTTCATGAGCATTTCGCGAAAAGCGTTCCTCTCCAGAGCGTTCGTCGCCGCCGCCACACTGCTGGCGCCGGCCACGGCCTCGGCGCAGGATCTGATCTCGTTCCTGTGGGGCGGCGATCAGGAGCATGGCGGAGGGCGCAAGACGGTCAGCTTCCCCACCAGCCACAAGCCCGGTCAGGTCATCGTCTCGTTCGGCGACCGCCGCCTCTATCACGTGATCAAGCCGGGACAGGCGACGAGCTATCCGATCGCCGTGCCGCGCGAGCAGAGCCGCTGGGAGGGCACCACGTCGGTTTCCATGAAGCGTGAGAACCCGCCGTGGACGCCGACGCCGACCATGCGCGCCGAGAACCCGCGCCTGCCGAGCTACGTGCCCGGCGGCCATCCGCTGAACCCGCTCGGCGTGCGCGCCCTTTATCTCGGCTCGAGCACCTACCGGATTCACGGCACCGACGCGCCGTGGACCATCGGGCAGGCGGTCTCCAAGGGTTGCATCCGCATGTACAATGAGGATGTCATGGACCTCTATCCGAAGATCCCGGTCGGAACCCGCGTCGTCGTCACCTGGCAGCGCTTCAATTCCGAGCAGATCGCCGCCGCCGAGCCGGAGGCGAACCGGCTGACCGACGCCGCCCAGCGTGCCGCCCAGCGCCGCGCGCGCTACGAAGCCCGCGCCTTCCGCAACGTGTCGCGCTCGCGCAGCGCCTCGATCAACTGATCGACGGCGATCAGGTTCGAAAAGACGAAGGGGCGGCTCATGCGAGCCGCCCCTTCTGTTTGTGACCCGTTTATTTCGAAGGCCGGGAAACGAGCGCGGCCGCGCGTCCTCAGCTTCGTGGCGCGAGACAGTCGCCCAGGCTGCGCGCGAGGTTGCGCATCAAGTCCTCGTAGAGACCCGGCCCGTTGGTGAGGCTCGCGCCTTCGGGATCGAGTTCGCCGGCCCGCGCCGTGCTTCCTTCGATCACCGAGGCGACGATCTTCGGCGAGAACTGCGGTTCCGCGAACACGCAGGTTGCACCGAGGTCCTTGACCTTAGCCCGTACCGCCGAGAGGCGCCTGGCGCTCGGTTTCACCTCGGGATTGAGCGTGATGGAGCCCGCCGCCTGCAGGCCGTAGCGGCGCTCGAAATACTGATAGGCATCGTGGAAAACGATGAACGGCTTGCCGGCGAGCGGCGCCGTCGCCGCCTTCAGTTCGGCGTCGAGAGCATCGATGCGGGCGAGCGTAGCGGTGGCATTGGCGTCGAGCTTGCCCTTGAGATCAGGAACGCGCTCGGCGAGGGCGGCGGCGGCGGCCCGCACGATCGCGCGCGCATTCTCGGGATCGAGCCAGATGTGACCGTCCTTGCCCCCGTGCGCGTCCTCGTCGTGGTCGTCGCCATGGTCGCCGTGCGCCTCGTGTCCGTGGTCCTTGTGGTCGTCCTTGCCGTGGGCGTGGTCGCCGTGCGCATGCGTCTCGAAGGTCGCGGCCGTGCGCGTTTCGAGCAGCGTGACGCCGGGCGCATCAGCAAGAGTGACGAGGGCAACCGACTTCGGCAGAGCTTCCGCAATCTTGACCGTGAATGGTTCGAGACTGCCGGAAACGCGGAACACGACATCCGCCTTGTTGAGCGCGCGCGCGTCGGACGGTTTGAGCGAGAACGAATGCGGCGACGCCTTGCCGTCGACCAGCAGCGCCGGCTTGCCGATGCCGTCCATCACCTGCGCAACGAGAGAGTGGATCGGCTTGATCGTGGCCACGACGTTCAGTTCGGCAGCGGAGAGGGCCGCCGGAGCGCCGCTCACGATGGCGACGCCGAAGGCGATCCCGGTGGCAGCGGCGGCCGTGGGTCGGGCGGGGCGCGGCAGGGTTTGGGAACGTGTCTTGGGCATGGTGTCGGCTCCTCGATTGAGTTCTGGTTGTTATAACATCCGAGCAATGGCAGCAAGGTGTCGTTGCGCACGTTCCCCGTGTCACCGTGCCTCAATTCCCAGTGTCGCCGTGTCTCAAGATGCCGATCAGCACGTCCAGACGTCGCTGTCGCTCGTCGCGCCAGGCTTCGATCGACCGGCTACCATGGCCGGGCAACGAGCTGAGCACGTGGCCGAAAGCGTTGGCCGGCGGGAAAGTCCTGCGGCACGCAGGCGGTCCCCTCGCATTTGCCGCGGCACGATGCAGCAGCGGCGGCCACGCTCCTGCTCTATTCTGAGGCTCCAACGATGCGAGTCGCGGGCCCCATCTTGCCGGTCCCAGCTTGGCGGCCCATCTTGCCGGCGAGCCGAACGCGACCACATCTGCCAGACCGATGGTACCCAAGACCGCCCTGCGGTCCAGCGACGGACGATCTGCCCATGGCCCTGCCCGAGACCAATTCCCGCGCGCGCAACCGCCGACAGCTGCTGGCCGTCACGGCCGCGACTCTCGCAACGCTCGCAGCGATCTCGCCGTCGGCGGCGCACCCGCACGTGTGGGTCACGGTCGAAGCCAAGGTGCTCTACGACAAGGGGACGGTCACCGGCCTCGAGCACAAATGGACGTTCGACGAGATGTACACGACCATGGCGATCCAGGGCCTCGATACCAACAATGACGGCACGTATGACCGCACCGAGCTGGCCGAACTCGCGCAGGTCAACATCGACGGTCTCAAGGAGTTCGACTACTTTACGTTCGCCAAGCTCGGCAGCGGCGCCATCGCTTTCGCGCAGCCGAAGGATTATTGGCTCGAATACACCGACGGCAAGCTGTCACTGCACCTGACGACGCCGCTGCAGAACCCGGTGCTCGCCGAGGCCGAGGGCCTGAGCTTCGCCGTCTATGATCCGAGTTTCTTCATCGCCTTCGATCTCGCCAAGGACGCCCCGGTGAAGCTATCGGAAGCGGCGCCGAGCGGCTGCACCGCCACCATCGCGGTTCCGAAGGAGGACGAGGAACTGGCGAAGAAACTCGGCGACGCCCTGCAGGTCGGCCCCGGCGGCAGCGTCGGCACCGACCTCGGCGCGGCCGTCGCCAAGTCCATCAACGTCAGCTGCCCGAAGTCGTGATGCTCATGCGCCGGCGCTTCACCGAGTTGGTCTTCGCGGCGATCCTTGCCATAGTCGCGGTCGTGTCTGCAGGTGGCACGCCGGCTTTCGCGCAGCAGGCGGCGCCGGTGACGGCTGGTGCTGCGGGCGTGAGCGGGACCGACGCGCAGCAGCCCGAAGCCGGTCGCGACACCCAAGGCGACAAGCGCGGCTTCTTCGCCCGAAAACCGGAAGCGTCGCCGATGCCGTCCGCCAGTTCCGGTGGCCCGCTGACGGCGCTGTGGATCTGGATGCAGGCGACGCAGCAGCGTCTGCATCAGTCGCTCGCCGGCGCCGTGCGCGACCTGAAGACACGCGATCCGTTCGCGGCCGCCATGGCGCTCATCACGGTGAGCTTTCTCTACGGTGTGTTCCATGCCGCCGGCCCTGGCCACGGCAAGGCGGTGATCTCGTCCTATGTGCTCGCCAACGAGCGCACCGTCCGGCGCGGCATCTTCCTGTCGTTCCTCGCCGCGGGCGTGCAGGGGCTCTCCGCGCTCGTACTCGTCGCGGTGCTGGCGCTGCTGCTCAACGCCACCGGCATGACCATCAAGGCGACGGAGCGCTGGATCGAAACACTGAGCTGGGCCCTGGTGGCACTGGTCGGCGCGTGGTTGCTCTACGGACAGGTGAAGGCCGTGCTCGCGGAGCGCGCACGGCGACGGGCGGCGGAAGCGGCGGCGCAGGCGGTGCAGCTCGACCTCGATCGTCGCCACGATCATCGCCACGACCAGGCGCATGGCGCCTGCGGCTGCGGCCACGATCATGCACACGGACACGGGCACACACACGCTCATGACCATTCTCACGCCCGCGACGGCGATGTCGCCCTGATCCGGCGCGTCACCGTCGCGAGTGCCACGACGCTTGCCGCTCGCGCATCGGTGCCATCGACCACTACCAGCGTCCCGTCAGTGGCGCCCGCGGTTCCGGTAGCGACGTCCACTTGCACGCACGCGCACGAACCGGGCCACGAGCATGATGGCCACGATCACAGCGCGTGCTGCGGCCACGCGCACATGCCGGCGCCGGATCAGCTCGAAGGCGACCTGACCTGGTCGAAGGCGTTGGCGATCGCCTTCTCGGTCGGTATCCGTCCGTGTACCGGTGCCATCCTCGTACTGTTGTTCGCGCTGAGCCAGGGCATGCTGTGGGCCGGCGTCCTGTCGACCTTCGCCATGGCCGTCGGCACGGCCATCACCGTTTCGGCGCTCGCAGCTCTCGCGGTCGGCTCGCGGGAACTGGCCAAGCGTCTCGCCGGCGGCGAGGCGAGCCGCTGGGGCTGGCGCATCGAGCGTGCCGCCGGGTTCGCCGGAGCGCTGCTCGTCATGTCGCTCGGCGCGGCGTTCTTCTTCGCCTCGCTGCAACCGCAGGTGCCCTTCTGAGGCGGCGGACCGCACGATCGCGATTTCGGCATCGGATTTGAAACGGCAACCACGACCGTTTCATTTCGACACCGGGTTGCTGATGCCGTCGCTGTTCACCAAGCGCTCCCTGCTGCAGTTGCTCGCCGCGGCACTCGTCGCGCCCCTGTCCCATATGCTGCTGCGCCCAGCGCATGCGGCACCGGAGCCGATCCTGCCTGCGGAGCCGGCTTCCGCCATGCCGGCCGGGGCCCTGCAGATCGTCGTGTTCGAGGCGCCCGGCTGCATCTACTGCAACCTGTTCCGCCGCCACGTGCTGCCCGCCTACACCGCGTCGCCACGCGCCAGCGACATTCCGCTGCGCTTTCTCGACCTCAACGAGGACGCCGCCGTCGCCGCGCTCGGCCTCGACGGTGCCATCGACACGGTGCCGACCGCCGTCCTGCTGCACAACAACCGCGAGATCGGCCGCATTCCCGGTTACGTCGGCCCGGAGAACTTCTTTCATGCGGTGAGCCACCTGCTTGCGCAGGTGGAATAGCTGCGCTCTCCCCCGAGGCGTTGTCACATCCCGGCCGTTGCGCTTTGATACGCGGCAGCCAGAGCGCTATCCGATCAGACGGAACCGCGTTGCGGTTCACTGATCGGATGCAAGCGCTCTGGTTCCAAGCTGCTAGAGCATCTTTATCCGGCCGCTGAATCGCCGAAGGCGATTCCGTGCAATCGGATGATGCTCTAGGGATGACCCCGCGTGGAGGGCACGTCATGCAGCGCCGCGAATTCCTGAAGACGACCGGTGCCGCCGCCATCGCCGCACCGGCGACCGTGCTTGCGGCCAGCGTCACCGCGGCCACGCACGCACAAGCCGCCGAGCCCGCGCGCGCCGCACTCGATACGCCCTCGATCCATGCCGGCTTGCGCACGCTGCGGCTGCATTCGCCGCTGCTCGACGCCAGGGGCTCGGCGGGCGATCAGGCCCGGCGTCTCGCGCATCGCCTCGCGACAGCAGCGGATGGCCGTTGGCACCTAGAACGCGCCGCACCGGATACAGCCGCTGATCGGCCCCGCGCCAGCTCGCTGGTGGCGGTCGCGTCCGGTCATGCGGACCTGAGTCTCGACCTCGCTTCAGAAGTCCCGGTCCGCCGGCCGGACGACGCCTACTTCGCAGGGCTTCCGGGCGGCATCGGCATGGACGCCGCTGCGCTCGACGGTTGGCTGAGGGCCGGCGGCGGTCAGGAACTCTGGGACGAACTGATGGGCGAGATCGGTGCCAAGCCGCTGCTCGCCGGTTGTACCGGGGCGGCCCCGACGCTCTGGTCTCGCACACCGATCGAAACGACCGCCGACCTCGGAGGCCGTGCGGTTGCGCTGAGCGCGGCCGGAGCCATGGTCGCCGACGCCCTCGGCATGGTCGTGCGAACGACGGAAACGGAACCTGTCGATGCGCTCGCGACCGGCGGCATCGACATCGCCGAGACGCCCGATGCCAGCGTGGCGACGCGACAGCGCTTCGCTGGCGCCGCGCCCTATGGCTACGCCAGCCCGTTCGCAAATCACGGCCAAACCATCGCGCTGCACGTCCGCCGCGCGCTTTGGGACACCATGACGGCCGGCGACCGCGCCCTGCTCGAAGGCATCGCGGCGGAAGCGCTGGCGGTGGCGCACGCCGACCATGCCGCCGACCGTGTCATGGCGGCGATGGTCTGGGCGGCCTCGCCCGGCCTGCTGCCATCGCTGCGGCCGCTCGCGGCGGATGTCGGGCCGGCCGTGCGCACGCTGGCGGCCACCGTCGTCGCCGAGGCGGCCGCGAATGCCGCCATCACGCGTCGCATCGACGCGAGCTATATGGCTTTCCGCCGCGCCACCCTGACGGACGTCTTTCCCGTCGCCTGATCGCCCGACTACGGGTGCCGCCGGTGTGGCAGTGACATTCCGGCACACAAGCGACAACTGCACTCTCCACCCCGCTCTTAATCGCCTGCCGACTCGGGGCTATCACAGGTCGTCGCGGCGCGTTATCGTTCCGCCGTCATCGCAACCCGAGTGGCGCACACTGCCCACCCGGAGATATTCGGCTCCAGCACCGGGAGGACCCGCCATGAGCACCGAGTATATCACCGACGTGAAACGCTATGCCGCCGCCGCCGACGAGAAGGCCGTCGCCGGCATCGTCAAGCATCTCGGCATCGCGCTGAAGAGCAAGGATGCATCCGCCGTCTCGTGCTCGAGCAAGGACGAACTGGAGCGCGTGCGCGACAGCTGGCTGAAGAAGAAGCTGAAGCTCACCGACGACGACAAGGCCCTCGATGCCGCCATCAAGGAGGTGTGCGAAAAGATGAAGGCCGACAAGAACAAGCAGCGCGTGACGTTCTATTACCTGCTGGCCGAAAAGTACGGCAAGCTCGGTACGCTCTGATCGACTATCAGCATCGGAATGCGAGCGAAGCCCTGGCCATGAGCCGGGGCTTCGTTCGTTTCGCCCGGCTCAAGGGCAGCGCTA
>ERZ1645187.5161-NODE-5161-length-10269-cov-6.721657_pt1 | contig 10269 bp, 1 predicted proteins | sample MGYA00575352_ERZ1645187 | MGnify/ENA primary metagenome ERZ1645187 (study PRJEB40837, sample SAMN11349314) | freshwater sediment metagenome | isolation source: river sediment | host: Sediment | place: India: Wazaribad , New Delhi | collected 2017-02-21 ...
GCGTGCCTTGCCTGACGGCAGCACGCGACATCCATCGCCTGCTGACCCACGAGGGCCGCCCGCATGTGCACCTGCACGCGCCCCCGGGCTTTGGCAAGACCTCTGTCGCGCTGCGGCTGGCCGAAATCTGGCAAGCCGAGGGCCTTGGGCCGGTCCGCCGCATCGACCTGTCCTCGCTGCAATGGCCGGTCGAAAGCCCGGTTGCCCGGATCGCGGCCGACCTTGGGACGCTGCGCAGCGCGATGCCCGAACTGGACAGCGCAGAGGGGGCGGCCGAGTGGGTGGCGACGACCGGGCTTGCCGCGGTCAGGCGCGGGATCGCTGAGGCGGTGGCCGGCGGCGGCCGCCTGCTGATGATCCTCGACTGCGCCGAACGGTTGCTGGAACAGGACGGATCGGGCCTGCTCGATGCCCTGCCGCAGTCTTGCCGGCTGCTGACCCTGTCGGTCGCGCCCTGGCATCTGATCGATGCTTCGGCGCACCGGACGCTGGTGCCTTCGGTCACGCTTGGCCGCTATCCGGCCGCGCAGGACACCGAGGACGACTACCTTTCGGCCTTTCCCGCCAGGCCGGAAAGATCCGGGGCGCAAGACGATGCGTCGTTCCGCGACGATGCGGCCGACTGGCTGGACAGGTTCATCGCCGACAGCGGCATCGGCGACGAAAGCCTGATCGCCCGGATGCGAAAGCTGTTCGAGGGGCGGCACATCCAGCGCCGGGACGAGCTTTTCGACGGGCATCCGCTGATGGATTTCCGTCTGACCGCGCGAATGCTGGGCGCCCTTGCCCAAGGCCGCGACCCCCGCGAGGAACGGGCCGCCCAGGTGCAGGAACTGGCCGCCGCGCAGGCCCAGGCCGCCGAGGGCGGCCGGTCTTCCAACGACTGGATGCACGCCTATCTGCTGCCCGATCCGGTTGCCGCAACCGACCCGGACGCGCCGCAGCGCAAATGGCTTTCGCCCCTGGTGCTGGGGGGGATCGGCGAGGCGCTGCGCGACCTTGTGGCCGCCACGGCGACCGAAACCCCGGTCGACGCCCGGACCCTGGACTGGGCCGTCGCCAGCGGCCTGGTCTGCCGCGACGGTCCGCTGGGGTGGTCGTGGAGCGCGCTGTCGGGACTGGTCGAAAAGGCGCCGCCACAGCCCGGAGGCGCGATGGAGCGTCTGTCCCTGGCGATGCAGCGTCAGGCCGACGGCTTGCGACGGATCGCCGAGGATCACCGGACCCACTTCGACCCCCGCCTGCGCGCCATCATCGACCATGTCCAGGAAAAGCTGTGCGAAACGGCCGAGGGCCTGTCGCTTGACCGCCAGATCGACCTCAGCCCCGGGCGCACCCGCACTCTGGTCGAAGGCCGGGTCTATCGCGTCGGGCTGCACTGGCGTGCCGAACCGGCACCGCCGGCCGTTGCCGCGGGCACCAAGGCGCGGCCCGGGCCAAGGCGCGCGCCCCAGCGTGTCCAAAGTGTCATCCTGGTCTTCGACACCGGCAGCGATCTGGCCGCGCAGGGCGACCAGCGCGGCTTTCTGCGCCGCCAGATCCGCAACCTCAGCCTTCTGGGGCGGTTGCGCCATCGCGCCCTTCCGGCCTTCGGGACGGGTGGCGTGCTGGAGCGGGGAACGCTGTCGGCGGTCGAGCGCCCCTTCATCGAGATCAAGGACCCCGGCGAAAGGGTGACGCCGCGGGCCATGCTTCGACACTTCGAGGCCGTCGGGCGCAGCGGCGGCGCGGCGGCCCTGCTTGCCGAACTTGCCCAGATCGCGGACGGCCTTGCGCGCATGCACGGCCTTGGCCTCATTCACCAGACGCTCGACTTTTCGGCGCTGCGCCTGGTCGAAGCCGACGGGGCAAGCGGAAAGCGCGTGGTCATCTCGGGCTTTGAACAGTCGGTGCTGCTGCGCGCGGTGATGAACAACGAACAACAGGGCACCGATCGGGTTCACCGCGCGGCGGACGAGGACCTGGCCTGCCGGTGTCCGGACGGGGCGCAGATCGACGCCAGCTTCGACCCCGGGGTCGACAACTACAGTCTGGCCGCCATCGCGATCCTGGCGCTGACGGGCCCCCTGCAGGACAGCGCGCTTGACGCCGCCAATGCGCTGCTGCGCACCGGCACGCCGGAAAGCCAGCACCGCGCGCGCCTGGTCCTGCGCGAAGACCTGCTGCGGCCCGAACGCTGGACCGGCCTGGACCTGGATGCCGAAGTCGCGCAGCCCCTGGCAGAGGTGCTGCGCGCGGCCCTGATCAGCCACGGCCAGGACGCGCAGATGCAGACGCAGAAGGGGGCAAGCCTGACGGCGGGCCTGACCATGCCGCAACTGGCCGCGCGGCTGTCCTACCTGGCGCACAAGGCGGCCCCGCGGATGGTGCGCGCGGCGACCGGCAAGAGGCTCTTGCTGGTCTATGCGCCCGCGGTCATGGCGCAGAGCCTGAACCGGATCGGGCGGCAATACGATCTGCCGAACTTCGACGGCAACACGCCCGAGGGGATCGCCCGCCTGACCCAGACGCTGCAGGATTGGGTGGATGCCGCGCGCCGGCTGTATTTCAGCCGCGCAGGGTTTCCGAAACCCGGCGAACCCGACAAGGAGCCGACCCGACGGGCTTCGAAGTATGTCCTGTCCGGCGGTCCCTTCACGCTGTTCGCCAGCCCCCGGCGCGATCATCAGGACGAGTATTTCGACGCCCTGTTCGTCAGCTACGCCATCCATCCCTCGCAACTGTATTTCGCGGCCCAGCCCGATCTTGCCGAGACTCCGCTGGCCCGGCCGACCGACGAATGGCGGCGGTGGGTCGATCTTGATGCCGTGATCGACATCGTGCCGATTTCCGAGCTTTCGGCGCAGCGGCGCGCTCAGGACTACGCCTCGTGGGAGGATCTTGCGCAGCAGGCGGCCCGCCGCGCGCGCGAGGGCGACGAAAGCGGCAAGATCGAAGAGGCGCTGAACGTCTGGCGCATCCACCGCGACTATCTGCGGGCCATCGACGAGATGAAGCGCTTTCCCGTGATGGTCCGCAAGAAGGGGTCCGACGACGAGGTGGACCTGCACCTGGACGGGGGGGCCTACGAGAGCAACCTGAGACAGTCGCGCCTGGGCTTCTTCTGGAAGGCGATCCTGATGGGCCGGCCACGGCAATCCTTCTTCGAGGAGACGCTTCTGAAGGAGATGACCGAGGGCGGCGGTTCCGGCAGCGTGTCGATCGACTTCGGCAAGGGGGCGCGGCGCAGTCAGGTCCGCGTGATCCATCTGTCCAGGGGCGACGGCGGCTTGACCGCGATCATCGACGGACAGCTGCCGGACTTCGAACACCAGACCCAGGGCCGCATCCGCCTGTCCTCGTCGATCGGAACCCAGGTGGCGGTGTCTCGGCAGGATCAGGCGCTAGACCGCGTCGCGCGCAAGAGCTGGCTTATGCCGCGGCTGGTCGAACCTGCCGATTGCGGCACCTACCTGCCGCCGGTCAGGGATGCCCACAAGACCCTGCAAAAGCGCATCGCGATCATGATGGGATCCACCCCCGTCCATGCCGTGCAAGGCCCGCCGGGCACCGGGAAGACGACGCTTCAGGCCGGGGTGATCGCCGAAGCGCTTGGCTGGAACGACGGCTCGCGGCTTCTGGTGACCAGCCAGAGCCACGCCGCGACCGACAACATCCTTGACGCCGTCATCCGGCGCCTGCGGCAAGACCACCCCGACCGCGACGACGTGCCTCCGGGAACGGCGATCCGCATCTTTCCCGAAGAGCGGTCCGGGCGCGTCGACCCCACGGTCGAGCGGGATTTCTCGCTTCAGGCGCAGACCCGCAGGCTAAGCGCGGCCTGCCGCGCCTCGGCAAAGCGCCACGAGGACAGGCCGCAACTGGCACGGGCGGTGGCGGCGCTACGCAAGGTGGGCTACTTTGAACTGCGGTCGCGGGTCGAACGGACGGCGCCGCTGGTGTTTTCGACCACCGGCGCGGCGCCCCTGACCCTGCCCTACCTGTCGTCGGACCGCATGCCCGACTATGACATGACCATCATCGACGAGGCCGCCAAGGCCTGGTCGCTTGACCTGCTGATGCCCATGAGCCTTGCCGACAGGGTCATCGCGGTCGGCGATCCGATGCAGCTTCCGCCGTTTGGCGAAACCGATTTCCTGGGCTTCCTGCGCAACGCCGCCGCGTTGCGGCAAGACGATGCCGCGCCCCCGGAACTGGTTGCGCTGCTGGACCCCGCAGAGACCGGATCCGAAGCCGGCAGCGAACGTTTCAGCGGCTTCCTTGGCTGGCTGAAGCTGTTCCACCGCATCCTCGAAAAGGCGCCGCCCCGGACCTCCGAGATGCTGGGCAGCGGAATTCCGGTGACGCAACTGCTGGATACCCAGTACCGGTCGGTTGCGGCGATCGGAACCTTCGTGTCGAAGACCTTCTATCTTGGCCGGGTCAGGAACGGCGGCCCGGACCCGGACCCCGACCTGCGGCTGACCCTGCCGCTGCGCGACACCGTTGCGCCGGCGGTCGCGGGAAAGCCGGCAATCGTCTGGATCGACACGCAACCCGCGGCCGGCTCTCGCGCCTATGTCGAGCGCAACCAGAACCGGGGTCGGATCTCGAACCCCGGCGAAATCGAGGTGATCGCGACCCTGCTCAGGCAGTTTTCATCCGGCAATCGCCCGACCTGGGAGCGGCTCAAGCTGATGAGCCCCTACCAAAGCCAGGTGCGGGCCATCCAGACCCTCGTGCTCAAGCTGACCGACAGCCTGCGCATCGGCGTCGAGGAAATCGGCAAGGTCGTCATGACGACCGACTCGAGCCAGGGTTCGGAAAGCGACATCGTGATCGTGTCGCTGTGCCGGTCCGAACCCGAAAGCCGCGACAGGCTGAGAGAGCTGCTTGCAAAGCCGCATCTGGCCGGCAACCCAAGGGATCTGGACAGGCTTGAGCGCGAATTGCGCGGCACTGTCGGATTCCTGACCGCCCCCGAGCGGATGAACGTCATCTGCTCGCGGGCGCGGCAGCAACTGATCCTGATCGGCGACCACAGCCAGTTCGCCGAAGTGGCGCGCGCCATCGAGATCCTTGAAAGCGTTCCGGGCAAGACCGCGCCCGGAGACGGCTCGCCGCGTCTGTTCTGGTCGGCGATCCTTGACCAGTTCACCTCGGCCGCCGACCGGCCTGTCACGGATACGGAACGCCCCGTGATCATCCCGGCCGGCTGGATCGAGAGGACGCGCCATGTCGGTTGAGCTGTTCCTGCCCTGCGTGCGGTTCGCAATCCGCCTGCGCCCCGGCCGCGACGGTGCGCCGACGGACCTTGAGACCGCCATCCTGCACTATCTGAAGGCGGTCAGGACCGCGACCCTGCACGACCTTTGCGACTTTACCGGCCTTGGCGAACCGCTGCTGGCCGACCTGCTGATCGACATGCTGAACCGCCGGTGGGTGCAGATCACCAAGCAGGGCGCGCTGCTGCTGTCCGATGCGCTGGAGCGGATCATGAACAGCGAGAGCGCGCTTGACCTGTCGATGATCGGATCGACCGAAGTCGGCGAACGCTTCGTGCTGTGCTACGATCTGATCGACGGCGAGATCGGCTATGTTCCCCGCCACCTCCTGCTGGCAGCGCCGCCGGGCGACGCGGTCGTCCCGCGTGTGCGCGGCTTTGCCGAAGGCGGCGTCGCGGGCTATCCGAAGGGGCTGGAAGGCTTTGATCCCGTGGTCAGCGGCGAGGACCCGACACAATGGAGCGCGCGCATCCTGCGCGCCCTTCAGACCCACGCGGTTCCGCGCGAACGGATTGCGGGCCTGAACCTTGCCAATTGCTCGGTCACGCTGGAGCGGCCGCGGCGCCCGCTGGACCATGCCGTCGATGGCCGGTTCTATCGCGCCGCATTCGACGTTCTCGGCACGGTCGACAGCCGGATCGAGGACCTGACGATCGACTACCCCGGGCGCGAGCCGGTGGCGGCAATCCGTCGGTTTGCGCGTTCCGCGGCACGTCGGCTGACGTCGATCGCGGCGCTTCAGGCCCAGGACCTTGCGGACAAGCGGATGGCGCCCTTCGCGGACCTGCTGCGGTCGGCCGTGACCACGCACAGCCACGCCCGGACCAGCGCGCCAAGTGCGTTCGAACTGTTCCTTCTTCAGCTTGAGAAGGCGCAAGAGGACATGGACGCGGATGCGCTGCGCGACACCTGGCATGACGTCCGGCGCCGGGTCGAGGTCATGATGGCCTCGCGCATTGATCATCGGGCGTCCTGCCACCTGGACGGTGCGGATTTCCTTGGGGTCGCAAAGACCCTTGCGGCAGAGGCGCGGCAAGAGATCTTCGTCGCGTCGTCGCGAACGCAAGTGCGCAGCCCGGCCCTTACGACCGACCCCGACAGCCTGCTGGAACATCTTGCCGCGCGCAGCGATCCGCGGCGCAGCGTGGATCGGCAGTGCCGTCTGGATGTGGTGCTGCCGACGCCGATCGACCGGGCCGACCAGGAAGGCAGCGAAAGAATTCGGCTGCGGCTTGCCGAGCGTTGCCACGTTACAGACCCGGGACGTCCGACGATGGCGACGCCCCTGATGGCCTTCGATGCCAGAACGCTGCTTTTTCTCGATGGCGCCCCGTTCGGCGAGCATCCTCCGGGCGGGCTGCTGGTCGTGCCGCAGGACGCGCGGGCGGGCGCGGTCACGCCGATGCTGGGGCCGCTGATGCGCTCGCCCCTTGTCGACCTGGCGCAGGATGGCCGCGTCCCCTTCCGGGACGGGCAGGACGCGGACGGGCACCCCGGCTTGCCCGACCGCACGGTGCGCGATGTGCTGGGCGCGCTGGACGAGGTGGAAGGCCATCTTGGCCGGCTGATCGGACTGGCCCACGACGACTCTGGCGGGCTGCCCGATCCGGGGCTTGTCGAGGATATCCGGACCCAGGCGGACTGGTTGTGGAAGTGGGCGCAGCGCGACAGCGAAAGCGCCGAACTGATCGACGATGCCAGCCTTCCCCACCTGGCCGCCCGCCTGATGCGCGCGGATGCACCGTTCATGGCGATCGGCCTCGCCGGCCCGCTGGACCGCGATGCCATCGACGAATTGCCGCGCCGCCTGCGGGAGCGGCTTGGCCTGATCGAGGGCGAAGCTGGCGGCAAGGCCGTTCGGGCCTTGCACACCGTGGTCGCCCTGCCGGCGCCTGGCGAAGAGCAGGCGACCCGCCTGGCGGCGGCCGTACGAGAGATTCGCGAAGACTTTGCCCCGGCCGGGGGTGCAAGGACCAACACCTTCACCGGCAACCGGCGGATCGGCTTTGTCCTGGCGGGCGGACGTTGCTGATCGCCGCCGACAGGCTTGTGGCGCGGCGCTCGGAGTCCGGCAAGGGCCGTTCCCTTTCGCACTTCGGCCTGGTGCTGCGCGGGCCAAGAGCGGTTCAGATCGGCCTCGGGCTGGTTCGGGCGCATTACCCGGAACTGGATCCGGTCTGGCCCAAGCCCGATGCAGGGCTTTGGAAGGAAACGGCGCGGCGGCCCGTCTCGGGATCGGTTCTTGCGGATTTCAGCCTGCCCACCGACGAAGATGGCAACCTTGGCGCCTGGACGGCCTGCCGCCGCATCCTTGCCGACGAGGAGGACGGCGCCGAAGGCGGGGCCATGGCGGGCAAGACCGATTTCGCCATGTTGCTGGGCGCCCTGGAGGCGGAGGCCCAGCCAAGGCCGGAACGGCGGAAAGAGCGGCACGGGCTGCGCAAGGGGATCGTGCTGGCCGGTCGGGTCGCGCTGGCTTCAGGGATGCGGAAGCCCGCCGTTGCCGCCGAGGTCGGCGATCAGGCGCTGCACAGGATCGCGCTTGACTACCTTGAGGAGGGCCGGCTCCTGCCCTGCGCCATCCTGGCCGACCACCTTCCGGCGGACCGCTTTCCGCGCGACGACCTGTCGCGCATCCTGGCGGCCTGTCTGGCCCGCGGCCAGCGCGTCACCGCCGACCTGCCGGGCCTGTTCGACGCCCCGCTAGGCTGTGATGCCGGGGTTCTGCTGGCAACGCTGCTCCTGGAGGGCCAGGCCTCGGACGTGGCGGCCTTTTGCACCCCGGGGGACGACTGGCTGTCCGGCCTGCCCCCCGGGTTGCAGGACCTGATCGTCCACGCGGCCCGCCTTGCCGCGACCGGCCCCGGCAGAAGGATCGTCATCCCCGAGACGGCCCCGCGCAAACCGGACGAAGGGGCGTTTCGTGCCGCGCTGAAAGAGATCGCCGCCGTGGTCGAGGCCGAACGGCAGCGATCCCTCGTCGGGGAACCCAAGCAGGTCATCCACCTGCAGCGCGCCCTGTTCGAAACGCCGGGCGCCTTTCAGCACGAGTTGCACGCCGTTCACGCCGGTTCATCGGGAATGGCCGAACCGGACCTTGCCAGTGCCGTCCAGGCGCTGGTCGAAGGCCGCCGGGGCGACCTTCACGACGACCTGCTGGCGAAAGCCCGCAAGGCCGGCACCGTTACCGACAGCAAGAAGCTTGCACAGGGTTACTGGAGCCAGCGCAACGACGCCGTCGCCCGGGAAACCCACGACGGCAAGGTCATGCTCAACCTTGGCGGGCGATATACGGAACGCGCGACCATCGATATCTTTGCGATCGTCATCGCCAGGCTCGTGCCCTATCTGATCGCGCGCGCCGACCCCGATCTTGCCGGGCTGGCACAGGCCGCGCGCGCCTTGCAGGCCGATCTGGATGCGACCTGCCCGGCGGCAGAGTTCCCGCGGCGGATCCTGGCGCGGCGCCTGGCGAAAGGGCAGGACATTTCCGTCCATCGGGACGCGCCCTGGGTGTTGCCGCTGGTGCGGGATGCCGACCTTTCCAGGGGCAACTGGGGGCGCGCCTTCGACGGGTGGCTGCACTGCGAGTTTCCCGCGGGCACAGAGTTCCGCGAGGTTCTTGACTGGTTCACCGGCAAGCGGCTTCCTGCCAGCCTGCACTACCCGCTGCACGATCTGCCGCAGCGCGAGATGATGCTGCGCGCCCACGAGATCACCGAAATGGCGCAAGAAAACCAGATCGTCGGCAAGCGAGAGCTTCTGCCCGCGCTGCGCAAGGCGCTGGAACGCATCACGGCGCCCTTGCGGGATCAGCGTCTGCCGGCCCTTGGGCAGTTGTGCGCAATCGACGGCCTGCTTCCCCCCGCGCGTTGCGCCAGCATCCGCGCGACGATGGCCCGGGCCGAGACGATCCTCAGGAAAGCCGCACTGGACGCCCCCGAAGACGATCTGATCCTGGAGCTTGACGATCTGATCAAGGAGATCGAGGCCCATGAGGAAGAGGGCCTTGTGCTTGTGCAGGCCCGCCTGGCGCAGATGACAGAGCAGTTCGAGCCAGAGTTCCTGCAGGGGCTTTCCGCTCAGGGCCGCCGCGATCACGCGCAGGGACCGGGATTGCTGCGGCCGCTGCGGGACCTGCGCGCGCTGCACGCCTTTGCCCTGCACCATCGCGATTTCCGCTCGGTCGCCCTTGGGCTGGACGTGTCGGCCACCCGGCAGATCATGGCCCAGGACGGCAGGCTGGACCCGGACGCCCTGCATGGCCTGGACCGCGACGGCCTGGCGGTGTTTCGCCATCTTCGGGCATCCCAGGGGCAGGACGTCGCCAGCCTGGCCGAGATCCACGATGTCCTGGCGCCGGCCCTGTGCCGGTTCCTGGGTCTGGGCCCGGGCCTGCCGGCAAGCCCCGGCATCGAGGTGCTGCGCGAAACTGACGCCTGGCACATCCTGGTGCACAGCCCCGAGGCGGAAACCGTCGGGCTATGGCCGGGGGCCAGCCGGATCGAGGTGATCGTGCCGGATTCGGATCAGGGAGAGCCGCTGGCATATCACTCGCCGACGGAGCCGATCATCGTTCTGGGCCGCCGCGCCGACAGCCCCGGCCTTGCGTCGCATGCACTGACGATGAACCATCGGCAGATCGCCCTGGCCGCGTCGCAACCCGCTGCCATGCCCCGGCGGCTTTATCTTCTGTCCTGCCTGTTCGAACAGAAACGGATGACCGGAACCGCGGCGCTGTCCGACTGGTGGGCCACGCTGCCAGCCGAGCCGGCGTTGCGGCGGGACTGGTTCGAACGGCTGCTTGCGCCCGACTGGATGGGTCCGGCGCCCTGGGGCAAGGTGCCCCCCCTGATCCAGAGGCTAGCTGCCTGGATGATCGTCATCGAGGGAGAGTTCGACATCCTTCAGGATGGCGGAAGCCTGTCGATGCATCGCATCCACGATCTTTGCCGGTTCTGGGTGGACATGCAGGATGCCGGTGTCATTCCCGCGGGCGGCGAAA
>ERZ1645187.5162-NODE-5162-length-10269-cov-5.434600_pt1 | contig 10269 bp, 10 predicted proteins | sample MGYA00575352_ERZ1645187 | MGnify/ENA primary metagenome ERZ1645187 (study PRJEB40837, sample SAMN11349314) | freshwater sediment metagenome | isolation source: river sediment | host: Sediment | place: India: Wazaribad , New Delhi | collected 2017-02-21 ...
TGCTGCAGGACCACCGCCACGTTGTCACGGATGCCGGCCAGGCCGATCTCTTCCTGGCTCACCCCGCCAAAGCGAATGGTGCCGGCCTGGGGGGTGTAAAGACCGAGCAGCAGCTGCACCAGAGTGCTCTTGCCGCCGCCCGAAGCCCCGACGATCGCCACTTTCTCGCCCGCCTCAATCCGCAGGTTGAGGCCCTCCAGCACGGGTTCATCGCGATAGGCGAAGCGCAGACCCTCGATCTCGATACCCAGTGTCTCCACGCCGGCAAAGGGATCGCAACGCGCCGGGTATTGCGGCTCATCGGCGCGCGCCAGCAGCTCGTTGAGCCGTTGCAGCGCGGCGCCGGCGGCATAGTAGGCATACTGCAGGCCGAGCAGTTGCTCGACCGGGCCGATCATGAACCAGAGGTAGCTGAACACCGCGAGCATCTGGCCGATCGACAGGTCGGAAAACAGCACGGTGAGCATCGCCGCAGCGCGGAAAACGTCGATACCGAACTGAAACAGCAGACCGCTGGCGCGACCGGCCGCATCGCTCTTCCATAACGAGGCCACGGCAAAGTCGCGCACCTCCTCGGCTCGCTGGCCGAGTCGACCGAGGAAGAAACCCTGGCGATTGCTGGCACGCACCTCGCCAATGGCCTCCAGGGTTTCGCTCAGCGCCTGGGTAAAGCGCGCGGTACTGTCGTTTTCCAGCTTCTTCAGGTGTTTGACCCGCTTGCCCAGCTGCACCGTGGCGTAGATCACCAGCGGGTTGAACAGCAGGATCAGCAGCGCCAGCTGCCAGTGCATCCACAGCAGAATCGCCGCGGTGCCCGTGAGGGTGAGCACGGCCACCAGAAACTTGCTCAGGGTCTCGCCGACGAACTTGTCCAGGGTATCCAGGTCGGTCACCAGATGAGCCGTCACCGTGCCGCTGCCCAGGCTTTCATACTCGCCCAGAGAAATGCGCTTGAGCCGCTCGATCAGACGCAGGCGCAGGCGGTAGACGATGTCCTTGGAAAGGCGGGCAAACAGGCGCGCCTGCAGCACGTTGAACAGCAAAGCACTGCAGCGCAGCAGCAAGGTACTGGCGAGAATCAGGCCGATATAGCCGGTGGCCTGCTGCCAGGCAGAAGGCAACAGCCGGTCCATCACCCGCAGGGCGGCATCGCCCTGATGGAGCAGAACCTCGTCGACCAGCAGGGGCAGCAGCAGCGGGATCGGCACGCTGGCCAGCACGCCCAGTACCGCCAGCAGGTTGGCCAGCAATAGCGCCTTGCGGTGACGCAAAGCGAGCTGGCGGATCTCCGCCCAGCTCAGCCGGTCAGGAACGGCTTCAGGCATGCGCTACGCGCTCCAGCCAGCGGCCGAGCAGTGGCTGCAATTGCGCCAGCGGCTGGTAGCCATTGGTCAGCAGGGCAAACTGGCCCTTGTGCTCGGCCAGCAGCGTGGGGAAACCGCTGATACCCAGGCCATCGACCCAGGCGAAATCCGCTGCCGTGGCCGCGTGTGCGGCATCGAAGGCTTCGGCAAAAGCCTGGCGCGGCAAACCCGCCGCCTCGGCCAGTGCCAGCAGCTCGGCGCTGCGGGTCACATCCCGGCCCTCGGCATAGAAGGCCTGCTGGATGCCCTTGAGCAGCGCCGGCAGCGCCGCCGCATCCAGACCACGTGCGGCGACCAGCGCACGACAGGCCGGCTCGGTGTCATAGACGAATCCGGACGGCATGGCGCCGTCGAAGCGGAAGACCTGCCCGGTGGTTTCAGCCACCGCTTGCCAGTGCTCGAGGATGGTCTGGCGCAACTGGCTGTCCAGCGCCAGGCCGGTGGCACGGCGCAAGCCGCCGAGTCGCAGCTCCAGCGCCACGCCGACCCGCGCTGCCTGTTCGGCCAGGGCCTCGACCACCGGGGCAAAGCCCCAGCACCAGGAGCACATCGGGTCCATCACATAGAGCAGGCGGGTGGCAGCCATTTCAGTGTTCCTCGGCCTTGTAGTTGAAGCCGATCGGGTGTGGCAGGTTGCGCGCCGCCGCCAGTTCGATCTGCAGGTGGCGGGCACGGGCCGAGGCGCGGGTCTTCTCCGGCAGGTTGTCCCAGCAGTGCGGGCAACTGATGCCCGCCTGGTAATGCTCGGACTGGCGCTCTTCGGCCGACACCGGCTGGCGGCAGGCATGGCAATGCTCATAATCGCCACGGGACAGGTCGTGACGCACAGTGACCCGGTTGTCGAACACATAGCAGTCGCCACGCCACTTCGACTCGGCCTCAGGCACCTCTTCGAGGTATTTGAGGATGCCACCCTTGAGGTGATAGACCTCGGCAAAGCCCTCGCCCAGCATGTAGCTGGAAGCCTTTTCGCAGCGGATGCCGCCGGTGCAGAACATCGCCACCTTCTTGTGCCGGCTGGGATCGAAGTGCGTCTTGATGTACTCGGGAAACTCGCGGAACGACGCCGTCTTGGGATCGATGGCGCCCTCGAAGGTGCCGATGGCCACTTCGTAGTCGTTGCGGGTGTCGATCAGCAGCACCTCAGGGTCGCTGATCAGGGCATTCCAGTCGGCGGGCTCGACATAGGTGCCGACCGCCGCATTGGGGTCCACACCGGGCACGCCGAGGGTGACGATTTCCTTCTTCAGCTTGACCTTGGTGCGGTAGAACGGCTGCTGCTCGCAGTAGGACTCCTTGTGGTCGACATCGGCCAGGCGCGGGTCCTGCCGGAGCCAGACGAGCAAGGCATCGATGGCCGCGCGGCTGCCGGAGACAGTGCCATTGATGCCCTCCTCGGCCAGCAGCAGGGTGCCCTTGATTTCATGCTGCAGGAGGGTTTGCAGCAGCGGCTCGCGCAGGGTCTGGTAATCCGGCAGGGAGACGAACTTGTACAGCGCCGCGACGACGATGGGGGCGGTCATGGGAGATACCTCGGTGAGCGCCCGCGTAAAGGGCGAACCTGAAACAAAGGCGCCGGCTCAGGGCCGGCGCGGGGTGTCGCAGTCTAACAAAAGCCGGGGCACAGGCCCAAGCCAGGTCGGCTCAGTGGTCGTGCTTGCTGCCACCGCGACAGGTCGGCGAAGCGGGTACCACCGCCTGCGCCGCCCACTCCTCGGGGGTGAAGGTGTGCAATGCCAGAGCATGCACCTGCCCCATCAGTTCACCGAGGGTGGCATACACCCGCTGATGGCGTTTGACCGCATTCAGCCCGGCAAACTGCGCGCTGACGATCACCGCCTTGTAATGGGTTTCCTGGCCACGGCTGTGCATGTGGCTTTCATCCAGCACATCCAGGTGCTCGGGCTGCAAAGCGGCCAGGCTGGCCAGCAGACGTTCGCGCATGGACATGCTTATTTGACTCCCAGTTCCTTGTTCATATCGGCCACCAGCTTGTTCACTTGCGGCACGGCATTCTGCAGTTTCGCCTGAGTCAGACGGGCCGACTCGGCCGTCAGCATCGGCATATTCTCCAGCACCTTCTTGCCCAGTGGCGACTGGTAGAAGGCCAGCAGATCCTTGAGTTCCTGCTCGGTGAAGGCATTGGTGTACAGCTTGACCAGCTCGGGCTTAAGCACCGGCCAACCAACCGCCTTGTCCAGCTCGGCATTGGCTTTGGCCTGGTAGCGTTCCAGCACGGCCTTCTTGGCCTCCGGCGCCTTGGCCTGGGCAAAGCCCTGGGCGAACATCTGCTGTACCTGGGCATACACCGGCACGGTCAGCTTGTCGGCACGGGCCAGCTTGAGGAACTGCTCGGCATTGGCAGCATGGCTGGCGGCATCGGCCAGAGCCTGGCCACTGAGGGCGGCCAGCAACAGGGCGGAACTGAGAAGACGCAGCGCTTTCATCGAAAATCCTGTTCGAGGGTGGAAAGTCCGGCATTCTGCGCCCAAGCGGTGAGCGGCTCAAGCAACCAAAGGTGTGGACTGGCGCACGGGATAAAGCGGCAGCAGCACACCGCTCATCCGATGGACAAAATGCCAGCACTTGTCAGTGTTCTAGAATGACGGCACGCTCCCTGCCCACTCACTTTTTCGTACGATCACGACTTTGCACACAAGGATGTGTTCATGAACAGTCTGGTTTCACCGCTGCCGGCCAGCACCGCCGTGCCGCTCTGCCTGAGCGACGGCCGGCTGAATCCCGAGGCCGTCGGCTGGTCCGCGCGGCCGCAACTGGACTGCCATATCCCCGGGCATTTCGGCCGGCGCAAGCGCTGGAACCACTGGTGCATTACCACGCCGAACTGGATGCTCGCCATCACCCTGGCCGACCTCGACCTGATGGGGTTCGCTGCGGCCTACTTCCTCGACCTGCACTCCGGCAAGAGTGTCGCCTTTACCCGTCGCAGCCCGCTGGCAAGTGGCTGCGAACTGGCAGATACCCCTCAGGCCAGCCAGGCCTTCGAGCATCCGCAGCTGCACATACGGGTCGACGAACAGGCCGGACGCACGCGTCTTAGCGTCAACGCACCGGATATCGGCGGGCAAGCCTTGCAAGTCGAACTGGATATCCAGCGCCCCGCCCACCTGGAATCGATGAATCTGGTGGTGCCTTTCGCCAAGGGCGGCTTCCATGCCAGCTGCCGCCAGCTCGGCCTGCCGGTTACCGGCAGCATCAAGCTGGGCACCTACCTCTACCAGTGCATTCCCGGGCGCAGCTTTGCCGCCCTGGATTTCGGTCGCGGCCTGTGGCCGCACAACAGCGACTGGTCGCGCGTGGCTTTTGCCGCGCCCGGTGGCATCGCTGGCAACTTCGGCACTGGCTGGACCGACGGCAGCGGCCTGACCGACAACGCCCTGTGGTTTGGCGGCAAGCTGGCCAAACTGGACAGCCAGGTCAGCTTTAGCCCCAACAACAGCAGCGACCCCCTCAGTCCCTGGTCTATCCGTAGTGAATGTGGCCGGGTCGATCTGATCTTCAGCCCTCGCCAGCTGCATCGCACCTGCCCACAATTGGGTCCGCTGTACCACGACAACCGCCAGTGGTTCGGCGAGTTCAGCGGTGTGCTGCTGGCCGAGGACAGCGACAAGGTGCCCGTGCACAGCGCCTTGGGCTGGATCGGCCTGAACCAAGCACGCTGGTAGCGCCACTGCCTAAAAAACAACCACTGGTCGTTTCTTTCAACATCAGGCCGTCCCCTGATTAGACTGGATCAGGTGCCCCTTGCTAAGCAGGAGACGTTGCTATGTTCGGTAAACGCAATATCGATCCCGCGCCCCGCAGCCACTATCGCAGCGAACGGGTCAGCGCCATCAACGGTCAGTATTTCTTCTCCACCCGCGAAGGGACGCTGGAAGGCCCCTACTTCACCCGCGTGGATGCTGAGCGCAGCATTGCTCTGTATATCCGCCGCATGCAGCAGTCGAACGACATCTACGCCCGCTCAAACTTTCAATAAAACATGGCTGCAGGCTGTTCAAAGATCCTGGGCGAAGGCCGCCTCCAGCGCTTCATTGACGGTGCGTAGCACCTTGACCCGGGCAAAGCGCTTGTCATTGGCCTCGACCAGCGTCCACGGGGCTCGTGAGTTGCTGGTGCGATCAACCATGTCGCAGACCGCATCGACGTACTGATCCCACTTATCACGGTTTCGCCAGTCATCCTCGGTGATCTTGAAGCGCTTGAAGCCGACTTCCTCGCGCTCCTTGAAGCGCGCGTACTGAGTGTCCTTGTCGATCGCCAGCCAGAACTTCACCAGCACGATGCGACCACGCGCCAGCTGATCCTCGAAATCGTTGATCTCGCCATAGGCACGCAGCCAGTCGGCCTGGGAACAGAAGCCCTCAACCCGCTCGACCAGTACCCGGCCGTACCAGGAGCGGTCGAAGATCGCCATCTTGCCGCGCGGCGGGATATGCCGCCAGAACCGCCACAGGTAGGGCTGAGCACGCTCCTCTTCGGTCGGCGCAGCTATCGGCACCACATGGTACTGGCGCGGGTCGAGCGCTGCCGCCAGACGCCGGATCGCCCCACCCTTGCCCGCCGCGTCATTGCCCTCGAACACCACGACCAGGCCATGCTGACGCATCTGCTTGTCGCGCATCAGCCGGGCAAAGCGCGCCTGCTCGGTGGCCAGCTGGGTCTTGTAATCGTCCTTGGCCAGCGTCTGGCTCAGGTCCAGGCTATCGATCAAGTCACGGTTATCCAGGCTGGAAATCAGCGGCGCGGAGTGCGGATGACGCTGCGGTCGCTGCTGTTCCTGCAGGGCCGCCTGCAGGCCATCCAGCAGGGTGCGGGCGACGAACAGGCTGCGATAGTTCTCGTCGGCACCCGGCACCACATACCAGGGCGCATAGTCGCGACTCGTCTTGCGGATCACCCGCTCACCGTGCCGCACGAACTTGTCGTAGACCTTGGACTGCTGCCAGTCGAGCGGACTCAGGCGCCAGCTGGACAACGGGTCGCCTTCCAGTTCCTTGAGGCGACTCTTCATCTGTTTCTTGGACAGGTGAAACCAGAACTTGAAGATCAGAGCGCCTTCGTCACAGAGCATGCGTTCCAGGCGCTCGGCGGCATCGATGGCCTGGTCCAGCACCGCATCGTTGATACGGTCATCAACACGGGCCTGGAGCATCTGGCTGTACCAGTTGCCGAAAAAAATGCCGATGCGCCCCTTGGGCGGCAGCCTGCGCCAATAGCGCCAGGCCGGCGGGCGCGCCAGCTCCTCGTCGGTCTGCAGATCGAAGGTCTCGACGCTGATCAGGCGCGGGTCCATCCATTCGTTGAGCAGTTTGACCGTCTCGCCCTTGCCGGCACCCTCGATGCCGTTGATCAGGATGATCACCGGAAAGCGCGCCTGCTGCTGCAGCTCGAACTGCACCTCCAGCAAGGCCTCGCGCAAGGCCGGCAACTGCTCTTTGAAAGACTCTTCGTCGATGGCGTGCTTGATTTCCGCTGATTCGAACATCCCGATCTCCCTGTGCAATGTTTCCAACCCTAGCCGATCAGCGCAGGCTTGTCTGTGCGATAAACTAGCGCATTTGCCGGCCGCAGAGCTTCTCCATGAATGATTTCCAGCACGCCTTGCTCCACTGGGACGAGCAGGGGCAACCGCTGTCCAGCCGTTACGATGACGTGTACTTCTCCAAGGCCAACGGCCTGGAGGAAACCCGCTATGTATTCCTCGCCAACAGCCACCTGCCCGAGCGTTTTGCCGCTCTGGCCGAGCACGCGCAGCTGTGCATCGGGGAAACCGGTTTCGGCACCGGCCTGAATTTTCTCTGTGCCTGGCAGCTGTTTGAGCAGTGCGCGCCGGGCACTGCCCGCCTGCACTTTGTCAGTGTGGAAAAGCACCCCTTGCAGCTGGCCGACCTGACCCGTGCCCTGCAGCTGTGGCCGGAACTGGAACCCTACAGCCGTGCCCTGCTGGCGCAATACCAGGGCATCCACCCGGGTTTCCAGCGCCTGAGCTTTGCCGCGGGCCGCGTGCAACTGACCCTGTTGATCGGCGATGCCAGTACCAGCCTGGCCCAACTGGATGCCCAGATCGATGCCTGGTTCCTCGATGGCTTCTCACCGGCCAAGAACCCGGAGATGTGGTCGGCCGAACTGTTCGCTGAACTGGCGCGCCTGTCAGCACCCGGCGCCAGCCTGGCGACCTTCGCCAGTGCCGGCTTCGTTCGTCGCGGCCTGATCGAGGCCGGTTTCAGCATGCGCAAGGTGCCGGGCTTCGGCAAGAAATGGGAAATGCTCCAGGGCCATTACAGCGGCCCGCCACAGCCTGCCGGCAAGCCTTGGTATGCCCGCCCTCCCGCCTCTGAAGAGCGTCGCGCCCTGGTCATCGGCGGCGGCCTGGCCGGCTGCAGCAGCGCGCCCACCCCGGCCCCACGTGGCTGGCAAGTCAGCCTGCTGGAGCGCCACAGCGCACTGGCCCAGGAAGCGTCCGGCAACCCGCAGGGCGTGCTCTATCTCAAGCTGTCCGCCCACCATACGCCGCTGTCGCAATTGATTGTCAGCGGCTACGGGCGCACCCGCCGGCTGCTGCAGGAGCTGCCCGAGGGTCAGGTCTGGCAGCCCTGCGGCGTGCTCCAGCTGGGCCTTGACGACAAGGAACAGGCTCGCCAGAGCGGCCTCGCCGCCGCCTTTCCCGCCGACCTGCTGCGCCAGGTCGACCGCAACGAAGCCGAACAGCTGAGCGGCATCGACCTGCCCAGCGGTGGTTTGTTCTACCCCAATGCCGGCTGGGCTCACCCGCCGGCGCTGTGCCGGGCCCTGACCGAACACCCCGGGATCAGTCTGTTGCTGCACCAGGAAGCACTGGAACTACGCCGCGTTGATGGTCAGTGGCAGGCCTGGAGCGGCGCGCAGCTGCTGGCGCAGGCGCCGGTGGTGATCCTCGCCAGCGCCGTGGAGATCCTGCGATTTCCGCAGACGGCTGGCATGCCGCTCAAGGGTATCCGCGGACAAATCACCCGCCTGCCGGCCACGCCAGCCAGTCAGGTTCTGAAAACCGTGGTATGCGCCGAAGGCTACGTGGCACCGGCCTGGCAGGGCGAACATACCCTCGGCGCCAGCTTCAATTTCCAGCGTCTGGATAGCCAGCCATCGACCGAGGAACATGCCAGCAACCTAGAGCTGCTCGGCGAGATTTCTTCTGACCTGCGCCAGCGCCTGCAGGCCGACCAGCTCGATCCCGCCCGGCTCGAGGGCCGTGCCGCCCTGCGCTGTACCACGCCCGACTATCTGCCACTGGTTGGTCCGCTGGCCGAGGCCGAAGCCTTTGCCCGGGACTATGCCGTGCTGGCCAGGGATGCCCGGCAGGCGCCTGATACAGCCTGCCCCTGGCAGGAAGGCCTGTACCTCAACAGTGGCCATGGCTCGCGTGGGCTGATCACCGCACCGCTGTCCGGCGAGCTGCTGGCCTCCTGGCTGAACAATGAACCTCTGCCCGTGCCGCGGACAGTGGCCGAGGCCTGTCACCCCAACCGTTATCTGCTGCGCCGGTTGGTACGCGGCAAATAACCGCGTCCGGACCAATTGCCAGGCCGCATGGCCTCGCAACATACTCCACAGGGTATCCCCTTATGGAGTGATGAAGATGCGTAAAGCCCTGCTGGTACTGACCCTCTGCCTCCCCCTGAGCGGTCAGGCGGCCGACTCCACTGCCCTGAGCGAAGAAGCTCGCCGCCTGATCATGCCCCTGCAGCAGGCGCTGCAACACAGCGTGCAGCAGGCCATGCAGCAAGGCGGCCCACTGCAAGCTGTTGCCAGCTGCCAGGTGCAGGCACCAGCACTGACCGCGGCACACAGCCCATCCCCCTGGCAGGTAGGGCGGACAGCCCTGCGCATCCGCAACCCGGCCAACCAGCCAGATGCCTGGGAGCTAGAGGTCCTGCAGCGTTTTGCGGCCCGCGCAGCAGCCGGCGAACCGCTGGCCGGCATGCATGAACAGACCATCGCTGACGGGCAATTCCGCTATATGCAGGCCATCCCCACCGGGCAACCCTGCTTGACCTGCCACGGTGAAAAGCTCAGTCCTGAGTTGGCAGCCAAGCTGGATGCGCTTTACCCTGCCGACCAGGCCCGCGGCTTCAAGCTGGGAGAGTTGCGCGGCGCCTTCACCCTCAGTCGCCCTGTGGAGCAACCGTGAACGACAGCCAGAACCCGCAACAAGAGGCCATGCTCAAACGCCTGGCCCGCGTCGAAGGACAAATACGCGGGTTGCAGGCCATGATTCGCCGTGGCGAGGACTGCGAGGCCATCGCCCAGCAGTTCGCTGCCTCGCGCAAGGCCCTGGAAAAAGCCTATCAGCAGATGCTCGCCTGCCTGCTGGAAGAAGCCCTGCTCACGCCAGAACAGTCTCCCGCCGAGGCGCTGGCGCAGGTCCGCGCCATCTTTACCAAATACACCTGAGCTCAGCCCTGACGATACGGCAAGGCCTGCCGCGCCTGTTTGGCATAAGCCTCTACGGCCGGCCGTTCCTGCTGCAGAAAATCCGCCACCGCCGCACGCAGGCCGGGATGGCAGAGGTAGTGCCAGGACTCGGTCAGCTGCGGCTCGAAGCCACGGATCAGCTTGTGCTCGCCCTGGGCGCCGGCGTCGAAACGTGCCAGCCCCTGAGCAATGGCCCAGTCGATACCCTGGTACAGGCAGGTTTCGAAATGCAGGAAGTTGAAGTCGGTGAGGCACCCCCAGTAGCGACCAAATAGGCAGTCCGCCCCCTGCAGACTGAAAGCCATCGCCACCGGCCGGCCATGCTGGCGCGCCAGCACCACGCGAATGCTCTGCGGCATGCGCTCGCCCAACAGGCTGAAGAACAACCGCGTCAGATAGGGCTGCTGACCGCGTACCCGATAGGTGTTGG
>ERZ1645187.5163-NODE-5163-length-10264-cov-4.732099_pt1 | contig 10264 bp, 5 predicted proteins | sample MGYA00575352_ERZ1645187 | MGnify/ENA primary metagenome ERZ1645187 (study PRJEB40837, sample SAMN11349314) | freshwater sediment metagenome | isolation source: river sediment | host: Sediment | place: India: Wazaribad , New Delhi | collected 2017-02-21 ...
TGAAATTGGAAAACTTTCGTTAAAAACTTTATCAATCCCATTTTTTAAAAAATCATTATAAGAATCCAATTGTACTTCTAGTAATTCAGGTATTCAAACGATAGATCTATCATCAGTAAAATAATGACGACCTTTTATATCGTATAAACTCCCTACTTCAATGTTTTTAGAAGTTTTTTTTGTCATACAAAAATAGAGTTAAAAAAAATAAAAAATTTAGGATGGAGTTACGCAATCTTTTTATCCCTTTTTAAACAACATGAAAAATGCCCTACTTTATCAGAAAAACACAATCGAAAGTAGCGCAGATGGAGAGATTATATGATTTTATGGCTATAAATCAAATAATTTTTATATTTTTTTTACTTAAATTTTGAATTATTTTTTTTTGAAATAAAATGAAAAAAATATTTAATAAAAAATGAAAAAAATATGAATTTTAAAAATGAAAAAAAATGAACATTTTTATGAAAAATAATAAAATTAATTATAGTTTTTTTTATTATTTTTTGAGTTTATTTTTATGTAAATTATAACTGATTTAAAAATAATGAATTAATAGAAAATGATTTTATAATAAAAATAGAATCTTGAGACAATTTTTATAATTTATGAAAAAAAATAATAGAACTTGATAATATTTATTATAATATTTATATAAAAAATAATAAACCAATCTATGAACTACAAGCTTGAAGTTATAAAATAAATTGATGAGCAAATATAGAACAAGTAATAGAATCTCTAAATAATCCCATAACAGATGAAATAAATATAACTATATTAGAATGATGGAATATATATGATATAGATGAAAATTTAAATAAAAAATGATTAATAAATGCTTGAGAATATATAGATTATGTTACAAATAAAGAAAAAATAATAGCACTTTCTGAATTTTTTCCATTTATACAAAATCAAATAACACTTGAATGATTTTTATACCCAGATACTTATAGTGTAAATATTTCTGACTTCAAAATAAATACTTTTGTCATAAAACAACTTGAAACCTTTGAAGTAAAAGTATATAATAAAATACTTAAAAAATTAGATAATGAAACTATAAATGATTTAATTAATTTAGCTTCAATAGTAGAAAAAGAAGAAAGAAATAATGATGAAAAACCAACTGTTGCATGAATACTTAAAAAAAGATTAAATGATGATTGGATGATATGAGCAGACATAACTGTATGTTATCCATATAAACTTACAAGTGAACAATGTAAAATGGTAATAAGTAAGTATATAAATGAAAAAAATGAATATAATACAAGAACTATGATTTGATTACCAAAAACTCCAATTTGAAATCCTAGTTATGAAACTGTAAATGCAACTTTAAATGACAAAGAAACACCTTATTGGTTTTATTTACACAATGTAAAAACTTGAAAAATATATTATGCAGAAACAAATGCAGAGCATGAATCAAATAAAGCAAACTATATGTATTAAAAATAGGCTAAAATAGCCTATTTTTTGATTAAAAAAATGCTTTATGTTATTATTTAATAAATAACTCTTATAAAAAATAAATGGAACATATTGATACAATAAAATGAGCTGTAGTTTTTACAGATATAAAAGATTATACTTTAAAAACATCTCTTTTAACACAATTACAAATAAGTAAATTTTTAAATAAGCAAGATGAAATAGTTTTACCTATAATTGTAAAATATTTTTGAAAAATTGTAAAAACAATATGAGATGCTTACATGATAGTATTTGAAAATGCAGAAAATGCAGTAAAAGCATCGATTGAAATACAAGAAAAACTAGAAGAATATAATTCAAATATTGAATTAAATTTATATAAATTAGAATTAAGAATAAGTATAGATTATTGAGAATTAGAAAGAGAAATCAATCTAAACTGAGAAGATTTTTTTTGAGAAACTGTAAATATTTCATCTAGATTACAAAGTAAAACTCCAGAAAATAAAATTTTTATTACTTCAAATGTACAAAGACATATAGAGCAAAACAAAGAAATAAATTGTGTATTTTTAGGGAAAACATCTTTTAAATGAATATTATATGAAATAGATATTTATGAAGTAATATATAATAAAAAACAAATAGAATTATTTAAAAAATGAGAAATTAAACACAAAGATATAAATGAATTTTTATTAACTCAAGATTTAAAAAGAAGAGTTGAAGAAATTGACGATACAATTTTTAAATTTTCTGCTGTTGCTGCTATATTATGAATTCAACCAATACCATTTTTAGATATTTATAGCGTATTACCATTTCATTTATATTTACTTAAAGAAATAGCTAAAAAGTATAACATTAAAATAACAAAAAAAGAATCTAAAGAAGTAATGACTACTGTAGTATGAAGTGTTTGAAGTAGTTATTTGTTATCACAATGAATTATATGAATATCAAAAATATGAATGGTTTGAATTTGATGATATATAATGATGCCATTAAATTTTTGACTAACATATGCAATGTGAAAAATACTAAGTATGTATTTCTATCAAAAAAGTCAATGAGTTAAAGCAACTAATTGAGAAATTAAAGAATTATTTAAATATAGTATAAAATCTGGAAAAGAAATTGCGAAAAAAGATAAAAATAAAATACTTGAAGTATGAAAAAAATACAAAGATTCTTTAATTAAAATGAGTGATAAATTTAAAAAATAAGACAAAATAAAAATCCCTTAAGGGATTTTTATTTTGTCTTATTTTTAGAAATTTTTGCTTTTTCTAAAATATTTTGATAATCTTTAAAATCTTTTATTTTTTCATAATACTCTCCTCCTTCTTTAATTAAATCATACAAAAGTCATTGTTCTCTTTGTGGTAAAAAATGAAAACTTAGATTAAAAAAATGGTCTATGTTTATATCAGTAAAAAATTCTTTTTTTCATCTATATATCATATTAAATCTAGATGCATTATTATCATAAAATTCATGATTCCAATTAAGCCTTGCACTGCTATCATTTTTTAATAATTCTGCAGTAGAAAAATCAATATCAATTCAATTTAAATAAGATTTAACTATATTTTTAGGATTAAATTTATCTATTTTTATATCTATGATAGAATTAACTTTTGATAATAATTCAGAAGTAAATATATCTTTTCAATTTACTTCCAAATATTTTTTAATTATTTTTAATATATCAATTCAAACATTTTTTTCAACAAGTGAAAAAATAAATTTTGATAATTTAGGTTTATCTATACTTGAATTTTTTAAAATACTATCTATTGTTTTAAAACTAATTTTTGATAAATCTATATCAAAATTTCAACTATTAACTTTTTCAAAAAAATCATTAACAACAGATTTTTCTCATTTTGAAACAAAATTTAAAAGTAAATTATCAAAATCAAAATCTAATGAATGAAAATATTTTAAATTATCTAAAGTAATAGTTTTTGGTTCTTTTATCAAATCATTCATAAGTAATTTAAGAGCTCATTTTTTAGATAACAAAAATAACTCATTTGAAACTGGTTTTATATCATAAACATCTAAAAATTCATTTAATTCTTTTATATCTGAAAATCTTTTTAAATCTTCATTTATTACAACAGTAAGTTGTTCTACATTTAATTCTTTTCAAGAAAATCAATCTAAATAATCTTGAATATCACTTCTTGCAATTTTATTTTGTATTTTAGAAACTTCTGCAAAAAATACATCATCAAATTTAAATTCTCAAGTTATTCAATTTTCCATAAGAATTCTAACTTGTTCTTTAGTAATTCATGCTTCTCTTAAAATTCTAGTCATAGCCAATAAATCTCAAGTTTCATTTTTATAAACTCATTTACTTATATCTGTATGTACTTTTTCAACAACTTTTAGTTGATCAGTAGTAAGTTCATTTAATCACATATTTTTTAATATTTTATTTGGTAAATTTAAATCTCATCTTTCAAGCCAAGTAGAATTTGCTAAAACTTGTTCTCTTGATAATGATTTATTTTGCTTATCTACATTAAAACCTCAAGTTAAATGTCAAATTCATACTCATCAAACTAAATCATCTATTTTAGAAGAAAATCTTTCAACTTTTGCAGCTTTCTTTTCTCAAGCTTTTAAACTAGCTCTCTTTGAGCTTGAAACTCATTGTCAATTTAATCTTCATTCAGTTCATACATTTCTAGAATTTTTTATTGCTTGTTTTCTTGATAATCTAAGTCATAATTTCAAAGCACCTGCTCATCAAGCTACAAGTCAAGCAATTGTAACAATCAATTTAGCTATATCTCATTGTTTTCAACTTGTAAATAAATCACCTAAATTTTTAAGCATTTCAATTCATTTTTCTCAAAGTAGATCAAGTATTCAAAGAGATGGGTTTTCTAAAACTAATTCTTGAATTTTAATTTCTCATAATGTTTTTGTAATAGTATCGCTTGAATTAATATCAGCTCTATATTTTAAATAACGAGGTAATAATACTAAACCAGATGGAATATTTCAAAGAAACCTAAGCACATCTTCAACTCAAGTTCAAAATTCTCAGGCTAACAATACTCCAAGATTTTTCCAACTTTCAGTTGAAGTAGGGCTAAAACTTTTTTCTTGCATTTCAAAAAGTTCTTTTGAACTTATACTTCATGATTTTTGTATTAATCACTCAATATAACCTTTATCTCATTTTTCTCACATAACAAATTCTCACAAATCTACTTTATCTGCTATAAACTTATCTGCATTTGAAAAACCACTTTTTGAAGCAGATTCAAAATGAGCATTTGAAAAATTATTCAATCATCAAAGTAAAACTATTTGTCTTATTGATTTTGTTAACTCTTTTGTATAATTATCAACTTCCTTTTCATCTATTTTACTATTTCAATCACTATCAAATTTTTTAATATTAAATTCTCATAAATGAGAATTTAATTTATTTCAAATTGATAATCATATAAAACTTCTTACTTCATCTTTTATATTTTGTTTTTGATTCTTATAATTTGATTCTATTTCTGAAATACTTAAAACATAATTAACAATATAATCTGTTTTTTCTTTTGAAACTTGTCAATTTAATAAATGCTCTGAAAATAAATTTAAATTTTTCAAAGTTTTAGCTCTTTCATCAGGTAAATTAGGTGATCATTCTATTGATTCATATGCTTTAGAATTTTCAAAAGTCATAAAATAAAATATAAAGATAAAATATTTATTTAATTTTAACATATTTTATAGTATTATGCAAGTTTTAAAAGCCCTTAAATAAGGGTTTTTATTTTGTTTTTTTATAATTTTTTATATAATAAAATTAATATTTTTATAAATATTTCATATTATGAAAACAAAATTATTTTTACTGTTTTTTTTATTGTTTTGTTCTAGTGTTAATGCTGAAGAACCTAGTAATTTAAATAAAATAACAGACAATTTTGAAAAAAGTTGTTATGAATATAGTTGAAAAATAAATGTTTCGGATTTAAAAGACAATCTTTTAAATGGTAAAAATATGTCATACAAAGTAAGTTTAAATTCTTATGAAGATTTAAAAATAATACAAAATGATAACTTACTACCTTACAAAGTATTATGAAATGAAAAAACTTTCATAAATTATAAAAATGATTTTTGAGTAAATCAAATAGAATCAAATGATAATAATAAAAATACTTCAATTTCACTTGATACACTAAATGAAAGAGAAGTAATATATGAATTGGAAAAAACACTTATATCAAATACATTTGAATTTAATTTAGATTATTGAGCAAATCAATCATATATAGATTTATATATTTCTACTGATTGAAAACAATATTCAAAAGTATGAAAATCAAATATAACTGATTTTGATATAAAATTCATAAAGTTAAAAATAGAATGTAGTAAAGATATGTGTATAAGAGAAAAAATTAAAATAAATGAATTAAATTTTATAGAAGATAGGCAATTAATAGTATTAAATTCATTTTATGATAAAGATATAGAATTTTTCTCTAAATATAATTGTGATGATAGTAAATATACAAGTGAAGCAAAATATTATGATGATTATTCCATAAGCAATAAAACTCAAATTATAAATTTAGATTTAAATAAAAATCCATATTATAATGTATATTTTACAAAAGATTATGATAAAGATGAAATAGATGATAATAAAGATAATTGTCCCCTTGTATATAATCCAGATCAGTTAGATAGTGATGCAAGTTGAAAATGAGATGCTTGTAGTGATAAAGACTATGATTGAAAAATATGAGAAAAAGATAATTGTCCTACTATTTACAATCCAAAACAAGAAGATAGTGATAAAAATGGTATATGAGATTTATGTGAAACTGATAATGATTTAGATCAAGTATTTGATAGTGTTGATAATTGTTTAACTATTTCAAATCCAAATCAAGAAGATGATGATAATGATACAATTTGAAATGCCTGTGATAACTGTAAAATAAAATATAATACAGACCAAAGTGATATAGATAAAGACAAAATTTGAGATTTATGTGATGAAGCAGATAATAGATATATGGAATCTAATAAATGATTTTTTATAGGTTTAATTGTTGTTATTACAATAATTTTTGGTGCTGGAATATTCTTTATAATTAGAAAATTAAAATAATTTTTAAAATCAAAATATGACAAAACTACTAAATCGTATTGCACTTTTATTATCAATACTTATGTGATTTTTTATCACATTTTCACTATATTGATTATCTTGAGAATTTAATAATTTTTACTGAGATGAAACTTTTTGATTTATAATAGTATCAATAATAATTTGATTAATAATTAAAAAAGTTGCTTTAAGTAAAGCATTTATATCTGAAAGACTTGATTTTTTTTCTAAACAAATGGAATCAAGACTTATAGAATCAAGATTTACTTATACAAGAAAAGAAAAAGTAAATTCTGAAGTAAGTGAGACTGAAACAAAAGAAGTAGATATAAAAACAAATATATCTGAAAAAATTGAAAAAGCTCAAGAAATAAAAACTAGTTTAAAAACAAACTTAGTTCCAAAACTTGAAAAAATAGAAAAAAAAGAATCTATTGTAATGAAAAATATAAAAGAATTTTTCTCTACAAATCTACTTGCAAAAATTGGTTCTATATTAGTTTTTTTATGAGTACTATTTTTATTTAGTTTGGTATGGAATACTCTACCATCTTTATGAAAAATTATTATCGGTTTTATTATATGATTTTGAGTATATTTTGCTTGAGTTATTCTTGATACAAAATGATTGAAATGAGAATCAAGAATACTTATATGAACTTGAATACTTATAAATTTCTTGGTTATACTTGGTGGTAAATTTGTACTTGAATGAAATGTGAATTCTACTGATTTTTTCTCTACTTGAATTACATTTTTCTTTTTGATTTTAAACACTATTTTTTGAGTTATTTCATCAATAGTTTATAGATCAAAAACTATGCTTTTATTTTCATTTATATTTGCATATATAAATCCATTTTTAATCTGAGGTTCTTCTGCTACTCCATATACTCTTGTTTGATATTCTGCTATAGTTTCTATATGAGCACTTATAATATGAACTAGAGAAAATAGTAATTTATTAAAAATGTCAGCTTTTATACTATGAAATATACTTTTCTTAGTTGCTCCTTTTAATAGTGAAATATGATGGATAGTTAAATTTATTGCTTCTGCAATTTTAAGTTTATGAGTACTTTATAATCTATATATAAATGACTACAAAAAATTAAATAATGTTTTTATAACTTCATTTACATTTTTAATTTTAGGACTTATAACTTGAAGTGATAATTGACTTATATGAAATAATTTAAGTTTTATAACATATCTTATTTCTATACTTGTATTTTTCTTTGTATGAATTACTTTATTTTTGAAAAATGCAATTACAAGCTTATTATCAATCATATTCTTCCCTATATTAATTATACTTTGACTTCTTTTTGTATGAGACCTACATTTTATAGAAGTAAGTTTATGAGCAATTTTAATAGCTTATTTGATATGATTTAGTTTAATTTCATCTCCAACTAATAAAAATATAAAAGTAAGTAATTGAGTAAAATATTTATTTTTTTCATTACTTTGAGGTTTTATATTTATAGCTAATAGTTTTTTAAGTTTTAATTTAAATGATATTAGTTTTATTTCATTTATAAGTGTTCTTATAGTTAGTTTTGTTTTTCTTATAAGTTCATACTTATTTTCAAATAAAAGTAATTTAGCTTATCTATACACAATTTGAACAGTTTGAACAGTATTAACTCTACTTCCTGTTGTAAATCTAGATTTAGCAATAATGGCAAAATCAGCTTTTGATCAAGCATATTCTCAAGATCAATTTGTAAGTTTAATAAAACCATTTTGTATTATTGCAATTGCATTATTTGGTATGATAAATACATTTTGGCCATTTATAAATAAAAACTTAATTAAAGAAAAAACAAATATAAAAAATCTAGTTATCTGACTTATAATTTGAGCATTATTTTTATGATGAGAATTATATAAATACGGATTAGAATACTTCCCTTGAATAAGTTTAGGATATGCATTTGCATGACTTGCAATATATTATTTTATATTAAGTTTTATCTTTATTTCAAACGTTTGATTTGAAAATATAAAAAATGAAATCTCATATAAAAATAGTTTATTTGGATATTTATTTGTATCTATTTCTATTTTTTCACTTTCAATTGCACTAATATTTTCAAGTAGTCCTGAAGTTGTATCTCTTATCTGGTTATTTGAAGCAACAATTTTGTTTTACTTTTTTTCTAAAACAAAAGAAACAAAGATATTTAATGCTGCTATTGTATTATTTATAATTTGAATAGTTAAACTTATAGAATTAGAAAATTATGTAAAAACTGGTGATTTAATTTTTATTGTTCCTCTTGCACTTATAATTATATCTTTTGTATTAAATATAAAATATATAGATTTCTTGGAAAATACATTTAGAAAAAATATTCATGATATAATTCATATAATTTGAATGATTGTAGTTTCTACTATAATAGTAAAAATAGTTCCTCAAACAAATCATGGTTGGTCTACTCTATGAATAGCTAGTTTCGTAGGTATATCTGGTCTGATTTACAATTCATTTAGTTCAAAAATTCTTAAAACATATTTTGTATTACTTGTAGCATTTTTTACACTAAATCAAGTAGAAAGTTTCAATTATATAACATATAGATTACAAGAAGATAATTTAGGATTCTTAATAAGTTTACAATACTTATCAACTCTTATAATTGTATGAATCGTTGCTTATTGGAATAATTTCAGTAAAGAAAAAATATATAAAACTATTTTAAATACTATACTTGGATTATATTTACTTGTAATAATTTCAACTTATATTTACGATATATTTAACAATACTTTTGCAATTACTATTTTCTGGTGAATTATATCTATAGTATTACTTATAAATTGAATCAGTAATGATAAAATAAAACTTAGAACTATTTGATTATATTTACTTACATTGGTTCTTGGAAAGATATTTTTATACGATATATGGTATGGTTTAGATAATGCTGTAAGCAGAGTTGTAGTTTTTATTATACTTTGAGTTTTACTTATAGTTGTATCAACTAGATATAGTAAAAAATACGGAAATAATTTAGTATGAGAATTTAATTTTAAAAATTTAAGTTCAGAAGATAATAAAAAAGAAGTTCCAAAAAGAGATACTCCTAAAAAATCAGAATCTAGTAAAACAAATACAAAAACTGAAATAAGTAATGAAGATATAACTAAACAAATAAAAAGTATAAATATATCTTGAATCTCTATGCTAAGTTTCAAAATAGACTCTAAAATTGCTTTTAGTACAAAAAGTAAAAATATAATTCAAATAGTAGTTTATGTTTTGAAAAAAACTTGATTAAAAGAATTTGAAGCATGAGAACTTAAACCATTTTATGATTTTGTAATAAGTCACTATATAAGTGATTTAAATACTCGTGATTTATCTACTGTACAAAATGCCTTCAAAACTTTTGTTGAAAAAGGTTGAGAAGTAATAATAAAAAAAGAATAAGCTTTGCTTATTCTTTTTTTATTAATTTATAAATTACATTGTAGTTAATATTAATCAAATAAATGCTATTAAAATTGAAAATATTATAGTTAATAATATTATATATTTTCTAGTAAAGCTAGAAATATTATATAATGCTATTGAATATAATAAATTATATAAAACTATTGTTACTGTTAAATAAATAGATGAATTGTTTCATAGATTATTCATAGAAAAAACTATAG
>ERZ1645187.5165-NODE-5165-length-10263-cov-7.431622_pt1 | contig 10263 bp, 7 predicted proteins | sample MGYA00575352_ERZ1645187 | MGnify/ENA primary metagenome ERZ1645187 (study PRJEB40837, sample SAMN11349314) | freshwater sediment metagenome | isolation source: river sediment | host: Sediment | place: India: Wazaribad , New Delhi | collected 2017-02-21 ...
CGGGCAACCGCACGCTGGTGCGCTTCGGCTCGGGCGATGAGGTCACCGTGCAGGCCGGCGAGCGCGGCCTGCGCTTCCTGCTGATCTCCGGCGCACCGATCGAGGAACCCGTCGCCTGGCACGGCCCGATCGTGATGAACACCGAGGCCGAACTCCACCAGGCCTTCCGCGACCTGCGCAACGGCACCTTCATCAAGCCACAACACTGATCCCGACGGGCGCAGGGGGGCCGTCTGCCCCCCTCTGCCTGCGGCATTCACCCCCCGAGGATATTTTCCCATCGTTGAAAAGCAGCCTCGGCCTCCTCCTTCAATGATGCAAAAATATCCCGGGGGTGAGGCCCGAAGGGCCGAGGGGGCAGCGCCCCCTGCCCCCGCCTCTCCGCAAATCCCGCCCGATTGCGCGCTTGCCGCGCGCCCGCGCGCCGCCTATAAGGCCGCCATGACGCGGCTCTTGCATATCCATCGAATTAGCGGCCCGGCGCTCTGACGCGTCAGGGTAGCCGGGACATGTGCAAAGCCTCGGGCGCGGGCCGCGCGCCCTTCCTTCGATCAAGGATCTCCCCAGATGTGCGCCGATACGCCCGAAACTTCTGTCGATTACCGCGACACCGTCTTCCTGCCTGAAACCGATTTCCCGATGCGCGCGGGCCTGCCCCTGCGCGAGCCCGACTGGCTCGCCCGCTGGGAGCGCCTCGGCGTCTACGACCGGCTGCGCGAGAAGGGCCGCGCCGAGGCCCGCCCGCCCTTCGTCCTCCACGACGGCCCCCCCTATGCCAACGGCCATCTCCACATCGGCCACGCGCTGAACAAGACCATCAAGGACATCATCGTGCGCAGCCATCAGATGATGGGCCATGACGCGCGCTACGTCCCCGGCTGGGATTGCCACGGCCTGCCGATCGAATGGAAGATCGAGGAGCAATACCGCGCCAAGGGGCTGAACAAGGACGATGTCGACATCGTTTCCTTCCGTCAGGAATGCCGCAAATTCGCGGAAAACTGGGTCACCGTGCAGCGCGAGGAATTCAAGCGTCTCGGCATCACCGGCAACTGGGCCGACCCTTACCTCACGATGAATTTCCACGCCGAGGCGGTGATCGCCGAGGAATTCATGAAATTCGTGATGAACGGCGCGCTCTATCAGGGCTCGAAGCCGGTCATGTGGTCGCCGGTCGAGAAAACCGCACTCGCCGAGGCCGAGGTCGAATATCACGACCATACCAGCCACACGATCTGGGTGCGGTTCAAAGTCAAAGATTTTGAACTCACCCCGCAATACAGCAAGCACTCTCCTGCCTTCAGCTATGATGATTGGGCCAAAGCCTCGATCGTCATCTGGACGACCACGCCTTGGACGATCCCTCAGAACCGGGCGGTGGCTTTCAACCCGAACATCGACTACGCGATGTATCGAGTTGTCGAATGCGCAGAAAATAGCCTTGGCAAAGTCGGTGAAGTTCTGGTTCTCGCAGAGAGCCTCGCAGAAGATGTCTTCAAAGCCGCAAAACTAACTGCGAGCAAACTGGCGTCCCTACACTTCACCGATGAGAGTTTGGGCATTGTCCTCGCCCACCCCTATGCCGGCATCGAAGGCGGCGCGGGCGAGTGGGATTTCGACGTGCCGCTCCTGCCGGGCGATCACGTCACCGACGACGCGGGCACCGGCTTTGTCCATACCGCGCCCTCGCATGGCGATGACGACTATCAGCTCGGCCTGAAATTCGGCCTGAAGATGACCTACAACGTCGAGCCCGATGGCAGCTATCGCAAGGATCTGCCGCTCTTCGGCGGGCAGGCGATCATCGACGAAAACGGCAAGGACGGCCCGGCAAACGTCAGCAATATCAAACAGCTTGCCTATTGCGGCGCGCTGTTGGCCAAGGGCAAGGTGAAACATTCCTACCCGCATTCGTGGCGCTCGAAAGCGCCGCTGATCTATCGCAACACGCCGCAATGGTTCGCCGCGATCGACGTCAAACTCGCCGATGACATGGCCACCTATGGCGAGACGATCCGCGCCCGCGCGCTGAAATCGATCGAGGAGCTGGTGAAATTCACCCCGGCCACCGGCCGCAACCGCCTCCATTCGATGATCGAGAACCGACCCGATTGGGTGCTCTCGCGCCAACGCGCCTGGGGCGTGCCGCTGACCTGCTTCGTCAAGCGCGGCGCCAAACCGACCGACGCGGATTACCTGCTGCGCTCGGCCGAGGTGAATGCGCGCATCGTCGCCGCCTTTGAACAGGCCGGCGCCGATGTCTGGTATGAAACCGGCTTCAAGGCGCGCGTGCTCGAGGGCATCGCCGACCCGGAGGCCTATGAGCAGGTCTTCGACGTGCTCGACGTGTGGTTCGATAGCGGCTCGACCCATGCCTTCGTGCTGCGCGACCGCGCCGATGGCACCAAGGACGGCATCGCCGATGTCTATCTCGAAGGCACCGACCAACACCGCGGCTGGTTCCATTCCTCGCTCCTGCAAGCCTCGGCCACGATCGGCCGCGCGCCCTATCGCAACGTCGTGACCCATGGCTTCACGCTCGACGAGAAGGGCATGAAAATGTCCAAGTCGCTCGGGAATACCGTGGCCCCGCAAGAGGTTATCGACGAATACGGCGCCGACATCCTGCGCCTGTGGGTCGCGCAATGCGACTATACCGCCGATCAGCGCATCGGCCCGAAGATCCTCAAAGGCACCGCCGACAGCTACCGCCGCCTGCGCAACACGCTGCGCTTCATGCTCGGCGCGCTGGCGGGCTTTGACGAGGCCGAACGCGTCGATCTGGCCCAGATGCCCGAGCTCGAAGCCTGGGTGCTCCACCGCCTGGCCGAGCTCGACCAAGCCGTGCGCGAGGGCTATCGCAGCTTCGACTTCCAGTCGGTGTTCCAGACGCTCTTCACCTTCTCGACCGTCGATCTCTCGGCCTTCTACTTCGATATCCGCAAGGACGCGCTCTATTGCGACGCGCCCGGCTCGCTCACCCGCCGCGCCTGCCGCACGGTGATGGATATCCTGTTCCACCGCCTGACGACCTGGCTCGCGCCGATCCTGCCCTTCACCATGGAGGATGTCTGGCTCTCGCGCTTCCCGGGCGAGACGAGCTCGGTCCACCTGCAGGATTTCGCCCCGGTCCCGGCCGATTGGGCGAACCCGGCGCTCGCGGCGAAATGGGAGGGCATCCGCCGGGCCCGGCGCGCGGTGACCGCCGCGCTCGAGGTCGAACGCACCGCCAAGGTGATCGGCGCCTCGCTCGAGGCCGCGCCGGTGGTCCATGTCGAGGATGAAACCCTCGCGAGCGCGCTGAAATCGGTGGATTTCGCCGAGCTCTGCATCACCTCGGGCCTCGCGCTCACCACCGACCCGGCCCCGGGCGAGGCCTTCCGCCTGCCCGAAATCGCCGGCGTCTCGGTGGTCTTCGAACGCGCCGAGGGCGAGAAATGCCAGCGCTGCTGGAAGATCCTGCCCGATGTCGGCGCCCATGCGCATCCGCATACCTGCGCGCGCTGCAACGCCGCGCTGAGCTGAGCCGAACCAAGACAAGGGCGCCCCGGGCGCCCCGACTTCAAGCCTCCGGCGGGCGTATTTGCGCCAAGAAGAAACCCCCTCTTCTTCTTGGTAAAAATACGCCGGGGGTCCAAGGGGGCAGCGCCCCCTTGCCCGGCCCGACAGGCTCGGCTAGGCCTGTGCCATTGAGCCCGAGGTGCCGATGAGCCTGCCGATCCTGCTGTCCGTCCTCGCCGCGGCTTTCCTCCATGCGCTGTGGAACGCGCTGATCCGGCTTGGCGGCTCGAAGATCCGCGCGATGGTCATGCTCTCGCTGATGGAGGCCCTGGTCGGCGCCGCCATCGCCGCGGCCCGCCCGATGCCGATCCCCGCCGCCTGGCCCTGGATCGCGGGCGCGGGCTTCGTCCATTTCGCCTATAAATTCTTCCTCGCGCAGGCCTATGAACAGGGCGATCTGAGCCGCGTCTACCCGATCGCGCGCGGCGCCGCGCCGATGCTCGTCGCGATCGTCTCGGCGGCCTTCGCGCTCGATCACATCGCGCCGATGGGCTACGCCGGGATCGCGGTTCTCGGCCTCGGGATCTTGCTGATGGCACGCGGGGTCTTCACCGATGGCGAGAGCCGGCGGCTCTTGCCCTTCGCGCTCGGCTCGGCGCTCGCCACCGCGACCTATACGCTCGTCGACGGCATGGGCGCGCGCGTCGCGGGCGATGCGGTGGGCTATGTCGGCTGGCTGATGATCGGCGGGGGCCTCGGCTTTGCGGCGCTGATGCTTGGGCTGCGCGGGCCCGCGATGCTGCGCGCCCGGCCCGGTGAATGGGCAGTGGCGGGCGCGGGCGCGGCGGCCTCCTACGGCGCCTATGCGATCTCGATCTGGGCGATGACGATCGCGCCGATTGCCCTCGTCGCGGTGCTGCGCGAGACCTCGATCCTCTTTGCGGTGGTGATCGGCTGGCTGGTCTTTGGCGAGAAGATGACCCGCGCCAAGGCGCTTGCGGCGGTTCTGATCGTTGCCGGCGTGATGCTGACCCGGCTTTAGCCCCGCCGCGCGGGCACGATCTGCTGCAAGATGCCCACGCCCATCAGATAGACCGAGCTCACCACGAGCCCCCAATGCGCCCAGCTTTGCGGGTGGAAATCGACAAAGGCCGCCCAGGCCGCGAACACCGTCCAGCCCAGCGCCATCGGCAGCGACAGCGCCCGCCAGCGCCGCGTCCGGGTCGGGTGGATGAACTTGAGCGGGAAGAACATCGCCACCGCCAGCACCAGAACCACCGCGAGCGTCACCCAGTAACCGGGCTTCAGCGCGAACAGCACCAGCACCACCATATTCCAGCACGCCGGGAAGCCGGAGAAGGAATTATCCTTCGTTTTCATGCGGGTATCGGCGAAATAGATGACGCTCGCATAGGTGATCGCGATGATCGCGAGCCAGCCCGTCCAACCCGGCAGCAGCCCGGATTTGAAGAGCGCATAGGCCGGAATGAAGACATAGGTCAGGTAATCGACGATCAGGTCCATCAGAACCCCGTCATAGATCGGCCAGTTCGTCTTGACCTGATAGCGGCGCGCCAAGGGGCCGTCGATGCCGTCGACGAAAAGCGCGACGACGAGCCACAGGAACATCAGGCTCCACTTTTCCTCGACCGCGGCGAGCATCGCCAGCATCGAGAGCACCGCGCCCGTGGCGGTCAGGAGGTGGACGGAGAGGGCTTTGAAACGAAGATCCATGCCTCCTCTTGCCGCAAAGCGGGCAAGATCACAAGCCACACGCGCGCGCCGGCCAAAGCTTGCGCGCGCGCGGGCTCTTCAGCTCAGATCTCGGAGAGAAGAGACAGGAACTGATCGGTCTTCATGCGGTCGACGCTGACCGTTGTGGCCTCGCTCTCCTCGCTGTCCTCCGAGGTCAGCGCCTCGAAGAGCGATTGATAAAGCGTCTCGGTCTCGTCCTCGGTGGACGCGGCCTCAGAGCCACCGGGCGCACCGCCGGGCGGCGGGCCTCCCGGAGGCGGACCACCGGGGGGCGGGCCACCGGGCGGCGGGCCGGAGCCCTTGGTCTCCCCGGTCTCGCTCGACTGGGTCGTCTGGCTCGTCTGAGCCGCATTCGTGGACTGAAGCGCCGTGAGGCTCGACAGGCCTGAGATGGACGTCACGTTCATCGCAACCATCCTTTCTGCTACCTCGCGCCCCGAAGCCTGCGCCCGAATTGCTAAGAAAGACTTACGATTGCTGCGCCGCCGCAGGGGGTTTACCCCCGATTTGTCTCACATCCGCTTGATCGCCGCCCCTTACGCCCGCGGATGCGCCGCGCGATAGACATCAAGGAGCCGCGCCGCATCGACCGCGGTATAGATCTGGGTCGTGGCAAGGCTCGCATGGCCCAAAAGCTCCTGAATCGCGCGCAGATCGCCCCCCGCGGCCAGAAGATGCGTGGCAAAGGAATGGCGCATCGCATGCGGCGTCGCCGTCGCCGGCAGCCCGAGCCCCATCCGCGCGCGCTCCATCGCCCGCGCGATCTGGCGCGGGTTCAAGGCCCCCCCGCGCGCGCCGCGAAAGAGCGCCTCGCCCGGGGCGAGATCATAGGGGCAAAGGCCCACATACTCGGCCACCGCCGCCCGCGCCGCCGGCAAGACCGGCACCAGCCGCTCCTTGCCGCCCTTGCCGCGAATGCGCAGCACCTCGGGCAGGGGATGCGCCCCGCCGTCAAGGCCTAGCGCCTCGGAGATCCGCAGCCCGCAGCCATAGAGCAACGTCACCACCGCCGCATCGCGCGCCGCGATCCAGGGCTCGGCGGCCTGAGTATCGACCGCCTCGATCACCGCCCGCGCGGCCTCCTCGCTCAGCGGCCGGGGCAGCTTGCGGGTGAATTTCGGCGCCCGAGCGGCCAGAACATGGGTCGGGTCGAACCCCTCCCGCGCCGAGAGCCAGCGGTAGAAACTCTTCACCGACGAGAGCGCCCGCGCGAGCGAGCGCGCCCCGAGCCCGCGCCCGCGCGCCTCCGCCATCCAGGCGCGCATCTCGCGCGGCCCGACCGCGGCCAGCCGCGCCAGCCCGAGGCTATCGCCCTCATGGTGATGCAAAAACCCCAAGAACCCCGCGACATCGGCGCGATAGGCGGTCACCGTGGCCTCCGACGCGCCCTCGAGCGCGCGCAGATGATCGAGCCAGCGCGCCAAGGCCTCGCCCGCCGCCGGGCTGAAGCCAAGCTCCATCAGCCGAGCCAGCGGCGCATCGCGCGCTCGAAGATCCCGGCAAAGAAGCCAAGCAGATCAACCCCTTGCGAGGGCTTGAACTGATGCGGATCCTCGGCGCCCATGACCAGCAGCCCGGGCAGACGGCCGGGCCCGAAATCGAGCCGCATCAGCGCCTCGGAGCGGATCCAATCCGCCGCCTCGCCATAGATCGCGCGCGAGAGCCCCTGCGTCTGGCGCAGCACCACGCCCCGCGCCGGGCCGCGCCCGCTGCCCATATATTCCTGAATGAACCCGGGCTCCGCCACACAGAGCACATCGCCCAGCCGCTTGAGCGCCGGGTCGGCCTCGCTGTGCAGGCTCTCGAGCACGAGCCGCACCGCATCGACGCGCAGCACCTCGGCCACCTCGCCCTGCAACACCGCCAGAAACTCCTCGAAACTCGAAGGCTCCAAAAGCCGCAGCACCGCGCGATGGATCTGATTGGTGCCCGAGAGGTTCTCGTAAGCCGCCGCGATCACCGAGCGATGGGTGTCCTCGAGCCGGTCGAGCCGCGCCTCGAGCCGCTGCATCGCGATGCCGCGCAGATCGACGATATTGGCGCCCATCGCGCGCTCATTCGCCGCCGTCAGCGCCCGCATCAGATCCCGGTCCTCCAGCACAACCTCAGGATCCGAAATGATTTTTTCCCGCAGCTCAGCCGCCAGGGCGTTCTCGCTCATGCCTGCCTCGTTCAAGTCTTTGCTCGTTTTTTGCCACTCTACACGAGTTCATGAAAAAAGGGGGCGAAAAATCGCCCCCTTGCCCCGCGGCCTGGCGGCGCGCTCAGAGAATGTTCTGGCCGGTCTTGGCCCAGTCGGCGAGGAACTGCTCGAGCCCCTTGTCGGTCAGCACATGGTTCGCCATCGCCTTGATCACGGCGGGCGGCGCGGTGATCACATCGGCGCCGATGCGCGCGACCTCGGTGATGTGGTTGACGTTGCGGATCGAGGCGGCAAGGATCTCGGTCTTGAAATCGTAATTGTCGTAGATCGTGCGGATGTCCTCGATCAGCTGGATCCCGTCGAGATTGATATCGTCAAGCCGGCCGATGAAGGGCGAGATGAAGCTCGCACCGGCCTTGGCGGCGAGGATCGCCTGCGCGGCCGAGAAGCACAAAGTGACGTTGACCATATGGCCCTCGGATGCGAAAGCCTTGCAGGCGGTCAGCCCGGCCCAGGTCAGCGGCACCTTGATCGCGATGTTGGAGGCGACCTTGGCGAGCTTGAGCCCCTCGGCGATCATGTCCTTGGCCTCGGTGGCCACGACCTCGGCCGAGACCGGGCCTTCGACCATGTCGCAGATCTCGCGGGTCACTTCGAGAATGTCGCGCCCCGATTTCAGGATCAGCGAGGGGTTGGTGGTCACGCCATCGACCATCCCGAGATCATTGAGCTCCTTGATCGCGGCGACGTCGGCGGTATCGACGAAGAATTTCATGGCAGGTCTCCTGAGCAGCAGTTGCGCGCCTGATAGCGCAAACCGGCCCGCCGGGCCAGAGGGGAATCGCCGCGCCCGCCCCGCCGCGCGCAAAGGGGGCGCTGCCCCCCTCGGCCCTGCGGGCCTCACCCCCCGGGATATTTCCGCATCATTGAAGGGGAGCCCGCGCCCTGCCCTTCAACGATGCGACAAATATCCCCGCCGGAGGCAAGACCCTTGAGCGCGCGGGGCACGAGCATGCCGAGCTGGTTCGAGGCGGGCGGGCGGGTCTCGGTGCTGACCACCGAACCCGTGGGGCGCCCGCTCGATTATCTCGCGCCGGAGGGCGGCTGTTTTCTCGGGGCTTTCGTCGAGGTGCCGCTCGGGCCGCGGCGGGTGATCGGCGTGGTCTGGGGCCCGGGCGACGGGCGGTTCGAGGCGGCTAAGCTGCGCCCCGTCACCCGGGTGCTCGAGGTTGCGCCGATGCGCGACGAGTTGCGTGAGTTCCTGATCCGCATGGCGCGCTATGTGATGGCCTCGCAGATGGCGGTTCTGCGGCTCGCCACCCGCACGCCGGGGCTTTTCGAGCCGCCCGGCGCGCGCAAGGTCTATCGGCTCGGCCGCGCCGCGCCCGCGCGCGAAACCGAGGCGCGCGCCAAGGTTCTCGCCGTGCTCGAGGAGCAGCAGGACGCGGCCTTCTACCTCAGCGAGCTCGCCCAGCTCGCCGGTGTCACGCCGCAGGTGGTCAAGGGCCTCGTCAAGCTCGGCGCCGTCGAGGAGGTCGAGCAGCCGCGCGATCTGCCCTATCCGCGCCTCGACCCGGCCGCGCCCGGCAAGGCGCTCTCATCCGACCAGGCCGCCGCGGCCGAGGCCCTGCGCGCGGGCGGCGGCGCCTTTGGGGTCACCCTGCTCAAGGGCGTCACCGGCTCGGGCAAGACCGAGGTCTATCTCGAAGCGGTCGCCGACTGCCTCGCCCGCGGCCGCCAAGCCCTTGTTCTTCTCCCAGAAATCGCGCTCTCGGCGGAGTTTCTCGCCCGCGTCGAGGCGCGGTTCGGCGCGCGCCCGGGCGAGTGGCATTCGGGCGTCACGCAATCCGAGCGGCGCCGGCTGTGGCGGATGGTCTCCTCGGGCGGGGCGCAGCTCGTCGTGGGCGCGCGCTCGGCGCTCTTCCTGCCGTTCCGCGACCTCGGGCTGATCGTCGTCGATGAGGAACACGACAGCTCCTACAAACAGGAAGAGGGCGTCCTCTACAACGCCCGCGACATGGCGGTCCTGCGCGCCTCGCTCGCCTCGGCGCAGGTGGTGCTCGCCTCGGCCACGCCCTCGCTCGAAAGCTGGGCCAATGCCGAGGCCGGCAAATACGCCCGGATCGACCTGAAAAGCCGCTTCGGCGCCTCTGAGCTCCCCGAGATGCGCGCCATCGACATGCGCGAAGAGCGCATCGAATCGGTCCACTGGATCTCGCCCAGCCTCGTCGGCGCGGTGCTCGAGCGGATCTCGCGCGGCGAACAGGCGATGCTGTTTCTCAACCGCCGCGGCTATGCGCCGGTCACCATCTGCCGCGCCTGCGGCCACCAGATCGCCTGCGATCATTGCGATGCGCGGATGGTCGAGCACCGTTTTCTCAACCGGCTCGTGTGCCACCAATGCGGCGAGCAAAAGCCGATCCCCGCCGCCTGCCCGAGCTGCGGCGTCGAGGGCCGCCTCGCCCCCGTCGGGCCGGGCGTCGAGCGCCTCGCCGAGGAGGTTGCCGAGCGCTTCCCGAAGGCGCGCGTCGCGGTGCTCTCCTCCGATCTCTTCGGCTCGGCGCGCGCGCTCAAAGACACGATCGCCGAGATCGCCGCGGGTGGCGCCGATATCATCATCGGCACCCAGATCGTCGCCAAGGGCCACAACTTCCCGCTCCTGACCCTCGTCGGCGTGGTCGATGCCGATCTCGGGCTGCAGGGCTCGGATCTGCGCGCCGCCGAGCGCACCTTCCAGCTCATGCGCCAGGTCGCCGGCCGCGCCGGCCGCGCCGAGCGCCCGGGGCTGGCGCTCTTGCAAAGCTACCAGCCCGAGCATCCGGTGATCCGCGCGATCCTCTCGGGCGAGGAGGAGGCGTTCTGGC
>ERZ1645187.5166-NODE-5166-length-10261-cov-88.000980_pt1 | contig 10261 bp, 14 predicted proteins | sample MGYA00575352_ERZ1645187 | MGnify/ENA primary metagenome ERZ1645187 (study PRJEB40837, sample SAMN11349314) | freshwater sediment metagenome | isolation source: river sediment | host: Sediment | place: India: Wazaribad , New Delhi | collected 2017-02-21 ...
AATAGAGATTACTAATACTACTTATCGTGATGGATTGATACTGCAATCATTCGACGTTACACAGCCGCAGACAATCGACAATATTCAGGTAGAGACCTGCGAGGGTGTTATAACGGATATAGACTTTGAACAAGACTATGACGACCTGAATAATTACTTGGTAGAGATTACAGGGGTGCTACCTTCTAAGTTCCGACTACACATCACAGATAGCGATAATAACGTACTTATCAGCCGTTGGTATAAGATACCCGACATGTCAGATTGCACGCCTTATATCGCGGTTAAATGGACAAATAACTGCGACTTTGACGAGATTAAGTACACGGCACTCCCATTCGATAATCACCTGCTACTGACAGGGGTAAAGATTAAGTCAGCACTTGAAAATATCGAGAGTGTAGAGGGTGTATCGACATCGGGCAATAAAACGCTAATATATCGCAATACACAAGCGGTGTATGAGTTCCGTTTCCACCCATATTTAGAAGAGACAATGGATATCATTGAACGAATTTTCGACCATAACACGGTAGAGATAGACGGCAAAGGATACACCGCAACAGAGCCATTTAAGACATCCGAGATAGACATGAGTATCTACACAGGAACGGTTGAATTAAGCCTGAATAATAGCGGTATAATCAATTCTAAATGCTGCTGCTGAGTATGCTATGCATTAGTTGAAGTCTATCCCGTAAGATAGCTACTTTTTCTTTATTGCATAGAACCTTTTCAAGATATTGAATCTGCACATTATTTCTCCAAATCCAAATGGGGCGGACTAAAGTCTCTTTTTTAAAGACCTTAGTCTCGCATACATAATAACAGAATGCATATCTATCGTTGTCAAGTTCATGCAATACAAGTTCAATAATACTTAGTAAGTCATCTATTAGCATGCCATTGCGCCACTTCTTTTCTGCAAAATTATTATTCGATAGTGCATATATATTTAACCCCAACTTAGACAGGGATTTTTTTTTATGAACAGGCAGAGATTTTACTAAATTCATAGAGATTTATTATACTAAGGTACTAATTTTGAATTAAAGATACAATATATGTACGAATTAACTTTCGAGGTAAACGGCAAAAAAATAACTAAGTCAGCAAAGACGGAGAAAGAAGTCAAGCGACTGGTGTACGTTTATGTGAACGGCTCACAGCACGAAAAAGATGCTTTGGTGTCTGATATTGTGAGCAAAAAAGAAGCCGATAAATTAAATGATTTAATAAAACCTAAAAACAAAAAAGAAGATGTCAGCAATTTGTAAACCTAACTGCGTTACCGCGCTCCCTAACTTTGGCGCGATAGATGACTGCGATATAACCAAGAGACTTACGTCGGGGGAAATCGCTAAAATCGTATTCGTTAAATGTAATATGGAGGTAACCGATATCGACGATGACCTCGAATGGGAGACTAACATATCTAATGATTTAGTATCTATTCCATTCGTTGGTAACGGCAAAATCGACGAGCAAACAGAAGCTGGTGAGATGCGTATCGGTTGTCAGACGGTATCAACTATCTGCAATAAGCCATTCGAGTTTAGTTCCCCTATCGTGGACACAGACGCAGAGACTGAATGGTCGCTGTATAACGATATCCAAAAGTCTAAATTGGGCTTAACAGTATTGTTTATCACCTGCGACGGTATCGCATTAATCAATCCTGATTGGGTGTCTGGACAGAATCCTGGACTGCCATTTTCTAAGTTGAAAATATCGCAGATTTTGACAGGTGAAGCAGATAGTAAAATGATGTATAAAATCAACGGCGAGATTTCAGAATGTCGTTCATTGAAGCGAGTTAAGCTGTCTACTGACACTTTGGAAATCCTGAGTTCTACGAATACAGGTTCTTAAAAATTACCCAACATAACCACACACGTCGATGCACTACGGCAGAGAGTTGAATAGTATATCTAATTGGAAGAATCCTGTAAAGGCTATCCGCGACCCGCTGAAACAGCGATGGGCGGAAATAGTACAAACGATGTCAACACATGTAGAGGGTGTATGCCCTCTGCATATTTATGTTAATAGACGTCCATTAGAGAGCCAAAATCCATACGCATTAGAATATCGCGTTAACAACTTTCAGCCACTAACAAAGGATGCATTTGACCGTGCAATATCAGGTATCATTGAGAATATCAGAGCAGCGGATATACAGGTAAAAGCGCCTGAATCAGTTGTAAATGGTGATTACAGAATCAAAGATAAAGATGTCTTTGAGTTCTGTTTTTCTGATTTAATAAGAGTGCATGAAACTGACCCAAATGCGGTTATTGTTGTGCTGCCTGAAATCGAGGATGTAGACGAACAGAACGTAAGTATTATCGGCGTTGATATCAAACTCATACACAGTTCAGATATCGACAAAATCGGGAAAGACAGCATACGTTTTAAAGGCGGGAAGTCCGACAGCGGTGATTATTATTATTCAATTGATGACGGGCAATATACTTTAGAATACCCAAATAAAGACGGAAAACTTGAAAGCTATCCGATAGTGAAGTTAGCGGAAAAGAAGCCTTTTATTTACATCTCTGATAACGTTGTGTACGAGGGTAAGTATAAGGTTAGGCTACCTTATTTATTTGGCGCTGCGGCATGGGGTGATAAGTTCTACGGTCAAGAATCAGACTTCACTATTCAGGCCGCGAGGTTTACATATCTGAAAGAAATCCGCGCTAAGGAGCGATGTGATGAAGCTGGCATGATTTATCTTGACGGCATCCACTGTATGGACGACAAGGCACACCCATGTAAGAAATGCGGAGGTTCAGGATACGTTAAGGATGACAGTCCATTAGGTACTATATATGTTGACTATGCGAAATTGAATAGTGAGGAACGTGCATTCCCTGAGGTGATACAATGGGCAGAGCCCCCACAGGCGGCATTAACGTCATCTAAGGAGATAACAGATACTTATTATGAAAGGATGTGCGAGGCGTTGGGATTATTAAAGCAGAACTTCACCAATCAATCAGGGGTATCGAAACAGTTCGACTATAAAGAGAAACTATCTACTATCTACAAGATATTGCAGAACAATATGCGCGTGTGTAGTGAGATTTATCAGCACATTGAGTATATGTTAGTCAATGAGGAGGAACAAACTTCGATGGTATATCTTGTCGGAGAAGTTGGTGCAAGTACTGTAAATGACTTATTGACAAAGCTGACACAAGCGAAAACAAACCAAGCCCCTGCGAGCGTTATCACTTCATTGATTGACCAGATATATCAGAAAACATTGCCGCAGGATATCAGCGATGCGGTAATTAAATCTGCTAAGTATTACGACAAACTATACATCTACGGGAGTAACGAGTTAACGACCGCGCGTGCGCAATTAGGAGCGAGTATTACCGAGCGTGATATAATAATTCACAATACGATTATAGATGTTATTATGGACTATTATAAGGACAACGGAGTACAGGATGTTGATACTACCGTTACTTACTTAGATGGGTATTATGCAAGATATGCACCGCGCGTTGTAACAGGTGCTACAATCGGTCTATTATGACGTCAGAAGAAATCATAGCACAAGGCGACAAGTATCTCGCGGGTAATACGGACTTAAATAAGCGTATTTTTAAGCGGTTAATTAAATACCTATCCGAAAACACGGTGCAGGGTAAGATAATGATGTCAGCGCAAGATTTAGCGGTATTAGAAGACATCATTTACGAGCAGATAAAGGAATCAGACTATGAGGAAAATATCAGTAAGTACTTAGAGCTAATCACAGCATTAGATAACGCAATAAGTAAGGAGCAGTTTGAGCGCAACAGAATCAAAGCACAATCTATCAAAGACATGTGGACAAGCGAGCAGCAGCGCACGGTAATGATTGAGAAAGTGGTTTATGACTTAGGGCAAAACGGCATGAAAGATTACTTTGTTAAAGGGATATCGGAAGTCGTTCGCGATGCTAACTTTTTCAATCTGACATTATCAGACGCTGTAGAACAACTTCAAAAAGTTCTTGTTGATGACGACTATACCACAAGGTATATACGCGGCACGGCAGGGGATGCATTAGCGGAATATGCAGGGGCAATAGAGGATAAGGTAGCGGAGGTTTATGAGCTAAATACCATGCTATATATCGGCAATGTGATTGAGACATCACGCCCAATATGCGACCATATCCGCGATGACCTACGGGGTCGCGTATCGCGTGAAAAGTTGAAGCAGGTACTGAATGAATACTGCCCCAACGGAAAGCCAAGTCAACAGTATATCCAATATTCTACTGTTAGCGGCGAGAAATACCGCGCTAAAAAAGGGGCAGGTATGAAAGAGGGTACACGAATAGATAACTTTAGTCAACTACGCGGCGGATGGGGATGCCGACACAAAGCGGTGTGGGTAAGATAATTAAAAATTCATAGAAAGTTTTTCCTTATACTATATAATTTTACTCAAACAAAACTAAAAATATGTTGGACAACGATTTTATTGAAATATTCCCCGTCGGTGATAACGTCGGAGTGAATGCAATCACGCCTGCGCGCGTTAAAGCAAGCCTTGCAGCCAAGTTGGTGAAGACTAAGCTATGGTCATATACGCCAAAGCCAAAAAATGAAAAGGATGTTAACCTTTTTATCGGAAAAGCAAAGGCAGAAATCAGCGACGAAATGGCAAAATTGGAAGCCGAAAGAGCGAAATTAATCCGAGAAAGAGAAGAGTTTGAAGCGCAGCGCGCTGAATCGTTAACCGGTGGCCGTGGCCGCAAAAAAGCGGAGGTGTAAATGAGCGATTTAAAAGTAGAACAGATACAAGGCTTCCTAAAAAACATCGGTTTTGATGACAGCGATTTCGAGAAACTTGCAAAAGAGGAAATCGAGGATTTCACGCCATTTGTCGAAAAGGCTAAACATAGTATTAAGCATACTTTAGAGACCGATACGGAATTCATTGAAAGCATTACTAAGCCGTTCAGGGATGCGCCTATCGGGAAAGAAAAGCAGCTAAAGAAAGAGGCGCGAAAGTTCTTTAACCTTGCAATAAAAGAGGACGAACTAACTAAGATGCCGTTATCAGATATCCTTGCAATGGGTACTGAAAACCTGCGCAATGCCGCTAACAATGATGAAGAAGTAAACAAGTTTAAATCGGCATATACGGAACTGTTAGAGGAACATGAAAAATTCAAGAATGAAGTTCTGCCTAAGTCTATCGAGGATGTAGAAAACAAATGGAAGACTAAATTAAACAAGAAAGAAACGCATGAGGCGTTAATGAATGAGATTGCCAAAGAGACGCCAGTACCGAAAGAAAATATTGGTGTGTGGGCGACGACATTTAACGGCTACTTGCAACAGATGGGATTAACCATTGAACGCGATAGCAAAGGCACGCTTCGACTGAAAGATAGTGACGGAATGCCGGCAAAAAAACAAGACGGTGGATTAATGCAGGTTAAGGATGCATTGAAAGACTTCACTATAAGAATGTCGGTGAATGTTAAGCCAGTAGGCACGGCAGCGGCAGGCGTTACAGGAATCGCAGGAGCTAGCAAAACAAGAGGGTTATTAGATAAGTTGGGCAAAGGCTTCAACTAAAAAAAATATAGTGCGTGTGGCGGCATTAACAGTCATTGAGATGGGTGGCAACCTTAACTGCAAATTGAAATTTATTCTTAAATCTTAAATGACAAATTAAAAATGAGTACAGTAAACACAGCATTTAGCGCAATAACAAATGCGTCATGCTCAGAAATCGTTATCGACTTGACCGAGACCGTATTAAGTACCGCCAATTTAGGCACTGAAAAAGGTTTTTTGAACGCCGTCACGTCTCCACAAAATGTTGGTTCTTTTGAACTTCGTTTAGACCCAAACAAAGAACGTCCGACGGATAGTTCTGTTCGCAAGGTTTATACCTCCGACACTATCCCATTGTGCAACCAAGACACAGAGGCTGCTGGCGCATGCGCTACACCTTCTTATAGTGCTGACGATGTGGCTGCAAACTTTAAAGCAGTAGAGCACAGAGTGGAGGAGTCTATTCAGCGTAAAATCGTTATGGATGTTGAAGCGTTCAAAGCATTTTGTTTATCTCCACAGGAGTATCTTGCAAAACGTTTGCTTGCATTCCGCGACGGCGTTATTCAAGAGATTAATTCTAAGTTGGTAACAAAAGCAGTAGCTTACGAGGGGTTATACGCAGACGGAGTTAACTCTTTGACAAACCCAAAAAACGTTTCTTTCTTGACCTCTAACAGTTTCGGCGGATATATCTTTGACCCGACAGGATATGCGGCAATTAAAGATGAATATTCCAAAATCGGTCATCCGTTCAGCACTCCATTTATCGTTGGTGGTTCACATGCTAACTACCTGCGCACAGTGGCAGGCTTCATGAACGGTTCTAACTTGAATGGAGTTACATCCGCTGTTATCCCTAACCTGTTCGTAGACTACGCCGTAGATACTACCATTGCAGACGGTAATAACAACCTCATCACATGGGCGCCGGGTGCAATACAAGTAGTGGGTTACAACGATGTATCCGATACAATGGTTCAACTTTCCGTACCAATGCACCGCGAGAAAATGCGCGTTCCTGACCCATTCGGGACAGGTATCAACAGCGAGTGGGACTTCTACTTCAATGTAGATGAATCTGGCTGTAAGTACGAGTTACGTTGGGAGCTGTTCTTCGACTTAATCGTTCCAGTTCCTTACGATGGAACATGTGCTAAGAAACCTATCTTAGGCTTCACCGTAGATTGTGAAGGTAATGTTTGCCCTGACAGCGGAAGCGGTACAGGCTCAGGCGTGTAAGCAATAGACACACAGATAGGGGAGGTTAACGCCTCCCCTTTTTTTTAACTAATACTATGAAAGCAATTTACGCATTTTATTCTAAGCCATTTGGCGGCGGCGACATCCGCAAGGCATCTACACATTGGAGTATCCCTTATGTGGAGTTCCTTGTCATGGCATACTCAGTATCCAAGTCTAAAGAATATGGTTTTGAAACCGTTTTATTTTGCGATAGATACGGTAAAGAACTGATATTAGACACTTTCGGAATTAAATTCGATATCGTTAAAGTCGAGTTGGATGACTGCGAGTTATATCCTAAGTTTTGGGCAGCAGGGAAAATATATGCATACTCTAAAGGCATCGAAAGTTTAGGCGGGTTTGAACCATTCGTAATGTTCGACAATGACGCGGGATTCCACAAACAACCTCCCGCGCATTTTATGGCATCAAAGTATAGATGTCAATCTATACACATCGACGCGGGGACTATATTTCAAAAGCAATACGACCGTATTTTAAAGGAAACAAAGAATGAATTTCCATTCGATATATTCCATGAGTTCAAAGATAATAATGATGGTGTGCGTGGCGGCAATGCAGGCATGGTAGTGATTAACGACGAAAGATTATGGGCTGAGTTTACCCGTTATACATGGGCGTTGATGGAGAGTGATATATTCACCAAGATACGCCGCGAGAATACTAAGGAGTTAAACAGTTATAAAGTGATGTCGATGTGGAATGTGCTTATCGAAGAAAACCTAATGTATTTTTTGAATAAAAGACTGAACTTAGAAGCGCCGCAGACGGTCTTTGAGTTTAATGGATTTAGCGCGCCAATGAACCTGCATAACCCGACAGGATATTTCCATATTTGGGGTAGCAAAAAAAATGTAAATTTCTTAAAGAAGTACGAGCAGATAGCGGTATCTTACATTGACAAACAAATAACCGAAAAGGTGTATAAATATTTTAATGTAAAATGGCAGTAGTAGAATCAACAATATCAGCACCTGTTAACGCGTGCCGCGATGTTATCGGGGTGCGTGGTATGTGCAATAAGACATATCCATATTATCTCGATACTCTCGGTATATCGCTCCCAAAGGCGGCCAAGTTAGCGGATAGTGCGAGTGTTAACGCAAAGACATTGATAGAAGAAGCGATAGACAGCGCATGGGGTGATGTATTTGGGGATTTGCGCGCGGATGGGTTTAAGGTAAACGGCGTACAGAAAGATTATTCTAACAAGTTCACTACCGGACAAGTTGGTGCGGGGACTTATGGATTTGACATTGCGCGCGCGTGTGATATTGAGCAGATAAACCTAACAAACATTCAGATAGCGGCGACGGGAACTGTAAATGCAAATGTAACGCTAAATGCCGACGGAATAGTAACTACGCTATATAATGATACATTGACAGATGAAGTATTAACGATAAACTTTGATGCGTCATATCCATACGATAGAATGTATTTTACAGCCGTTATCACAGGCGATGGAACGGTAACACAAACGAGCGACGGAGGTGTAATTAAATCGACTGTATTCACAGAATGCAGCGAACGGTTACTATATTGTAAGTATTGGGCTTATCTTGTTAAGGCTGTTATGTATAAGGCTGCTGCGACTATTTTAAACGCATCTCTATTCAGCGACAGATACAATGACATGATTGTTTACAAAGGCGACCAGATAGCTACGCGCGTGGCGCAGTTGGATAGTTCATTAAACCTACTACCTGCGGAGCAGAGGGTAAACGCTAAAGGGTTGTATCAGTTAGAAATCGAAAAGGCAAACGACAGACTAAAAGAGATTGTGAAGCAGTCATATTGTAGTTGTTGTTTTGAATGCGATAATGTTATTAGTTCACGAATTTCAATTCCATAAATATGGCATGTACATCATGTGGGAAACCAAAGCAATTTAAAGAAGTAAAAGTAACGAGTACCTACACACCACAGGCAGGTCAGGCGACTAAGTTCACCGACGTTATACTTTCTTTTAATGTTGAAAAGAAACCTAACAATGTTTCAGGACAAGATAAACCGAATAATAGCGGGGCTTGACGACGCTATCGAGATAGCACGAGCGAATGCCATTCAGAGCATTTACGCGGAATCTTTGTTCCGAATATTCAATGAGGGTAAGGATAAGAATGAAAACCAAATCGGCGGCTATTCAAATAGGTACAAGAAGGTCAGGGCTAAGAAAGGCTATCAAACGGGGTATGTTGACTTGACTTTTACAGGCACGCTTAAAAACAGCATTAACCGCGACAATAAGAAAGTTTTTTTTAAAAACAACTACGGCATTAAGATATCAGGATATAACGAAAAAAACTTTGGCAAACGGATATTTGCACCGAGTAAAACGGAAGCGGAAGTATGGAGTAAGGAACTTGACTTTGAATTAAAGAAATTATGGAAATCGTAAACGTTACACTTAATAATAACATCTATGTGCGTACCGACAATAACGCGGCATGGAATCCTGAGCGCGAGATAGCACTTGTTCAGGATGGAAGTCCTGTGTATGAGTTAGCCTATCGCGTGGGCGGTCAGAAACTATACAATATAACCACTAATTACAAGGCGTTATATATGGCAGACAATTACGCGGATGTGTGGCAGTACATTAAGGCTAATAATGGCACTATAACAAGTAAGGATGACAACTTCGATGAGGTTATGCGCGCGGAGGGATTAGAGGATATACTCGGGAATGTCCGTATTTATAGAATTAATTTTACCACTAAAATAATGTCAAATGGACTTAATTGCGAGCCTTGTAAATGTTGATTTTATCGTACTTATTTTACCAATGATGTCATTCATGTTGTACGATTTTATGCAGCCTGAAATGGTGTTTGAAAAGTACGGCAAATGGCTGCAAACTATTAATCCATTTATAGCTAAACCATTGGGGTTATGTTTAAAGTGCATGCATATTTGGGTATGTATTTTGTTTTTTGTTTTCTTTGGGCAGGATTTTTATAAATTCATATTATTATTACCTGTTAGCTACTTAATTTTACTTAAACTCTATTACTAATGGGCTGCTGCTGCAATAACACTTATAATTTTGGATGCCTGAAAAGCTGCGGCTATCTTGGTTTTGGCGAGGTTGCTGAAAGTGGTGTTTACTATGGTGTATTTACTTTTGCAGGAATATCATCTACACAAAGTATTACGCTATCGGCAGGTGATGCATTTCGATTTGATTTGTCATTACTGAATGAGGTTGCGGAGTATAAGTTGCAGATTTTTGATTCTTTGTGGCAGCCTGTAAAAGTGGAGTTATCAGGTATCGAGTATGATTGTTTTGTATTCAATACTAATATCTATGGTCATATTATAGACATCACGGAAGAGGTCGAGGATTTAGATATTTTACTCCAAGAAAATGGGGATGCGATATTGCAAGAAAACGGTTCATATATATTATTATAATG
>ERZ1645187.5167-NODE-5167-length-10261-cov-11.813345_pt1 | contig 10261 bp, 10 predicted proteins | sample MGYA00575352_ERZ1645187 | MGnify/ENA primary metagenome ERZ1645187 (study PRJEB40837, sample SAMN11349314) | freshwater sediment metagenome | isolation source: river sediment | host: Sediment | place: India: Wazaribad , New Delhi | collected 2017-02-21 ...
CCCCGGATCAGCGGAATACGGTCCGGTGCGGCCTGACCCACGAGCCAGCCGAGCATCGGCCAGAAGGCATCGTCGGCGCCCGCCGGGCGCACCACGTCGATGATCCGGCGCGGCGCGCGGTTGCGCTCGAGATAGACACCCACCTGCGCGGTGCGGCCGGTCAAGGCAATGCAGAGATCCATGAAATCCGCGTGCTTCACGGTGCGCGCGCCCAGCACGCTGTTGGCATAGAGCACAGCGTTGCTTTCGGCCCAGGCGATGTCCTCGCCCGCGGTGGGGCGATCGGCCAGCAGATAGGGCGCGCAGGTAAAGCTCGGGCGTGCCCCCATCTCGACATAGGCATCGGCCAGCTGCGCGGCGGGCGCCCCGAATGCCGCATCGACGCCTTGCGCGCGCCAGTTGGCATGGTCGACAGAAATCGCGTTCATCGTGGTCGGCACACGAACCCGCCCGCCTTTGTCCGCCATCGCGCGGGCGAAGGTCAGGAAGGCGGGGCTTGCGTAGATGCAGCCGTCGATGTGAACGCGGCTCACGTCGGTCAGGCGCGGCGCGCCCTGCGCCGTGGCCATGGTGGTGATGATCTCCATCGCGAGCTGCGCGGCCGGTCCGTAGTCGCCCGCGAGGAAGGCGAGGTCGCCTTCGGTCAGTTCGAGGGCGTCGGCCGATCCCGCGGGGTCGAGCGGCCAGACATGCCCCCCGGCTTTCAGATGCGCGGGGGTGATCTCGGCGTCGGTTTCACGGGCAAGTGTGTCATACTCGGCGGCCGTCAGGCGCAGCACGGCAATCGCGTGGCCGAAGAGCCGCCCCGCGACCAACGCGCCAAGCGTCAGGATGTCCTCGCCTTCACGGAAGATCAGCGCGCGCGGTGCCGCCCCGGCGAAGGCGAGGCCCAGCAACACACCACTTCCGGTACACGACCCGCGGCTGGTCGGCATCATCACGACCTGCCCGGCCAGCGACCGGCCATGCTGCGGGTGGTGGGCATCGACGATCTCGCCCGTCGCGGGATTCACGCCGCCCCAGACGCTGAGCCCCTCCTCGCAGACGAGAAGCGGGCCGTGAACTGATGCAGGGACGATCGATGTCGCCATGAGTCACCTCGTCGCCTTCCAAAAAATCGGCATTCTGCTCAGTTCGCCCATGGCGTCATCGCAGGAACCGACTTTGGGATTCTCTTTTTCATGGACGGATTGCTAATGTTGCACTCGCCATGGAAATATGCTTAAACGATCACAACTGGTAAGAAAAGAAAAATATGACGCAAATGGAAAAATCTTCCCGTGACGACGCCGAACTTGACGCGGCCAATGATGATTGGGAAGCCGAACGCCTGCAACTGCGCTCGGATCTGGGCAACCGGATGAAAGCGGTGCGTCAGGCTCGCGGGTTCACGCTCGAGGTTGCGGCGCAGCGCACGGGCCTTGCGCTCTCGACGATCCACAAGATCGAGAATGGTCGCGTCTCGCCCAGCTATGAGAATTTGGTCCGAGTCGCGCGGGCCTACGACATCGGGATGGAGCGGCTGTTCTCGTCCGATCACGAGGCGCATCAGACGACGCGCATGACCGTGACCAAGGCGGGGCAGGGGCGCAAGGTGCGCGCCAAGCATTTCGAATACGAGGTGCTGTGCAACGCGCTCGCCGAGAAAAAGATCATCCCGCTGGTCACGCTGGTCGAGAAACGCGCGCCACTGGCCCCCGAAGACCTCGAGTCGCATGCCGGCGAGGAGACGCTCTATGTCCTGTCGGGGCGGATCGAGCTTGTGGTCGAGCACTATGAACCTGTCGTGCTCGAACCCGGAGATTGCGCCTATTTCGACAGCACGCTCAAGCACGGGCTGCGCGCACTCGACGACGACGAGGCCCGCATCTTCTGGGCCTGCACCTATATCGACGTGGACAAGAAGGTCTCGAACGACCCGGCTTGACCGCACAACACCTACCGAAGGAGCCTTGCCGACCATGGCCGAGCCGCATGTCATTTCCTACGAAGCGCTTCTGGCGCGGGTCCAGACGATCTTCGAGCGCGCGGGTGTGCGCCCCGAAAGCGCGCAGGCGGTGGCCCGGGTGATCGTCGCGGGCGAACGCGACAACTGCAAATCGCATGGGATCTATCGCGTCGAGGGCTGCCTGCGGGTATTGGCGGCGGGCAAGGTTTCGCCCGATGCGGTGCCGGAGATCCACGACGCGGGCAAATCGGTGATCGAGGTCGACGCGAAGGGCGGATTTTCGAACCCTGCGTTCTCTGCCGCCAAGGATCTGCTTGCCGCACGGGCGCGCGAGACGGGGCTTGCGGCGCTGGTGATCCGCGACTGTCTGCATTTCTCGGCGCTCTGGCATGATGTCGAGGCGCTGGCCGAAGAGGGGCTCGCCTCGCTCTCGATGTGCCCGAGCTATTCCTTCGTCGCGCCCGCGGGCGGCAAGGAGCCGCTTCTGGGCACCAACCCGATCGCCTTCGGCTGGCCGCGCCCGGGCGCGCACCCCTATGTGTTCGACTTCGCGACCAGCGTTGCGGCACGCGGCGAGATCGAATTGCACCGCCGCGCCGGCAAGCCGATCCCCGAGGGCTGGGCCGTTGATCGCGAGGGCAATCCGACGACCGACCCCGACGCCGCACTCGACGGCGCGATGCTGACCTTCGGCGGGCACAAGGGGTCGGCGATCTCGACGATGGTCGAACTGCTGTCGGGCGCGATGCTGGGTGAATTCATGAGTAAGGAGGCGCTCGACTTCATGGGCGGCACCGATCTGTTGCCGCGCCACGGGGCGCTGGTTCTGGCGCTCGATCCGCAGAGCTTCGCGGCGCGCAGCGGGCGTGATCCGATCGCCGAGGGCGAGAAGTTGCTGACCGCGATCGGGGCGCAGGGCGCACGCCTGCCGTCCGAGCGCCGGTTCGCTGCGCGCCGCAAGGCGATGGCCGAGGGGATCGCGCTGAGCGCGGCCGAGATGGCACAACTCGATCGGTTCGAGGCAAGCGGTCTCGCCCCCGTCGACGCCTGATCCGATCCGTCCGAATTGCAAAAGGCGCGGGGTCGATCCCGCGCCTTTTCCTTTGGGTGGGGCAGGGGCTTGGCCCCTGCGGCTGTCTTAGCGCACGCTTGCCAGGAACTTCTGGGTTTCCGGGTGCTGCGGGTTGCCGAAGATCTGATCCGGCGCGCCGATCTCGGCCATGATGCCCTTGTGGAAATAGGCCACACGGTCCGACACGTCACGCGCGAAAGCCATCTCATGCGTCACGCAGATCATGGTCATGCCTTCCTCGGCCAGCATCTTGAGAGTTTCCAGAACCTCACCCACCAGTTGAGGATCGAGCGCCGAGGTCACCTCGTCGAACAGCATGTAATCGGGCGACATCGCCAGCGCCCGGGCGATCGCCATGCGCTGTTGCTGCCCGCCAGACAGGCGACCCGGGTAGGTGGTCAGCTTTTCGCCCAGCCCGACGTGCTTGAGTTGCTTCTCGGCGATCGCCTCGGCCTCGGCCTTGCCCAGACCCAGCACCTTGCGCGGCGCGAGGGTCACGTTCTCCAGCACGGTCAGATGCGGGAAGGCGTTCCACTGCTGGAAGACGATGCCGATCTTTTGCCGCAGTTTGTTGAGGTTGGTCGACTTGGCATGGACCTCGACGCCATCGACCATGATCTTGCCGGAATCGATCAGTTCGAGCCCGTTGATGCAGGTCAGCAGCGTCGACTTGCCCGAGCCAGAGCCGCCGATGATGGTGACCACCTCGCCGCGCTGGACGGTCAGGTCGATGCCTTTGAGAACCTCGAGCTGGCCAAAGGATTTGTGGACGTTCTGGATCTCAATCATTGGACCACCTTTTTTCGAGATAACCGCCGAACCGGGCAAGCGGGAAGCTGATGAGGAAGTAGAAGGCACCGCAGATCATCAGAAGGAACAGCGGCTCCTGCAGGCGCGTGATGAGGATCTGGGTCGATTTCAGAAGCTCGGTCACCTGCACGACATAGACCAGCGCCGAGTCCTTCATGACGCCGAGCGCAAGCCCGATCCACGAGGGCAGCGCAACCCGCGTGGCCAGAGGCATCACGATGTAGCGCATGTCCTGCAGCCAGCTCATGCCGAGCGAGCGCGCCGCGCGCCGGGTCGTGGCGGGCACCGCGTCGATGCCGCTGCGCACGATCTCGGTGCAATAGGCGGCCGTGTAAAGCGAGAGCACCATGCAGGCGATGGTAAAGCCCGACAGTTGCAGGCGCAGCACCATGCCCATGAAGGCATTGGCCAGCACCAGCTGGATGAGCAGCGGCACCGAGCGGAAGATGTCGAGAAAGAACGTCAGCGGCGTCGCCAGAACGGCCCCGAGTTGAACCCGGATCACCCCGAAGAGGATGCCGAGCGCGGTCCCGATCGTGACCGAGATCGCCGTGACGAAGATCGTCATTCCCGCGCCCTTGGCGAGGAAGATCAGATCGGCAGAGGTGAGGGCGGTATCGAACATGGTCGTGTCTCCCTCAATACCGGAACAGGCGCGCGGCAATCAGGCGCGCGCCGAGCGTGATGATCTTGGTGATGACGTAAAAGATGACCGCGGCAATCGCGAACAGCTCGAACGTGCGGAAGGTCAGCGCGTTCAGATCCTGCGTGACACCATAGAGGTCGGTGTTCATGCCGACGGTGACGCCGAGTGATGTCATCAGCACGGCCCAGACCACCTGGTTGGTCATCGGCAGGAAGGAGATGCGCAGCATCTGCGGCAGGATGATGTAGCGGAATGCCTGAAGCTGGGACATGCCCAGCGAACGGCCCGCGCGCGTCTGCGTGTGGGGAATGGCCTTCAAAGCGCCGCGGAAGTTCTCGGCGAGATAGCCCGCGTTGTTGAAGGTGATCCCGATCAGCAGTGAGACGAAGGGGCTGAGGTGAATGCCGAAAGTGGCGATCCCGAAATGCGCCATGTAGATCTGGAACAGGGCGGGGGTGTTGCGCGCGATCTCGACCCAGCTGGTCGCGACGGCGCGCAGTGGGCGAGAGCCGGAGAGGCGCAGCAGGGTCAGAAGGATGGCGAAAGCGATGCCGATCAGCATCGACAGCACCGCCACTTCCATCGTCACCACCGCACCGTCCAGCATCTTGGGAAGCCGGGCAAGGGCCTGGTCCCACTGGAAGGTATATCCGAACATTGCTGTGTCCTGCCTGATGGGATGCAGAAGGAAAGGCGGCGCGAGCTTCCCCGCGCCGCCTTCGTTTCCGGCGTCCGATTAGCGATAGGCGTTCGGAACCGTCAAGGACGGGAGCTCACCGCCGACCCACTTTTCATAAAGCTCGGCATAGCGGCCGGTGCGGATCTGCTGGTTCACGAACAGGTTCAGATAGTTGATCAGACCGTATTCGTTGCGGTTGGTGAACAGCGCGACATAGTCGGTGTCGAAGGGCGCTTTGCCGACCACCGAAACCCCGGGGAAGTTGCCGGTCTTGACGTTGGCCATTGCCACGGTCGAGGTCGAGACGGTCGCGTCGATCTGGCCCTGGCTGAGCGCAAGGAAGACGTCGGCCTGGGTCTGATAGGGACGGAACGAGCCTTCACCCCATTCGGCGACCTGCTTTTCCAGCGCGATGGCCTCATAGGTGCCGGCGACGGCGCCCACGGTGTGACCTTTCATCCCCTCGTAGGAGGTGATGCCCGATTTCTCGTTGGCGGTGACGGCCATTTCAAAGGCGAAGTAGGGGATCGAGAAGCCGACGGTCTTTGCGCGCTCGAGCGTGTCCGAGGTCGAGGCGACACCGACATCGACGCGGCCCGACATCAGCGCGGGGATGCGCTCGGGAAAGGGCGTTTCGACGATCTCGGCCTTGACGCCAAGCGCCGCGGCGAGGTCGTTGCAGTAGTCAACGTCGAAGCCGATCGGCTCGTTGCTCGCGTCGCGGCTGCCCATCGGCGGGAAGTCGAGCACGACGGCGCAGCGCAGCGTGCCCGAGGCGATGATGTCGTCGAGTTTGTCCGCACGGGCGGCGCCGGCAATCGCGGTCCCGGCGATCAGCGCGGCGATCATGGTGATCTTGTTCATTGTTGAACCCCTCTGTTGATTCTTTGGTCGACTGTGGAAAGCTTGTACTTTGAGAGAATAAATAGTCAAATAAGAAAAATGCTGGCGAAAAAAGAAAATTCTTGCTAGGTGCGGGCCGTGGCCTAAGGCACTGAATTCTTGCGGCGAAAACGCCGGGCCGCAGAGTGGCAACAAGTCAAATACGAAGTGGCGGCGCAATTCCGAGACCCGGAACCCCGCGCGTCAGCATCAAGGGAAGGGCTCCAGATGACTTTCGAACCCCATGGCAAGCACCTGATCGCGGGATCGTGGATCGCAACCGCTCAGACGTTCCGGTCGGAACCCGCACACGGCCCGGCGCATGAATTTTCGGTCGGAACGCCCGAGTTGGTGGATCAGGCGGTCCGCGCGGCCGAGGAGGCGTTCTGGACCTATGGCTACACGACGCGCGAGGCGCGGGCGGAGTTTCTGGACGCCATCGCAGACGAGATCGAGGCCCGCGCCGAGGCCATCACCGAGATCGGCACGCAGGAAACCGGCCTGCCCGAGGCGCGCCTGAATGGCGAGCGCGGGCGCACCACGGGGCAGCTGCGGCTCTTTGCGAGCCATATCCGGTCTGGTGAGTATCTCGACCGCCGCCACGATGCCGCGCTGCCTGATCGCGCGCCGCTGCCGCGCCCGGATCTGCGCATGATGCAGCGCCCGATCGGCCCGGTTGCGGTCTTTGGCGCGTCGAACTTCCCGCTGGCCTTCTCGACCGCGGGCGGCGATACGGCGGCGGCGCTTGCTGCGGGCTGTCCGGTTGTGGTCAAGGGTCACGGCGCGCATCCCGGCACCGGCGAGATCATCGCCGAGGCGATCCATGCCGCAATCGCGCGTTGCAAGATGCCGGCCGGGGTCTTCTCGCTCGTGCAGGGCGGCAAGCGCGATGTCGGTCAGGCGCTGGTGCAGCACCCGCTGATCAAGGCGGTGGGTTTCACCGGCTCGCTGGCCGGGGGGCGCGCCCTCTTTGACCTTTGTGCGCAGCGCCCCGAGCCGATCCCCTTCTTCGGCGAACTCGGGTCGGTCAACCCGATGTTTATGTTGCCCGCCGCGATCGCCAGCCGGGGGGCCGATATGGGCCGTGCCTGGGCGGGTTCGCTTGCGATGGGCGCGGGTCAGTTCTGCACCAATCCCGGGATTGCAGTGGTGATCGAGGGCAGCGACGCGGACGCCTTTGTCGAGGCCGCGCGCGTCGCGCTGTCGGAAACCGCCGCGCAGGTGATGCTGACCGAGGGGATCGCGGCCGCCTATGCCAGCGGTGCCGACAAGATGGGCAAGCAGGCCGGGGTGCAGGATCTGCTGACCTCGATGTGCGACCGGCGCGAGGCGAAGCCCTTCCTCTTCAAGGTGGCGGCTGCGGATTGGATCGGCAACCACGCCCTTGCCGAAGAGGTCTTCGGCCCGCTCGGCCTAGTCGTCGTTGCGCGGGACGCCGATGAGATGGTGTCGCTCGCCCGGAGCTTCGGCGGCCAGCTGACCGCGACGCTGCATCTGGATGACGCAGATGCTGTCCTCGGGCGCCGCCTGATGCCTATTCTTGAGCGCAAGGCGGGCAGGGTGCTTGCGAACGGCTTTCCGACCGGTGTGGAGGTCTGCGACGCCATGGTCCACGGCGGACCCTATCCGGCCAGCACCAACTTCGGGGCGACCTCGGTCGGAACCCTGTCGATCCGCCGCTTCCTGCGCCCGGTCTGCTATCAGAACATTCCGACCGCTCTGCTGCCGGACGATCTGGCTTAAGCCGAGGTAGTTAAGAACGATCGGGGGTCAGAGACGATCGGCTCCCGATCCTTGTGAACCGACATTCCCAGCAATGGAGCCGAACGCAATGCCTATCGTCAGAATTGAGCTCTTCCCCGGCCGTGATCACGATACCAAGATGACGATCGCTACCGAGATCACTCGCGTTCTCGAAGAGAGGGCGGGTATCTCGCCGACGGCGACCACCGTGATCTTCTCGGAGATTGCCCCCACCGATTGGGTCGTCGGCGGCAAGCCCTTCGCCTCGCCAAAAGAGGAGAAATGATCATGCGCTCACGGATGAACATCAATGTCGTGGGCTGTCATGCCGAAGGTGAAATCGGCGATGTCATCATCGGCGGCGTGCTACCCCCGGCCGGGAGCACGATGATGGATCGGATGATCGCCATGGAGCGCGATCACGACCACATTCGTCAGCTGCTGATTTGTGAGCCGCGTGGCTCGGTGGCGCGTCACGTCAACCTGATCGTGCCGCCGATCTCGCCCGATTGCGTGGCCGGCGCGATCATCATGGAGCCGACCGAATACCCTCCGATGTCGGGGTCGAACACGATCTGTGTCGCAACCGTTCTTCTGGAAACCGGCATGGTGTCGATGCAGGAGCCGGTGACGTGCTTCAAGCTCGATATGCCGGGCGGTGTCATCGAGGTGACGGCCCAGTGTGAGGACGGCAAATGCAAGTCGATCACCTTCCGCAACGCACCGGCCTTTGCCGCGGTGCTGAACGGGGCGCTGGAGGTCGAAGGGCACGGAACGATCCCGCTCGATATCGCCTATGGCGGGATGTTCTTCGGGATTGTCGACGCCAAGGCGCTCGGGTTCGAGGTGAAGCCGGACGAAGCGCGCGACTTCGCGATCCTCGGGGAGAAGATCCGCAAGGCCGCACGCGAACAGTTCGAGGTCGCGCACCCGGAGTTCCCGAATGTGCGCGGCGTGTCGATCGTGCAGTTCGCGATGCCCTTCGAAGGCAGCGGCAAGGTGACCCGAAACACCTGCATCGTGGCGCCGGGCCGGTCGGACCGCTCGCCCACCGGAACCGGAACCTCGGCACGGATGGCGGTGTTGCAGGCCAAGGGACAGATGAAGGTCGGTGACGAGCTTATCCACGCCTCGATCATCGGCTCGCGGTTCATCGGCAAGATCCTGAGCGTCGAAAAGTCTGGTGACCGCACCGTGATCATCCCGCAGATCACGGGACGGGCATGGATCACGGGCCAGCACTCGTATCTGCTCGATCCCGAGGATCCTTGGCAGACCGGATACATGCTGTCGGATACCTGGGGCGTGACGCCGACCCTGAAGCAGTGACGGAACTGACTCGCGGGGCCGTCGTCAACGGCCCTGCCACACATCGCGATGCAACGCGCATCGCGGTCTGCAAGCACTCGCGGACTTTCGTGAGTTTTGATCTGCAGGGCTGATGCTACTGGGGAGTGGAAAGAACGTGGAGCTCTGCTCGATTCATGTTGATCGGCCGAAAGCCTTGCGCCCCCTCGAGGCAAGGGCCGCTTGCCTTGACTTCCCGCCGCGCTTGCGCGCAAGCGGCGCGCGTTCAGACTGGCAAAGGGCAGGGCGGTGCCAGACAAATGCGCGCTCGTCTCAGTTTCTGCTATACGACGTCCCTTTCCGTCGAGCAGTGGCCGCGCCAGTCGGCAAGAGCGGCGGCGCGGTTGGTCTTGAAGATGTCGTCCGCTGGAAAGGCTGCGTTCTCCAGTAGAAGGGGTTTGCCGAACCATTGGTGAGGAGCCAGCCGATCACCGCTGACCCCGCTTCCAGTCGTCCAGCCGCGCGTGGATGGTGACGGCGATGCCGATCAGCGCGATGGCAATCAGCACCCAGCGAAGCGTGTCGAGGTAGGGCACCAGCGGCTGGATCGTGGACTGGGTCTCTGCGAGGACATCTTGTATCACTTCCACGCCCGCGGCCCCACCTCCGCGCAGCGTGCGGCTTTCGGCCAGAACCTCGCGCGCGGGCGGCAGTTCCGGCGCGAAGGCCACGGGCCGTGCCGGGAACGGCTCGCCCCAAGACCTGCCCGGGCCAAGATCGATGTGCATGAACCCCGAGCGCGGGTAGTATCTGAAGCCGAGGAACCCGACCGCCCGCGCCACCGCCTCGAAGGCCGCGGGATCATGGTTCGCCATGGCGATATCGAAGGCGGTCGCCTGCATGTGCTTCGAGCCCGGGGCCCCACCGACGGCGCGGTTGTGTTCCGGGCTGCGATAGGCAGAGCGGACGATCAGTGGCTTGCCTACCCGTTCGGGTAGGTCGTGCGTTCGCTACTGCGTTCATGCCGGCCAGCGCCGATGATGCCTTCCACATCGGTCTCCATGATCAGTTCCAGCACGGCTTCGGCAATGCCCCGCAGGAAGTCGCCGCCCTGATCGTGCTCGGCCAGAAGCTCGGACAACCTGCGGCGCGGCGAGCCGATGTGGCGCGAGACTGGCGACGGCCACGGCACCA
>ERZ1645187.5168-NODE-5168-length-10260-cov-8.307888_pt1 | contig 10260 bp, 9 predicted proteins | sample MGYA00575352_ERZ1645187 | MGnify/ENA primary metagenome ERZ1645187 (study PRJEB40837, sample SAMN11349314) | freshwater sediment metagenome | isolation source: river sediment | host: Sediment | place: India: Wazaribad , New Delhi | collected 2017-02-21 ...
CCAACAACCCGCACGGCTGCAACATGGCGCCGGACAAGAAGCACCTCTGCATCGGCGGCAAGCTCTCGCCCACCGTCACCGTGCTGGATGTGACCAGGTTCGACGCGCTGTTCAACGAGAACGCCGAGCCGCGCTCTGCCGTTGTGGCCGAACCGGAACTGGGCCTCGGCCCGTTGCACACCGCCTTCGACGGGCGGGGCAATGCCTATACCTCGCTGTTCCTGGACAGCCAGGTGGTGAAGTGGAACATCGAGGACGCGATCAAGGCCTATGCCGGCGAGAAGGTCGACCCGATCAAGGACAAGCTGGACGTGCAATACCAGCCCGGCCACCTGAAGACCGTGATGGGCGAGACGCTGGACGCCGCCAACAACTGGCTGGTCTGCCTGTGCAAGTTCTCGAAGGACCGCTTCCTGAACACCGGACCCTCCAAGCCCGAGAACGACCAGTTGATCGACATCTCGGGCGACAAGATGATCCTGGTGCACGACGGCCCCAACTACGCCGAGCCGCATGATGCCATCGCGGTCCATCCCTCGATCCTGTCGAACGTCAAGTCGGTCTGGGACCGGCAAGACCGGATGTGGGCCGAGACCCGCAAGCAGGCCGAGGCGGACGGGGTGAACCTGGACGACTGGCAGGACATGGTGATCCGCGACAAGGACGACCCGACCAAGGTCCGCGTCTACATGACCAGCCAGGCGCCGCAGTTCGCGCTGGAAGAGTTCACTGTGAACGAAGGCGACGAGGTGACGGTGATCATCACCAACCTCGACGACATCGACGACCTGACCCACGGCTTCACCATGGGCAACCATGGCGCGGCGATGGAGATCGGGCCGCAGCAGACCTCTTCGATCACTTTCGTTGCGGGTTCTGCGGGCGTCTACTGGTATTATTGCCAGTGGTTCTGCCACGCGCTCCACATGGAGATGCGCGGCCGGATGTTCGTGGAAGCGAAGAAGGCCTGACACCGATGCTGCGCGCCTTGATCCTTGCGCTGGCCTGCCTTGCCCCGCCCGTCTGGGCGCGGGACGTGCAGGTCATGCCGGGGCCGGGCGCGCTGGCCGAAGCCATCGCCGGGTCCTCCCCCGGCGATGTGCTGCTGCTTTCCGACGGGGCCTATCCGGGCCCCGTCACCATCGACCGCAGCCTGACCCTGCGCGGCCCGAAGGGTGCCGTGGTGGACGGCACCGGGCAGGGCACCGTGATCACCATCACAGCGCCCGACGTAGTGCTTGAAGGCTTCACCGTCACCGGATCGGGCGGGGTGAACGCCGATCTCGACGCCGGGGTAAAGATCGTCAAGGGCGCCGACCGGGTGCTGGTGACCGGGCTTTACCTGACCGACAACATGCATGGCATCGACATCCACGGAGGCCGCGACGTGCGCGTCGCCGGCAATGTGATCGAGGGCCGGCAGAACCCGCGGATGAACGAACGCGGCAATGGCGTCTATGTCTGGAACAGCCCCGGCGCGCTGGTCGAGGACAACGACATCCGCTGGGGCCGCGACGGGATCTTCTCCAACACCTCGAAGGACAGCACCTATCGCGGCAACCTGTTCCGCGACCTGCGCTTCGCCGTCCATTTCATGTATACCCACCGGACCGAGGTGATCGACAACATCTCGATCGGCAACCACCTCGGCTTTGCCATCATGAACTCGGACCGGGCGGTGGTGCGCGGCAACCTCTCGCTGGGCGACCGCGAGCATGGCGTGATGCTGAACTACACCAACAATGCCGACATCACCGGCAATCTGGTGCGGGGCGGCACCAAGAAGTGCCTCTTCATCTACAACGCCCACAAGAACCTGGTCGTCGGCAACCGCTTCCAGGATTGCGGCATCGGCATCCATTTCACTGCCGGGTCGGAAAAGAACGTGCTGACCGGCAATGCCTTTCTCGGCAACCAGGAACAGGTGAAATACGTCGGCACGAGGTTCCTCGAATGGAGCTTCGAGGGCCGCGGCAACTACTGGTCCGACCACCCGGCCTTCGACCTGAACGGCGACGGTATCGCCGATGGCGTCTTCCGCCCGAACGATCTGATGGATCATATCCTGTGGTCGCAACCCGCGGCCAAGCTGTTGACCGGCGCGCCTTCGGTGCAGCTGATCCGCTGGTCGCAGTCGAATTTTCCGGCTACGCTGCCCGGCGGCGTGGTGGACAGCCACCCGCTGATGGCTCCGGTCGCCATTCCCGTTCCCGACGATATCGCCGCGATGGAGGCCCTTGTGGCCGGTCGCTGGGCGAAAGGCAATTTCGATGACATCGACGCTGAAAATCTCGGCACTCACTAAGCGCTTCGCCGAGGTGGCCGCATTGTCCGACGTGTCTCTGACCGTGGCGGCGGGCGAGCGCGTGGCGCTTCTGGGCCATAACGGCGCAGGCAAGTCGACGATGATGAAGATCATTCTCGGGCTGATCCCCGCCACCTCGGGGCAGGTCGGCGTCTGCGGCGCGGCCCCGGGCAGCGCCGAGGCGCGGCGGCAGGTGGCCTACCTGCCCGAGAATGCCGCCTTCCACCCCGCCTTGACCGGGCTGGAGCAGATGCGGCACTACCTTTCCCTGCGTGGCGAAAGCCCGTCGAAGGCGATGGAACTGCTGGAGCAGGTGGGCCTCGGCCATGCCGCCAGCCGCCGCATCGGCACCTATTCCAAGGGGATGCGCCAGCGCGTCGGCCTTGCCCAGACCCTGATCGGCCATCCGCGCCTTTTGGTGCTGGACGAGCCGACCTCGGGTCTCGATCCTGTTTCGCGGCGCGATTTCTACGCGCTTCTCGACGGGCTGGCGGCGCGGGGGGCCTCGATCCTTCTGTCCAGCCATGCGCTGACCGAGGTGGAGGCCCGCACCGACCGCATCCTGATCCTGTCGAAGGGCCGGATGGTGGCCGAAGGCAGCCTTGCCGACCTGCGCCGCCGCGCCGACCTGCCGGTGCTGCTGCAGGTCATCCCACGCGAGGGGGCAGCCGAAGCGGTCGCAGCCGCGCTGCCCGGGGCGGAACTTCGGGCCGACGGGCTGGTTCTGTCCTGCGGGCAGGGCGAGAAGCTGGCCATGCTGGCCCGGATCGCCGCCCTTGGCGATCTGGTCGCCGACCTGGACGTGGCCCCGCCCAGCCTTGAGGATCTCTACAGCCATTTCAGCAAGAGGGATGGCCAATGACCCGCATCCTTGCCACCGCCGGGACCGAGTTCCGCATCGCATTGCGCAACCGCTGGGTCGCCATCGCCATGATCCTGATGGCGCTGTTCTCGCTGGTGCTGGCCGCCGCCGGGTCTGCGCCGACCGGTGGCCTCGGGGTGGACCGGCTGTCGGTCATCGTCGCCTCGCTGACCTCGCTTGCCGTCTATCTGGTGCCGCTTCTGGCCCTGCTGATGAGCTTCGATGCCATCGCCGGGGAACTGGAGCGCGGCACGCTGCCGCTGCTGCTGACCTATCCCGTCAGCCGGGCCGAGATTCTGGCGGGCAAGCTGATCGCACATCTGGCCGTGCTGGCGCTGGCCTGCGCCGTGGGCTACGGGCTGGCGGCGGCGGCGGCGCTCTGGGCCGATCCGGCGGCCACCGAAGGCCTGCCCGCGATGGTGCGGCTCTTCGCGACATCGGTCCTTCTGGGCGCCACCTTCATCGGCATCGGCTATGCGCTGTCCGCCCTGTCCCGCCGCCCCTCGGGTGCCGCGGGGCTGGCGGTGGGGCTGTGGCTCGGCCTCGTCGTGCTTTACGACCTCGGCCTTCTGGCCGCCATCGTGGCCGACAATGGGGGCTGGTTCACCCTGCACGGCTTCCCGGTGGCCCTCTTGGCCAACCCGGCCGATGCCTTCCGGCTTTACAACCTTTCCGCCTCCGAGGCGACCGCCGCCGCCGCCGGTGTCGGCGGGGCCGCCGCCACGGTGCCGGTCTGGCAATCCCTGACCTCGATCCTGCTCTGGCCGCTGCTGGCGCTGGCGCTGGCGGTCGCGGCCTTCCGAAAGGTGATCCCATGACCCTGAAACGCGCGTTGATCTTCGTGCTGGCCTTGGCTGCCTGCCGCGAGGACGTGGCCCAGAACACCGACCCCGTGGAACTGACGCCCGAGGCGGTGGGTTATTTCTGCCAGATGAACATGCTGGAACACCCCGGTCCGAAGGGGCAGGCGCATCTCGAAGGGCTGCCTGGCACGCCGCTCTTCTTCAGCCAGACCCGCGATCTGGTGGCCTATGTCCGCCTGCCCGAGCAGAGCCACAACATCCTTGCCCTCTGGGTCAGCGACATGGGTGCCCCCGGCGCGACATGGGACAACCCCGGCAAGGCCAACTGGATCGACGCGAAAACCGCCTGGTATGTCGTTGGCGCCGCCATCGAGGGCGGCATGGGCGAGCAGGAATTCGTCCCCTTCGCCGACCCCGACAAGGCCCGCGCCTTCGCCGACGCCAAGGGCGGCAGCGTGATGACACTGGCCGAAATTCCCGACGCGCTGGTGATCCCGCCCGAACAGCCGGATACGGGCGAGGACGCCGATTACGAGCGCCGCCTGCGCGACCTGTCCGACCAGACCGGAGGATGACCCGATGCTGAGCCGCCGCCGCTTCCTTGCCATCTCCGCCGCCTGCTGCCTGCCCGTCCCTGCGCTGGCGCAGGACCTTTACACCGCCACGGGCCAAGCCATCGGCGCCCGCGTCACACTGCGCCTGTCGCATCCCGACGCCCCCGCCATCGCTGCCCGCGCCATGGCCGAGATCGCGCGGCTGGAGGATGTGTTCAGCCTTTACCGCACGGAGTCGGCCCTGATGCGGCTGAATGCCTCCGGCACGCTGGAGGCGCCGCCGTTCGAGCTTCTGGAATGCCTGACGCTGGCCGGGGCGGTCCACAGGGCCAGCGCCGGGCTGTTCGACCCGACCGTGCAACCGCTCTGGGCGCTCTACGCCGAAACCGCCGTGCAGGGGCGCCTGCCGACCGATGCCGAACGCAAGGCCGCGCTGGCGCTGACCGGCTGGCCGCGGCTGCGGCTTGGTCCCGACCGGATCACGCTGGACCCGGGCATTGCGCTGACGCTGAACGGCATCGCGCAGGGCTACATCGCCGACCGGGTGGCCGCGCTGCTTGAGGCCGAGGGGCTGGGCGACATCCTGATCGACACCGGCGAGTTCCGCGCCCTTGGCGGCGATCCGCGCGGCGGCGACTGGCCGGTGCAACTGGCGCAGGGCGGGCAGGTGAACCTGCGCAGCAGGGCGCTGGCGACTTCGTCGCCCCTCGGCACCACCTTCGATGCCGCGGGCCGTCTGGGACATATCCTCGATCCGCGGACCGGCAAGCCCGCCGTTCCGGTCTGGCAGGCCGTCAGCATCTCGGCCCCTTCCGCCGCGCTGGCGGATGCGCTGTCGACGGCCGCCTGCCTGATGGAAGTCAAGGCAAAGGTCGAAGCTCTCTGCGAAGGATTCGCCGATGCCCGACCTGAATCGTTAACGCCAGCCTGAAAGGACCGACCATGATCCTCCGCGTCAGCACCACGACCCTTGCCTTCCTGGCCCTTGCACTGCCCGCCCTTGCCGCGGGCGATGCCGAGAAGGGCGCCAAGGAATTCAACAAGTGCAAATCCTGCCACGCCATCATCGACCCCTCGGGGAACGAGATCGTCAAGGGCGGCAAGACCGGCCCCAACCTCTGGGGCGTGATCGGCAGGGCCGTTGGTTCGGTGCCCGATTTCAAATACGGCGAGTCGATCGTGGCGGTCGGCGCGGCGGGCACCGTCTGGGACGAGGCGTCGCTGGTCGAATACACCAAGGATCCCGGCGCCTGGCTGAAGGCCGCAACGGGCGATGACGGCGCGAAGACCAAGATGACCTTCAAGCTGGCCAAGGGCAACGAGGACGTTGCGGCCTATCTGGCGACCATGAAGTGATCCCTGCCCGCGCGCGCCCGACGGGGTGCGCGGGCTGCTTTCCGGCCCCTTCGCGGGGCCGGTTTCTCCCTGCATCTTGATTGAGTTCCCTCTTTGTTCTATATTGAGGGGCCGATCAGCAAGGGAGTTCCGCCATGGAAGACCCCGCCTTCGCCCTGGCCCCCACGCCGCGCCAGATGGCCTATGCCCGCTCGCTCGCGCTGCGGAACCAGACGCTTCTGCCCTGGAACGTGCAACAGGACCGCCGCAGCCTTTCCGCCTGGATCGACGCGCAGTCCCGCCTGCGCCCCCTGTCGCCCACCGACCGGCTGCCCAGTTCGAAACAGGTGGCCTTTGCCGAGCGCCTGGCCCGGATCAAGCGCCGCGCCGTGCCGGATGAGTGTTTCCGCGACAAGGGCCTGATGTCGAAATGGATCGACGGGAACAGGTGACGATGGGTTGGTCTGGTGAAGGCTTCTGCCTTCGCCATGCGATTAGGGTTCCGCTGTACCGGCCTACCCGGATTTCTCGCTGACACGACTAAGGGGTGAACCGGCTCACGTGGGCTTCTCCCGCCCGGCTCAGCCTTGGAGGCGTGGGCCCTTCCGCCGCGAACCGCTGTCGCCCGCGCCGCGGCGGGTTTGAAGGCCGGGCCGCCTTGGCCTATACCTTCCGGGCCAGCCACGACATGCAGCCAGCACCTGACCGTCCTGCCCATGGCAGGCCATCCCAACCGGAAAGGACCGCAAGCGATGTATATCGCCATGAACCGCTTCACCGTCGCCGCCCAGAACGAACAGGAATTCGAGGCTCTCTGGATCGGCCGCGACAGCCAGTTGAACACATTGCCCGGCTTCGTCGAATTCCACATGCTGAAGGGCCCGGAAGAGAACGGCCTGCGCCTTTATTCCTCGCACACCGTCTGGGCCAGCGAAGAGGATTTCCGGGGCTGGACCCGCTCGGAACAGTTCCGTGCTGCCCATGCCCGCGCAGGCGAAACCCGCAAGCTGCACGAGGGCGCGCCGAAGTTCGAGGGCTTCGAGGTGATCCAGCACGTCCTGCCCAAGGCTGCCGCAGCCTGAGGTCAGGGCCTTGGGACCAGCTTCCCGAAAGGCCCGGCCCGCTGGTTCACGCCAGCCGGGTCCGGGCCTTTTCGCTGCGGCCCGCAACGGCCCGACGACACAGGCGCATGATCTTTCGGTTCCGTCGAAAGAATAAAAGTTGACAAAATCACTAGTCTTTGCAAAGACGCCGCCGTGACAGGAATGTCGCAGCCGCCAGCCCCAACCGCCAGCGTCACCGAAACACGCGGCAATGGGGAAGCAATTGTCCGGAACATCCATATTCAGAACGGCCCTCCGGGCCTCGACCGCGCTTGCGCTGGCCCTCGGCCTTGCCGGGCCGGGCCACGCGCAAAACAGCGACGATGAAGCGAAGGCGAAGAAGCCCGTCCTTCTGGGCACGATCACGCTTTTCGCCGACCGTCTGGGCCGCGCGCTGACCGATGTGCAGGGCCATATCTCGGTCGTGGGCGGGGAAGAACTGACAGAACGCAATGTCCAGACGCTGGAAGACCTGCTGCGCTACATCCCCGGCGTGACGCCGGTGCGTCAGGTCTCGGGCGCGGATCCGTTCGGCGGGCAGACCGGCATCCGCATCCGCGGGGTCGAGGGCAACCGGGTGCAGATGGTGGTGGACGGCGGCCGCATCCCCGAGCGGATCATCGACGGCTCGCGCGACTATCTGGACTTCGGCTTCACCAAGCAGGTCGATGTGGTGCGCGGCCCGGCCTCGGTCCTCTGGGGCGCGGATGCGCTTGGCGGTGTGCTGGCGCTGGAAACCATCGACCCCGAGGACCTGCTGGCAGGCCGTGACCGCGGCGGGCAGGTGACACTGGGCTATGGCGAGCTGACCGACGCGACCGATGTCGCCGTCGCCTTCGCACAACGGTTCGGGGATGTGTCGCTGCTGGTGGCCCGGTCCCGCGGCATCGACCACGAGATGAAACTGACCAACGCCGACCCGACCGGCGGCCGCTGGCCCTGCGCCCGCCCGGTGATCTACGGCTCCGTCACCTGCGGCGCGTTCAACCCGCTGGACCGCGCCAGCGACCGCACGCTGGTCAAGCTGGTCTGGGACATCGACGACACTCAGACCCTGAAGTTCACCTTCGACCACCTCGACCGGCTGAGCGAGATCGACAACACCCTGTCGCGCAGCGCCACGGTCTTCGCCAACCCGCGCGAGCGCGATATCTTCCGCACCCGCTATGCCGCCGAATACGAGGCGTCGCTTGCCGGCCCGATCGACTCGGTGAAGGCCACGCTGGCCTGGACGCCCTCGGGCTACGACCAGCATGCGCTGAGTGTGGCGAATGCCGCGGGCGTGATTACGCAAACCCATGACTATGTGAACTATTCCGAGGATTTCCTCGAACTCGACGTTCAGGCGACCTCGCGCTTTGCATGGGGCGGTAGCGAGCATGTGCTGACCTTCGGCCTTGACGCCGACCGGGCCGAGACCAGCTATGACCGCACCCGCCGCGTGGTCAACGTGACCGCGGGCACCGATGTGTGGAGCGTGCCGACCGGCTTCAACTTCACCGATGGCAGCACTACCCGGGCCGATCTTTACCTTCAGGACCAGATCACCCTTCTGGGCGGCAAGCTGGAGCTGACGCCGGGCCTGCGCTACGCCACCTACAAGATGAAGCCGACCGCGAACGATTCCGTGGTGGCCCATCCCGACAACCCCACCACGGCGCGCGAGCGGAAGGCGCTGCTCGGCTCTCTAGGCGCCACATGGCGGTTCAACGACACCTATTCGGTCTGGGCGCATTACGGTGAAGGCTTCAAGATGCCGACCTTCCAGCAGCTTTACACCTCGTCTACCTCGGGGACCTTCGATCTGGTTCCCGCCCCCTGGCTGGTGCCGGAAGAGGTAAAAAGCATCGAGATCGGCTTCCGCGGCGAATATGTCGCCGGGTTCTTCGCGGTGAACGCCTTCCAGGCGAAATACAAGAACTTCATCGAAAGCTTCTGGTTCGTGCCGGGCACCAACGACATCTCCTACCGCAACATCTCGGCGGTCGAGACCTGGGGAGTGGAGCTCGAGGGCGGCTGGGACGTGAACGACCGGCTGCGGCTGACCGGTTCGGTCGCGTGGATGGACGGCAAGGCCACGGCCACGCCCGGCGCCTCACCGACCCAGCATCTGGTGCCGCCGCTGACCGCGGTGCTGGGTGCAAGCTACGAACTGCCCGACATCGGCCTGACGCTGAACGCCACCGCGACGCTGGTCGACGGGATGCAGACCGTCAGCCCGGCCAACTTCACCCCGCATGGCTATGGCGTGCTGGACCTCGGCGCCTCCTGGACCTTCGCCGAGAACGCGGTGCTGAACCTGACCGTCAACAACCTTCTCGACAGGAAATACTACGAGATGGGCGCGGCCGGTTCCGTTCTGGCAGCGACGGCGGCCACCACGGCCACCGTGCCGCCCGAACTGTTCACCGGCGCAGGGCGCACCCTGGCCCTGTCGCTCGACTACAAGTTCTGAGGCGGGCATGGCTTCCGCTTTGCGCATGACATTGGCCCGCGCCGGACGGCTGGCGCGGATCGCGGCAGGGGGGCCGGGCCTGTGGAAGGGCCTGGCTCTCTACGGGCTGGTCCTCGGGCTTGGCTTCGTGGGTGTCTGGGTCTCGATCCGCCTGATCGCCTGGAACAAGGCCTTCTACGACGCGCTCGAGGCGCTGGACGCGGCCGAGGCGGTGCGGCAGGTCGGCATCTTCTTCCTGCTGACCGGCCTCTCCGCCGCAACCTGGCTAGTGGCCGACTGGTTCCGCAAGCGGCTTTACATCCTGTGGCGCGCCCGGCTGACGGCGCGGGCGCTGGACCTCTGGGTCGGCAACCGCGCCTACTGGCTTCTCCGTCCGGGCTTTGGCCAGACCGCCATCGACAACCCCGACCAGCGCGTCGCCGAGGATTGCCGGATCTTCGTGCTGCGGTTCCTTGAATTCACGCTGGAACTGGTGTCGCAGGTGGTCTCGCTGGTCTCCTTCGTGGCGATCCTGTGGTCGCTGTCCACCTTCGCGCTGTCCTTCACCGCCTTCGGCTTCGACATCGCCATTCCGCGCTACATGTTCTGGCTGGCGCCGTTTTATGCGGTCTTCGCCACCATCATGGCACACCAGCTTGGCCGCCCGCTGAAGGGCCGCTACTTCGAGCGTGAAAAGGTCGAGGCCGATTTCCGCCATGCCCTCGTCGGCCTGCGCGACCGCGCCGACACCGTGGCGCAGGGCGGTGGGGAAGAGGCCGAGCGGCGGGTGCTGGACAGCCGCTTTTCGGCCATCGAGGGCAACTGGCGCCGCATCATGCGGACGGAACTGGTGCAGGGCCTGTT
>ERZ1645187.5169-NODE-5169-length-10260-cov-7.125625_pt1 | contig 10260 bp, 10 predicted proteins | sample MGYA00575352_ERZ1645187 | MGnify/ENA primary metagenome ERZ1645187 (study PRJEB40837, sample SAMN11349314) | freshwater sediment metagenome | isolation source: river sediment | host: Sediment | place: India: Wazaribad , New Delhi | collected 2017-02-21 ...
ACCATCGACAGCGCTCCGGTGTTCAGCGGGTTTTGAGCCAGAGGGCGATCAGCATGATCACGACGGCGACAGCCTGAAGGATGACGCGCCAGCGCATCAGCCGCTGCGAGGTGTTCGGGCTGCCGCCGCGCAGCATGTTGAACAGGCCGAGGCCGAGCACGATCGTCACAGCGCCGATCGCGGCGGGAACCAGAAACACCATTGCGCCCTGCATGCCGTTCTCCCTGAAGCGGCGGGCGATGGCCGCCGCTGACCGGCCGCTTGTGGCCGAGGCGGAGCCGCCGGTCAATTCCGGCGCAGCAGCCGCTCGATATAATCGAGTTCCTCGCGCGGGCGCTCGATCTCGCCGAAGCGGCGGCGCAGCTCTTCCAGCACACGCTGGGCGCGCTCGCCGATGGTGCCCTTCACATCGCCGCCCTGCGGGATTTTCACCCGGCTGTTGTCCATCTGGTTGCGGTCGCCCGGCAGCGGCCGGCCGAGGGGGTCGGTGTTCTGCTGGGCGCGGCCGCGCGGATTGCCGTCCGGATTGCCGGGGCCGAAGCCTTCGCCCTCGCCGGGCTCGCCCCCTTCGCCCATCTCGCGCTGCATCTGCTGGGCGAGGCCGCGGCCCGCCTTGCCCAGTTCGTCGATCGCCTGCTGCTGGCCCTGCGTCGCCCGGCCGCCCTGCCGCTGGCGCAGGTTCTGCTCGGCATCGCCCATGCCTTCGTCCGCGCCGTCAAAGCCCTCCTCGGTCGGCGCGCCCTGCTGGCGCAACCGCTCGCGCAGGCGGTTCAGCCGGTCGCGCAGGGCCTGCTGGCGCTCGGCCAGGCCCTGTTCGCCGCCGTCGGCACCGTCCTCGCCCTCGTCGCCGTCCTCCTCGCCCTCGCCCTGCTGGCCTTGCTGTCCCTGCTGGCCGCGTTGTCCGCGCTGACCCTGCTGGCCGCGCTCGCGGTTCTGGCCGTTGCGGCCCATCTGCCGGCGCTGCTGCTGGTTGCGGAAGGTTTCGTCGCGCAGGCCCTCCTGCTCGCGGCGCATCCTGTCGAGTTCGTCGAGGGCCTCGCCCATCTCCTTCATGCGCGGATCGGCATTGCGGCGGCGGGCGCTCTGCATGTTCTTGAGCAGTTCCTGCAACTGGCGCAGCAGCTCCTGCGCCTTGGCCGAATCACCGGAGCGGTAAAGCTCCTCGATGCGCTTGAGCATGTCCTCAAGATCGCGGCGCGACAGGCTCATGGTGTTGCGGTCGTCGCCGCGCTGCTGGTTGTCGGCGTTGCGCTCGGCCTTTTCCATCAGTTCGCGCAGCATCTCGTTCATCGCCTGACGCATCTCGTCCATCAGGCGGCGGATCTCGTCCGGGTTGGCGCCGCGTTCCAGCGCCTCGCGCAGCCGCTCCTCGGCGGCGCGCAGGCGGCGCTCGGCCTCGGTCAGGTCGCCATCGTCGAAGGCGATGGCGGTCTCCCACAGGTACTGGGCCAGCGCGATCAGGTCGGCGTCGTGCCGCACCGTCCGCATCTTGCGCGCGGCGATCGACAGCATCAGGAAATCGCCCGACTTGCGGGTGAACCGCTCGGGCGCGACCAGCAGCGAATCGAGCGCGATCTGCGGCGTGCGGCGATTGTCGGGGAACATCACGATCTGCCGGCGCTGCTCGGCCAGCGAACGGGAGATCGGGCTTTCGAAGCGGCGGGCGGGAATCACCGCGTCCCTGGCTGCGCTCTCCGCGCTCTGGCCGATATCGTCGCTTACCTTGAGCCTGATCGTGACCTTCGCGCCCGCCCACGGGTGCTCGGCCAGTGCCAGCGTGGTCTCGTTCTCGCCGCTGCGACCGGAGATCGGTGCCTCGGGCGCGGGCAGCAGCACGCGGGAGGAGGAGCCATCACCGCGGGTGATGATCGCCTCGGCCTTGGCCACGCCGTAGTCGTCGTCGAGCCCATAGCGCAGCTTCAGCGTCCGGGCCTTGTCGTCGGTCTCGATGTCCTTCAGCGTCACCACCGGCGGCAGGTCGGGGATGATGTTCAGGTCATAATGGCCGAGCGACTGGCCGGCGCGGCGCACATCGATGGCGGCGTGCTGGTCGATCAGCAGGCGCTTTTCGAAGGCGGCGCCCGCCACCGGCGCGGCGGGCGGGGCGGCGGCGCCGTGTTTGGTCTCCTGCGGTTTTTCCTTCAGTCCCGGCGGGGCGACGAGCGTCACCTGATCGCCCGGCGACACGCGGATCACCGCGACAGAGCCGGCGGGCACATGCACGGGGCCGGCAGGCGGCGCATTGGCGCCGGAGAGAAAAATCGGCGCGCGGCCGGTATAGGCCGGCGGATCGATCCAGACATCAAGGCGTGGCGGCACGGGGGCGACCCGCGGGCCGGTGAAGCGGAAGGCATCGGCGAGGCGGCCGCCGCGCTCATCGCCGGCGACGAAAGCGGCGACGACAATCAGCAGCGCCGGCAGCCAGCGCAGCGCCATGCGGTCGCGCCACGGCAGCGGGCTGACCGGCGGCGGCACGGCGATGGCGGCGGCGGCTCTTGCGGCCCTGTCCCGGTGGTGCTGCCACAGGGCAAGGGCAACCGGATCGTCGCCGGCCGGCCGGTCCCCGAGGGTGGCGAGCGGACGATGCCGCGCGGGATCATCAAGGTCCAGCCGGTGGCCGCCCTCGGCCTCGGCCGGCAGGCGCCAGCGGATGAGCAGCCAGAGACCATAGGCCAGCACCAGCGCGCACAGCGCGGCGAGCGCGATATGCCCCCAACGCGGCAGGGCGGAGAACAGGCCGAACCAGGCCAGCGCGACGTACAGCGCCGAGACGGAAGCGATCACGGTGACCGGCGGCATCAGCCGCTCGGCTCCCAGAGCCAGCCGCGCAAGGCCGATCTTGCGCTTCAGCGCCTCGGGCAGCGTGGAGAACGGGGGCGGGGCGGGGTGTGCCATCTTCCGACGATTGATGATCCTGACCAGATGCTGACAAGCTAACACGGCAAGCGCCGGGCGCCAGAGGCAGTCTCATCACAATTTCCGGCGAGAGAAAGGCAGCGGAACACGCCGCTCAGAACCAGTCGGGCATCCGGTCCTGGCCGATCAGCTCCTCATAGGTCTGGCGCGGACGGGTGATGGCGAATTTGTCGCCCTTGACCAGCACCTCGGCCACCAGCGGGCGCTGGTTATAGGTGGAGGACATGGTCGCGCCATAGGCGCCGGCTGTCTTCAGGGCGATCAGGTCACCGGGGCGGATTTCCGGCAGCAGGCGGCCGGTGGTGAAGGTATCGCCCGTCTCGCAGATCGGGCCGACGACATCGTAGGCCACCTTCGGCGCGTCCGGCGCGGGTTCCGTCACCGGCCAGATCTCGTGGTAGGCCTCGTACATCGCCGGGCGGACGAGATCGTTCATCGCGGCATCGACGACAAGAAACTGCCGGTCGGCCCGCGTGTTCACGTAAAGCGCACGGGTGACGAGAATGCCGGCATTGGCGGCGATGACGCGCCCCGGCTCGAACCCCAGCTCGATGTCGAGCCCGGCCATCGTCCGCCGCACCATGGCGGCATAGGCCTCGATCACATCCGGGCCGTAATCGAACGGCGCCTGCATCTCGTAGGGCACGCCGACGCCGCCACCGAGGTCGAGCCGCTCGACCGCATGGCCCTCGGCCCGCAGCGCCTCGACCAGCCCGCGAATCTTCAGGAACGCCTCGGCCATCGCGTCGAATTCGAGAATCTGGCTGCCGATATGCACGGCAATGCCGGTCATCCGCACGCCGGGCATGTTGGCGGCGCGGGCATAAAGGCGCGCCGCCTCCTCGAAGCTGATGCCGAATTTGTTGGCGGAGGAGCCGGTGGTGATCTTGGCGTGGCCGCCGGCGCCGATATCGGGGTTGACGCGGAACACCGCATCCTGCCGCTTGCCGAGCCGGGCGGCGACGGCGGAGAGCGCTTCCAGCTCGCCTTCGGATTCGATGTTGATCTGGTAAAGCCCGACCGAGACCGCATGGCTGAGTTCGGCTTCCGTCTTGCCGACGCCGGAAAAGACGATGCGGCCCGGCGGAATGCCGGCGGCCATCGCCTTGCGGATTTCCCCTTCGGAGACCGTATCGGCGCCCGCGCCGAGCATGGCGAGGGTCTTCAGAACGCCGAGGTTGGCGTTGGCCTTCATCGCATAGAAGACATGTGCCTTTGGCCCCAGCGCTGCCTTGAACACGCGGTAGTGCCGCTCGAACGTGGCGCTCGAATAGATGTAGACGGGCGAGCCCGCCGCCGCGACGATGGTGGCGATGTCGACATCCTCGGCAAACAGCCGGCCGTCGCGATAGGCAAAGTGATGCATGGCGGAAGACCGGTCAGAGCAGGAAATCGAGGAAGAAATCCTGCTGGGGCGGCTTGATCGGCGGCGGGCGGCGGCGCGCGCCCTTCATGTTGGGAATTGCCCCGTCGGTGCTGTCGGCCTGCGCGGGCTTGCCCTTGTCGGGGTTCATGCCCTCGGCCGGCTCCAGCGGGCCGCGCTTGCCGCAGCCGGCGGCCAGCGTCGTTGCGGCCAGCGCCGCAGCCATGATCACCCCGCGGCGGGTGAGGCGGAGGGTCGTATCGTTCGTCGTCATGGTCGCATCGGCCATTGTTGATCGTCAGTTGGTGCGGAGCCTATCACGGATTGTGCAGCGCGGCGCAAGGATTAAGACAGGGGGCGCCCGGTTCTGCCGAACCTAGCGGTTGTCCTCAAGCATCAGCCGGCCGGCAAGGCCGAGAAACGTCATCGCCGCCAGCTTGTTGGCGATGCCGACAATGGCCGCGGTGGTGGCGATTCGCGCCCGGAAGCGGCCAGCCAGCAGTACGAGCGCGCTGATCCACAGCAGCGCCATGCCGGCCAACGTGAGGCCAAGCAGGCCGCTCTGGATGGCCACATTCCCCAGTTCCGGCCGCACGAACTGCGGAAACAGTGCGATGAAGAACGGGACCATCTTGGGGTTGACGAGATTGCTGGTCAGCCCCTGAATGAAGTAGCGCCGGGCGCCGGACGGCCGCCCGGTAAGGGATGCATCCAGAGCCAGCGCAGGCACAGCGCGCCAGGTCGTCACCGCGAGATAAACGAGGTAGGTCGCGCCGACATACTTCAGGATATTGAAAGCGGCAGGCACCAGCAGCACCATGCCCGACACGCCAAACCCGGCGGCCAGCGCATGCGCCACATTGCCGGCCTGCGTGCCTGCGAGCGTCATCAGGCCAGCGCTGCTGCCGGAGGCCAGCGTGCGCGACAGCACCAGCACCGTGTCCGGCCCGGGCGTGATCACCAGAACAGCGGCGGTGAGCAGGAATAGCATGTAGGTCTGCGGATCGATCATGGCATGTCACAATAGTCAGCAATACTGACCTAATAACATGATCTGCCCATGCGGTCCACCGCGCCCTGAAAGGCGCGGCGCCTCGCCGTCAGGCCTTGCCGCGCGCCAGCCGGCGGAGCCAGCCCTGCGCCTGACGGCGGACATTGACCGGCGCCGTGCCGCCATAGCTGACGCGGCTTTTCACCGAATTGGCGACGCCGAGGACGGAGAAGACATCCTGCGTGATTCTCGCCTCGACGCCCTGCATCTCGGCCAGTGTCAGCTTTTCAAGATCGATACCCCTGTCGCTCGCCAGCCCGACGATGCGGCCGGTGATGTGATGGGCCTCGCGGAACGGGATGTTGAGCGTGCGCACCAGCCAGTCGGCGAGATCGGTGGCGGTGGCATAGCCGGAGCCGGCGGCCTTCTTCATCGCCCGGACATTCGGCACCATGTCGCGCACCATGCCCGCTGTCGCCGCCACGCACAGCGCGAAGGCATCGAAGGCATCGAAGGTGCGCTCCTTGTCTTCCTGCATATCCTTGGCGTAGCTGAGCGGCAGGCCCTTCATCACCACAAGCAGGCCGGTGAGCGCGCCGATGATGCGGCCCACCTTGGCGCGCACCAGCTCGGCCGCGTCGGGGTTGCGCTTCTGCGGCATGATCGAGGAGCCGGTGGTGAACTTGTCCGACAGGGCGATGAAGCCGAACTGCGGCGTCGTCCAGATCACGATCTCCTCGGCAAGGCGGGAGAGGTGCATCGCCGAAATCGCCATGGCGGAGAGCGCCTCGAGCGCGAAATCACGATCCGAGACCGAATCGAGCGAATTGGCGGTGGGGCGGTCAAAGCCGAGCGCGGCGGCAGTCCTGTGCCGGTCGATCGGGAAGGAGGTGCCGCACAGCGCGGCGGCGCCGAGCGGGCACTCGTTCATCCGCTTGCGTGCATCGGCAAAGCGGCCGCGATCGCGCCCCAGCATCTCGACATAGGCCATCAGGTGGTGGCCGAAGGTGGTGGGCTGGGCGCTTTGCAGGTGGGTGAAGCCGGGCATGATGGTGCCGGCATGGGCCAGCGCCTTTTCGGCCATCGCCTGTTGCAGATCCTTCAGGCCGGCGTCGATGGCATCACAATGATCGCGCACCCAGAGGCGGAAATCGACCGCGACCTGATCGTTGCGCGAGCGGGCGGTGTGCAGCCGGCCGGCGGCGGGGCCGATACGTTTGGCAAGGCTCGATTCGATGTTGAGGTGGATGTCCTCGAGCGCGCGCGAAAAGGTGAAGGTGCCGGCATCGATTTCCGCCGCAATTGCGGCTAAACCCTCGGTGATCGCGCGGGCATCCGCGTCGGTGACGATGCCCTGCTCCGCCAGCATGGCGACATGGGCCTTCGATCCGGCGATGTCCTGTGCGGCCAGCCTCTTGTCAAAATCGATGGAGGCGTTGATTTCTTCCATGATCGCGGCGGGCCCTTCCTGGTACCTGCCGCCCCACATTGCGTTCGCCAAGGCCTCAACTCCGATGGTTACAAATCCCACACCCACCCCGCAGGGCACCAGAACCGGGCTTTATCTGGCGCTCGGGCTGCTGCTGGCCGCCGTCGCGGGCATTGGCGCGCTATACGGGATACGGGGCAGTGCCCGCAACGGGGAAATGGCGCAGGGCGGTGCCTGCGCCGCTTCCGCCGCCACGGCGGCGCGGATGGCGCCGCTGGTGAAGGGCGAGGTGGCGGCGCTGCAGGTGCAGCACGGGCCGAAGCCGGCGGTCGATGTCGGCTTTTCGTCGCCTGACGGGCAGCCGCTGAAACTCTCGTCGTTTCGCGGCAAGGCGGTGCTGCTCAACCTCTGGGCGACATGGTGCGCGCCGTGCAAGGCGGAGATGCCGGCGCTCGACCGGTTGCAGCAGGACATGGGGGGCAAGGATTTCGAGGTGGTCGCCGTCAATATCGACACCCAGCGGCTGGAGCGGCCGAAAGCCTTCCTCAAGGAGGCGGGGGTGAACACCCTTGCCTACTACTCGGACAAGGAGGCTGCGATCTTCACCGACCTGAAAAAGGCCGGCAAGGCCTTCGGCATGCCGACGACGCTGCTGATCGACGCGAACGGCTGTGAACTTGCCACCATGGCCGGGCCGGCGGACTGGGCCGGGGCGGATGCCAGGGCGGTGATCGGCGCGCTGCTGAAGCGCTGACCCCGTCAGATCCGGCGGCGGATGTAGGCAAAGGCGGTGAAAATGCCCACCTTGTCCTTGTCGGCCGGAACGCCGAAGTAGGTGCCGCGTACCGAATCGCGGAAATAATCGGCCTCGATGCCGACCATCAGCCCGGAGACGGGCATATATTCAGCGCCGACCTGCGCCACCATTCCGCGCACGGCGTGATTGTAGTTCAGCATGTCGGAGGTGACGCGATAGGCCGAGACGGCGGCTGTCGTCTTGAAATTCGGCGCCCAGACATGCTCATAGGAGGCGACGAAGGAGTAGCCGCGCGTCAGTTCGGTCTTGCCGGTAATGTCGGCAACGTAATCAGTCGCGAATTTCGGAATGCCGAGATAGCCGATGGCGCCTTTGGCATAGGAGCCCGAGAGCAGCACGCGGCCATAGGTTTCCCCTGCCGTGGCGCCGAACAGCTCGGACCATTTCTTCCTCAGTTCGATGCCGGTGTTGAAGGCATAGCCGTAAACGGTGCGGGCGTTCACCGTGTCGTTGATCTCATGCAGCGCGGCGGCGGCGTGCAGGGTGCCCCATTTCGGCGCCCAGCGGGCCTGGCCGACCAGATCGGGCATGCGCTGGCCGCCATAGGCCGCCCAGACTCCATCCTCGACCCGCCGGTCGATGCCGTCTTCCACCGCAAAGCTCAGGCTTGCCTCGCTGCCGAAGGTGCGGGTGAAGGCAAACAGATTGAGCGTGCGCGAGGAGGCATAGCCGCCGGTGTAGGTGTAGCCGGGCGTGAAATCGAAATACGAGGCATGGCGGCCGGCGGTGAAGCCTGCGTATTTGATCCAGGCCTGATCGAGCCGGACGACATCGTCGCTGAGGGTGGTGGTTGCCCGCGCATCGGCTGCCGTCAGGTTGGGGGCCGAGCGCAGCGAGGTGAACGTCATCACCGGCATGTCGCCGATCTTCGACATGGTCATGAAGCTGATGCGGGCGTCAAGCCGGCTGGACGTCATGTTGATGCTGCGCGCGAGCGCCGTCGCCTCGTAGAACGCCAGCGGATTGCCGGCGACGCGCGTCGTCTCGATGTAGATGTCCTTCGTTGCCAGATCGAGTTTCATCTCGGCAGTGAGGTCGATCGTCGTCTTGAGGCAGACATCCGTGCCCGGCAGCCGGATGAAGCCGGCGCCATACTCCGGGCAGGCCCGCACCGCCTCGGCCTTGGGGGCCAACGGCGGGGCTTTCACATCTGCGGCCGCGGCCGGCGCGGTGCCGGCAGCGGCAAGGCCGGTGGCGAGCAGGACAAGCGCGGCAGCGCGGGGCGGTCCCATGGTCAAGTCGAACATCCGTCAGCAAGGCCAGCCGGTCGTGGCTGATCCGATTCGGGAAATATTCGCTCAACTCCACCTAAATATTGCTTAACGCTAAGAAATTCGAAATGCCTGCCGTCTGCTGCTGTTTCACGCCTTAATAGCGTGGTTAATACCCATTAACTGTTGATTTTAAGCGTTTTGAACTCGCCCGACAAGGTCCCCCTGCTGATGTAAAGAGCAAGTACATATTATTATATACATCACAATGACCTAAGTCGATGTGCCTAACATTAATGATTAAGGTCTCATTAAATTGCAAACACGCCAATCTCTCGTGCAAATACGATCACGAGCCGACACAGAATTGGCCGAGGCATTCAGACAGTCGTCAACAGGAGTACGTCCATGCGTCTTTTCGCTACCGCCCTCGTGGCTTCCACCGTTCTCGCTTCGTCCGCTTTCGCCGGCGAGATTGAAATCCAGCAGCGCGGCCGGTCGAACTGGGCCGCCGCCAACCAGTACAACGCCAAGAACACGGTGGTGCTCCACCAGTGGGGCATCAACACCAACGGCAACAACTACGCCTCCTTCGCCCAGGCGGGGAAGTACAACTTCGTCGGCGCTGCGCAGCAGAGCTTCACCGACAACACGCTGGCGATCACCCAGGCCGGCAAGGAGACCTACATCACGGCGATCCAGAACGCCGACGGGGTCAACTCGTTCTCGGCCACGCAGACCCGTCTGCGCCGCCGCTGAGCGCCTGACCGCGCCCTTCTCCCCCGCGCCTGCCGCGGGGGATCGTCCCCGCTGCTGCCGGAAGGATTTTGTCATGCGCCGTATCGTCCTGATGATGGTGTTCGCCGCCGGGCTTGCCGCCCCTGCCGCGGCCCAGACGCGCGATGTGATCGCCTACACGCAGAAGAGCTTTCTCAACGTGGCGGAGATCGACCAGTCGTCGGACTACAACAGCGTCAGGCTGAAGCAGCTGGGGCTGAAGAATGTCGCCACCATCCGCCAGCGCGGCAAGCGCAACGAGGCCGAGCTGACGCAGATCGGCGTCGTCAACCGGGCGGCGGTGTCGCAGACCGGCGGCGTCAATGACGCCTACATCCAGCAGATGGGTGAGGACAGCACGCTGAACCTCAGCCAGAGCGGGCGGATCAACCGCTCCGTGGTGCTGCAGGGGGGGGAGACGAGCTATGTCACCACCTACCAGAACGGCGGGGTGAACATCATGCAGGTGACGCAGCAGGCGCAGGTCTACGGCCGTCTCGGCCGGCGCTGAGACGCGTCAAACTGGTCATTGCCGGTTCATGAACTTGCGTATAGCGTCCCGGTCGAGCTTGCCGTTCGACCGGGATTTTCCGCGTCGGACGGGGACCGGAACGGGCTTGTTTTCTGGGAGATAGAACGATGAAGTCCATGAAATATGCAGTCGCCGCCGGCGTTGTCGCGCTTGCCGGTTCGCTGTTCGCCGCCGCGCCGGCGAGCGCGCTGACGATGCAGGAGTGCAGCGCCAAGTACAACGCG
>ERZ1645187.5170-NODE-5170-length-10257-cov-30.202705_pt1 | contig 10257 bp, 5 predicted proteins | sample MGYA00575352_ERZ1645187 | MGnify/ENA primary metagenome ERZ1645187 (study PRJEB40837, sample SAMN11349314) | freshwater sediment metagenome | isolation source: river sediment | host: Sediment | place: India: Wazaribad , New Delhi | collected 2017-02-21 ...
CCTCCGATCCGGCCGCCTCGGCCTGGGTGTCCGCCAACGCCGGCTCGGGCAAGACCTTCGTGCTGGCGCGGCGCGTCATCCGCATTCTGCTGACCGGCACACCGGCCTCGCGCATCCTCTGCCTGACCTTCACCAAGGCGGCGGCGGCGACCATGTCGAACCGGGTGTTCCAGGTGCTGGGCTCGTGGACGGCGATGGACGACGCGAAACTCGCCGCCGAGATCACCGACCTCGAAGGGCCGCCCAAGGGTGGCCGCCTCGCGCCGGAGCGGCTGGAGCGAGCGCGCCGCCTCTTCGCCGAGGCGATCGAGACGCCGGGCGGGCTGAAGATCCAGACCATCCACGCCTTCTGCGAGAGCATCCTGCAGCAGTTTCCGCTGGAGGCCGACCTCGGCGGCAATTTCGAAGTGCTCGACGATCGCCTGGGCCGCGAATTGATCGCCGCGGCGCGCGATCGGGTGCTGATCGACGCCTCGGCGCGCGAGGCCGAGCCGGAACTGGCGGCGGCGCTCGCCACCGCCTTCGCCGCCGTCGGCGAGTTCGGCCTCGACGGCGCGCTCCGGGCGGTGATCGCCGTGCGCGGCAAGATCCGCCGTTGGCTGCGCGAGGCCGAGACGCTCGACGGGGCGATCGCCGAGGTGGGTCTGGCACTCGGCGTGCGGCCGGACGACGACGATGCCGCCCTCGTCGCAGAGATGCTGGTCTCGCCGAACTTCCCGGCCGGGGCTCTCTCCGCCCTCGTCGCCGACATGGGCGCGGGCCGGAAGACCGACCTCGAACAGGCCGAACGCATCGGCCGCGCCCGCGACACCGCACGCCCGCCGGAGGAACGGCTCGCGGCGTGGTGGGAGGTGTTCTTCACCAAGGCCGGGCCGGCCAAGGCGGCGAAGAGCCTCGCCACCAAGACCGTCGTCGAGGCCCATCCCGACTTCCCCGAGCGCGCGAGCCTGGAGGTGGCGCGGCTCGCCGCCCTCGACGATCGCCGTGCGGCCCTGCGCACCCGCGACACCACGGCGGCGCTGCTGCGGCTCGGCGATCGCATGATCGGCCGCTACGAGGCGGCGAAGAAGGCGCGCGGCGCGCTCGACTTCGACGATCTGGTCGGGCGCACCGTCGATCTCCTGTCGCGCTCGGATGCCGCCGCCTGGGTCCAGTACAAGCTCGACAAGGGCATCGACCACGTTCTCGTCGACGAGGCGCAGGACACCAGCCCCGAGCAGTGGGAGATCGTGCGCGGCCTCACCGACGAATTCTTCGCCGGCGAAACGGCACGGCGCGCCGACCGCACCCTGTTCGCGGTCGGCGACGAGAAGCAGTCGATCTACTCGTTCCAGGGCGCCGCCCCCGATGCCTTCTCGGCGAGCCGGCGCGAATTCGCGCAGGCCGCCGCGCGCGCCGAGAAGCGCTTCGACGACGTCAAGCTCTACCGCTCCTTCCGCTCGACCACGGCGGTGTTGTCGGCGGTCGATCGCGTGTTCGCCGCACCGGAACTGCGGGCGCGCCTCCTCGACGATCCGGACGACTACACCGCCCACACCGCGGCGCGCGAGACGGCGCCGGGGCTGGTCGAGATCTGGCCGATGATCCGCGCCACCAAGACCGAGGAGCCGGACGACTGGAGCGCGCCGCTCGACCGGGTCGATGCGGAAGTGCCGTGGATGAAGCTCGCCCGTGCGATCGGGCGGGAGATCGGCGAGCTCCTGTCGGTGCGCTCGCGCCTGCCCGGCACCGGGCTCCGGCCGCGGCCGAAGGACGTGATCGTGCTGGTGCGCAAGCGCGGACCCTTCGTCGAGGCGATGAACCGGGTACTGAAGGAACACGGCATCCCCGTCGCCGGTCAGGATCGCCTGCGCCTCTCCGACCACATCGCGGTCGCCGATCTCCTGTCGCTCGCGCGCGCGCTGGTGCTGCCGGAAGACGACCTCTCGCTCGCCGAGGCGCTGAAGAGCCCGTTGTTCGAGGCGAACGACGACGATCTCGTGCGCATCGCCGCCGAGCGCGGCGAGCGCGAGAGCCTCGATGCGGCACTGGCACGGGTGGGGGCGGGAGACGAGCGGATCGGCGGCTTCGCGGGGCGTCTGGTGCGATGGCGCGACCTCGCCGGACGACTGCCGCCCTACGAACTCTTCTCGCGCATCCTCGCCGCCGACGGTGCTCGGCGGCGCTTCGTGGCACGTCTGGGCTCGGAGGCCGACGACGTGCTCGACGAGTTCCTGGCGCTGGCGCTGACAGCCGATCGCGGTTCGGCGCCGAGCCTCGCGCGCTTCGTCGAGGGGCTGACCACCGACGCGCCCGAGATCAAGCGCGAGCTCGACGAGACCCGTGACGAGGTGCGGGTCATGACCGTGCACGGCGCCAAGGGGCTGGAAGCGCCGATCGTCTTCCTGGTCGATCCCGGCGCGGCGCCGGCCTCGTCGCGGCACGATCCCAAGCTGGTGCTGCTCGACGTGCCCGGCAGGCCGCCGGGGGGGGCGCCGGCGCTGGCGTGGAGCCGGGGATCGGCCGATCCGCAGGCGGTGGCGGCGCGGCGGCAGGCGCACCGCGAGGCGGCGGCGGACGAATATCTCCGCCTGCTCTACGTGGCGATGACGCGGGCGGCCGATCGGCTCTACGTCTGCGGCCACGCCGGCCAGCGCGGTGCGGATGCGAACTGTTGGCATGCGCTGGTCGAGGCGGCTCTGCGGCCCGACTGCGAGGTGGAGACGACGGCCGACGGTGCGGAGATCCTGCGCTGGCGCCAGGGGCCGCACGTACCGCTGGAGGCGGACGAGAAGCCGGCGGAGAAGGTGGCGAGCCACGAGGGTCTGCCGGCTTGGATCGGGCGGGCGGCGCCGGAAGCCGTTCCCTTGCGCCGAGTGGTGCCGTCGGAGGCCGAAGAGCGCGCGACGCCGACCCCGGTCGGGCCGACGCGGGCGATCGGCACCGGCGAGACGGCGGGCGATCTCGATCTCCTGCGCGGCACGCTGACCCATCGTCTGCTCGAGGTTCTGCCGGAGCTGCCGGGCGCCCGGCGGCGGGTGGTGGCGGAGCGCTTCGTGGCGGCGCGCGGCGCCCGTCTTTCGGCCGAAACGCGCGCGGCGATCGTGGCGGAGGTCGAGGCGATTCTCGGCGATCCGGCCTTCGCGGTGGTTTTCGCGCCGGGCTCGCGGGCCGAGGTGCCGATCGTCGGGCGGATCGACACGACACGCGGCGAGGCGATCGAGGTGTCGGGGCGAATCGACCGGCTGGCGGTGACCGCGGACACGGTGTGGATCGTCGATCACAAGACTGATCGGGCCGGTCCGCGCGCGGCGGCGAGCGAGACGCACGTCGCCCAGACGGCGCTCTATCGGGCGCTGGTGGCGCGGCTCTATCCCGGACGAACCATCCGCTGCGCCCTCCTGTGGACGGCTCTGCCGCGGCTCGAGGAGATCCCCGAGGCGCGGCTCGAAGCGGCACTGCGGCGGATCGCGGCGTCGTGATGGGGTGGGTCGATCGCGCCGCACCCACAACATCTTGACGCCCCCGCCGACGCTCCCTAGGTTCGGACCGAATGCGGCGCGCTCTCGCGCCGGCAAAGACGAGGTTTTGCGAAAATGGCGACCGAGAAAGTCACCGATGCTTCCTTCGACACCGACGTGGTCGGCTCCTCCCTGCCGGTCGTGGTCGACTTCTGGGCCGAGTGGTGCGGCCCGTGCCGCATGATCGCCCCGGCGCTCGAGGAGATCGCCGGCGAGATGGCCGGCCAGGTGAAGGTCGTGAAGCTCAACATCGACGAGAACCCCAACGCCGCCATGAAGTTCGGCGTGCGCTCGATCCCGACCCTGATCCTGTTCAAGGACGGCAAGCCGGCCGCCATGCAGGTCGGCGCGGCGCCGAAGGGCAAGCTGGTCGAGTGGATCAAGGGTGCGGTCGCCTGATCGGCGCTCGCCCCGGACCGATCGTGACGCCCGGTGGGGGAGACCTCGCCGGGCGTCGTCGTTTCCGGCGAAGCGAGATGCGCACTTTCGCTGCACGCCGACCGCGTTCGGGGCTTGAAAATGCGCGCCGAACGTCGCACATCGGCACGCGACGAAACCCACCTTTCGAGGACGCCATGACCGACGAGACCGAAAACGCCGCGACGGCGGCGGCCGAGCCCACCCAGGCGGCGCCGGCTGCGGAAGCGGCCGCCGATCCGGTGGCGGCGCTGACCGCCGAACTGGGCGAGGCCAAGGACCGCCTGCTGCGCACGCTGGCGGAGATGGAAAACCTGCGCCGCCGTACCGAGAAGGAAGTGAAGGACGCGCGCGACTACGCCGTCTCCGGCTTCGCGCGGGACCTCCTCGCCGTCGCCGACAACTTCGACCGCGCCCTCGGCCACGTGCCGGCCGAGCTGCGCGACAACGAGACCATGGGCGGCAAGGCCCTGGTCGAGGGCGTCGAGCTGACCGGCCGCGAGCTCATCAAGACGCTCGAGAAGCACGGTGTGCGCAAGCTGTCGCCGCTCGGCGAGAAGTTCGATCCGAACTTCCATCAGGCGATGTTCGAAATCCCCGCCGACACGGTGCCGGCCGGCACGGTGCTGCAGGTGATGCAGGACGGATTCGCCATCGCCGGCCGCGTCCTGCGCCCGGCCCTGGTCGGCGTCTCGAAGGGCGGCCCCAAGGCCCCGGTCGAGGCCGCACCGAGCGAGGGCGTCGACAAGACGGTGTGAAGGTAGTCTCGCGACATGCATTCCATCGAACGGCGCGGGAGCGATCCCGCGCCGTTCTTGCGTCAATAATCCACCCCCACCAGATACAACCCAGCCGGCGGCGCCAGCGCTCCGCATTTCGTGTGGTCCTTCGCCTCCAGCACCTCCGTCAGGCGCTCTTCAGGCCACTTCCCCTCGCCGACGAGCTTCACCGAGCCGACCATCGAGCGCACCTGATTGTGCAGGAACGAGCGGGCCGAGGCGCGGACCTCGATCAGGTCTTCGCCGACGCGGGTCACGTCGAGACGGTCGAGCGTCTTGAGTGGGCTCTTCGACTGGCAATGGGCCGAGCGGAAGGTGGTGAAGTCGTGAGTGCCGAGGAGGCGCTTGGCCGCCCGGTCCATCGCCGCGACGTCGAGCCGTGTCTTGACGTGCCACGCCCGGTTCGCCTCCACCGCCAGCGGCGCGCGGCGGTCGATGATGCGGTAGAGATAGTGCCGCCCCTTGGCCGAGAAGCGGGCGTCGAAGTCCGGCGCCGCGATTTCCGCCGCCACCACCGCGACCGGATGCGGTTGCAGGTGGAAGTTCAGCGCGTCCATCAGCTTCGAGGCCGGCCAGTCGCGCGGCAGATCGATGTGGATCACCTGCCCGGTGGCGTGCACGCCCGTATCGGTGCGCCCCGCCCCGCGCACGATGATGAAGCCGGCGTGGAGCTTCTCCAGCGCCTCCTCGAGCGCCGCTTGCACCGATGGGCCGTTCGCCTGCCGCTGCCAGCCGCAATAGGGCGTGCCGTCATATTCGATGGTGAGCTTGAAGCGCGGCATCACGCGAGCCTCTGCCCCGGCGCCAGCTCGACGGCGCGGGCGAAGACCTCGCCCGCCTGCGCCTTGCCGCCGGCGCGCTGGACTTCGACGAGCCGCAGCGCACCGTCGCCGCAGGCGATCAGACCGCTCGCATCCAGCACTTCACCCGGCGCTCCGGCGCCGGCCTCGATGCGGCTGCGCAGGATCTTCAAGCGCTCGATCTTGCCGCGCACCGTGATCTCGCACCACGCGCCGGGGAAGGGCGAGAGCCCGCGGAGGGCGTCGTGGATCTCGCGGGCCGGCTTCGACCAGTCGATCCGCGCCTCCGCCTTGTCGATCTTCTTGGCGTAGGTGACGCCTTCTTCCGGCTGGGGCACGAGACGGAACGACCCGTCTTCGAGCGCCGCCAGCGCCGTGAGCATCAGCGGTGCACCCAGTGCCGCCAGCCGGTCGTGCAGATCGCCGGTGGTCTCGTTCGGGTCGATGGCGGTGAAGGCGCTCATCGCCACCGGGCCTGTGTCGAGCCCCTTCTCCATCTGCATCACCTCGACCGCGGTCTCGGCGTCGCCGGCCATGATCGCCCGCTGGATCGGCGCGGCGCCGCGCCAGCGCGGCAGCGCCGAGCCGTGCAGATTGAGACAGCCGAAACGCGGGATTTCCAGGATCGACGGCGGCAGCAGGAGGCCGTAGGCGACCACCACGGCGACGTCGGCACCGTGGGCGCGGAAGGCTTCGGCCGCTTCGTCGCCCCTGAGCGAGGTGGGGTTGAAGACCGGAATGCCGAGCGCCTCGGCCCGCCGATGCACCGGGGTCGGCGTCAGCGTCATGCCGCGTCCGGCGGGGCGCGGCGGCTGGGAATAGACGGCGACGACCCGGTGGCCGGCGGCGACGAGCGCGTCGAGCGTCGGCACCGAAAAGTCGGGCGTGCCCATGAAGACGACGGTGAGCGCCATGGCGGGTCCTCGGTTCGGCGATGCCGGGAGATGACTCGCGCGGCGCGCGCGGTCAAGTCGCTCCGGGCGGATCGCCGGCCGAATCGCCACCGTCGTGCGGCTCCGTCGCCCGACGGTCGCTCATTCCTCGCCGAGCGACAGCAGCGAGGCGTTGCCGCCGGCCGCCGCCGTGTTGGTCGACACGGTCTGCTCGAGCGCGAACCGGGTGAGGTAGTCCGGGCCGCCGGCCTTGGGGCCGGTGCCGGACAGGCCCGAGCCGCCGAACGGCTGCACCCCGACCACCGCGCCGATCATGTTGCGGTTGACGTAGACGTTGCCGACCGACAACCGTTCGCAGACGCGGCGGATGGTGGCGTCGATGCGGGAATGAACCCCGAGGGTGAGGCCGTAGCCGGAGGCGGCGATCGCCGCGATCACCCGGTCGAGGTCCTCCGGCTTCCAGCGCACGACGTGGAGCACCGGGCCGAACTTCTCCTCGGTCAGGTCCTCGGCACGAGCGAGGCGGATCACCGTGGGGGCGACCCAGGTGCCGCCGGCCAGCACCCCGCCGGGGGTCCGGCCCTCGTGTATCACCCGGCCCTCGGCGCGGGCGGCGGCGACGTGAGCGGCGAGGCGGGCGCGCGCCTCGGCATCGATCACCGGGCCGACGTCGGTGGCGAGATCGCGCGGATCGCCGAGCCGCAGCGTCTCTGCCGCGCCGACGATCATCTCGATCATGCGATCGGCGACGTCGTCCTGAACGAACAACAGACGCAGGGCCGAACAACGCTGGCCGGCGGAGCGGAACGCCGAGGTCACGACGTCGTCGGCGACCTGCTCCGGCAGCGCGGTGGCGTCGACGATCATGGCGTTGAGGCCGCCGGTCTCGGCGATCAGCGGCACGATCGGCCCGTCCTTGGCCGCCAGCGTGCGGTTGATGAGACGGGCGACCTCGGTCGACCCGGTGAAGGCGACGCCGGCGATGCGGGCATCGGCGACCAGCGCCGCACCGATGCGGCCATCACCCGGAGCGAACTGCAACACCCCCTCCGGTATGCCTGCTTCATGCAAGAGGCGAACGGCGCGCGCACCGATCAGCGGGGTCTGTTCGGCAGGTTTGGCGACGACGCAGTTGCCGGCGGCGAGGGCCGCGGCGATCTGGCCGAGGAAGATCGCCAGCGGGAAATTCCACGGGCTGATGCACACGAAGACGCCGCGCCCGCGATGGCGCCAGCGGTTCTCCTCACCGGTAGGGCCGGGCAGGATGCGATCCTCACCGAAGACGCGACGGGCCTCGGCGGCGTAATAGCGGCAGAAGTCGACCGCCTCGCGTACTTCGGCGAGCCCATCCGGCGCCGTCTTGCCGGCCTCCGCCGCGAGCAGGGCCATCAGTTCGTCGCGACGGCTCTCGAGCGCGTCCGCGACAGCCTCGAGGGCGGCGGCGCGGGTCGCGACGGGCGCGCGCTCCCAGGCCGGGAAGGCGGCGGCGGCGCGGCCGATCGCCTCGATCGCCAATTCCGGGCTCGCCTCGACGACCGAACCGACCACGCTCGCCCCGTCGACCGGCGAGACCACGGCGCGGGCGGTGCCGGGGCGCTCGGCGCCGTCGATGACCGGCGCGGCGGAGAAGGTCCGGCCGCGCACCGCGGCGAGACCGGCCTGGAGCGCCTCGCGATCACCGGAGAAGCCGAATTCGACGCCGGCGGAGTTCTTCCGGGCGCCGGTGAGATCGCGGGGCAGCGGGATACGGGCGTGGCGCGGCTTGGCGCCGTGGGCGAGCGTCTCGGCCGGACGGGTGAGCAGCGAGGCGATCTCGACCGCGTCGTCGCCGACCTTGGCGACGAAGGAGGAGTTGGCGCCGTTCTCGAGCAGGCGACGGACGAGATAGGCGAGCAGATCCTTGTGGCCGCCGACCGGGGCGTAGATGCGGCAGGGGAGCCGTTCGCCCTCGACGATCGCGCGGTGGAGCGCATCGCCCATGCCGTGGAGCTTCTGGTATTCGAAGCCGGGCTCGCCGGGGCCGGAGATGCCGGCCAGTTCGGCGATCTGCGCCACGGTCACCGCGTTGTGGCCGGCGAACTGCGGATAGACCCGCGGGCGCGCCGCCAGGAGCCGTCTGGCGCAGGCGAGATAGGACAGATCGGTCGCCGCCTTGCGGGTGAAGAGCGGGAAGTCGGCGAGGCCGCGTTCCTGGGCGCGCTTGATCTCGGTATCCCAGTAGGCGCCCTTGACCAGACGCACCATGACGCGGCGATCGAGGCTCTCGGCCAGGGCCGCCACCCAGTCGACCACGGCGACGGCGCGCTTCTGATAGGCCTGGATCGCCAGACCGAAGCCGTCCCAGCCCGCGAGCGACGGGTCGGCGAAGACCGCGGCGAAGACGTCGAGCGACAGTTCCAGCCGATCGGCCTCCTCGGCGTCGACGGTGAAGGCGAGGTCGTGGGCCTTGGCGGCGCGGGCGAGATCGAGCAGGCGCGGCACCAGTTCGCGCATCACCACGTCGGCGTTCACCGCCTCGTAGCGCGGGTGCAGCGCCGAGAGCTTGACCGAGATGCCGGGGCGATCGGGCAGGCGACCGGGACCGGCGGCCGCGCCGATGCGCGCGATCGCCGTCATGTAGGAGGCGAAGTACTTTTCCGCGTCGGCGGCCGTACGGGCGCCTTCGCCGAGCATGTCGTAGGAGTGGCGCCAGCCCTTGGCCTCCATCGACGCGGCGCGGGCGAGCGCACTCTCGATCGTCTCGCCGAGCACGAACTGATGCCCCATGACGCGCATCGCCTGCCGCGCGGCGGTGCGCACCGTCGGCCGTCCGAGGCGCTTGACCATGCCCTGCAGAATGCCCGACGGGGTCTCGCCGGGGCGAAAGACGCGGGCGGTGAGGCCCATCGCCCAGGCCGAGGCGGAGACCAGCCAGGCGTCGGAGACGCGCTCGTGGGTCTCGAAATGCGCCTCGGCCAGCTTGTCCTCGATCAGCCGGTCGGCGGTCTCGGCGTCGGGCACCCGCAGGAGCGCCTCGGCGAGCACCATCAGTGCCAGCCCCTCGCGGGTGGTCAGCGCATATTCGCGCAGAAACTCCTCGACGCCGAAGCCGCCACGCTCGGCGCGGATTACCTCGATCAACCGCGTCGCATGGACGTCGATGCGCGCCTCCGCCTCGGCCGGCAGCCGCATCTCGGCGAGGAGATCGCGCACCAGCGGCGCGTCGTCGGGCGCATAGGGGGCACGGAACGGGGCGGGGAGGGGCGGGGAAACGACGGCTGGCAGCGCGGACATCGAAGGTTTCTCCGGTCGGCGGGGACGAACCCGGCGAGAAGACGGGCGGGAGCGGCTTTCTCCCGTGGATGTTCCATGCTATCGCGATATTCGCCGCGTGTTCCTCGGAAGTAGGGCGGCACGACCGGGACATCCAGGGGGAAACGCATGTCCGACCAGGAAAGCGACGGATTGGACCGGCTCGACCGCAGGATTCTCGCCGTGCTGCAGGTCGACGGCCGCATCACCGTCACCGATCTGGCCGAACGGATCGGCCTCTCGGCCACCGCCACGGCCGACCGGATGCGCCGTCTCATGCGTGACGAATACATAATCGGGTTTCGCGCCGAGCTCGATCCGATGAAGCTCGGGCGGGGGCTACTGGTGTTCGTCGAGGTGCTGCTCGACCGCACCAGCCCGGACGTCTTCGATGCCTTCGCCACCCAGGTGAAGCGGGCCAGCGAGGTTCTGGAGTGCCACATGGTGGCGGGCGGCTTCGACTATCTCATCAAGTCGCGGGTGCGCGACATGACCGCCTATCGCCGATTCCTTGCCGAGGTCATCCTGCCGCTGCCGGGGGTGCGCGAGACGCGCACCTATGCGGTGATGGAGGAGG
>ERZ1645187.5171-NODE-5171-length-10255-cov-6.572843_pt1 | contig 10255 bp, 10 predicted proteins | sample MGYA00575352_ERZ1645187 | MGnify/ENA primary metagenome ERZ1645187 (study PRJEB40837, sample SAMN11349314) | freshwater sediment metagenome | isolation source: river sediment | host: Sediment | place: India: Wazaribad , New Delhi | collected 2017-02-21 ...
GTGCATGAGATCAAGGAAATCATGAAGAAATCCCGCGAACTCGGCATGCAGACCTTCGACCAGGCCTTGTTCGACCTCTACGAGGCCGGCAAGATCACCTACGAGGATGCGCTGCGCAACGCCGATTCGCTCAACGACCTGCGCCTGCAGATCAAGCTGCACGGTAAGGAATCCAAGGACCGCGACCTGACCACCGGTATCGGCCATCTCGACATCGTTTAAGGCACAGGAGGCAGTCATGCGGACAGCGAAGAATTTCGTTTTTGGCCTGTTTTTCGGGTTGACCGTCGGGCTCGCCCAAGCCGGTGCGCTGGATGGCATTTCGAGCGGCGATGCGGCCGCCGGGGTCAAGGAAGCCTTGGCCCAGGGTGCCGATTACGCAGTCTCGTCGCTCGGAAAAAACGGCGGCTTCCTCGGCAACAGCAAGGTCAAGATCCCGCTGCCGGGCTACCTGGCCAAGGCCGAGTCGGCGCTGCGCATGTTCGGCATGGGCAAGCAGGCCGACCAACTGGTCGAAACGATGAACCACGCGGCGGAAAACGCCGTCGCCGAGGCCAAGCCGATCCTCACCGAGTCGATCAAGAAAATGACCGTGCAGGACGCCAAGGGCATCCTGACCGGTGGCGACGACAGCGTCACGCAATACTTCAAGCGGACCTCGACCGATCAGTTGACGGCCAAGTTCATGCCCATCGTCAAGGCGGAAACGCAGAAACTCAAGCTGGCCGACCAGTACAACAGTTTCGCCGGCAAGGCTGCGGCTGCCGGGGTGGTCGACAAGAAGGACGCCGACATCGACAGCTACGTGACGAACAAGGCCATGGAAGGCCTGTTCAAGATGATCGCCGAAGAAGAGAAGAAGCTGCGCGCCAACCCGCTCGGCGCGGGCAGTGACGTGCTGAAAAAGGTCTTCGGCGCGCTCTGAGCTAAAGCCCGGGGGGCGAACTGCCGTAATCGGGGGCAGGAGCCCCCGATGAAACTGACCCGCCTTTCCAGTACGACGCAACGCCTATCGCAGGAAGCGATCGAGCGCGTTCGCCAGGTCGACGACCGCGTGCGACGCGTCGAGATGCTCGAAGGCATCGAAGGGGATCGCCAGCGTACCCTGCAGCAGGAAATGGCCGAGATCGAGCCGGCCGCGGTGGCGCCTTTCCAGGGGCAGGCGCAGATACTGCAGGATGCCCAGGAAATTGCCGGCCAGCTGGCGGCGCTCGGCGATGGTGTCGACAGCCTGATCAAGCCTGGCGCCCTGAACGCCCGGCTGCACGGCATCGACGAATCGGCCTGAGGGCTGCCACGGTCAACCGGAAAATCCGGCCAATTTTCACAAGCCCGGCCCTGCGCTAGAATGGCGCCATCCTGAATGCGCCCCGCTTCGTCGGGGCGCTGTCTTTTCCTGCATCATCCCGGCGACATGAGCGGCCTCAATCCCCAGCAGCGCGAAGCGATCCACTACCTCGACGGCCCACTGCTCGTGCTGGCCGGTGCCGGCTCGGGCAAGACGCGCGTCATCACGCAGAAGATCGCCTATCTGGTGCAGGACTGCGGCTTCCAGCCGCGCAACATCGCCGCCATCACCTTCACCAACAAGGCGGCCAAGGAAATGCAGGAGCGTGTCGCCAAACTGCTGTCGGCGTCGGTCGCCAACGAACTGCAGATTTCCACCTTCCACTCGCTCGGCGTGCGTATCCTGCGCGAGGAAGCCAAGGCACTCGGCTACAAGCCGCGCTTCTCGATCTTTGACTCGGCCGACTGCGCCGGCATCATCGGCGATTGCGCCAAGACCGTGGACAAGGCGACGCTGCGCCGCCTGCAATCGATCATCTCGAACTGGAAGAACGCCCTGGTCACGCCCGAAGCCGCCCGGCAGCTGGCAACCAACGAGCACGAGGCGCTCGCCGCCGGCGCCTATCTTTCCTACGAGGCGACGCTGAAGGCCTATCAGGCGGTCGATTTTGACGACCTGATCGGCCTGCCGGTGACCCTGTTCAGCGAGCATCCCGAGATCGCCGAGAAATGGCAGAACCGCCTGCGCTACCTGCTGGTCGATGAATATCAGGACACCAACGCCTGCCAGTACCAGCTCCTCAAGCTGCTGACCGGCGTGCGGGCGCAATTTACCGCGGTGGGCGACGCCGACCAGGCGATCTACGGCTGGCGCGGTGCCGACATTGACAACCTGAAGAAACTGCCGGCAGAATTCCCGGCGCTCAAGGTCATCAAGCTCGAGCAGAACTACCGCTCGACGGTGCGCATCCTGAAGGCCGCCAACAACGTCATCGCCCACAACGAAAAGCTGTTCGACAAGACCTTGTGGTCCGAACTCGGCCATGGCGATCCGATCACCGTCACCGCTTGCCGCGACAACGAGACCGAGGCCGAGAGCGTGATCATGAAGCTGCAGGGGCACCGTTTCGAGCATCGCGGCAAGTTCAAGGACTACGCGATCCTCTATCGCTCGAACCACCAGGCCCGCCTGCTCGAAACCCAGCTGCGCAACCAGAAAATCCCCTATCTCCTATCCGGTGGCCAGTCCTTCTTCGACAAGGCCGAAATCAAGGATCTCACCAGCTACCTCCGCCTGCTGGCCAACGAGGACGATGATCCGGCCTTCATCCGCGCCGCGACGACGCCCAAGCGCGGCATCGGGGCCGGCACCCTGCAGGCTCTCGGCACCTACGCCGGCGAACGCCACGTGTCGCTCTTTCACGCCGTTTTCGAGGAAGGCTTCGCCCACCGCGTCGCGCCGCGCCAACTGGAGCCGCTGCACGAGTTCTGCCACTTCATCAACCGCATTCAGCACCGTGCGACGCGCGAGCCGGCGCACCAGGTGCTGCCCGACCTGCTCAAGGCCATCGATTACGAAACCTATCTCTACGACCATGAGGAGCAGCGCACGGCCCAGACGCGCTGGGCCAACGTCTGCGAATTCGCCGAGTGGCTGAACAAGAAGGGCGAGGAGGACGGCAAGACGCTGATCGACATGGTGCAGAGCATCGCGCTGATCAACATGCTGGAAAAACAGGACAGCGACGAGATCGACGCCGTTCAGCTGTCGACGCTGCATGCCTCGAAGGGGCTGGAATACAAACACGTCTTCCTGGTTGGCGTCGAAGAAGGCATCCTGCCGCACCGCGAATCCCTCGATCCGGCCAAGCTGCAGGAAGAGCGGCGGCTAATGTACGTTGGGATCACGCGCGCCCAGCGCTCGCTACACATCACGTATTGTGAGAAGCGTAAGCAGGCCCGCGAACTGATTCCCTGCGAGCCGTCGCGCTTCATCGACGAAATGGGCAAGGACGATGTCCGTTTCACGGGCGGCAAGAACGCCGCACCACCCGACAAGGCAACGGGCAGCGCCCGGCTGGATGCCATGAAGGCCATGCTGGCCGGCAACAAGCGCTAACCGCTCGGTCAAGCAGCGTTACAACGGGTTACTTTCCCCCTGACATCCGGGCCGCAACGGCCCGCGTTATTCGGCACAAGGCAGCGCGATTTCCGCAAAGCCGATTGAAACCGAACCAACAACACTCAGGAGCAAAACCATGATCAAGCAAATCGTCGCCATCGCCATCACCGCTGCCTTTGGCATCGCCCACGCCGCCGACGTCAAGCCGGCCGGCGCCGAGGCCAAGGCTGCCGCCCCCGCCGCCGCTGTCGTCAAGGCCGACGTGCCGAAAGCGCCGGAGGCCACCAAGGCCGTGGAAGCCGTGAAGGCACCGGAAGCCAAACCGGCCGTCGCTGCCCCGGAGGTCAAGGCTGAATCCGCCAAGCCGGTCGTCAAGGCGGAGAAGCAGGCCAAGAAGGCAGCCAAGAAGGCCGAACCCAAGCCGGTTGCAGAAGCTGCCAAGGCTGAACCGGCGAAAGCCGAGCTCGCCAAGCCGGTCGAGCCGGCCAAGAAGTAAGTCGGTTCAACTGACCGTCGGCGAGCCTCCAAGCCTCGCTGACGGTACAAGGCGCCCTGTCGGCGCCTTTTTTCGTGCACAAAAAAAGGGAGGCCGCAGCCTCCCCGATCTCGCGAGGCAGTCGCTTACTTGACCTTGCCCAGCACGTAGTCGACAACACCCTTGATTTCGTCGTCAGACAGTGTGGCGCCACCCTTGGGCGGCATGGCGCCCTTGCCGTTGGTCACGCTCTTGATCAGCGCATCCTTGCCCTGAGCGACGCGCGGCGCCCAGGCGCCCTTGTCGTCGATCTTCGGTGCGCCGGCGGCACCGGTGTTGTGGCAGGCACCGCAGACGGTGTTGTAGATCGTGGCGCCATCGCGCGGACCGCTGGCAGCAGCAGCTTCGGCCCTGGCCAGTTCGAACTTCGCGACCGGCTGGATACGGCTTTCGGCTTCATCGGGGTTGGCGTTGGCGGCACCGGTGAAGGACTTGTTGGTGAGCGGGTAGATGATGGCGATCAGGACGACGGCAACGCCGATCGTTTTCCACATGATGCCCTTGGAAGAATATTGTTCAGCCATGCCGAAGACCTCAGTGCTAATGAATAAAAAGCGAATTATAACGGGCTCACGCCTGGGCGTGTTCACAGGGCGGCCTGGGGCGGGGTGGCTTGCGATGTGCCGTGCCGCTGGCTGGCGCCGGGAGATCTCCGTTCTCCGGGCTTTTCAGCGTGAGCCATGGGGTTGCTCGTCGCTTTGGCGAGGCAAAAAAAACCCCGCCGGTGGCGGGGTGGAATTTCTCGAAAGGGGGATTTTCGAGAGGAGGGGTTCAATGCACGATTGCATTCTAGGCCGTGCCCATCCTCTCGTCTGTCGTCCTTTCGTAGCGCTTGTGTAACAGATTGTTGCCTCTCGATCAGCTGGAATTGCTGCGATGCAGCATGGTCATGGCTCGCAACAGTTTTGCCCAGTGAAGAGCCCGGCGGGTTACCGCCAGTTCGAGATCGGCTTACGTGTCAGCTTTCAATGCGACAAATCTCGACGGCGCTGGATGGAACCTGGTAATCCGTTGCCAATTGGCTCTTTGCCGTGTCTTCGATGGCCTCGTCTTCACGCACGACGAAATGTCGAGCCCCGGTGTAGTCTTGCGGTATTCCGGCGCGATCCTGGGTGATGCGATAGTGTATTTTGACATTCATGGCTGTTTCCTGATGTTCAGTAATGGTCTTTTTACAGGAAAAGTATAGCTCAAATTGCTGCGGTGCAATATGATGTTTTTCACGATCCCTCGCGCCGGATGGTCGTGTTAGCATGGACCGATGAATACGCTTGATGATCTGGTTGTCCGAGTGGCTGGGCTGCTGTCGCAGCGCGGCGAATGGCTGACGGTGGCGGAGTCGTGCACGGGCGGCTGGGTGGCTCAGGCATTGACGTCGGTTGCCGGCAGTTCGGCCTGGTTCGATCGGGGCTTTGTGACTTACTCGAACGCCGCGAAGGTCGAGATGCTGGGTGTGCCCGAAAATACGCTGGAACGGCATGGCGCCGTATCGGAGGCAACGGCCCGGGCCATGGCCCAAGGCGCTTTGCGGCATAGTCATGGCGACTGGAGTCTGGCGATTACCGGCATTGCCGGCCCAAGTGGTGGCTCCTTGGAGAAACCCGTGGGTACGGTCTGTTTTGCCTGGGCGCATCGCGATGGCGGTTGTGAGGCGCATACCCGCCATTTCGCCGGAGACCGGATGGCGGTTCGCGAGCAGTCGGTGAGTTACGCGTTACGGGGATTGGTGGAACGGCTGGGGAGCGACACAATCTTCACTTGATACCTGCCTCAAGGTATTGCACAATCGTCAAAACTAACAAAAAACCACCATCTGTGGCCGAGGTGCACAATGTCAATGCGCTATACGCAACTGACGGCTGACGCGGTTGATAGAGTTCTGGACGATTGGGCAATTCTTGGTGCCGGAGCCGGTGTGGCAGCGTTGTTGCCAGAAGCCGAGAAAGACAGGTTGCCGATGTTGCAAGCGGCTTGCCGTCAGCGCGGCTTGGCACTGGTTGGTGGAATCTTTCCTGCGTTGGTCAGAGATGGTGGATTCGTCAGCGATGGGGCGTGGCTGTTTTTCTTTGAGCGAATGCCGCCGCACGCGCTGCTTCCGGTCCTTGATCCTGCCGGGCCGTTGGTTGAGCGTATCGTCGCCGCAATCCGGGAAGGCTTGCGCAGCTATGCGGCAGAAGCCGACAAGCCGACGCTTTTCCTGTGTTTCGATGGCTTGGTGCCCAATATTGCCAGCGTTCTCGATGGGGTTTATCTGGAAATTGCCAATCGCGTCGAGTACTCAGGGGTCAATGCCGGGAGTGAGACCTTTCAGCCGATGGCCTGTCTGTTCGATGCGCATCGTGTAATCGGCAATGCCGTCAGCATTCTGTTGTTGCCGGCCGCGTTCGCGCCCGTCCTGGCACATGGTTTCCGTTGCCCACAGCGAACCATGTGCGCCACCTCGACGGATGGGAACCGGATCGCGATGATCGATTGGCGCCCGGCCTTCGAGGTATATCAGGAAATCGTACGCAGCGAGTACGGCATCGAACTGACGCGCGACAATTTCTACGAGTATGCCGTCCATTTCCCGTTTGGCATCCTGCGCGCTGGCGGTGATGTCGTGGTACGCATCCCGGTCGGGCTGAGCGAGGATGGTTCGCTGCATTGTGTTGGCGAAATCCCTGAGAATGCGATGCTGGTATTGCTCAGGGCGCCAAGTGTGGTCGATGGCGATTGTGTCGGGCGACTGGGTGCGGGTTTGAAGAGCGGGGCCGGTTTTCAGGCGGGTGATCGGCTGCTGACTTTCTACTGTGCCGGCCGGCGCATGCATCTGGGGAGCGATGCCTCGCGCGAGCTGGGGGCATTACAGGCGGCGACCGGCGCCTCGGAAATGGCCGGTGCCCTGTCGCTGGGCGAGATCGGTAGCACCGTGCGGCATGCTTATCCGATGTTCCACAACGCAGCACTGTTGTGTGCCGCATGGGAACGTTCATGAATCGCGAGAACGTTCTCAGCGTTCTCTACGACCTGTCGTTGACCATCGGTGGTGAACTCGAGGTCGGCGCCTTGTTGCGCAAGACACTGCAGCGCCTGCTATTCCATACTGCCTTCCCGGCGGGTGTCGTGTTGGTTGATCTGGTCGAGGATGACGCCGGTGCGTCGGCCTGCATCGAGGCGGCGATCGGCGATTACCATTTGATTGACCGGCGAGGCGTCGAGATGCGTCTGCCGGTGGGTTTGCTCGGCGGCATGGTGAGCTTGCTCGACGATCCCGAGTTGTTGCGGCCTTTCTCCCTGGGCGAACGCTACACCCACGCCCTGCGGCTGCCGGTTGATGCGCGCTGTTGTCTACTGTTGCTTTCAACGGTGCCGCCGGAATCGAGTCTGCCGCTTCGCCAGATTTTCCAGCCGGTGTTGGCCAATCTGGCCAAGGCGATCGTGCTGTGTCGCAACCACGAGATGGTGACCCGACGTTTGGCCGACGATCGCGATGATGCGCGGGCTGAACTGGCCGTGGCGCTGGCGCAAAGCGAACGCGAACGGGCTTTTCTCGATACGCTGTATGACGCGATTCCCGACCTGGTCTGGGTCAAGGATCCGAACGGCGTTTATCTGTCGTGCAATCCAACGTTTTGTCGCCTGTATGGAGCCGACGAGGCACGGATCGTCGGCAAGACCGATTACGACTTCGTCGACCGTGACCTCGCCGATTTCTTCCGGGGAAAAGACAAGGCTGCCGCCGATGCGGGCGCTCCAACGATCAATGAGGAATGGCTGACCTTTGCCGATAACGGCTATCGCGGCTTGTTCGAGACGATCAAGACGCCCATGCACGACAAGGATGGTCATTTGGTCGGGATCCTGGGAATCGCCCGGGAAATCACCGAACGGCGACGCACGGAAGAGGCGCTACGGGCGAGTGAAGCGGAGCTGGCTCGGCACCGTCAACATCTGGAAATACTCGTCGAAGAGCGGTCGCGGGAACTGGACGAGGCGCATGTGCATCTCGCCCAGACGCATTTCGCCATGGATCGTGTCGGGATCGGCATTCACTGGGTGGACGCCGGAGGCCGTTTTGTTTACGTCAATCAGGTTGCCGCCACCATGCTCGGTTATTCCGTGGCCGAGATGCTCAAACTGGCCGTGCCGGATATCGATCCGGCCTTGCAGGGGAAGGAGTTTTCGGCATTTACCGAGTCGATTCGTGCCCAGGGATGGGCTCGAATGGATGGCGTGAACCGGCACCGGGACGGTCACCTGATTCCGGTCAGCCTGAATGTCTACTATCGTCCGGCATGTGATCGCGAGCCAGCCCGCTACATCACCTTCGTGACCGACATCACCGAGCGCAAGCGGGCCGAACAGGAGCTCTGGGAGGCAAAGGAGGCAGCAGAGGAAGCCACCCAGGCGAAGAGCAGTTTCCTGGCCAGCATGAGCCATGAAATCCGGACGCCGATGAATGCCATCCTCGGCTCGGTCTACCTGATGCGCCGGGCGAGCCCCGATCCGGCGCTGCTCGAGCCCCTTGACCGGATCGAGAGCTCGGGCCGGCACCTGCTGGGAATCATCGATGACATTCTCGACCTGTCGAAGATTGAGGCCGGTAAAGTCGAACTGGAGTCGTTGCCGATTGCCCTGCCGCAATTGCTGAGCGAAGTCGCGGAAATGCTGGCCGGTCGGGCCAGCGAGAAAGGATTGGCGGTCCGTGTTGCATCGGCGAACATCGGTGGCACCTTGCTTGGCGACCCGACGCGTTTGCGCCAGGCCCTGATCAATTACGCCAACAACGCGATCAAATTCACCGAACGCGGTTCGATCACGCTGCGCAGCAGCATTCTTGCCGACGATAGCGAGGGGGTGCTGGTTCGGCTCGAGGTCGAGGATACGGGCATCGGCATCGCGCCTGACGGGCTGGCCAAGCTGTTCAACCCCTTCGAGCAGGCCGAGGCGTCCACTACCCGTCGTTATGGTGGTACAGGCCTGGGTCTGGCCATTACGCGCCATCTGGCGCACATGATGGGGGGCGAGGCTGGTGCCGAGAGCGAGCTAGGCCAGGGTAGCCGCTTCTGGATCACGGCTCGCCTGCAGCGCCAGGCAACGCCGGAAGCCGATGGCAGCGCTGCCATCGCCGCAGCAGATGCTGAAGGGATGCTGAGGCGCCGGCATGCCGGATGTCGTGTGCTGCTGGTGGAGGATGATCCGATCAACCGTGAAGTGGCGCAGATGCTGCTGGAGGACGTCGGCCTGATCGTCGATATTGCCGAAGATGGTGTCGTGGCCGTCGCCAAGGTGGCAAGTGGTCAGTGCGACATCGTGCTGATGGACATGCAGATGCCCCGCATGGATGGCTTGGAGGCGACGCAGCGCATCCGGCAGATACCCGAGCGTCAGGCCTTGCCCATCCTGGCGATGACCGCCAACGCCTTTGCCGAAGACCGGGCGAATTGCCTGAAGGCCGGCATGAACGACTTCGTCAGCAAGCCGGTTGATCCCGACCTGCTCTATGGCGCCTTGCTCCGCTGGTTGGACCAGGGGCGGCGCTAGCGGGCTATTCTGCCGCTTCGGCGGTGATGTCCCGCAGCAAAGGGCCAACCAGTGTGGCGGCCGGGCCTTGTGGCAGGCGGTAGGCGATCCAGGTCTTGCCGGACTGGCCGGGTAGCGCGTAGATCGAGATCGCGAACGGGCAGAGCACGATGTTGTGGGGGTCGGCTTCCATCATCTGGCGCGACAGTCTGGCCGAGCAGAATTCGATGATCTCCGCCCGCTCGTAGATGCGGCGGGTAGTGCCGAGGTCCGCGCCGGTGCGGTCGAGCATGTCGGCGATATGCGAGGTGTAGTTGATCACCAGGCCGCGGTTCTCGATGGCCAGCACCAAGGCTTCCTTGACCTGCTCGAAGGATGCCTGGACCTGGCGACGTTGTACCCAGTCGTCAGCGTGGGCGCCCAGCGTGGCCAGCAGCAGGCAGAAGGCGGAGAGCAGGCGGCGCATGGCGATATCCATCAGCGAGTTCTGATGCTCTCTATTGTACGCGGCAGCCCGGCCGATGACCGCATGCCCGACGGTCAACCGGAAAAAACGGCCAAAATCGAAATTATTCCGGTAGCGGTTCGAACAGGGCTGCCAGGTCGTCGCTGCCAAACTTGAGCTCGACGCCGCGATCCTCGGACAGGATGCCGGCCGCCAGTTCGGCTTTGCGCTCCTGCAGGGCGAGGATCTTTTCCTCGATGCTGCCCGAGACGATCAGCTTGTACACGAAGACCGGCTTGTCCTGGCCGAGGCGGTGGGCGCGGTCGGTGGCCTGGTTTTCGACGGCCGGGTTCCACCACGG
>ERZ1645187.5172-NODE-5172-length-10255-cov-5.985490_pt1 | contig 10255 bp, 9 predicted proteins | sample MGYA00575352_ERZ1645187 | MGnify/ENA primary metagenome ERZ1645187 (study PRJEB40837, sample SAMN11349314) | freshwater sediment metagenome | isolation source: river sediment | host: Sediment | place: India: Wazaribad , New Delhi | collected 2017-02-21 ...
GGCCGACTTCGTCTCGAAGGCCGACCAGCGTGCCGAGCGGACCCTGTACGACGAACTGCTCGCCGCGCGGCCGGACTGGGGCTTCGTGCTGGAAGAGGGCGGCACGATCGAGGGCGACCCGAACAAGCCGCGCTGGATCATCGATCCGCTCGACGGGACCAGCAACTTCCTGCACGGCATCCCGCATTTCGCGATCTCGATCGCGGTGCAGGAACCCCGGCTTGACGGGAAGGGCTGGGGCGAAGTGACTGCCGGGCTGGTCTATCAGCCGGTCACCGATGAGAGCTTCTGGGCGGAAAAGACACGCGGTGCCTGGCTACACGACCGGCGGCTGCGAGTGTCCGGGCGGCGTCACCTTGATGAAAGCCTGATCGCCACCGGGATTCCCTTCGCAGGGGCTGGCGATCCCGCTGAATGGGTCAGGATCTATGCAGCCCTGGCTCCGCAGGTGGCGGGAATTCGCCGGTTCGGCGCTGCCTCGCTCGATCTCGCCTGGGTGGCCGCCGGTCGCTACGAGGGTTTTTGGGAAAGCAACCTCAAGCCTTGGGATACCGCTGCGGGCTGCCTGTTGGTGCGCGAGGCCGGCGGCTTCGTGACCGACTGGCGCGGCATTTCGCAGCCGATTTGCGATGCGCAGGTGCTGGCTGGCAACGATGCGCTCCATTCGCGGCTGCACAAGCTGCTTGCGGGCGCAATCAAGGGTTAGGCAAATCCTAACCATACCGGCGCATACCGGGTTCGTTTCCGAAACCTGGAGTATGAAGCATGGCGGTGTGGTTGCTGGGAGAGAGCCTTGCGCTGGTGTTGCTGGGGGTGCCCGCACCGGTTCCGGATTTGGCTCCGTCGGCGCCCATGGCCTCCGCCTTCGATCTTGGCGCGCGAACCGCTGTTCCGGTGCCGTTGCTTGCCGCACCATCGGGCGATGAGCGGGCCATCCGGCTTCAGCCGGTCACTGCCGACGACGGCTGGACGCCGCCGCTGCGCAGCTGGGGCCATGCCGGCAACGGTCCGGTGATCGAACTGGGCGCGCTGGGATCGTCGAAAATCCGCAAGCGCCGGGCCGATCTTGTCCACCTTTCGCTCGATTGGGGCTTCTGACCGCGCTTGAAAGCACGGGATACCCCGGCTAAGCGCGCACTGCGACACAGTGCCCCTGTGGCGGAATGGTAGACGCGAACGACTCAAAATCGTTTGCCGCAAGGCGTGCCCGTTCGAGTCGGGCCAGGGGCACCAGCATCCATCAGCGATTGAGCTTGCTCGGGGCTTTGGATGCGGCGCACTTGCATCCGATCTCCCTGGCGCCATTGGTCAGTGGATCAAATTGAGATTTTTGCGATTCATTCGCAACAGTTTGATCGGAAAAGGCGATCATTGCTCGCGGAAATTCCCGATGGCCTTGGGCGTCGGCTGGTCGCATTGAAGTGTGGTCAGATTCCAACCCAAGGAGAGATATCATGGGACTCAAGGGCTCCAAGACCGAGGAAAACCTCAAGGCCGCGTTCGCTGGTGAAAGCCAGGCCAACCGCCGTTACCTGTATTTCGCACAGAAGGCTGACGTGGAAGGCTACAACGATGTCGCCGCCGTGTTCCGCTCGACTGCCGAAGGCGAAACCGGCCACGCGCACGGTCACCTCGAATATCTCGAAGAGTGCGGCGATCCCGCCACCGGTGAGCCGATCGGTGACACCGTCGCCAACCTGAAGGCCTCGATCGCTGGTGAAACCCACGAGTACACCGACATGTACCCGGGCATGGCCAAGACCGCGCGTGAAGAAGGCTTCGACGAGATCGCTGATTGGTTCGAAACGCTCGCCAAGGCGGAAAAGAGCCACGCCGGCAAGTTCCAGAAGACCCTCGACAGCGTTCTCGCTGACGCGTGATGCCTGGCCCGCTTCGGGCCACGTTCAAGGTTAGCTGGCGAGCGGGTGGGGTAGTCCCCGCCGGTCGCCAGCGGCCTTCCCTTGCGGCCATGTGGCCGTCACCCGACATTTTGCAGGATTGGGGGAACCGCCATGGAAGGTAGCCTCGAAGCACCCGTGCGCCACGAAATTCCGTGGCAGGATGAAAGCTGGTACGACGAAGCCGCGCTCGAGGCCGAACTGCGCCGCGTCTATGACATCTGCCACGGCTGCCGCCGCTGCTTCAACCTGTGCGACAGTTTCCCGATCCTGTTCGATGCGATCGACGAGGCGCCGAACGAGGAAGTGGAGGACCTGACCGCTCCGCAGCTCAAGGCGGTCGTCGATGCCTGCACGCTGTGCGACATGTGCTTCATGACGAAGTGTCCCTATGTGCCGCCGCACAGCTTCGATCTGGATTTCCCGCACCTGATGCTGCGCCACCGCGCGGTCGAACATCGCAAGGGGCTGACCTCGTTTGCGGACCGCCAGCTGTCCGAAATGGACCGCAATGGCCGCCTTGGTTCGATGGTCGCGGGCCTTGCCAACTGGGCCTCGAACAGTGACAACGGCCTGACCCGGCCGGTGCTGGAAAGCACCCTGGGGATCGACCGGCGCGCCCATCTGCCCGAATTCATGGACGTTTCGTTGACCCGGCAGGCCCCGGGCATCGTCCCGCCGCCCAATCCCGACGGTCCGGCCTTCGGCAAGAAGGTGGCGATCTATGCCGGGTGCCATGATGAGTTCAACGATGGCGGGCCGGGCCTCGCGATGGTCAAGGTGCTGGCTCACAACGGCGTGCAGGTGCGGATCGAGCATCCCGACTGCTGCGCCATGCCCAAGTTCGAAAACGGCGATCTGCCCGCCGTGGCCAGCGCTGCCACCCGCATTTCCGCGCACTTCGCGCCGCTGATCGAGCAGGGCTGGGACGTTGTTGCCCTGACCACCTCCTGCGCGCTGATGCTCAAGTTCGAATGGCCGCTGATCGAGCCGGAGAGCGAGACGGTCAAGACGCTGAGCCGCCATACCTTCGACGTGGCCGAATATATCGTCGCCCTCTCGAAAGACACCGGCCTTGCCCCGATCGAGCCGATGGAAGCGAAGATCGCGGTGCACTTTGCCTGCCACGCCCGCGCCCAGAACATGGGCCCGAAAGCGATGGAGATGCTGCGCCTGATCCCCGAGGCCAAGCCGGCCCTGACCGAGCGTTGCTCTGGCCATGGCGGCAAGTGGGGCATCTTCAAGGAAAACTTCGACCGCGCCGTGAAAGTGGGCAAGCCTGCCGCGCGCAACCTGGTGAAGGGCAACCCGGACATGATCGTGTCCGAATGCCCGCTGGCCGGACCGCACCTGCAGCAGGTGATCGCCGCCAACGGCGGTGAAGCGCCGGAACGTATCGGTCATCCGATTGAAATCATGGCGAAAGCCTACGGCCTGTAAAGAAATTTACTCAACCGATTGAACTTGTAAGGATAATTGCAATGCCCCGCGATCAGCGTAGCATCACTGCTGCCGATATCATGCCGCTGGACCAGTACGAGCTGATCCGCGCCGACAAGAAGCAGGAAGCGATTGAGCGCAAGAAGCTCACCCGGCTGGCGGTTGGCCCTTATGCCACGGTCCTGTTCGAGAACTGGGATTCGATGTGGCTCCAGATTCAGGAAATGCTCCGGATCGAGAAGGGCGGCGACGAGCAGCTGGCGGACGAGCTGGCGGCTTATGATCCGATGGTGCCCAAGGGCCGCGAGCTGACCGCGACGGTGTTCTTCGAAATCGGGGATCCCGACCGGCGTGATGCGTTCCTGCGCACGATTGGCGGGGTGGAAGATCACATCTCCATCCAGGTCGGCGGCCACGTGATTCCGGCCCGCGCCGAAGGTGACACCGAACGCACCCGCGCCAGCGACAACAAGGCCAGTGCGGTCCACTTCTTCCACTTCGATTTCACGCCCGAAGCCATCGCCGCGTGGAAATCGGGCGAAGGCAACGCACTGCTGGTGATCGATCACCCGAATTATGGCCACGCCGCACTGATTAGCGCGGATGCGCGGGCGTTCCTGGCGCGGGAATGTTTCTGACCGCCTAGTCCCCGTTGCCGGAACTGCCGGAGCGCGCCTGCGACGATTGTAGCAGCGCTGCGGCCTGCTCGGCGGTTGGGCTGGTCGGTTCGGCGGGCGTGTCGCGGGCTGCTTCCGCGTCTTCGCCGTGCGGCAAGTCGCGGTTCGTGGCACCGGGCGCTGGAACCACGAAGCGCGGTTGTCTGCGCATCGCTCCGATCTGCGACCGCCAAGCCAGTCCTGGCGATGGATCAGGGTCGGTCGAGCCCCCGCTGAAACCCGCGCTGGCCGGCCCATCGCTGCCCCAGCTGCCCTGGGTGCGTCCGGTATCTGGCTGGCCCAGTTCGCGCGGGCCGATCACTTCGGCTTCGGACTGCGCCAGCTGGTTGCGGGCCTCGCGCTCAGCCAGTTCTTGCGCCACCTGCGATTGCTCTCCACCCGCGAACAGCGCGATGAGCGCGGTCAGTGCTGCCGTGGCTGCGGCGAAGTGTTTCAGCAGCCTGGGGGAAATCGGCAGGGGCGGAACCGGGCGTTGCATGGGCCACCTTAGCGGCCCGGAAAGTTAACCACGCGCCGCGCGCAGATGTTAAGCAACGAATTGACGGCCGCCGGCGCGAAAGGGGCGCGCCGACGGCCGTCGTTACTCCTCCCCAGGAGTTTGGTGGTCCAGAAGTGTGGCTGGCCTCAGGCGTAAGAGCCGAGGCGATGATAGAGCGCACTGATCCGCGCGAGTTCTTCGGGTTCCTCGGTGGAGCGGGCGTGGCTGGCGAGGGCCTGGCGAAGCAGGCGGAAGTCGTTGTTGGAGAGCAGCGCGCGGGCCCGGCTCGGCTCGCGGATTTCGGTCATCTGCGCGGTTTCCATTGGGGTATTCCTTTGTTGCTGCGGAGCGAACCCTCTTGTTCGCCTCGTCATCCTGATAGGCTGGCACGCCTGCGGATGAGTAGTGAAAATTACAATTCGTGTTGTGAATATGGTGCAAAATATCCGATCCGTCTTGTCATATTGTAAATAATATGACAAAGGGTATGCATGAGTGATCCTACCATTCTGGCCGGACCGAGCGTTCGCCGCCTGCGCCGCCGCGAAGGGCTGACCCAGGCCGCCATGGCGTCGCGACTGGGAATTTCCCCCAGCTATCTCAACCTGATAGAGCGCAATCAGCGCCCGCTGTCGGCGCGCCTGGTCGTGGTGCTGGCAGAGCAGTTCGACTTCGATCCGCGCAGTCTGCGGCAGGATGAAGCAGTGGGCGGGGTGGACGGCCTGCGCCGCCGCCTGGCCGACGAACGCTTTGCCGATCTGGCGATCGACCGCGATGAAATCGCCGAATGGCTCGCCGCCGCGCCGCAAGCCGCGCTGGCCTTTGCCCGGCTGTTCGATGCCAGCGGCAAGGACGTGGCCGCCGCCTCGACCGATCCGATGGACCTTGTCCGGCGCGAAATCGAACGCTGGCGCAACCACTTTGCCGATCTGGACGCCGCCGCCGAGGCACTGGCTGATGAATTGCGCCTGTCGAATGCCGACATCGGCGCCGCGCTGGCCGAGCGGCTGCGCCAGAAGCACCAGCTGTCGGTGCGGATCCTGCCGGCTGACGTCATGCCGGATGCCCTGCGGCGGCTGGACCTCCACGCCCGGCAGTTGCAGCTGTCGGAAGTGCTGGACGGCCCGTCGCGCAATTTCCAGGTCGCGGTGCAGCTGGCGCTGCTGGAACAGCGCGACGAGATCGCCGCCATTTCCAATGGCGCACAGTTCACCGACCGGGCGGCCTGGCGGCTGTTCCGGCGCCATCTGGCGGCCTATTTCGCGGCCGCGCTGCTGATGCCCTATGGCCGGTTCATGCGCGCCTGCGAGGCGACGGGCTATGACCTCGACTTGCTCCAGCGCCGGTTTGGCGTGGGGTTTGAACAGCTGGCCCACCGCTTGACGACATTGCAACGGGTCGGCCAGCGGGGCCTGCCGTTCTTCATGGCCCGGATCGATCGCGCCGGGCAGTTTTCCAAGCGCTATGCCGGGGCCAGCGGGACGCTGCTGCTGGAAAGCGACACCAGCTGCCCGCTGTGGGTGGTGCACGAGGCGTTCGAGCGGGCGGGGCGCACCTGTGTGCAGCTGGTCGAGGTACCCGACGGGGCGGGCCAGCCATCGCGCTGGCTGACGCTGGCGCAGACCGTGGAGCGGAGCGGGACGCTTGGCGCGAGCGCGGCGCGCTTTGCCGTCGTGCTGGGGCTGGAAGCGCGGCTGGCCGGGCAATTGGCGCAGGCGCGTGCGCTGTCGCTCGATCCGGTCCAGGCCGTGCCGATCGGGCCGGGCTGTGCGCAGTGTCATCGCGCGACATGCCTGCAACGCGCCTTGCCGCCGCGCGGTGCCGCACTGGCGTTTGATGAGCGGACGCGCGCCCTGACGCCGTTCAGCTTTGGCGGATAGATTTCGGCAACCAAGACCTGTAAAGTTTACCGACATTTCACCCTTGGGCGTTAGTCCGGGCGGACCACTCACTCCGAAGGCCGCCCAAGGGACGATGATCCGCCTGTTCAAACACTATATCCCGCATGCGGTGATCCTGCTGGGGCTAATCGATCTGGTGCTGCTGTGCCTGGCCGGAGAAATCGCCTGGCGGGTCCGCGCGGAGCAGATCGGCATCGATGCGGGCGAAACGCTGGGCCGCCTGTGGCAACTGTCCGCCTTTGCCGCGATCATTCTGACCGCGATGATCGCGGTGGGGGTCTATGGCTCGGACGCGCTGCGTTCCATGCGGTTTGCGACGGCGCGGCTGCTGGTCGCGATTTCGTTGGGGGTCATTGGCCTGGCATTCATCGATTTCCTGCTGGGCGAGCACAACTTCTGGCGCTCCACGCTGGCCTATACGATGGGCATCGCGATTGTCCTGCTGGTGCTCAACCGGCTGGTGATCGGTGGGCTGCTGGGCACGGCCGCGTTCCGCCGGCGGGTGCTGGTGCTGGGCGCGGGCGCGCGGGCGGACCGGCTGCGCAAGCTGGCGGAACGGCCGGAAACCGGCTTCGTCATCGTCGGCTATGTCGCGATGACCGATAGCCCGCCCGTGGTCGAGGAATCGATTGCGCGCGGGGCGATCCACAACCTGACCCGCCATGTCGAGAACCTGGACGTCAGCGAAGTGGTGCTGGCGCTGGAAGAGCGCCGCAACGCCCTGCCGCTGGCGGACCTGCTGCGGATCAAGACCACCGGCGTGCACGTCAACGACTTTTCCAGCTTTATCGAGCGCGAGACGGGCCGCGTCGATCTGGATACCGTCAATCCCAGCTGGCTGATCTTTTCGGACGGGTTCTCGTCCGGGCGGGCGCTGTCGAGCGCGGCCAAGCGGCTGTTCGACATCGCCGCCAGCGCGCTGGTGCTGGTGCTGACCGGGCCGGTGATTGCGTTGTTCGCGCTGCTGGTAAAGCTGGACAGCAAGGGGCCGGCGTTCTTCCGGCAGACCCGCGTTGGGCTGTACGGGCAGCACTTCGACCTGATCAAGCTGCGCTCGATGCGCACCGACGCGGAGGCGAATGGCGCACAGTGGGCGCAAAAGGATGATCCGCGTGTCACTCGGCTGGGCAAGTTCATCCGCAAGGTCCGGATCGACGAGCTGCCGCAGGCCTGGGCGGTGCTGAAAGGCGAGATGAGCTTTGTCGGCCCACGGCCCGAACGGCCGGAATTCGTCGCCGATCTGGAAGAGAAGCTGCCCTATTACGCCGAACGCCACATGGTGAAGCCCGGCATCACCGGCTGGGCGCAGATCAACTATCCCTATGGCGCCTCGATCGAGGATTCGCGGCACAAGCTGGAATACGACCTCTATTACGCCAAGAACTATACGCCTTTCCTGGACCTGCTGATCCTGCTGCAAACACTGCGCGTGGTGCTGTGGCACGAAGGCGCGCGCTGAGATGACGCTGGCGGCCTCTCTCTGGCCGGGCCTGGCGGCACTGCTGTGGCTGATCGGCGCGGCGGCCTGCGGGGTGGTGGCGACCTGGCTGTGGCGGCTGGTCGACCGGTTTGGCCGGGCCTGCACCGCGTTGGCTGCGGCCATGGCGATGACGGCGATCTGGGCGCTGAGCAGCGGATTGCTGGGCCAGACGGCGATTGCCACGGCGCTGGCCGAAGCGGGTCGCAATCTGGGCTGGCTGTTCGCCCTGTACCGGTTGTTCGCCGTGGATGGGCGGATCCGGAGCGTCCAGCCGGTTCGGCCGATGCTGTTCGCGCTGGGGTTTGTCGAACTGGTGCAGGCGTTCGTCCATGCCATGTTCGGCGCAGCCAGTGCGGCGCCGGCGTCGCTTGCGGCTTATGCCTTTCAATCGCTGACCCTGCTGCACCTGCTGTTGCAGATTGGCGGGCTGGTGCTGGTCCACAACCTGTACGTTGGCGCGCGGGCGGAAACGCGGTTGCTGCTGCGCTGGCCGGCCGGGGCGCTGCTGGTGCTGTGGGGCTATGACCTCAATTACTACACCGTCGCCTATCTCTCGCACGGGATGCCGGAAGTGCTGGGCGCGCTGCGATCGGTCCCGGCGCTGGCGGCGGCGGCCTTGCTGGCGGTGGGCGCGCTGACCGGGCGGGCGCAAGTCAGCCTGCGCCCCTCGCGCACGGTCACGTTTCAGTCGCTGTCGCTGATGCTGATCGGCGGCTACCTGATCGGGATGGTGGCGCTGGCGCAGTGGCTGTCGTGGTCGGGTGGAAACCTGGCGGCATCGCTGCAACTGGGCGTGCTGGCGGCAGCGACCGGGCTGGGTGTGGCGGTGATCGCCTCGGCCCGGATGCGCGGGTGGATGCGGGTGATGCTGGCCAAGCACCTGTTCCAGCATCGCTATGATTACCGCAGCGAATGGCTGCGCTTTACCCGGACCATCGCCCAGACTGGCACCACGCAGGCCAGCCTGAACGAGCGGGTGATCCGCGCCGTGGCCGACATGACCGACAGTCCGGCCGGCCTGCTGCTGGCGCTGGGAGAGGGTGGCCAGCTGGAACTGGCGGCCCGGTGGCAATGGCCCACCGCCGAAGTTCCGGCCCTGGCCCTGCCAGCGCCCCAGTGCCGCTTTTTTGAACACAGCGGATATGTCGCCGACCTGGACGAGTTGCGCGCCGGACGGGCCAGCGCCGCAGCGGCGGCGGCGGTGCCGCAATGGCTGTGCGATGAGCCGCGCGCCTGGGCGCTGGTGCCGCTGCTGCACTTTGAACAACTGGTGGGGATGATCGTGCTGGCCCGCCCACCGCATGCCCGCAAGCTGGACTGGGAGGACTTCGATCTGCTGCGCGTCGCCGGGCAGCAACTGGCCAGCTATCTGGCCGAACACGCCGGGCAGGCCGCACTGGCCGAAGCGGGGCGGTTCGAGGACTTCAATCGCCGCATCGCCTTTGTCATGCACGATATCAAGAACCTGGCCAGCCAGCTCAGCCTGCTTGCCAGAAATGCAGAGCAACACTCTGATAATCATGAATTTCAGCGCGACATGCTGATCACGCTGCGCAATTCATCGGATAAGCTGCACGCGCTGCTGTCGCGGTTGTCGCGCTATGGCTCCACCGCGATCGACACGCTGGAACCCGTCGCGGCCGATCAGGTTGCGGCGCGGGTCGCGGCGCAGTTCCAGGCGTTGCACAACGTCCAGCTGGTCGAGGCCGCGCCGTGCCGGGTGGCCGCACAGGCGGATTCGCTGGAGCAGGTGCTGGTCCATCTGGTCCAGAACGCCGTCGATGCCAGCCCCGCTGGCGCACCGGTGTTCCTGCGGGTCGCCTGCGCCGGGCTGGGCGGAGTGATCGAAGTGCTCGATTCCGGCAGCGGGATGAGCCCCGAATTCATCCGCGCCCGCCTGTTCAAGCCGTTCGACAGCACCAAGTCCGGCGGGTTCGGAATTGGCGCCTACGAAGCGCGCGAACTGATCCGGGCGATGCGCGGGCGGCTGGACGTGGAAAGCTGCGAAGGGCTGGGCAGCCGCTTCACCATTCACCTGCCGCTCTACGATGCCGCCGAACTGATCGATACCCTTGCCGCGAAACGAGTTGCCTGAAATGTCTGATGCCAAGTCCAAGGTGCTACCCAAGCTGCTGATCGTCGAGGACGATGCGGGTCTGCAGGCGCAGTTGAAATGGGCCTATCCCGAATTCGACGTGGTGATCGTGGGCGACCGGGCCAGCGCATTGGCGGCGCTGCGGGCGGACGAGCCGCCGGTGGTCACACTGGATCTGGGGCTGCCGCCCGACGCCGACGGCACGAGCGAGGGCTTTGCCGTGCTGGACGCGATCATGGCGCTGAAGCCCGATACCAAGGTGATCGTCGCCAGCGGCCACGGCGCG
>ERZ1645187.5174-NODE-5174-length-10249-cov-6.327055_pt1 | contig 10249 bp, 10 predicted proteins | sample MGYA00575352_ERZ1645187 | MGnify/ENA primary metagenome ERZ1645187 (study PRJEB40837, sample SAMN11349314) | freshwater sediment metagenome | isolation source: river sediment | host: Sediment | place: India: Wazaribad , New Delhi | collected 2017-02-21 ...
AACCGCTCGACCTTGCACAAGTGGGGATTCGAGGTCGGCAGTATCGAGCTGACCATCCTGAAGCTGTAAACAAACCCGGAATAAGCCAACACACCCACCTTCACGATCGGACACCCCATCGTTATACTGAAAGCATGTTTATCGAACGCGTTACCCGATCATTACAAAAACATGGCGCGAGCTTTGCGGTGGTCGGCGGCTATGCCGTTGCACTGCACGGCGCGGTGCGCGGTACCGTCGACCTGGATCTGGTACTGACATGGAGCCGTGACAATCTTGAAAAAGCCGTTCATGCATTGCAATCGCTAGGACTCCAATCGCATTTACCTATTGATGTGGAAACCGTATTCAGCCAGCGGGACGCCCTTATCCGGGACAAGCACCTGATCGCCTGGAACTTTTACAACCCAAAAAATCTCGCGGAACAGGTTGACCTGATTATTGATTTCGACCTGTCTGGCTGTGCCGTGAAGAATATCGATGTCGGGCAGGCTGTCATTCCGGTTCTGAATATCCACGACCTGATCAGGATGAAAGAGAAATCTGGCAGGCCGCAGGATCTCGCGGACATTTCCGCCCTGAGGAATCTGCCATGAAAACCGTGCAGCATTTCACACCGGAATATCTGGAGCGCTGCTCAAGGATGTCTGCGCGTGAAATCCTGCAATTCCTTGAAGAATTCCGGCTCCTGTTTGCCGCCCAGGCAGCGCTGCAACAACCGGCAGCCAGTACCGCTGACTGCCCCCACGAAAAACCAGTCACAGAAAACCTGTTACCTACGGCGAAACGCCCTCACTGATCAGGCTGCCCTTGTAACCGCCATCCAGTGGCCACACGCTGCTGTTGGCGGCATTGAGCGGTTCGGGGTCGAGGTAATCCGGCACGCCGTCGTTGTCGTCGTCTTCGTCCAGCGTCAGGCCGTTGCAGCTCACATCGGTTGGCAAACAGCCGTACGGGTTCGGTTGCAGCCAGGCATCCGGCTTGCCGTCGCGGTCGCTGTCCACCGCGGCACCAGCGTTATCAAACCAGTCACCCGCATCTTCGATGCCATCCTGGTCCTTGTCGCCCGTGTAGATGCGGGTAATGTAATTGGCAGCCACGCCGTTGTAGCTGGTGAAGCTGCCTCCGATCACTGCCATGCCATCCGGCTGGATCACCATCGCATTCACCGTATTATCCGCACCCCATCCCGGGTTGAAATCTTCATCCAGTGAGCCGTCCGCATCCAGCCGCGCGATGCGGTTTCTTACAACACCATTGACACTAGTGAAATTCCCGCCCAACAGGATCTTGCCATCCGGCTGTAGCACCATCGCAGCCACCGCCAGGTTCGCGCCGGATCCGGGATTGAAACTCGTGTCCAGGGAGCCATCCGCATTCAATCGCGCAATCCGGTTCCGGCCAATGCCATTGACGCTGGTGAAATTACCTCCTAGCAGGATCCTGCCATCCGGCTGCAGTGCCATTGCGTAGACAAGATCATTCGCGCCAGTGACGGGGTTGAATGCAGTATCTAGCGAACCATCAGCGTTGAGACGCACGATGTTGTTTCTGCTGACACCATTGACCTTGGTAAAATAACCTCCCAGCAGGACCTTGCCATCCGGCTGTAGCGCCAACGCCTTGACCTCATAAATTTTGCCAATAACAATGTCGATCCTTGAGTTGAATGCCATGTCCAGCGAACCATCTGAGTTCAGGCGCGCGATGTGGCGGATGGCGCTACTGCTGTTGGTAAAGGTACCACCCAGCAGAACCCTGCCATCCGGCTGTAGCAAGAGTGCATTGACGTAATATCCAGAACTGCTGCCAGCGTTGAATGTCGCATCCAGCAAGCCATCGGCATCCAGGCGTGCGATACGGTTGCGGACCACACCATTGACGCTAGAGAATTCACCTCCCAGCAGCATCTTGCCATCCAGCTGTAACACCAGTGCTCGAACGCGATTGTTGACGCCCACACCAACGTTGAAGGCTGTATCCAGCGAGCCATTGATATTCAACCGCGCAATGCGATTGATCGCCGTGCCATTGAACGCTGTGAAACTACCACCCAGCAATACCTTACCATCCGGGTGCACTGCCAATGCATAGACTGAACCGTTGGCGCCACTAGCGGGATTAAATGCCGCATCCTTGTCGCCCGGACCCGTTTCACAGACATTACCCACCCCGTCGCCATCCGTATCAAGCTGATCTACATTAGCCGCCAGAGAACAATTATCCGCACCATCCAGCACGCCATCGTTGTCGTCATCAATGTCCGCGTTGTTGCCGGTGCCATCCGAGTCTGTATCAACAGATTCAGCCGGATCGAGCGGGAGAGCATCAGAGAGATCGGGCACACCGTCATTATCATCATCATGATCTGCCGCCATCAGACTGGATACATGGATTTTCACTTCATCCAGATAGACCTTTCGTGAAACTTCAAATGCATAACCGGAAAAGCGGAAAGTAATTTCGTGGATACCGGAATCCAGCAACAGACTGATTGGTTTCCAGTCAACGGTCGACTTGCAAGAATTTTCAAGAACACCCCCGACCAGGACATCCAGATGAAAAGAGCTTGTTGTCTTGCAGTCATAGGACAGCAATGCACTGCCCCCAGGCGGCACCACAACAATGCGGGTCAACCTTACGTCAAAAGACAAGGTTGTGTTGGGATACGCCTCGGCAAAAGTCGACGGGATAGTCCACTCTGGATCCGCAGTCCATCCCGGCTGGAAGCCGCCATTGAAAGGATCATAAAAATCGAGCGACGCCTTGCTGTAATCGATACTGTCCGGCAGGCCATCGCCATCGGTATCGGTTGTCGCCTCAGCAGCAGCCGGAAACGCATCAACACTGTCATCCACGCCATCGCCATCGGTATCCACCGCCCAAGCCTGCAGCGGCAAGGCAGCAGCGAGGACCAGCAGGCAGGCGGCAAGCAGGCGGACAAGGGGTGAGGCGGGGCTAGCGGCTCGGCGCACGGACAATCTTCCTGTTGTTTTGCTTATAGGTAAAAAGTATCACTCACCCCCCCCCCCGCAACAACCGGCAGTGTGCGCTACACACCGCCGTGGAGTGACCAGAATGCAGCCGGCTTGCCATTGCTCCTTACCCATCTTTCACTATAATTGGACATATAATTTCTTGTATGGAATCCAGACGATGTCCCAAGTCACCATCTATCTCGACAGCGAACTGGAAAACCGGGTCAAGGCGGCGGCCAAGGCGCGCGGCATCTCCGTCAGCCGCTGTATCGCCGAGCTCATCCGTGAGAAGACCGACAACGGCTGGCCGCAGGAAATCCGCGAGATGGCTGGCAGCTGGGGCAGCTTCCCCTCTGCCGAGGAGATCCGGGCCGGGCAAGGCAGCAATGCCACGCGGGAGCCGCTCTGATGTACCTGCCGGACACCAACACCCTGATCTACTTTTTCAAGGGGCAAGGCCGGGTAGCCGAACAGCTGCTGACCCAGCCACGCACCAGCCTGCTGCTGTCCAGCATTGTGCTGTACGAACTGGAAACCGGTATCGCCAAATCGACCGACAGTCGCCGCCGTCGCCAACAGCTGAATACGCTCGCAGACTCGATGACCGTGGTGCCTTTCGGGCGTGCCGAGGCGGTTGTCGCTGCGCAACTGCGGGCAACACTGGAACAGGCAGGCACGCCGATCGGCCCGGAAGACCTGCTGATAGCCGCCACAGCCATCAGCCAGCGCGCCACGCTGGTCACCCACAACACCCGTGAGTTCTCGCGTATTGCCGGGCTGGCGCTCGCTGACTGGTTTTGAGCCCATGCTGCATGGTCTCCCCCGCCCCTTTCGGCTAGGATGCCGCCACTGCTCCAGACCCCGGTTTCCCCATGCGCACCCTGACGATCACCCGCCCCGACGACTGGCACATCCACCTGCGCGACGGCGCCTACCTGCCCCGCACCGTGGCCGATGCCGCGCGCCAGTTCGCCCGCGCCATCGTCATGCCGAACCTGGTGCCGCCGGTAACCTCCACGGCCCAGGCCGGCGAGTACCGCGAGCGCATCCTCGCCGCCCGCCCTGCCGGCAGTGATTTCACCCCGCTGATGGTGCTGTACCTCACCGACAACACCGACCCCGCCGAGATGGCGATCGCCAAAGCCAGCGGCTTCGTGCACGCCTGCAAGCTGTACCCGGCCGGTGCCACCACTAACTCGGACTCCGGTGTGACCGACATCCGCAAGATCTACCCGGTGCTGGCAGCGATGGAGCAAGCCGGCCTGCCCCTGCTGCTGCACGGCGAAGTCACCGACAGCGACATTGACATCTTCGACCGCGAGGCCGTGTTCATCGAGCGCACGCTGCGGCCGCTGGTGCACGATTTCCCGGCGCTGAAGATCGTGCTGGAGCACATCACCACCGACGACGCGGCCGAATTCGTTGCCGACGCGCCGTCGACGGTCGCCGCGACCATCACCGCGCACCACCTGCTGTTCAACCGCAACGACATGCTCGCCGGTGGCATCCGCCCGCACTACTACTGCCTGCCGATCCTCAAGCGCAGCACGCACCAGCAGGCACTGCTGCACGCCGCCACCAGCGGCAGCCCGAAATTCTTCCTCGGCACCGATTCCGCGCCGCACGCGCAGCACAAAAAGGAAACGAGCTGCGGCTGCGCGGGCTGCTACACCGCCGTGCATGCGCTGGAACTGTATGCCGAGGCGTTTGACCATACCGGCCACCTCGACAAACTGGAAGCGTTCGCCAGTTTCTTCGGTCCAGACTTCTACGGCCTGCCGCGCAACAGCGGCACCGTGACGCTGGTGGAAAAACCGCAACCGATGCCCGCATCGCTCGATTTCGGCGGCGAGGCCCTGGTGCCATTGCTCGCCGGCAGCGAGCTGCGCTGGTCAATCCAGGAATAACGCCGGATGAGTGACAAGAAAAAAGAGTTTTCCTCGTTTGCCGAAGCGTTCGCCAATGTCGAACCGCTGCCGACACTGGGCACGCGCTTCCGCGGCTTCCTGCCCGTGGTGGTCGACGTGGAAACCACCGGCTTCAATGCGCACACCGACGGCTTGCTGGAAATCGCGGCGGTACTCCTCGGCTATGATGACGACGGCCAGCTGCAGCGCGAGCAGACGCTGTTCCATGCCGTGCAGCCATTCCCGGGCGCCAATATCGAGCAGGCCGCGCTGGATTTCACCGGCATCAACCCGGATGACCCGGGCCGCAACGCCATCACCGAAGCCGAAGCCCTGGCCCATATCTTCGATGTGGTGAAAAAAGCGGTGAAGCAGCATGAATGCACCCGCGCCATCATGGTGGCGCACAACGCGCATTTCGACCTCGGCTTCCTGACCGCCGCCACGCAGCGTTGCGAACTGGTGAAGAAAAACCCGTTCCACCAGTTTTCCTGTTTCGACACCGTCTCGCTGGCCGGCCTCGCCTACGGCCAGACCGTGCTGGCCCGCGCCTGCCAGGCGGCGAATATCCCGTTCGACAACAAGGCCGCCCACCACGCCGACTACGATGCAGAAAAGACCGCCGACCTGTTCTGCAGTATCGTCAACCAATGGCGTAAACTGAACCGCTAATAACAAGCACGCGACAGCGTAGAGGAGACCCGGCATGGAACAGCAAGCCACGGCTGCAGCCACCCTGCTGAATGCCGCCACGCACGGCGACATGGCCAGCGTCACCACCTGGGCCAACGGCCTGCGCCGCAAGCCGCTGGCCGAGGCCTACCGCGAAACCCACGCTTTTGTACATGCACTGCTGGCCAGCGAGCACACGGCCCAGGCGCTGCGCGATGTTGCCGAAGCCATCCGTCCCGGCCTGCACCAATGCAGCCCCTGCCGCGGTGCCGCCGAAGGCGAACCGCTGGCCAACCAGGAAACAGCCGTGCTGTATACCCGCCTGCTCGGCCAGGAATTGCTGCTGCATGAGCAGGTGATGCAACTGAGCGATGATGTGGACCTGGACAGCATGGCGCTCGCGATCCACCGCAGCATGGCCGTGCTGGTGGAACGGCAACAGGTCTATTACCTGCACTACCTGCCGATCCCGGAAAAGGAATGGCTGCTGCTGCACCGCCTGTACTATATCGCCATCGAACACCACATCACCGGCCACCATTGTGTGGACAAGGCGCGCTACCTCGGCAAGCAACTGGTGATCCGCGACCTCTATGCCCTGGCCCTCCTGATGGGCTGCGGTCGGCTCAATCGACTGTCAACGAATGAGATGGGCAAGCTGTTTGGCCTGTTGCCGGACTGGGGCCCGCTGGTTGGCATCAGCCGCGAACCGGCCGGCGATAGCGACAACCAGCTGGTGGTCGACATCACCACCGGTGCCGCACCGAGTTTCCGCAAGCTGTTTGCCGAAGGCGAACACCGCGTGTGCTGCTACCTGCAAGTGGAAACACTGCTCGGCAAGCTGGACCGGCTGATCGCCCTCGAAGAAAAACAGGGCCACAGCAACGCCTTCGGCGTGGAATCCCACGCCCTACCGGCCAGCGTCATCCGCCAGCTGAAGTCGGCCTGGAGCGAGTACATCTACCGCGAGGCGCGCGTGCCGACCGATGAAAGCGTGCAGGTCTGCCGCGACTTCAACAGCGTGTTCTACTACCTGACCGGCGGCCAGACCCTGAAGGAATTTGCCGGCAGCAAGATGTCACTGTCCATCGTCTATGACGACAACGACGACGTGTCGACAATCGGCCAGCAGCGCAGCACCGACATCTGGTCCGCCTTCATCTCGGCACCGGACGGCAAGCTGGTGACCGGCGCCATCCCGTCCGAATTCCATTTCCAGCAGCATTTCCCGGAGAAACATCCCGGCCAGGTTGACCCGGACCACCCGGTGGAAATCCTGCGCATGAGTGACACCAGCTCGCGCGGCTGCCGCATCGAATGGGGCAAGCCGGCGCGCGTGCCGGCCGTGGGTGACCTCGTCGCGCTGCGCAGCAATGACCGCCAGGGGCACTGGCAGATGGCCCAGGTGGCGTGGAAACACCAGGATGGCGACGGCAACATCAGCACGGGCCTCAAGCTGCTCAGCACGCAGGCGATCCCGGTGGCGTTTGATGTGCCGCTGCGCCTCGGCCTGAAGGACAACTATGCCGGCGGCATCCTGCTGCCACCGGAAGACACACTCGGCACCAGCGGCACGGTGTTCGTGGCGCCACCGATTGCGCTGCAAGAGGGTGAATACATCAGCATCTCGCAGAAAGGCATCGAGGAAAAAATCCAGCTCAGCAAGGCACTGCAAGCCACACCCGCTTTCCACAGTTTCGAGTGTGCCTTCGTAGTGCGCAACGCGCCGGCGAGCGGGCTGCGCTGACGCCTGTTCAGCCGTGGAAAACGGTCGTGTCCGCCAGCGGCGCGCGTGCGGTGCGGCACTGGTTCACCAGGGCGCTGTCATCGGCATAGCCGAAAGAGATACCGAACAGCAGTTTCTGTGAGGCATCGATACCCAGCGTGTGGCGCACGATTTCGGCGTGGAAACCGAGCGCGGTTTGCGGGCAGCTGCCAATACCGAAAGCCGTCAAGGCCAGCATCAGCGATTGCGCATACATGCCTATGTCGGCCGCCTCGCGCAGGCCGAATTCCTGCGGGATGAACAGGAAGGCAATGTGCGGTGCATCGAAGAAGGTGAAGTTGCGCATGAAAGCGACATTGCGCTGCGCCTTGTCTTCCCGTGCAATACCCATGACATTGAACATCGCCTCGGCCGCGCCGACCTGGCGCTCGCGGTACACGCCGTGGTACTTGCCGTCATACGGGAAATCCATCGTGATCTGCCCGCTCATCATCGCCTGCGGGATCTCGCGTCGCAGCTGTTCGAGCGGTTCGCCACTCACCACATGCACCTGCCAGGGCTGGGTGTTGCAATTGGACGGCGCGCAGTTGGCCAGCGTGAATACCTCGTCCAGCACTGCCTGCGGCACCGGGTCGGGACGGAAGGCGCGAATGGAACGGCGATGGCGGATCACGTCGGCAAAGGCGGCGGCGTGGGCAGCAGTAACAGTCATGGCAAGCTCCGGTTTGATGACCCCTGGTTCATTGCGGGCAAGCATGCCGCAAGCGTGCAGCCAGCGCCAGCGGCGCTTACCGAAAGGGCCCGATCAGGTAGAATGCGCGTTCTGCCAGCACCGTGTGACGGAATGCCCCTGATGTCGATTTCCCTCAAGACCCCCGAACAGATCGCCATGATGCGCGAGGCCGGCCGCCTGGCCGCCGAAGTGCTGGACATGATCGGTGAGCATGTCAAACCGGGCATCTCGACCGCGGAGATCGACCGGATCTGCCACGAACATATCGTCAACGTGCAGAAAGCTGTTCCCGCCTGCCTCGGCTATCGCGGCTTCCCCAAGTCGGTGTGTACCTCGGTCAACCAGGTGGTGTGCCACGGCATCCCGTCGGACAAGAAAATCCTCAAGGACGGCGACATCGTCAATATCGACGTCACCGTGATCAAGGACGGCTGGTTCGGCGATACCAGCCGCATGTACTACGTCGGCACACCGCCGCCGCACGCGAAACGGCTGGTCGAGATCACCCGCGAGTGCCTGGAACTGGCCATTGCCCTGGTGAAGCCCGGCCGCAAGCTCGGCGACATCGGCCACGCCATCCAGACCCATGCCGAGAAACACCACTACAGCGTGGTGCGCGAGTACTGCGGCCACGGCATCGGCCAGGTGTTCCATGAAGACCCGCAGATCCTGCACTACGGCCGGCCCGACACCGGGCTGGTGCTGCAGGAAGGCATGACCTTCACCATCGAGCCGATGATCAATGCCGGCAAGGCGCACACGAAACTGAAGGCCGACGGCTGGACGGTGGAAACGAAGGACGGCCGGTTATCCGCCCAGTGGGAGCACACGATGGTTGTGACGGCGAGCGGCGTCGAGATCCTCACCGCGAGCCCCGCAGGATTGTTCTGATGAGCGCGCTGCTGTTTTTCGATGAACAGCGCTTCCGCAAGGCGCTGGAAAGCGAAAAACCGGTCACCGTGTTCCGCGACGCCATCCAGGCGGCGCACACCCATTTCGACAACCGTTTCCATGAGGGCGAGGACATCCGCACCCTCGTGACCGAGCGCGCGAAATTCGTCGACCTGCTGCTCGACAACGCCTGGCAATATTTCGGCATTGGCGACAGCGTGGCGCTGATTGCCGTGGGCGGTTACGGCCGCGTGGAGCTGCACCCGCACTCCGACATCGACGTGCTGATCCTGCTGCCGTCGGAACCCGACGCCGCGCTGCGCGAGCAGCTCGAACGTTTCGTCACCTTCCTGTGGGACCTGAACCTCAACATCGGCCACAGCGTGCGCACGGTCGAGGAATGCATCCAGGCCGCGACCGATGACATCACCATCGCCACCAACCTGCTGGAATCACGCACCCTTACCGGCAACCGCCTGCTGCGCACGCGCCTGCGCAACGAGATCGACCAGCGCAATATCTGGCCCAGCCGCGAGTTCTTCTACGCCAAGTGGCAGGAGCAGCGCGAGCGGCACGCCAAGCACAACAACACCGAGTACAACCTCGAACCGAACATCAAGAATGCCCCGGGCGGGCTGCGCGACATCCAGACCATCATGTGGATCGCCAAGCGCCATTTCCGCATCGACAAGACCAGCGACCTGGTGCGCAACGGCTTCCTGACCGAGAACGAGTTCAACATCCTGCGCAATGGCGAGGAGTTCCTCTGGCGCGTGCGCTACGGGCTGCACCTGCTAGCCGGCCGGCACGAGGAGCGCCTGTCGTTCGATTACCAGCGCGCACTGGCGCGGGATTTCGGCTATCGCGACACCGAGGGCAGCCTGGCCGTCGAGCAGTTCATGAAGCGCTATTACCGCGTGGTGGTGGCGGTGCGCGAGCTGAACGATGTGCTGCTGCACTACCTCGACGAGTCGCTCAGTGATGACGACAACATCGCCGAGATTGTCGATATCAACCGCCGCTTCCGCACCTACAACGACTACATCGAGGTGCAGTCGGAGGATGTGTTCCGCCAGCACCCGCCGGCGCTGCTGGAAATTTTCGTGCTGATGGGCAAGAACGCGCAGATCAAGGGCGTGCGCGCCTCGACCATCCGCCTGATCCGCGAGCACCGCGGCCTGATTGACGAGCAGTTCCGCAGCGACCTGCGCAACACCACCCTGTTCATGGAGCTGATGCGCTCGCCGCACGCACTGGTCACGCAACTGCTGCGCATGAAACGCTATGGCGTGCTCGGCCGCTACCTGCCCGAGTTCGGCGAGATCGTCGGCCAGATGCAGCA
>ERZ1645187.5175-NODE-5175-length-10248-cov-4.434808_pt1 | contig 10248 bp, 11 predicted proteins | sample MGYA00575352_ERZ1645187 | MGnify/ENA primary metagenome ERZ1645187 (study PRJEB40837, sample SAMN11349314) | freshwater sediment metagenome | isolation source: river sediment | host: Sediment | place: India: Wazaribad , New Delhi | collected 2017-02-21 ...
CGTTTCCAGTCACGTTGTAGCCATCGAAGCTTTAGGGGTTTCCAGCAATTAAGGGTATTTTGTCGACTGTATTTCTACAGAAGGAAACCAGAATATAAATCATTGCTTCGATAACTCCCCAAGCATGCCTTATTTTACTTAATGCATGATTTAGAAAGAATACAACAAAGATCTATACCCTTTCATTTCTTTGATGGAGTACAATATGGCCTTCGCCATTTCGAGTATTTTTAATGAGATCTTCCAAAATCCCATCGAGTCGCGTGTTGTACTTATGCATGTGACTATAGATAAAACCGATAGCCTCGTTATGAGACATCGCCCCCCCTGGCGCATCTTCTCGCATCAGCCTGTTGAGAAGATGTAACTGAAATGCAGATAAAGCAACGCCCCAGGGTATCCAGAGTTCATCGTGGTCGTGGATGTCCTCATGTGAAGTGATCAGCGCTCTAAAAGAGAAGTTAGATCGAGAGCTATAGTTATGGTGGCGAAGGTGTCCTTTCTTTGGACCCATGTTTGCCTTGAGAACTTTCTCATAATAGTAGTCAATCAGCATGTAGATGATACGGACTGTTCTATTTTCGATAGCCTTAGGTTGTTTGTTATGATAGTCTTGATCGATCGACAGCATCGCATTGAGCGCGTCTTTTATATCGACGATAGAGTTATCTACATAGATCTCAGCAGGATTCTGCTCAATGACCAACAAACAGCGATTGATGATCGGGATGTGGTCAGAGAAAAGTAAGTGGCGATTATCCGCGATGAGCTGTTGCAAAGGATCGCCAGACGGATGCGTTAAACCAATCATGTCTTTTAGAAAACCAGCCTTGCCGCCCTTAGGCTTAAAGTCAGACAGACTAAACATAAAGTCAAGAATCGCATCAAAGTTCTGAACGAAGTAGTTGTACCCTCGCTCGATTCCAGCAGCAATGATTTTATCCATTACCTCCGGTTTCTTCATCGATGGATTATAGTTTCTATCAGTTAACCACTGTAAAACTCGGAAACGAGATTTAGTAAAACGCTCATCGAGCATGATCCATACAGCAAGATTAAGAAACTTCTCGACATAAGGGGATTCAGGAGAACCCGGTCGACGAAACCAAACCGTAGGGTTGATCTCCTTCTCGATTGGGTTTCTAACAAAAGTATTGCACTGGTCACAGTACTCCCCAATGAGGTGTTCACCTTGTAGTTCACCACAGCTACATCTAGGGAGAACAGAAACCGTGCTACTTGTAAAGTTCTCTCTTACGAGAGAGTTAAAGTATTCTCGATCCGCTTCTGTCTTAGAAGGAAGATCGTTAAGTATGATCGGTGTGCTCGTGGCCTGATGAAACATCTCATCAAAACTAACAAGTTTGCAGAATAATGGCATTCACTCTCCTTCTACTTAACTGAAACTAGGTTGTTGAAAAAGATATCTGTAAGTTCTTTAATGGCTTTGACTGTGATGACACCAGTTTCTGCTTTTTGTTTTTGATACTTTCTGGCGGCAATCATGATTTCTTTGATTGTTTCTGCCTCTTGTTTGTTTTCGAAGGCGAAGTCGCCTGGAGGCTTTGCGCTATACCAATGCTCATCAATATAGAGATTCCCTCCTGGTTCTGTCTTGATTTCCCAGCATTGCTTTAATCCAGTATCTGTTTCGATGTTAACCTCCTCTGACAACAGTGTCAAGTTAGATATATATGAGCGTTCTGCTTCTAGCAGGGGACTAAGAGTACGGGGCTGAAAAGCCCCGTACTCTTAAGTTTCACTTGGACAGATACGCAGAAAGATCTGGGACTGGATTCTTGGCTGTTTGTCTGTTTTTAACCATGTCGTCGAAAGTAACTTCTTTCTTGGCGGCTGAAGTGGTGCGTTTTTGTTCTACATTCGGAGCAACCGATGGTTGAGACAAGACACCTTCGGCTGACAACATAGCTGTCGATTCAACAGTAGATGCTTTCACTAGCGCCCGGATCGCGTTTTCTGCGACTTCAGTTTTTGGCTTAGCTGTTCCCACTCGAATCGAGGCAGCTTTAAGCTTGGGCTCGTGTTTAACGCCTTCTGCTGTGTGCTCCTTTACAGCAGCTGGTGGCTCTGCCTTTTTCAGGCTCGGTTTAGGTACAGTAAGTTTCTTTTTCGTCTTCACCACCTCAACGGCTTTCTTAGGAGGTAGCTTTGCGGTTCCTTTTGTGCTCATTGGTTACTCCTTAAACAGCAGCGGGGTATTTGATCGCTTCGTGTTGAACAAACTCAGAGATAACAATGTCTGAGAGATTCAAGTTGAAGAAGTCTTTGTTTTCTTCATTGAAAATGATCTTGGGGGGATCATAAGGCGCGCGAGTGATCTGTTCTTCCACACCTTCGAGCTGATCGAAGTAAATGTGTGCATCGCCAGCAACTATGGAGAGTTCAACGGCTTGCATGTCCAAGCAATGCGCCAACGCATGCGCAATGAAACTATAGCAAACGATGTTCGTTGGTCCACCCAGAGGCACATCCCAGGAACGGAAATTTACTTGAAGGGAAAGTTCAGGCTTACCACCTTCTTCGATCGGCGGGTTGACAAAAACCTGGAAGCTGTGATGACAAGGCATCAGCGAACCACGACCAAGGAGAACGTTTTCATCTGGGGTATATCCAGAGATAGGTGTGTATTCAGGAAGAAACGCTGTAACCAGATGCCGAGAACTATACGGATCGTTCTTTAAGTTATAGACCAATTCACCGAGCTGATCGATTGCTGAAAAGTAACTCATAACGATGAAGTTATTTCTCTGTTCTTCCGAAGCATTAGCAAAGCTTTCTGCTTCTTCTGAAGTCTCCATATAGTGTTTAATGTTTTCAACCGTGTCCGATGGAATCGTGTCGATTGTGCGATTCATGGCAGTGAGTGGGACGCCCTTGGCGGTCATTGGTGCATTCCGCCAAACTTCACCATACATTGGACCAATGCTTCCGATGAGTTCTTCGTCAACACCCTGAATGGTGAGTGCTTGTTCTGGCGTCAACGCCTTGGTGGCCAGTAGCTTTTCTCGGATCGTTTCGAATGTACCTTCTGTAACCGCCCAAGGATCCCAAATCTTTGTACCTTGTTCGCTGAGGTTTTTGATGTTTGTGTCACCGGCGATGAAGAACAGTGCCTCACGAATGCCGTGCAGTGGGTTAATCGCTCGGGTGGTAACTACAGGTAGCTTGTTATCGCGGAGATCGAATTTAACTGTTTGAGAAAATAGTCGGCGACGACCATGACCTGTTCGATCAGTTGCGTGATTTCGTCCATTGTCTTTGATATTTTTCAGAAGTTCTAGGTATTGTTGCATTTTCTCTTTCCTTATGTTTTGTGTTGGCGAAAGTCTTTTATCCGAGCCGCGCGAGCAGTCGAAAGTGTTCGATATTTTCGAGGTAGATGTCTACTGCTTCTTCCATCTCGACCATAGTAAGACAATTGCTGTTATCAATAGCTGCCATAGGGGTGATGTTGTTTTCGATGGCGTTTTGAAACCCAGCTGCTGCTTTTATGATGAAACCCAGGCCTTTTTCTTCGTAGTGGTCTTTTTCTTTATCTTTCAGTCGTTTTTCAAGAACATAGCTATTAGAAGTGACTACGACGGTATAGTCTGGCTGAATGACGTTGTCTGAAGAAAGAGACTCAATGAGCCCTTCGTCCATGTCACAAACCACATCAGACATCTGCATGGCGTAGCCTTGGTAAGCATAGATGGTCAGTGGGCCTCGATCCATGATGACGCAGGTGCCATTTGAAACAAGTGTATCGATCTTTCTCGTCGTTGCCACCGCATCCAGACGGAGCATGATCGTGCGCTCCTCTTCGCTATAGTAATCAGACTTATCAAGAATCACTGAGCGAAGCGGCCCATTCAAAATAGGAACGATTTCGACCTTATATCCTTTTTTCTCAAGGATACTTTTAACCATCTTTGTTAGATGACTTTTTCCTGTGCAATCAGTTCCTTCAAAAGCAATTACAAATGGGTCTAGCATATCAAAACCTCTAGTGGAGTTTTCATTTTGAAGTCAATTTTAATCTGTCGTACACCACATCTTTCTGCTTCAAGAATTTTATTCTTACCTGGATTTTCTCCAATGATGAGCGCGGTCGTTTTCGAACTGACGGTGTTTGATACAGACCCGCCGCGCTGAATGATCTTTTCTTTGATCTCATCTCGCGACAGATTTCCGAAGGACCCAGTGATCACATAGCGTTTTCCTCTGAGATCTTTGTCCAGCTGAAGTTCTTGTTCTTCCTGAGGCGTTATGCCAGCCTCTTCAAGTCTCCTTAGGAGAGTTTTCCCATATTCAGATGAAAAGAAGCTATAGATTCTCTTTGCGGTCAGAGGTCCTATGTCGCGCAGTTCTTCCAATGCGAGCAGTGTGGCTGACGCAATGGCGTCTAGGGTGCCAAAATGAGAGGCGAGTCTTTTTGATGTTCCCTCTCCAACGCCTCTGATCCCTAGCGCATAGATGAACTTCTGAAGTTTCGGTGACGTCTTTTTTCTTATCTCGTTAAAGATTTTTACAGAAAGAACATCGCCAGCGACTTTATGTTCCACTAGCGTCCTGGGTTCGATGAGATATAAATCAGCTAAAGACTCAACCAGTTTGCTGTCCACTAGTCGCTCGGCTGTCTGTTTTCCGATACCTTCGATATCCATGGCGCGACGAGAGACATAATGTAGCAACATAGCTGTTCTCTGTGCGGAGCAGAGCATACCACCAGTGCAGCGATAAACGGCTTCATCTTCCTCTTTTTCAACAGGAGAGCCACAGACAGGACAGACCGGGTGTTGTGAAATCAAGTCGAATGGTTTACTACCTCCCTCTCGTCTATCTGGGAAACTAACAGTGATCTCAGGGATAACGTCACCGGCACGCCGAACAACGACCCAGTCGCCTTCCCTCAGATCCTTGCGTGTGATCTCGCTTTGGTTGTGAAGCATAACGTTGGAGACTAACACACCAGCCACGATAACGGGTGTGATCTCAGCCACTGGCGTTAATGCGCCCGTTCTTCCAACCTGAACCCGGATCTTCTCGATTCGAGAAACAACTTCATCAGGAACGAACTTATGGGCCATTGCCCAGTTAGGTTCACGGCCAGTCCAACCAAGCGTTTCTTGGTGCTTTAAACTATTGAGCTTGTAGACAACGCCATCGATATCGAAGTCGATGAATTCTTTCGTACTAGCATTCATATAGAACGCCATCATTTTTTCAGAGAGATTCTCTCCCGTGATCAAAGCGCCGCTATTGTGGACAGGGAAACCGAGTTTCCCTAGGCGAAGAAGTAAATTTTCCTGAGTGCCTCGGGTGTCGAACCCCTCGCTATAGCCGATACCGTAAGCATAGAAAATAAGGCGGCGAGAAGCAGTGACTGAAGGATCGAGCTGACGCACTGATCCGGCCGCTGCATTCCTCGGGTTCATTAGCGCCTTTTCTCCTCTGGCAACCGCCTCGAGATTATAGGCATCGAAAGCACTGCGAGACATCATGATCTCGCCCCGCACCTCAAGGAACCCTGGTCGTTGACCGATCAATTCCAAAGGGATGCTTCGAATAGTTTTGACGTTCTCAGTGATGTCTTCTCCGATAAACCCATCGCCTCTTGTCGCAGCGCGAGTAAGAATTCCGGAGATATAGACCAAGTTGACTGCCAAGCCGTCGTACTTTAATTCAGCAAAATAGCCTTCTTTCTCACAGGTATCTCCTGCAACCTTACGCACTCTTTCTCTGAATCGATCAATGCCTGCGATGCTTGTGTCTGTTTCTGTCCTGATAGATAGCATTGGACTTTTGTGTTCGTATTGCTTAAAGCCCTCCTGTCGATTGTGGCTCATTCTTTGAGTAGGGGACGCTTGAGAAACAATACTTGGGTTTTCTTCCTCGATCTTCTTAAGCTCTTGGAAGAGTCTGTCATATTCTTGATCAGTAACCTTGGGTGCATTAAGCACATAGTACGCATGGTCATAAAGCTGGATCATGGCGCAAAGGTTTTTGTACTGAAGCCCAACTGGCAGCTTAACCATTTTGTCCTTTCTTTAATATAGAGTCAAAAAAGATATATAGGTTTTCCGTCTCTATAGGAACTGTTTATTGAGGAGAATTCTCCAGTAATCTCGTGAGTAATCAAAAACAAAAGCCTGACAAACTGTCAGCTTCATTAACTACTTAAGAAAGGCTTAAAATGGCTGTCATAAAGTTTAATCGTGCAACTGCCCTACCGGGAACCCTCGAAGCAAACACGATCTATCTGATCGCCCCTCCCGGAAAACCTAACTACACTGAGATGTATGTTACTGGCAACAGCCCTTCTGCAATCAAGCGCATGATCAATGAAGATGATATTAACGCCATGATCACTGGCGCTATTGCATCTGCAAATGAATTAACCGTCTTGGCAGACATTACGGCAAGAGATGCTTTGACACCGACAAAGACCATGTATGTCTACGTCCAAGACGCAACTGGCGATGCGAGTGTGGCTGCAGGCGGAGCCACCTATCTCTGGAACGTCGCTGGAAGCGCCTGGATTAAAGTCTCAGAAGCAGAAAACCTTGATGTTGTTGTTACTTGGAGTTCTTTGAGCGGTAGACCGACTTCTTCCGCTGCCAACATCGATGATGCTGTGGCAAAAGCGCATACACACAGTAATAAAACCCAGCTTGACAAAATCGATCAAGATGCGGGTGGAAACTTCACCTACGGTGGCGTTTTGCCGCATGCCGGGTGGGACAACACTGAGTGGTAATGTAAATGCTTCGGGTAGAAAAAGTTGTAGGGCTTCTTCCTGACCCTCTACAACCAGACACCATTTACTATGTCAGAACGGGTGCTGGATATGTTCAGTATGTGACGGATTCAACAGGATCTATCGCGCACACGATGAATGTAGCCGCCGCTGGACAACAGCAAGTATTCGTTCAGCCGACAGAACCGTCTGTTTCTGCCGGTGTTCCATTCATTTGGTTTGAGACAGGATTGGGTCCAGAAGGTACTGATATGACTCTTTGGATAGAGGACGGAACATAATGAGAAATGCCTTTGCTGGGATGTCTGAGGAAAACACCCAGGAACTTATTCTGGCTGCACTCATGGCTATCCTGGATAAGATGCCGCGTGTAGACGCAAACGATCGCCTCGTTATAAATGCAGAAACGGGGACGGGTTTATCAGTAGGCCTAAACTCTGCTCAAACGCTAGCCACCGTCACTACTGTTACTACTCTAACGAAGCTGAGTAACCTGGGCGCAAATAACGTAGCAGCGGACGGGATACCGTACCATATGTCAAACATGGGTGCTGCACATATTTACAATAACATCGTGGTGACCTAATGCCGACAGTATCTAAGCTCAAACGAATGGTTCACCGTAAAAGCGGTGAATACTGCGCCCCCTGTCCTGCTGGCAATACTGTTGCTGGTGCATTTATTGTTAGCGATAAGTCAAACATTATTCCGACGCACGACATCGCTTATTATGTCGCTGGCGTTTCTGCTATCTGGAACTATAGTGCAGATTTTGATTCCTGGATACAAATCCCGGCGTCTGGACTAGCTGGAACTTTTGCAGCTGGGTCGTGTGGTGAATTTAGGGCACTAGCCGCACCTGGAGGATCTTTTAACATCACGGCCACCGGAGGAACGACCTCTTCTATTAATACTTCTTTAACACTCACCCGAGATGTTCGAGGTAGTGAACTAAGGGTTATTTCTGGAACAGGTATCGGGTATTCCGGAATCATTAAAAACAACGGTCTTGGGCCAAATGCTTCCATTAACTTAGAAACAGCAAACGGTGTCGCCTTCGACGCCACGACTGTTTTTCAAATGTACACAGGATCGCTTTGGTTCTTTAATGCTGGAACTGCGGCCGTAGGGTTTGGTGTTTACGATCGCGCTACGAACACCTGGACAGCACGATCTGTCACAGGTCTCCCGACCGCCTGGGGCACAGATGGACAACTGACATCCACCCCAGGTAGAACTAGTAACAGCGGAAATGGGTTTGTTAACGGAACAGCTATCGCTGGAAGTACTTCAACCACGCTCGCGACTGGAAAATCTTTTGTTACCGACCAATGGAAGAATAACCAGGTAAGAATTATTTCTGGGACAGGTCTTGGTCAAGTTCGGCGCATTACTGCTAACAGCGCTGGTGGTGTTGTTACAGTCGGGACCGCGTGGACGGTGACACCAGACGCAACCAGTATTTACCGCATTGAGGGCGATGATTATTATTTCTATCTCTCCGGTAACAACGCAGTAACTTTATATCGTTACGACGCTTCTGCGAACACTTGGAGTACGCTTGCACCAACCGCAGCAAGAGCTGGCGCTTATGGTGCTGGAGGCACAGCGGGCTGGATAGATGGTGTCGCAGCCGCTGAATGGACGGATGGAACTTATGGCTTCCATTATTCTAACACGATCTACCATCAGAACGGTCGCTATATTTTCAGTTTTAGAGGGGGTGCTACAAACACCCTTGATGCGTATGACATTGCTGCAAATACTTGGATATCAAACATCCTCTACGGTCAGCAAATGGAAACGTTTGCAGCTGGATCTTCTTCTATCGATCTCGATGGGTTTATATTCATTCAAAAAGACGCCACTGGTCGAATCTATAAATTTGACGTGGCTAAGAATGTTCTTGAACCGTATACATTTAACCCTGTCCCACAGGGCGCAGTTGTAGCAGGCGATAAGATGTTTCTGACTCGCTATAATGATGGTGGTGGAAACATTGATTTTCTTTATACACTTGGTAACACGAGAACTGAGCTCGTTCGCTGGGTCTTGTTTTAACTAAAAAAGAAGAGGGTGGCTCAGCCACCCTCTTCTTAACCCACTGTAGGGTTATTTAATTCAGCTCGCCCTTGTTTCCGTACGTTTCCTCCATGATGATCGAGGCAACGTGCATGAAGCGCTCATTGCTAATTACGTAATACCTTGCCTCAGACGCATCGTCGGAGAAACTAAACTCTTTGCTAACAGAACGCTTTCGCCCGTAGGCCTCTTTCTTTTTGATGAGAACCATCAAGAAGTTCGTTTCTACCGCGAGTTTGTTATTTTCGAAATCACCGAAGCGGTATTGGGGACGTTCTTGCTTAAGCTCTGGGTGGCGAAGGGTTTCATGAGGATCATTAGAAGTTTTATTGCTTCGAGTCTCCTTGATGAAGATGATGTTCTCTGGTTCTTCCATGTCAGGATTGAAAAGACCAGACTCATGGGCAGAGATAGCTTCAACCTTCAAACACCCTCCTTCGAGAAGAATGCTGGTGTAGACCATCTTGTCATGCGGGAAGTCTTTTTCTACCTCACTCGCATATGAAAATACCGAAGGGAAGGCGTTCGCAAATGAAGTAATTACTCCTTTTGATTCTTCCGGCAATGAAATAAGTTGTGCGGCGAGACCATGAACGCTCGGCGGCATAGCTGCTGCACTGAGATCTTTAAAACGCTTTGTAAGGATTTCTTTAATACTAACTATCATGATTTTCCCCCATTAGTTAATTTGGAGTATATTTCCGGTCATATGGAAGACAGCCGTTCGGAAGACATCCGCTATCCACCATCTTGGCAAAAGCAATGGCTTTTCGTTTTGAGAAAAACACCCAATAGTTTCTATCCGGCGAGCCGGTGAGTTGACTATCTGCCAAATCTGCAGAAAACAAGGGAAGAAGGCGGAATTTGTTCTTAGGTTCTGAGTACCCGGTTCTGTGACAGGTCGAACGAATCTGAGCCAGACCAATCGGCACGAACAGTCGGTAAAAGTCCCCTTTTACCGACTCAGTTATTTTTAACCGCCCATGTGCATAGTGTCTAGAGAGTAGAGCAACAGAACGGCCACCTCGTTTCTCAATGAGGACGGTGTAGAAAGTAAGACCATGTTTAAACTTCTTCATGTTTTTGGTGAGATGCATGATTTTCTCCGCAAGTTAAGTTTTGACAAAGTTGTCAAGTTAGATGTACATGGTTGATATTATCTACATACAGCGATGAGATAAGGAGGGAACCCCTCCCTATCTTTACAAAATGTAGACTGTGGGGTTAATTCCAACGAGCTCTTCCTCGATGATTCTAGAGATGATTTCCCAGTCACCACCGCCTCGCCCCGCACCTATCATAGGAAAAACAACAGGCAGTTCATACGCTACAGCTAGATCAGAAACTGAGTTGAAGCATTTTCGAACTGCTTCATAGTTAACATGGCGTTTTCCGTATCCGTATGT
>ERZ1645187.5177-NODE-5177-length-10246-cov-3.889412_pt1 | contig 10246 bp, 7 predicted proteins | sample MGYA00575352_ERZ1645187 | MGnify/ENA primary metagenome ERZ1645187 (study PRJEB40837, sample SAMN11349314) | freshwater sediment metagenome | isolation source: river sediment | host: Sediment | place: India: Wazaribad , New Delhi | collected 2017-02-21 ...
CTGTGCAGGCGCGGCAACGATCGGGACGTCCGCCGTGACCTTTTCTGATTCCTCAGCCGCCACTTGTGGTATATCCGGCTTGGGGATGGACGAGGTAGATTCGTCGTCGCCCCTCACAACACCGGGCCCATCCGGTACGGGAGTGTCAAACGTACCGGGCGCTTCACTGTTCGCGTCCGGATCCGGCTTCCGCCCAAAAACCGCGGAGCCGAGCGTCAGTTTTTCGCTCTCCCTGGAATCATCTTCAGTCACGGGTCTGCCTTCCATAGGTTCTATCCCATATGATTCTATCTTCGGCGCGTCGAGCCCGGCATCACGAGTTGATCACATGGACGCCTTATCTCAGGACGTTGTCAGGCGATATAGCAACTCGCTCAGCGCACCCGCTTGTGATCATGCACGAACAATCTGGGAAGCAACGCAGCGGCCGGTCCCGCAATCAACCACACATCCGAGGTCCAACGATAGGCGGACATCACCGTATCGGTGCTCGGCGGCGAGGTGAGGAGCCAGAACGTGGCCACAACGATCCCGAGGACATAACCCGCCCACGCCGTCTTTTTCCTCCACGCGAGAAGAAACCACGCGCCAGAGCCCACGAGAACCGTGGCGATAAGCAAACCAACAATCGGCATGTCGAGCGGCCCCGGGTACGTGACCGCACCGAGTGCACCAACGAACAGGCCCCCGATCAGCCCGAGAAAGCCGTGAAGCAAACGCATAGAGCTAGCCTACTTCTTTGCGCGGTTCGCCTTGTAGCGCTCCTGAGCGTTCAGGATGAGCTTGCGGATGCGGACGTCCTCGGGGGTGACCTCGATGCACTCATCTTCGGAGGCAAACTCCATCGACTCCTCCAGGGTGAGGCGGCGCGGGGCCTTGAGCTGCTCGAACACGTCTGCGGTGGCCGAACGCATATTCGTCATTTCCTTGGCGCGCACAACGTTGACGTCCATATCCTCATCGCGGGGGTTCTCCCCCACAACTTGACCTTCGTACACCTCGGCGCCCGGCTCCACGAAGAATGTTCCACGATCCTCTAGGCGCTGGAGCGCGAAGGCCGTGACCTGCCCGGCGCGGTCCGAGACCAGCGATCCCGTAGCGCGCGAAGAAATATCACCCTGCCAAGGCGCGTAGCCCTCGCCAATCGAGGAAGCGATGCCGGTGCCGCGTGTCTGCGTCAGGAACTGGGAGCGGAAGCCGATCATGCCGCGGGCGGGCACCACGAACTCCATGCGCACCCAGCCCGAGCCGTGATTCGCCATCGTTTCCATCCGGCCCTTGCGGGCGGCCATCAGCTGCGTGACGGTGCCGAGGAACTCCTCCGGCACATCAATCGTGGTGCGCTGCATGGGCTCTTGGCGCTTTCCATCAATCTCGCGAGTCACAACCTGCGGCTTGCCCACCGTCAGCTCAAATCCTTCGCGGCGCATTTGCTCCACAAGAATGGCCAGAGCCAGTTCGCCGCGATCCTGAACCTCCCACTGATCCGGGCGGTCCGTGGGAAGCACGCGGATGGAAACGTTGCCGATGAGCTCCTGATCGAGGCGGTCCTTGACCTGGCGAGCCGTGAGCTTGTGTCCCTTGACCTTGCCGGCCAACGGGGAGGTGTTGATGCCGATCGTCATGGATATCGCGGGATCGTCCACGTGGATCGGGTCGCGCGGGCGCGGATCGTTTGGATCCACGAGCGAATCGCCAATCGTAATGTCATCGATTCCCGCAACGGCCACGATATCGCCGGCGTGGGCAGACTGAGTGGAGGAACGCTCCAAGCCCTTCGTTTCGAGAAGCTCGGAGATGTGCACCTTTGTGACCGTGCCATCGTTGCGGTGCCAACCTACCCAGGAACCCTTCTTGAGTTCGCCTGAGTAAACGCGGGTCAGGGCGAGGCGGCCAAGGAACGGGGAGGCGTCAAGGTTGGTCACCTGTGCCACGAGTGGAGCATCCTCATCGAAAGTGGGAGCCGGGATGTAGTGGAGGATCGCCTCGAAAAGAGGCTCAAGATCGTGATTGGTGGGAAGCTCGCCATCCTCGGGGCGGTGAGTATCCGCGTAGCCGGCCTTGGCCGCGCAGTAGATCACTGGAATCTCGAGGAGCTTGTCGAGGATCGCATCATCCGGATCCTCAAGATCCGAGAAGAGGGAAAGGAGGAGGTCCTGAGCTTCGTTCACCACTTCGTCAATACGGGCATCCGGGCGGTCCACCTTGTTCACCACAGTGATCACCGGGAGGGACGCCTCAAGGGCCTTACGCAGCACAAACCGGGTTTGAGGAAGGGGTCCCTCCGAGGCGTCAACAAGTAACACCACGCCGTCCACCATCGAGAGTCCGCGTTCTACTTCGCCGCCAAAATCAGCGTGGCCCGGGGTATCAATGACGTTGATGGTCACGCCGTCCGGCGCGCCGAACTTTGCCGCCGATGGGCCCGTATAGTGAATCGCCGTGTTCTTCGCCAGAATCGTGATGCCCTTTTCGCGCTCCAGATCGCCCGAATCCATCACGCGCTCGCCCGTTTTCTCCACGGTTGCGCGGGCGCCGAACGCGCCTGCCTGCCACATCATCGCATCAACAAGGGTTGTTTTGCCGTGATCAACGTGGGCCACGATAGCAACGTTGCGTAGGTCTTTACGGGAGCTCATCTAATTCCTTGGATCGTGCACCCCGGCGCTTCGGAGCGCGTCTTTGCACGGCGCTTATGCGCCAACGCTCTACCTTACGCCTTGACTTCTTGGGCGGCATAGGCGAATGTGACGCGGAGGGGGCGGTTTTTCGTCACACCCTGTGCAAGTCCTAGACCATCGAGAACGCGATTCCAACGAGAAGTAGTGCCCCGCCGATGATAAGGCAGGCCGCTGAGGCAATATCGAGAGTCTTGGTGCGGTGGGCGAGAAGCGCGTCCCCTCCCACGTCCCGACCACTGTCTTCATCTCCCACGGCTTCGCGATAGGCTCGCGTGCCCGGAGCTGGCGTGTGGCTCTTCGACTTCTTGTCCTTGAGGTAGTCGTGGGTGTACAGATTTTCGATCAGCCCAATGGCCTGATTCATGTCCGCCCAGTGCTTCTTGGTGCCACTGGTGTGAAGCGGAAGCCCCGCAGATTTAGGGGTGGACTTGCCAAGTCGATGATTGGGACCAAGTTCTTCACGTCCCTTTGAAAGGCCGCCCGCGCCCGGATATGACGCGACGACGTCCCTGTGGTCTGAACTCACGAAGTACATACCAAACCGAGTATCGAGCTTGCGATACTGATTCCACGGGACACGCACTCGATACACCCAATTGCGGGTCTCCACGCCTTCTTGATCAACAATCACTCGCGGGAGGATAAACACGGCGGCCGCGATGCCGGCCAGCCCAAGCGCAGCCATTCCCGGCGGGAGAAAGCTCGCTTCCACAGGATCAAGAGCCGTCACCACCAGCAGCGCCGCCCCGAAAGCGATGAGCAGAATGCCCTTGAGTACCTGTGAACGGTTGCGAAGTATGTAGCGTGGTCCCTGCATGGCTCGTATTCTCTCACACGCTCACACGCTCAATGCGAGCCCTTCCACCGGCAGCGTTTCCGCTATTCGCTTGTTGCCGCCATTCGTCGTCGTCAACATTTCGTCGTCGCCTAAAAAAGAACCAGCCCGCCGCAAACGCGACGGGCCAGCCCTCGAATAAAACCAACACACTACATCTTCAGCTCGGACACCTCGTAGCCGTAGGAGCGCAGCAGTTCGTGGCGCGCCTCGCGGCGGCGCCGCTGCTCGTGCGGCTCGGGAACCGGAGCCGCGGCGATGAGGCGTTGGGTGTACTCCTCCTTGGAATTGTGGAGAACCTCCTCGCGCATCCCGGATTCCACTACCTTGCCGTGTTGGAGCACCACCACGCGGTTGGCGAGCATATCCACAACCGCAAGATCATGGGAGATGAAGAGGCAGGCAAAGCCCATCTCTTCTTGTAGCTCGGACAGCATCGCGAGGACCTGAGCCTGAACGGACACGTCGAGTGCCGACGTGGGCTCGTCCGCGATGAGCAGATGCGGACGAAGCGCGAGGGCGCGTGCAATACACACGCGCTGGCGCTGGCCACCGGAGAGCTCATGCGGGTAGCGATTGAAGGTGGAACGTGGAAGGCTCACGGCATCCAGCAGCTCGTGAACGCGAGCCATCTGGGACCTCTTGTTGCCTTCTTTGTGCACAACCAAGGGTTCGGAGATGCAATCACCGATCGGGAAGCGCGGATTGAGCGAGGCCGCGGGGTCCTGGAATACCACGCCCACGTTCTTGCGCCATGCACGCGCCTCCTTCGGCTTCATCCCCACCATGTTCTTCCCGAACATGGTGACTTCACCGGAGGCCGCAGGCAGCAGCCCCAGAATGCACTTGCCGATCGTGGACTTGCCCGATCCGGATTCGCCCACCAGCCCAACGAACTCGCGCTCCGCGATATCCAAGGAAACGCCGTCCACTGCGCGGAAAGGAGTCTTGCCGTTGCGCTGGTATTCGATCACCAGATCCTTGGCCTCGAGAACCTTCTTGGACAGATCGATCGGGGCCTGCTCGGCCACTTCGATCCCCTTCTGCTCACGGCCGCGCCCAAGATGAGGCACTGCGTCCAGCAGGCGCTTCGTGTAGGGATGAGTGGGATGGTTGAGTACCTGATCCACCGTTCCAGATTCCACGATGTTGCCCTTGAACATCACGTGCACCTGATCGGCCATGTCCGCCACAACGCCCATTGAGTGGGTGATGAGCAGAATGCCGGTGTTCAGCTTGTCCTTGAGCGAGCGCAGAAGATCGAGAATGTCCGCCTGCACCGTCACGTCCAGAGCCGTTGTGGGCTCGTCCGCAATGATCACCTTGGGATTGCACGAAATCGCGATGGCAATCACCACGCGCTGACGCTGGCCACCCGAGAGCTCGTGCGGGTAGTGGGACATGCGCTCTTCAGCGTTGTCCAGCCCCACCATCTTGAGAAGCTCAACGGCGCGCGCTTCCGCGTCCTTGCCGTAGGCAATGTCATGGATTTCGAGCGCCTCGGTCATCTGCCGGCCGATCGTCAGCACGGGGTTCAGGGCCGTCATGGGCTCCTGGAACACCATCGCCACTTCCTTACCGCGCAGCTCGCGCATGCCGCGTGAGCCGAGGGTACGGATGACGTGATCGGACACCTTGATAGCCCCATCAATCGAGGCGTTGGACGGCAGCAGGCCCAGCGCCGTCATCGACGTGACGGACTTGCCGGAGCCGGATTCGCCCACGAGGGCCACGACTTCGCCCGGATGGACGTCGATCGAAACACCACGTACGGCGTGTACACGGCCGAATTCCGTTTTGAACTGGACGTCCAGATTCTCGAAGGACAAGACGGGTTCACCAGTATCCTGATGAACGACGACGACGTCCTCCGCCGCAATTTCCTCCCCCTCGGTTGGAACCGATGCCGGGTTCTGGTCCTTTGATGTCTTTCCGAAGAACTTTCCAGCCATTACTTCACCTTGCCCTTCTGACGAGGATCAAACGCGTCTCGCAGGCCGTCTCCAATGAAGTTCACGGTCAGGGCGATCGCAAGGATCATGGCGGCCGGTACAAAGAACAGCCACGGACGCGTAGCAAACGTGGTTTGGTAATCCGAGATCAACAGACCCAGCGATGTGTCCGGAGGGCGCACGCCAAACCCGAGGTAAGACAAGGAGGTCTCCAGCAGGATGGCTGAGGCGATGGAAAGGGTTGCGTTGACGATGATCGTGCCAAGGCAGTTCGGGAGAATGTGGCGCACGATGATGCGCCACGAGCTCGCACCCAGCGCATCGGCGGCCGCTACAAACTCGCGCTCGCGCAGTGACATCACTTCGCCACGCACCATGCGCGCTAGGCCAGTCCACGAAAGGAGCCCGAGCATCAGGGCCAAGAACAACGGCCCCATCGAACCCGTCATCTGACCGATGATCGCAGCGAGAATGAGCAGCGGAATCACGATAAACATATCGGTGATGCGCATCAGGAGGGATTCAACCCAGCCACGGAAGTATCCAGCGAGAGCCCCAACGAGCGTCCCGATAAGAGTGGATACGAGACCAACAACCAGCGCAATCATGATGGAGATCTGGGTACCGCGCATGGCTAGGGCAAAGTAGTCCTTGCCCACGTTGTCTTGACCAAACGGGTGTTCTCCCAGATGGAAAAGACCGATCGTTGGCGCACCACCATTGACAACCGGCATGGGCTGCTTGTAGCTGTGCGGCCACCATCCGGGGATCGGACCGAACCCAATAGAGGTGTAGGCCACAATCACAACAAACAAGAACACGATCATGGAGACCATCGCGCCGCGATGATGCAGGAATCGGTTGAGGACGATACGGCCCTGAGAAAGGGACTTATCGGTTGTTGCGTCTAGGACTTCGTCATCAAGCTCAACGGCGTTGAAACCGCTAGTTGGAGTGGTGTTACTCATGATGCCCTCACCGCCTAATCCGTGGATCGATGTACGCGTATGCAATATCGGCCAGCATGTTCATGATGATGGCCGCACCTCCAGTCACAAGGAAGAAGGCCATTACCGGGGCAGGGTCTACTTGATCCAAGCCCACCTTGAACATGTTGCCCATGCCCTTCCATCCGAACACGGTTTCGGTAATAACCGCACCGCCGATCAGGCCCGCGAAATCGAAGGCAATGATCGTGGTGATTGGGATCATCGCGTTACGGAAGGCGTGGCGAGTGATGACGGTGTGCTCGGGAAGTCCCTTAGCGCGCGCCGTGCGCACGTAGTCCTGATTGAGTACCTCGAGCATCGCCGAACGTGTGTAGCGCGTGTAGGAGGCTATGGACATCAGCGTCAGCGAGATCGTGGGCAGCAGCAGATGCGTTGCCGTATCGGTGAACTGAAGCCAGAACACCTCGCTACCGCGGAAGTTCGGGGTCACCGATCCGATCGTGGAGATCGGGCGGCCTGAAAGAAGTGTTGTGTAGTCGGACCAGTAGCGCATCATGTAATCCATGAGGTTGGCCATCCATACGGAGCACACGGTCCACACGCTCGCCCACATGACGCTCCGCTTTGCGTAACCGCCTGTGACGTAGCCAAGGGCAGCAGCGATCGCCACGAAGATCACGAGAAGCAGAAAAAGGAATCCCCACGTCGGCTCCCACAGTTGGCTTTCGGACACCTGCAGAATAATGACTGCTACAGCAGCCGATCCGAGCGTGTTGTAGAGCGTCCGCCTATTGGCAAGTCCCGTGAAGAGCGAGGTAAACAGTACCGCGGCGATCACGCCAACGCTCAACGGCAACCAAATGCCGATCGTCGGGTTGTTAATAAACCCTGTTGCGGAAATAACCTGAAGAGCGGCAAGCAGAACGGCAAACGTCACGCCGAAGGAAATGAGCCGCCGCCTCTTATCTCCGGCAATCATCGCCTGAATAAAGAGTGCGAACAGCGCCGCAATGAGCAGCGACGTCAGAAGCGAAATCGTGGGGTCGCGCAGCCAGTTGTTGAACTTGATGGCACCGTATTCCTTGAGAAGCACCGCGAAGACGAACGCCGGCAGCGAATAGAACACAAACGCGGCAAACGTGACGGTGTAGTCAAAGCCCGAGTACTGGCGAATAGCCGTCATCATTCCGAAGAAGACTCCGATTACGATCGCGAGGATCGTGGCCAGAAGCACGAGACGCATCGTTGAGCTGACGGCGATTCCGAGCATGTGAGTCACGTCTTGCCCACTACGGTTCACGCCAAGATCGCACTGTCCCTTGAGACAGCCGCCAACTCCACGGAGCCAGTCCCAGTACCGTGTGTACCACGGTTGATCAAGGCCCATCCACTGCGTGCGCTGTGCAATGAGGTTTTCACGGTTGGGATCGTTGCTCTCACGAAGATCCCTCAGGGGATCGCCCGAGTTGATCGTCAGAACGTACATGATCGCTGAGGAAATCAGCATGATGACTGCCGAAATGCCCAGACGTTTAAGTATAAATTTGAACACTAGGAGAACTTCTTTCAGACGGGGCCAGCGTGGTAGCCCTTGACCGTCCGCAACGAGGCATTGGTCTGTTCTCTTGACGAGAAGACACCCAAGCCTATAACTCGCGCACTCACGGAAGCACCTTCAGTGCTGCAAATTACAGAAACTCTTGCAGCCCCTTGCAGGAATGTGTGGGAACGAGAATTACTCAGAAGGGCGAGGCAGAACTTCTTCTGCCTCGCCCTTGAGCCGTTAAACGGATTCGATCAATGGTCGTGTGTTAGGCCAACTGGCCTATCACCATGTCCACTGCTCGGCGTTCCAAGAAATACCCGTCTGAACCACGGTGCGCTCAACGTTCTTGAGTCCATCCGTGTATGCAGCAATGCCGGGATGAGCGAAGAGCGGGATGTTGTAGAGATCGTTCCACAACTCCTTCTCAATAATCTTCTTCGAACTCAGCCACACCTCGGGGTCGAGGGACTGGTTAACCTTCTGCCACTCTTCGTCAACAGTCTTGTTGGAGTAGGAGAGCATGTTCTGCCCACCCTGCGAGGAGTAGATGTTCTGGCCGGACACAATCTGGCCGGAGCCGGACCATGCGAACAGCGCTACATCGAAATCGCCGGACATCCAGCCGCCATCTTCGGCCATGAACTCGGCCGAGCCGATGTCCTCAACCGTGATGCCAGCATCCGCACAGGACGCTTGGATGAGGGACACCTCATCGGAACGGCGTTGGTTAGGAGCGGAGTATCCAATACGAACGGTCGGATTGTCGATTCCAGATTCCTTGACCTTTTCCTTAGCCTTATCGATATTAACTTCGTCGTAGCGGCCATCGTAGCTGGCCTTCACAACATCGGCGTAATCGTCATCGGTTGGGAAGTACTCGCGAGCGTTCATCACAACGGCATCGGGGTTAAGCGGCTTGATGAGCTTATCCACAATGTCTTGACGCGGCACGCAGTAGGCAAATGCCTCGCGCAGTGCCTGACCGCCCTTGTCATCAGCGAAGACGGAGCTTCCACCCTGGTTGAGATCAAGGTGCTCCCAGATCAGTGTGGAGCCTTCCTGAACCTGAACGCCGTCCATGGCCTCCAGCTGATCGAGGGTGTCCTGCGTAGCCTGAGGCTCGATAACGTTGACGTCCTCGTTCTTCAGAGCCTGAAGCATGGCCTCAGGAGAGATCTGCTTGACAACCAGCTCGGTGGTTCCAGCGGGATCTCCCCACCAGTCGGGGTTCGGCACGAGGGTGACGTATTCGCCAGCCTTCCAGCCGCCTTCCTTCAGGGTGTAGGGACCCCAGGACGGAGCCTCCTCAGCCGAAGGAACAACCCCGGCCTCGCCGTTCCAGTTGTTCCACGCATCCGCAGCCTTCTTGGCTACATCGAAGTCCTGATCCTTGAGAGCCTTGAACAGCTCTTCCTTCGTCATGCCAATCTTGTCAGCAACAACGTGGGACGGCAGAACGCCGGTCACGACAAGCTCCCAATCGGGGTTAGGAGCGTTGTATACAATCGTGAATTCCTTATCCCCGGCATCGCACTGTGGGCCTTCAGGCACCGCGTCAGCGTAGGTCTCCGGACCGGAAACATGGTTGAACAGCGTGGTGGAATCAGTGCCTTCCTTGGCAAGTCCATCGCGGATCCACGCAGGATTCTGGGCAACCCAGTCCATGTAGAAATCTTCGCAGGTGATGGGCGGGCCGCCCTGATACACGGCCTTATCGTTGATCGTGTACTTGATCGTCAGCGGATCCTCGGAAACTTCCTCGTAATCTCCAAGATCGGTCCCGTGCTGCCACACACCATCAGTATTGAAGTAGCCGAAGTCCGAGTGCATACGATCGGTAATGGTGCTGTTCGCCGTGGAATACGTTGATCCCATGAACGTGTTGTAGCCGGAGAATTCGTCCTGTGCCACGGTGTAGCTGATCGGACGATCCGAGCTTTCGGTGATTTCTGTCTTTCCACTGCCATTGTCGCTTGAACTACAAGCGCTGAGCACCAGCGTTGCCGCTGCTCCAACTGCCATCAAAGAATAAATCTTCTTCATGGAGTCCCCTCCCTTTTTCGTCATGTCCCGTTTATGAACCACGAGCCAATCAATGCGTGACGTCCGATGAGGTGTGTTCACCGAGCTCGTAGATCAAGGCCGGACATATTCGGCCCGTTTGGTTGCATAGATCATACACTGCGCTAATCGCTGAATCCCAAACCGAGTTGTGTTAACACCGAAATTATCTTTCGATAAGATGACGCCCCTATTTCCGGTGGATTTCCTCCCGTTACGGG
>ERZ1645187.5178-NODE-5178-length-10244-cov-83.366277_pt1 | contig 10244 bp, 9 predicted proteins | sample MGYA00575352_ERZ1645187 | MGnify/ENA primary metagenome ERZ1645187 (study PRJEB40837, sample SAMN11349314) | freshwater sediment metagenome | isolation source: river sediment | host: Sediment | place: India: Wazaribad , New Delhi | collected 2017-02-21 ...
GCCCGGTGGTCAGAGGACGTGCAAGGGCGAGACCTCACGGCGGGGTCAACTTCACGCCCAGACTGCAGCGCAGCTTCAGCGCGATCGATCGCGCCAATTCAACAGTGCGTCGACCGCCTTCGAAAGGATCTCCTTTTCGTCGCCCGACAACACGCGGAACGGACGCCGAGCCGCTCCCATTCGCACTCCGAGCGATTCGAGGATCGCCTTCGCGGAGGGAATGACACCGAAGCGGATGATCTGATCGATGATATCATTCGCCAAGCGCTGGAGGATGCGCGCTTCTTCCAACTTTCCGGCGTTCGCCAGGGTGAACAATTCGACGAACAGGTCTCCCATGAAGTTGTAGGTGGTGCCGATCGCACCGCTCGCGCCCATCGCCAAGCCGCCGAGGCACATTTCGTCATAGCCGTTGAATACGATCGCGTCCGGCTTCAGACGCATCACGCGTTCCATCGCGAACAGATCGGGCGAAGTATGTTTGACCCCTACGATTCCGGGCTTCGACAACAACTCGACCAGCTCTTCGGTCGACAGCCCTCTGGTCCGTGCCGGGAAATTGTAGACGATCAGCGGTAGTGCGGAGTCGCGGGCAATCGCCTCGTAGTGAGCGATGATCTCTGAACTCGAGAAGGGATAGTAGAACGGCGGGATGGCGCTGATCGCAGCGTACCCGTGAACCGCCGCACGCTCGGACAGGTGAAGCGCGTCTGCAGTGGAAATCGCCCCGACATGGGCGATCAGCGGCAGGCGCCCCGCATTGGCATCAGCGACGATTTCGAGGCACCGGTCGCGCTCCGGCACCGACTGCGCGAGAGCTTCGCCCGTGCTCCCGCCGACGTAGAGTCCATGCACGCCCTGAAAGACTTGGAAGTCGACGAGAGCCGCCAGCGCATGCGCGTCGATCTTCTCGTCGTTGTCGAAAGGCGTGAGAAGCGCCGTCACGATGCCGCCGAACACCGGTTTATCACTCATCACACGTCTCTTCTGTTGCGCTGAATGTTGTATTTCCGCTGAGCATCCGACAGATGCACCCGCATCAGCGTGCCCGCAGCCTCCGGATCTCGCCGCTCGATCGCCTCCACCACCAGCCGATGACCCTCGAAACTGCGCTGGTTCTCCAGTTCCGCATTGCCGATGTGGATGCGCTGATCGATCAACCACTCGACCAGCGCCTCGTGCACGCTGGTGAAGATCGGGTTGCCGGGGATGCCCATGAGCACCCGGTGGAACGCGACATCCGTCTGCGCGAAGCCGACCACTTTCGGAATCATTCGGCGATTTTCTTCGAGAGCGTCGCGAAGCGTCGCGATCTGATCGTCGGTCGCATGTTCGGCGGCATGGCGAGCGATTCCGATTTCAAGGAATAGACGCATCTGCTCGAAATGCTCGATCCCGTCCGGCTGCTCGAGAAGCAGCCGCGCCGTCCCCGACAATCGTTCGATCATGCTCCGGGGGGTGGGTCGAGTGACCCTCGGTCGCTCGCCGTTGACGATACGAACGAGCCCCATGGTCTCGAGGGCGAACAGCGCCTCTCGAACCGACGGCCGGCCTACGCCGAACATCGTCATGAGGTCCCGTTCGGACGGAAGGAGGCTGCCCTCGGGGTAGCGGTCGCTCCGGATCATGTCCTCGATCCGGGTGCGAACCTCGTCGGACAGCTTTTTTCGGGTGATCAGATCTTGCATGGGATAACTTTTAAGCTATTATACCATGGAACGCAAGAGCCGCCTCACACAAATCCGCGGCGTTCGCTGCGCCCATCGCGGGAAGCACCCTCCCTGTCGCGCGGCAAAAAAAGAGGGCTCAACCCTCCGCTCGAAGTCGATCTGGACCAGGGAGAACAAGATGAAACGCGAACTCATGGCTGCCGTCTCGATGGCTGCCGTCGTCGTCATGGCGAGCCCATCCTCGGCGCAACAGAGTGGAACCTTCCGATCCGCCATGCGAACAGGATGCGTGGAGCAGGGGACGCTCCACACCACTTGCGGACACAGGCTCGATGAGACCGTTCTACAGGGCCTCGTTCACATCAAGTGGACCGGCGAGGGCGTCCAGCCGATGCTCGCCGAGAGCTGGGCGACGCCCGACGGCGGCAAGACCTTCACCTTCAAGCTGCGTAGCGGCGTCAAGTGGCACGACGGAACCCCGTTCACCGCAAAGGACGTGGTGTTTTCTCTCAATCTCTATGCGAACCCGAAGGTCGCCTCCCCCTGGGGGGTGAAACTGTCGTCGGTCGCCGGCTATGACGATTTCAAGAGCGGTGCCGCGTCGGAGCTGCGCGGCGTGAAGGCGATCGGAGACGACACGGTTCGGATCGAGCTTTCCACGGCTCAACCCGCTTGGGTCGAACTACAACTGATCGCCATCAGCATCGTTCCCGAACACATCCTCGGCAAGGTGCCCCCCCAGGACATCGTCGGCAACAAGTTCTGGATCAACAGGGTCGGCACCGGCCCCTTCATCTGGAAGGAATACCAGAGCGATCGGTTCATCGAGGTCGTCCGGAACCAGAGTTATTTCCTCGGGGCGCCGAAGCTCGATCGCATCGTCTACCAGATCTACAAGGACGTCCCGTCGATCGTGACTGCGCTGGAGACGCAGGAAGTCGACGCCATGTCGTACGAAGGCGGCGGCATCCCGGTCTCGGAACTCTCCCGTCTTCAGAAGCTCCAACATCTGACCGTGTTGCCGAAGTTCAACGCCGGTCTCCCGACCTACCTGCAATTCAATCTGGCCGATGCTCGCTTCGCCGACGCTCGCGTTCGCCAAGCGATGCTCTACGCCATCGATCGCAGCGCCATCATCGAGACGATCAAGGGTGGCGCGGGCGAACTCTCCAACACGCTCTTCCCGCAGGCTTGGGCTCGACCGGAGAGCGGCATGGAAAGCTATGCCTACGATCCGGAGAAGGCCCGTCGCCTGCTCAAGGAAGCCGGATGGTCGTCGACGAAGCCGATCGACTTCATCTACTACTACTCCGACCAGATGAACGTCGACACGATCACCGCCGTCCAGAGCTACCTCGCGGCAGTCGGGATCGAGATCAAGCCGCGCCTTCTCGATCCGGCGGCGATCAACCAGGTCTATGCCGACGGCAAGTTCGAAATGGGCTTCTTCGCCCAGGGCATGGGTCTCGATCCGTCGCTCGGCGAACCGTTGGTCAAGTGCAACGCCAAGCCTCTCAGTCTCGGCTACTGCAATCCCGAGGTCGACGCCCTTTTCGCCAAGGGCATGAGTTCGGCCGATCGCAAGGAGCGCGCCGCCGCCTATCGCGCGGCCGCCGTCGTTCTGAACCGCGAGGTCCCGAAGGGCTGGCTCTTCAACGAGGTTCGTCCGCTCGCGTTCAACAACCGAGTCGAGGGTCTGCCTCAGCACTTCAAGGAGCAGCCGCTCGTCATATTCAACCACGCCGTCTACAATGAAGTAGAGAAGTGGACAATCAAGAAATAATCGTCCCTGAGATTGCCGAATAATGATCCGGCTCGGAAAAAATGCCGAGCCGGATCACACGGATCACGAGGACGAAACAGATGTTGACCTACATACTGAGGAAGATCCTTCTGGGAATCCCGGTCCTTCTAGGTGTGACCGTGGTCGTCTTCGCGATCGCGAGTGCCATGCCGGGCGATGCGGTGATGGCGATGATCACCGCGGAGGCGCCTTCGAGCGAGGAGTTGATCGCGATGCGCCGCGGTCAGCTGGGTCTCGATCAGCCGATCTGGGTCCAATACTCGACCTGGCTGTGGCAGGTCCTCCAGGGAAATCTCGGCCGTTCCTTCATCACCGGTCGTCCGGTGGCCGACATGATCTTCGAGAGGGTGCCCTACACGCTCGAACTGATGGGCGTCGCCCTCCTGGTGTCGTTCGCCCTTGGCACGGCACTTGGTGTCGTCTCGGCGCTCCGTCAGTACCACACCACGGATTACGTCCTCACGGTGGCCGGCTTCGCGGGCGTAGCCATTCCCGACTTTTTCCTGGGCATGTTGCTCGTCTACGTCTTCTCTCTCGAGCTGCGCTGGCTCCCGTCCTCGGGAATGGGCACGGCCGGCGATGCCTTCTCGCTCGTCGACAATCTGCGCCACCTCGTCCTGCCTGCAGCAGCCCTCGCATTGTTCCGCACCGCGATCTTCATGCGCTACGCGCGCTCGAGCATGCTCGAGGTGCTGACCCAGGACTACATGCGCACAGCGCGTGCGAAAGGCCTGAGCCGTATCACCATCGTCCTGCGTCACGGTCTTCGTAACGCACTCATTCCATTGGTCACCGTATTCGGCTTGACGACGCCGACGTTGTTTGGCGGCTCCGTCGTCGTCGAGACGATATTTCAATGGCCGGGGATCGGACTTCTGTTCATCAACGCCGTGATCGATCGAGATAGCCCGGTCATCATGGGGTATGTCCTGATAACGGCGCTGATCGTCATGATCTCGAACATCTTGACCGATCTCGCCTATGGCGCGCTCGATCCGAGGGTCAGCTATGACTGATGCAAGCACGACCTTCATCGTCGACGAGGAACGGCAACGGACGCTGTGGGGAGACGCCGCGCGCCGGTTCCTCCGTCACCGGCTGGCCGTCGCGGGCTTCATCGTCCTCTCGATCCTCGTTCTCGCCTGCGTCTTCGCGCCCTGGGTCGGTCAGTTCGACCCCAACGGGATCGATCTGCGCCTGCGCAATCAGCCGCCGAGCTTTGCTCATTGGCTGGGAACCGATGGAACCGGCCGCGACATTTTCGCCCGTATGCTACACGGCGGCCGGATCTCGCTTTCGGTGGGGATCGTGGCCGTCACCATTTCCGCCTCGATCGGCGTCGTTCTCGGCAGCATCGCCGGGTATTTCGGCGGTCGGGTCGATCTCTTCATCATGGCGCTCGTCGACATGGTCCTGACCTTCCCGCGCTTGGTGATCATCATCGCCTTCGTCGCAGTGGTGGGTCCCTCGATCCTCAACACCATGCTGGTCATCGGACTTCTGAGTTGGCCGGCCGTGGCCCGGCTGGCCCGCGGTGAGATCCTCGCACTGCGAAACCAGGAGTTCGTCCAGGCTGCGCGAGCGCTCGGGACTTCGAACCGTGTCATCATCATCGAGCACATCCTGCCCAACATCATGGGTCCGATCATCGTCGCGATCACCCTCGACATCGCCACGGTCATCTTGCTCGAGGCGTCGCTCTCCTTCCTCGGTCTGGGTGCGCAACCACCGACCGCCAGCTGGGGCAACATGCTCCGCGATGCCCGCACGCTCTCCATCCTGGAAGGCCTCCCGTGGCTCTGGATTCCGCCGGGTGTAGCGATCGCACTCGCGGTTCTCGGCATCAACGCGGTGGGTGACGGCCTGAGAGATGCACTCGATCCCCGGCACGTCACCGATGGAGGTTCGGAATGAACCCGCTTCGCGACATCTCCGGCGAAGCCGAAGCGAACCGGCGCCCCCTACTGAGCGTTCGCAACCTGACGGTCGAATTCGTAACTGACGGCGGGACCGTCCATGCGGTCAACGACGTCTCGTTCGACTTGGCAGAAGGTGAGGCTCTCGGCGTCGTCGGCGAAAGCGGCTCCGGCAAGTCCGTGACCATGCAGGCCCTCCTGGGGCTTCTTCGGCAGCCCCCGGCGCGGATCACCGCCGGCCAAGCGCTCTATCGAGGGCGAGACCTCCTAACCCTGACCGAGGCGGAGAAACGGCTGATCCGGTGGCAGGAGATCGCCATGGTCTTCCAGGACCCGATGAGCTCCCTCAACCCGGTGCTCACGATCGGCCTCCAACTCACCGAAGCACTCGTCGCGCATAAGGGGCTCGATGCGAAGGCCGCGCTCGAAGAAGCTCGGGCAGTTCTGGAACTCGTCGGGATCGCCAACCCGATGCTTCGGATGCGCGCCTACCCGCATCAGTTCTCCGGAGGGCAACTGCAGCGTATCGGCATCGCCATGTCGCTGATCTGTCGGCCATCGCTCCTCATCGCCGACGAACCGACGACGGCCCTGGACGTCACGATCCAGGCACAGATCGTCGAACTCGTCGTTAGGCTCCAGAAGCAGCTCGGGATGGCGATCATCTGGATCAGCCACGACCTCGCCCTGGTCGCCGGCATGGTCGACCGGGTGGCGGTCATGTACGGCGGGCGCCTAGTGGAGGAGGCCCCGGTCTCTCGACTCTTCGACGCGGCCGCCCACCCCTATACACGTGCGCTTCTGCGCTCCATCCCGGCGTTGAACGTGGAGGGGACGCGACTGCTGTCGATCCCGGGGGCGCCCCCGAACCTGCTCAGCCCACCGATCGGCTGCTCCTTCTCACCCCGATGCGTCTTCTCGACCGATCGGTGCCTCGGCCATCTCCCAGAACCCGAGGAGTTGGCCGTCGGCCATCGCGCGGCTTGCTTCGAATTGGGCCGGCTCAAAGCTGCGCCGCCGCCGCTGGTGGCCGCTGCTTCGTCGTCGGCGCCGCCGGCGCAGCACACCGAGACGCTTCTCCGGGTCTCGGATCTGAAGGTCCACTTCCCGATCCGCAAGGGTCTCCTCCGGCGCCAGGTCGGATCGGTCAAGGCCGTCGACGGTGTCAGCTTCGAAGTGATGGAAGGCGAGACCCTTGCACTGGTCGGGGAGAGCGGCTGCGGAAAGTCGACGACCGGACGAGCCGTGCTCGGCCTGCTTCCGACGACCGCGGGTCGCGTGAACTTCCGTGGCACCGACTACACCGACTGCGGGGCCGATCTGCGGCGCGAGCGGACGCGGCAGATGCAGATGGTGTTTCAGAATCCCTATGCGTCTCTCAATCCTCGAATGACCGTCGGACGGATCATCGGTGAAGGCCTGCGCGCGCAGACGACACTCTCGCGCCACGACCAGCAGAAGCGGATTCTCGAGTTGCTGGATCTCGTCGGTTTGCCTCGGCGTTTCATCGGTCGCTACCCCTTCGAACTATCCGGCGGGCAACGCCAGCGCATCGGAATTGCGAGAGCAATCGCCGCGTCACCGCGATTCATCGTCGCCGACGAGCCGATTTCCGCGTTGGATGTTTCGATTCAGGCCCAGATCGTCAACCTGCTCGAGGACCTGAAGCAGAAGCTCGGCCTGACCTATCTGTTCATCGGTCACGACCTGTCGATGATCAGGCACATCAGTGACCGCGTCGCGGTGATGTACCTAGGCCGCATCGTGGAAATGGGGCGGACCGGCGAAGTGTTTCGCAACCCACTCCACCCCTACACCCGCGCGCTCCTCTCGGCCGTCCCACATCCGACCGCCGCTTCGCAGGACCGGACCGAGCGGATCATCCTCAAGGGTTCGCCACCGGATCCGTCGAATCCTCCTCCCGGGTGTCGGTTCCACACGCGCTGCTCGATCGCCGAAGATCTCTGCCGAACCTTCGAGCCCGACCTCGAAGTCGACGTCGAGCGACCGTCGATGCGCCACGCCGTCGCATGTCATTTCGCCTCGTAGTCGTCGGCGGGACGACCGCCGGCGATCTCTCCATCGAGAAAGTGCCATCATGACCGATCAGTTGGACGCGGAAACCCCGTCCCGGTACTTCGTCGGCGAGACCGACGCGCGCCCCTGGGGGGCCTGGGTGGTGATCGGCCTGGGCCATCATCACATCGTCAAGCGTATCCGGGTCACGCCGGGGCAACGACTGTCGCTTCAACGCCATAGACATCGAGCCGAACACTGGGTCGTCGTCGCCGGAACCGGCACGGTCACCATCGACGGCGAAACGAAACCCATCGGCCCGAACGATCACGCCTTCATTCCCGCGACCTCGGTCCATCGGATCGCGAACACGGGGGACGCCGATCTCGTCTTCATCGAAGTGCAATTCGGGGAAACGTTGAGCGAGGCGGACATCGAGCGTCTGCAAGACGATGCGGGCCGGGTTTGATCGACCATGAGCATGAACCCACAGGAGATCGTCACTCTGGACATCGGTGGAACGGCGGTGAAGTCGGGAATTCTCCGGCGTGCCGTCGTGCGTCGTGCCGATACCGCTCACGATTGGGAGCCCAGCGAGGCGATATCCTGGCTCCGCCACGTCGAAAGGTCTCCGATCTTCAGTGGAGCATCGGCGGATGCGATCGTCGACAGTCTGGGCTCGATCTGCGAGCGTCAGATCTCCCGTTGCGAAGCCCCGGCGGCGATCGCCGCGGCGTTTCCCGGGCCCTGCGACTATGAGCAGGGGATCCCCTACATCGAGGGGTTGGCCAAGTTCGGGAGCCTCTACGGCAGGAACCTCAAGGTGATGCTCGCCGATCGCCTCGGCAGAGGTCTCCCCATCTTTCTCGCCCACGACGCCACGGCAGCGGGGATCGGCGAGGTCAGAGCGCGACGGATCATGGGCAGGGTGCTGATGATTACCCTGGGAACCGGATTCGGCTCCGTCTTCCTCGAACGATGTGGACTTCGAAGGGGCCCGTTCCGCTGGTCTGAAACGGGCGAGTTGTTCGCCGAGCCGGCCCACGGTCTTCGGGCGGACGACGTCTTTTCGGTGCGCGGCTTGGACCGACGGCTGTCGATCTGCTCGACGAGCTGTTCCCGGCTATCACAGGCACGAGCGGTGGACGGGATCGAGATGAAGGTCCAGAAGGTCTTGGGTGCGTTCGGCCATGATCTGGGTCGATGGCTCGCACCTTACGTCCGGGAGGCCGAGGTGGAACTGGTCGTCGTCGGGGGCGGTCTGGCGGCCTATTTCCCGTGGCTCGAAGGGCCGATGCGGAGCGCCCTACCGGTCCCGGTCGTGGCGAGCCTGCTCGGCGACCGCGCGGGTCTCTTCGGTGCCGCCTGCCTGTACGAAGAAGCACGCGAATCATTGCGGACTGCCGCCACGGTCGACGCGTAGCTCCAATCGTAGGAAAGCGGGGGCGGCGTGGTGAGTGATTTCGACTTCGTGAAGGGGGAGGCGAGACCGCAGCGCCTCCTTCCTTCGGTCTGCCGGCGGAATGGCCGCCCCCGGGTCGGAGCCCGAGGCGGCTCGAGTGTCGACGGGACGTCGTCGGAACGCCATCCCGTCATCCGACCATCCCGTCACCGTAACGTCGTCCGACCCGAGTCGAGGCAGATCGACGTTGCAGGAGGATCCGGAAGATGAACAACGATGCGTCCGTCTTCGATCCTTTTCTCTGCGCTGACCTTCTCGTCGCAGCGCGACGTTCCGGGCAAATCCTGGTCGACGTGCCTGATGCGGCGGTGCCGCGGAGCGAAGACGACGCGACCGCCGTGCAAGACATCGTCGCCCACACGCTCGGCGCGGTCGTGGCTTGGAAAGTCGGCGCGGCGACGCTCGAGGCGACGCCCGTCCGTGCACCGATCCACGCCGACACGGTCTTCGTCGAGCCCGAACGGGTTCCGGCGGCCCGCTTCCGTCATATCGGCGTCGAAGCGGAGATCGTATATCGTTTCGGTGCCGATCTTCCGCCGCGCACGTCCCCTTATTCCCGTGACGAGGTGCTGGCCGCCGTCGTCTCGATGCATCCCGCGATCGAAATCTGCGACACCCGCTTCGCCCATCTGAGTGCGCAGCCACCTCTCCTCCATCGCGCGGATCAGGTGAATCACGGCGCACTGATCGTTGGTCCGGCACAGACCCGGTGGCGCGATATCGACGCCGTGTGGCAGCCCGTTCGCCTCGAGGTCGACGGCACCGAGATCGTTGATACGATCGGAGGCAATTCCGCCGTCGATCCTGTTCGTTTGTTGGTCTGGCTGGCCAATTGCGGCGCCCATCCTCACGGGGGCCTCCGGGCAGGCCAATATGTCACCAGCGGTTCCTGTTCCGGAACCGTCTTCATCGCGGCACCGGCCGACCTCTTGGCCGATTTCCCTGGTATCGGCCGTCTGAATGTCTCGGTTGACTGACCCAACCCATCTCGGACCACATGAAATTGGCCCGAATACGGTAGCGATTTCATTCGCCACCACTTGAACCTCAACTACGCCCTGAATGAGAGCGCGGGGCTCCGCGAGTGTCCGCAAACTCATCGACACGCCGGTCATCGGTGGTTCGTCGGTCGGCTTGTTCCTCGCAGCTCCGGCCATAGCGATGCTCCTGCGATGACTTTCCCAACTGTTACATCACCTCACGAGATACGATCCGGCCAGCAGCCAACCCCTCCTTCCCGGGCTCTGCTTCAGCCTTCGGTCGCAGTAGTTCAGGAGCGTTCTGTGACGATGGAGACACCTGTTCTGCGGCGCATCTGCGAGCCGCTGGCGTGGTCAAGAGCACCTTGTCTCGGGCAGATCGGGCCCCCGCAACCA
>ERZ1645187.5179-NODE-5179-length-10239-cov-6.069226_pt1 | contig 10239 bp, 8 predicted proteins | sample MGYA00575352_ERZ1645187 | MGnify/ENA primary metagenome ERZ1645187 (study PRJEB40837, sample SAMN11349314) | freshwater sediment metagenome | isolation source: river sediment | host: Sediment | place: India: Wazaribad , New Delhi | collected 2017-02-21 ...
GGAGGTGTACCTCGACCTCGAATCCGAGCGGGATCTCGCGAAGCTCTCCGAGCCGGAGCTGTATCTCTCCTCGCATCTCGACCGGCTCGTGATTCTCGACGAAGTCCACCGCGCCCCCGGGCTCTTTCCCGTCCTCCGCGGCCTGATCGACGGCGCGCGGAGGGAGGGGCGGCGCGAAGGGCTGTACCTTCTTCTCGGATCGGCGTCCCTCGATCTGCTCCGGCAGGCGGGGGAGACGCTCGCGGGACGTGTTTCTTTTCTCGAACTCGATCCCTTCGACGTGTCGGAAGTCGCGGCCTCGCAGGACGATCTCTGGCTCCGGGGCGGCTTTCCCGACAGCCTTCTCGCCCGCGACGACGCGCGGAGCCTCCGGTGGCGGCAGGATTTCATCCGGACGGTTCTCGAACGCGACATCCCGCAGTTCGGCCCCAGGATCGCCGCGCCCGTCCTTCGCCGCTTCTGGACGATGCTCGCGCACAATCAGGGCGGGCTTCTCAACGTCGCCCACCTCGCGCGGAACGTGGGCCTCGATTCGCGGACGGCCGCGTCGTACATCGACCTCCTCGACGACCTCTTCCTCGTGCGGCGGCTTGCGCCCCGGCATGCGAACGTCGGCAAGCGCCTCGTCCGGTCGCCGAAGGTGTACGTCCGCGACAGCGGGATCGTCCACGCGCTGCTCGACATCGCGGATCGCGAGGCGTTGCTGTCGCACCCGGTGGTCGGCGCGAGCTGGGAAGGGTTCGTCGTCGAGAATCTGCTCGCCGTCGCCCCCGAGGGTGTTCAGGGGGCGTTCTACCGGACGGGGGGCGGCGCGGAGATCGACCTGTTGCTCTTCTTCCCCGACGGGGCCCTGTGGGCTGTGGAGATCAAGCGGAGCCTGTGCCCGAAGCCGGAACGCGGGTTTTACGTGGCCTGCGACGATCTGCGCCCCGCGAAGCGGTTCATCGTGTACCCGGGGGCAGAGACCTTTCCGCTGTACAACGGCGTGAACGCCATACCGCTCGCGGACCTCGCGGCGCTGCTCATTCGGGAAGGGAGATGAACCAACCGATGACCTGGTTTGAAGAACTGACGGGCTTTTCCGAAACGTCGGCGGACGACGTCCGCGCGAAGCTCGTTCTTGACGGCGGGACGCTGACGTCCCGCGTGAACGGCCGGTCGTTCCTCTGCGGACGGCTGGAAACGCCGTCCCTCGGGGAGCTTCGCGAGCGGGTCGCCCGGATCGCTCCGGCGTCGGGGAGGCTTTCGGCGCGGGAGGTGCTCGCGGATGTCGGGAAGTTGCACGCGGATCCGTCGAACGCGGGGGCGCTGTTCCAGGTCGCCTCGCAGTTCAATCTGCTCGAGATGGCAGGCCCCGATGCGACGCCCGAACGCGGCGTCGGAATCTATGAGAACGACCACACGCAGGGGCCGGCGTGCGCCGTCGCGGCCGGAGCGGGAACGATATTCCGCAACTATTTCGCGCCCGTGCGCGGCCGCGTGGGGCAGACCTCGGACAATCAGATCGACTGTCTTTCGGACCTGGGCGACGCGCTGGGCAATTCAGGGGAGCGGCTCTGGACGATGCGCAACGGGTACGCCCTGGCGACGCGCGCAGGGCTTGCCGAAATCTCCCGAATGGTCGGGTCGATGTCCCCCGAAGAACGTGAACGCCTGAAGGGACTGCTGCGGATCGGCATCCAGTGGAACACGCAGGTGACGATCCGGGGCGGACGCCATACCGTGACGCAGGCGTACTGTTCGGCGCTTCCGGTCGGCTACGGCGTCCATCCGGCGGACCTTTGGGAGCCCTTCGCGCGACTGGTCCTCGAGGCGACCTACGAGGCGACGATGTGCGCCGCGGCGCTGAACGCCTCGGAGACAGGCAACGCCTGCGTCTTCCTGACGCTGGTCGGCGGCGGCGTCTTCGAAAACCGCTCGGAATGGATCACGGAGAGCTGCGAACACGCGCTGCGGTTCTGCGAAGGCCGGGATCTCGACGTCGCGATCGTCAGCCGTCGCTTTCCGAATCCCGACGTTGCGCGGCTCGTGAGGCGGGTTCCGCGCTCCCAGAGCCTGTCCCTCAGCCGGGAAATCGAGAGAGACGCCGGAAAATGACTGTATCGAGCGTTGGGAAGGCGACCTCCAAGGAGCAGTCCTGCCGAGGCGGCATGCAGCTTGCAGATAGGATGGATATGCAGTGACCCGGACGGCAGTGAATGCAAAGAGCTATTTGAGAATGGACTTTGTTTTATATAATTAATTTATATAAAAAGAGAGAAGGATATATAAATGGGCTATCTTCTTACAAAAGAAGGCGTAAATGCTGTCTTAAAAGAGTGGGCAGAGAGTTATCTGATCTACGCTCCTGTTCGAATGAGTGGCAAAGGCGCCTTTTCGGAAACCGACAGCATTCGGTATGCGCCAATCACAACAGTGGAAGAAATCGAATTTGAGAAAAAATCCGACTTCCCCTTTAAAGAAGTTCTCATCCCGCTGTCTGAAACTCTTTTTTTCTTTACGGAAGATCAGGTAACGGAAGCAGACGGACCCAAGAAGAACGCCATTATTTTGCTCCGGAGCTGCGATTTGCATTCCGTGAAGCGACTGGACGAAATATATATTAAAAATGAATATGAGGACTATTACTATAAACGAATTCGAGACAATGTGAAGTTTGTTTTGATGGGATGCAAAAATGCTTTTGAAAATTGTTTCTGCGTCGATATGCAGACAAACCGGATTGAAACCTATGATGCTAGCCTTGAAAAAAAAGGCGATTTTTATGAGATGGATAATCGGTTTGCGGACTGGGAAACAGTGCTTGAACGGAACGGCATGAGCCGGCGCGTGGTTGTCCCCTCCTACGTAACGGAGACGAACGTCCATGTATCGATCCCGCAAGGGCTCTCGCTCGACGTTTCACGGTCAAAGATATGGGATGAATATGATAGCCGCTGTATCAACTGCGGAAGGTGCAACTTTGTATGCCCTACGTGCACCTGCTTCAGCATGCAGGATATTTTCTATACGGATAACGGCAAAATCGGCGAACGACGCAGGGTAGCCGCCTCCTGCATGGTGGATGGATATACGGATGTCGCCGGCGGAGGCGCCTACCGCCAGAAGAATGGCCAAAGAATGCGGTTCCGTGTACTGCATAAGGTGTACGATTTTAAAAAACGCTTCGGCTTCCATATGTGTACTGGTTGCGGCAGATGTGACGATGTGTGTCCGGAATACATCTCATTTTCCGATTGCATCAACAAGCTGGGAATCGCAGTCAAGGAGGTAGGCGGCCATAATGAAGAATGAGTATCGTCCATTTCTTTCTGAAATAAAAGAAGTCATTAAACACACAGATATTGAATATACGTTTCGCATGGCATATGACGGCGAAGTAAAGCCGGGTCAGTTTTTCGAAGTTTCAATACCTAAATTTGGAGAAGCCCCGATTTCCGTCAGCGGTATGGGGAATAACAGCGTAGATCTTACGATCCGGCGGGTCGGCAAGGTAACGAATGAAGTATTCGAGAATTTTGTTGGAGATGCGTTGTTCCTTCGGGGGCCTTATGGAAACGGCTTCGATGTGAACGACTATACAAACAAAGAGTTGGTTGTTATTGCCGGAGGAACAGGGCTTTCCCCGGTCCGCGGCGTCGTCGATTATTTTTCGTATCATCCGGAAGAATTAAAGGCAATGACATTGATAGCAGGGTTTAAAACGCCCAAGGATATTCTTTTTATGGAAGACTTCGGACGTTGGATGAAAAATATGGAAGTGATTTTAACGGTTGACTGCTCAGAGGATGACGCCTTCTGTCACATCGGGCTGGTGACGGAATATATCCCGAAGCTGAAGCTGCAGGATGTTGACCGGGCGGTTGCGGTTGTCGTAGGTCCGCCCGCAATGATGCGCTTTTCGACGCAGGGTTTATTGGCCGCAGGGTTCCGTGAGGAGAACATCTGGATCTCATACGAACGTAAAATGTGTTGTGGACTGGGAAAATGCGGTCATTGCAAAATTGATGATACCTATATCTGTCTTGACGGGCCTGTATTTAACTTTGTAAAAGGAAGAAAGCTGATTGACTAGGAAGGAGCCCATCATTTATGGATATGAACACAAAAGCCCTGAAGAAAAATGCATTTCGTGTCACAAAGCAGCGTGGTGTAACTGCTTCCAGAATCCGCGTACCAGGGGGACACCTGGAGGCAAAGTATCTCTCCGTTCTTCAAGAAATCGCCGAAAAATACGGGAATGGAACCGTACACATTACAAGCCGGCAGGGGTTTGAAATACCCGGCATCTTATTTGAGAACATGCCGTACGTCAATGAACTGCTTCAACCAATCATTCAAGGGCTCAACATCAATCAAAAGACTCCGGGTCAGGGGTATCCTGCCGCGGGAACCAGGAATGTTACGGCGTGCATCGGAAACCGCGTCTGCCCCTATGCATGCTACGACACAACGGCATTTGCACAGAGAATAGAAAAGGTGATTTTTCCCAACGACCTTCATTTCAAGATTGCATTGACAGGTTGCCCGAACGATTGCGCGAAAGTTCGGATGCATGATTTTGGAATCATGGGCATGACAGAACCTCAATACGACAAAGACCGATGTATCAATTGCGAAGCCTGTGTGAAAGCCTGCAAGAAAAAGTCCGTGAATGTGCTGAAGACCGTAAATTATAAGGTGGAACGCTATCCGGACAGGTGCATCGGTTGCGGCGAGTGTGTGTTGGCATGTCCTACGGGGGCATGGACTCGGGGCGAAAAAAAGCTCTACCGGCTTACGATAATGGGTCGAACGGGGAAGAAAAATCCGCGGCTTGGAGAAGATTTTGTAAAGTGGATTGATGAAGCCGGTATCATAAAGATCATTCTGAACACGTATGACTATGTAACACAACATATCGACCCTGCTGCGCCGGGCGGCAAAGAGCATATCGGCTATATTATTGATCGCACCGGGTTTGAAGAATTCCGAAAATGGGCGCTTCGGGATGTCCAACTGCCCAAAATGGCAGAGGTTTCCACGCCAATCTACTGGCAAGGAGTTAAATATTGATATTTCAAGATGTCAACGGGTACTGGCCGGCCGCACGTCGGCCGCCTTCGCTTTGTCGAGACGCAACGCCCGGAAGAAATGTCTCGGTCTATTCCGTCGTTCTCACGTTCCCCTGAGGTTCAGCAGCGCAAGCATCTCCGCCGGAGAGAGGACGCGAAGATCCGGAATGTCGGAAAAATGCCGCCCGTTGCCCGTGAGGACGGGGCAATGGGCGGCGAGGTTTTTTTGCCGTGGAACCTCAACGCGGACGTCTTCAAATCGCACAGGCGCCGTCGACGGCCTCGCGGAGCGACCGGACGAAGCCGGAGGCCGCCGCTACGAGCCGCGTCCTGTCCGCGCCGCAGGGGTGGAGGAGGGAGACGAGCGCGCTGCCGACGACGACGCCGTCCGCGACGCACGCGGCGAGGCGCGCCTTTTCGGGGCCGTTCACGCCGAATCCCAGGGCCAGCGGCAGGGACGTCCGCGCCCGCACGCGCCCGATGTAGTCTTTCAGGGGCGCTTCGCCCGTTCGGGCGTCCCCCGTGACGCCGAGCCGGGAGACGCAGTAGAGGAAGCCCGACGCGCGCGCCGCGATGTCCCCGAGCCGCTCGGGCGTCGTGTTCGGGGTGACCATGAGGATGAGGTCGATCCCCTTTTCCCGGAGCAGCGAGGCGAGCGGCTCGCTCTGGTGGAAGGGGAGGTCGGGGATGATGACTCCGGCCGCGCCCGCGTCGGCCGCGTCGGCGGCGAATTTTTCGGGCCCGTAGGCGATGATCGGGTTCATGTACCCCATCAGCGCGATGGGGGCGGAGATTGCGCCCCTGAGGCCGGCGAGCATGCCGAGGATCTTCTTCAAGGTCGCGCCGCCCGCAAGGGCCCGCTGCCCGGCCTGCTGGATGACGGGGCCGTCGGCGAGCGGGTCGGAGAACGGGATCCCCACTTCGAGGATGTCGACCCCCTCCCGGTCCAGCAGGCGCAGCAGATATCCGGTGGTTTCCAGGTCGGGGTCGCCCGCCGTGATGTAGGTGATGAGCGCCTTTTTGCCTTCGAAAGCCGCCTTGAGCGTTGTCATGGTCGGATCTCCTTTCGTTCAGAGGGACAGGATGGCGTCCATGTCCTTGTCGCCGCGTCCCGAGAGGTTCACGAGGACGATGCCGTCCTTCGGAAGGGCGGACGCGGTCCGGTAGACGTGGGCGAGCGCGTGGGAGCTTTCGAGCGCCGGGATGATGCCTTCGAGGCGGCAGGTGCGCCGGAAGGCCTCGACGGCCTCGTCGTCCGTGGCGGAGACGTAGGCCGCCCGTCCGGTTTCGGCGAGCATGCTGTGTTCCGGGCCGACGCCCGGGTAGTCGAGCCCCGCGGAGATCGAGCAGGCCGGCTGGATCTGTCCGTCCTCGTCGTACAGGACGTAGGAGTACGATCCGTGGAGGACGCCCGGTTTGCCCGCCGTGATCGTGGCGGCGTGGAGTCCCGTGTCTACGCCCCTGCCCGCCGCCTCCACGCCGATGAGGGCGACGCCCGCGTCGTCGACGAAGGCGTGGAAGATCCCCATCGCGTTGCTTCCGCCGCCTACGCAGGCGACCACCTGGTCGGGAAGGCGTCCCTCCTTTTCGAGCATCTGGGCCCGGGCCTCGACGCCGATGATCCGCTGGAAGTTGCGCACCATGAGCGGATAGGGGTGCGGGCCCATCACGGAGCCGATGACGTAGAAGGAGTCTTCGACGTTCGCGACCCAGTCGCGGATGGCTTCGTTGACGGCGTCCTTGAGGGTCTTCGAGCCCGACTCGACGGAGACGACCTCCGCGCCGAGAAGCTTCATCCGCGCGACGTTGGGGGCCTGCCGGCGGATATCCTCCTCGCCCATGTAGACGACGCACTCCAGGCCGAAGAGCGCCGCGGCGGTCGCGGCGGCCACGCCGTGCATCCCCGCGCCCGTTTCGGCGATGATTCGCCGCTTGCCCATGCGCCGCGCAAGAAGGATCTGGCCGAGCGCGTTGTTGATCTTGTGCGCGCCGGTGTGGTTCAGGTCCTCGCGCTTGAGGTAGACCTTCGCGCCGCCGAGAGCCTCCGTGATCCGGGACGCGAAGGTGAGCGCCGAGGGGCGGCCGACGTAGTCCCGGAGCAGCGGAAGCAGCTCCGCGTCGAAGGTCGGGTCGGTCGTGCTTTTCAGGTAGGCGTCCTCGAGTTCGTCGAGCGCCGGGACGAGCGTTTCCGGGACATACTGGCCTCCGAAGGGGCCGAAGTACATGGACGTTTTCATACGTTTCATTCTCCTTTCGGATGCATCGGATCGTCTGGTTGCCTTCGGGCGCGGCGGTCGGGAGCGCGCGCCGAGTCACCCGGGAACGAAGCGCCATATCGAAATCATGCCGCGCGGACGCCCCCCTTCTTTCGGAACGACCGGATCATCGCCGCGGGATCGGGAGCCCGCATGAGCGCCTCCCCGACGAGGATGGCGTCGACGCCCGCGTCGGCGAGGCGCGCCGCGTCGTCCTCGTTCTTTACGCCGCTTTCGGCGACGACGATGCGTGTTCCCCGCGGTTCACGGCGGACGAGAGCGCTCTTCAGGCGCTCCGTGGTGCGGAGGTCCACCGTGAAGTCGTCGAGGTTCCGGTTGTTGATGCCGATGATCGCGGCGTCCGTCTCCAGGACGGAAAGAAGCTCCGCTTCCGCGTGGACCTCCACGATGACCTCCATCCCGAGCGAGCGCGTCAGGGCCAGAAGCCCGGCGAGGCGCTCCGGCTCCAGCGCGGCGGCGATCAGCAGCAGCGCGTCCGCGCCGAGGAAGAGGCTTTCGTACACCTGGACCTCCGAGACGATGAAGTCCTTCCGGAGAAGCGGAAGTCCCGTCCGTGGCCGGAGCGCGCGGAAGTCGTCGGCGCTTCCGCCGAAGAAGGACGCGTCCGTGAGGATCGAGACGGCGTCCGCGCCGCCCTCCTCGTAGCGCCGGAGCTGCTCGCCCGGGTCCACCGTCCCGTTGATGACGCCCCTGCTCGGGGACGCGCGCTTGATCTCGCCGATGACGGAGAGCCCCTCCCGTCGCAGCGCGGCGGACATCCGCCTCCGGGGCGCCAGCAGCTCCGCGGTTTCTTCGGCCTTTCGCTTCAGGATGCGGTCGAGTATCATGACGATCTCCTCCTTATTTTTGGATACAAAAAGCGGGGGGAGAAAAACCTTTCCGGCTTTTCTCCCCCCGCTTGGGGTGCAAAAAGGCCGTGAAAGAAGATCCCTCTTGAGGGACCTGCCTCCACGGCCGTAAAGTGCGCGCTTCTACTGTTTCGCGAGCTTTAGGGTCACCGGCGGCAGGCTATTTGGCCCGCCACCACCAGTTCTGGTTTATGAGATTCCGGATCATGGGTATTTCCTCCCGATTTGGATTGCGGAGACGATACCACGGGAAAGAGGATTGTGTCAACAGGATCCGCCTCTTTCCGGAGACGTCCGGTTTGCCGTACAATCGCGGGGCCGCGTCCGCGGGACGCGCATCACGATCACGGAGGACACGACGCTGTGAAACGACGCGAAGAAGAGATGGACCGGATCCGCGAATCCGTTGCGGGCTGCGCCGCGTGCGCGCTTGCCCAGTCGCGGACGTTCGCGGTTCCGGGGGAGGGGAGCCTCACGCCGAAGTTCGTTCTCGTCGGCGAGGCTCCGGGAAAGGACGAGGACGCGTGCGGCCGTCCGTTCGTCGGACGCTGCGGCAAGGTTTTGCGAACCGCGCTCGAGGCCTGTCAGGTCGATCCGGACGATGTCTTCATCTGCAACGCGGTCAAGTGCCGCCCGTCGAGGCCGGACAATCCCATGAAGGACCGCCCGCCCGAGATCGGCGAGATGCGCCCCTGCTCGGGGTTCCTGAGGCGGCAGCTCCTGTGCCTCGCCGGGGACGGGAGCGGATGGGCGCGCCGGACCGTCCCGGTGCTCGCGGTCGGCCGGACGGCGCTCCGGTGGTTCGTCGAGTTCGCCGCGCCGGAGGCGGGAGCTGCGGCGCGCTTCCCTCGCACGGAGTCGGGCTGGAAGCTGCTGTCGGTGACGTCGCTCGTCGAGGCGTCCGCCTCTGGCGCCCCGAACGTCTTCCGGATGGAGGGAGACGACGGGACGCCCGTCCGGTTCGAGGTGTACCCGATCTGGCACCCGGGGTACGTCCTGAACGGCGGCGGCGGGCGCGTCACGCGCGGGGTGTTCGCCGGGACGATGCGGACGATCGTCGGGAGAATGCTCGCCGAAGGGCCGCTCGCTGAAAGGCCGCTCGCGGGGGCGTAGCCGCGCGCTTACGCCTGCCGGAAGATCGCCTTGGGGATCATTCCGTGGATGCCCTTGTTTCCGTCGACGACCTGCGTGACGCGGAAGTCGACCGCGAGGCTGCACAGGGCGTAGGCCTCCGTGCGCGTCAGCCCCTTCGCCGCCATGAGGAAGGCGATCGCGTCGCTTATGGCGATCTTCATGGCCTCGTCGAGGTCGGCGTGGAAGCCCATCACGATCCAGTGCGTCGGGGTCTCGGCCATCGGGCGCTCGAGCGTCATGTCCCTCCGGACGACGAATTCGAGTTCGACCTCCTCGAAGTACGTCTCGCACGCGAGGCAGGAGACCTCGCCGTCTCCCTGGAGTCCGTGGGCGTCGGCGGCCATGAACAGCGCGCCCTCGACGTTCACGGGGACGAACAGCGAGCTTCCCGCGACGAGCTCCCTGTTGTCCATGTTCCCGGCGAAGTAGTCGGGGATCGCGGGCTGACGGACTTCGCCCGGTTTCGGGGCGACCGCCATCGCGCCGAGGAAGGGGCGGAGCGTCAGCGTGATTCCGGGCGCGAAGTCGACGGTCTTTCTGTCCGGCGAGTAGCGGAGCGTCCGGAAGAAGCCCGCTCCCATCCCTTCGGGGAGGCCGCCGAGGCCGAGGGCGTCGGGGTAGACGTAGGTGACGCCGAAGGCCCCCGGGGCGATCCGCTTGATCCGGACTTCGAGGACGTCGCCGGGGCGCGCGCCCCGGACGAAGAACGGCCCCGTGAAGGCGTAGGTCCCGCCGCCCTTCGACTTGATCGCGCCGCGGATCGCGAGGACGTCGTCGATCGTCATGTCCGCGTCGAGCGTGCCCTCGAAGAGCATTTCCGTGTTGCACACGACCGTGTCGCCGTCGTCGATTTCGAGCGCCGGCGGGATGTCGCTCCGGAGCATGCCGTTGTAGGCCTGTTCCCTGCCGATCCGGAAGACGTGCGTC
>ERZ1645187.5180-NODE-5180-length-10237-cov-5.343056_pt1 | contig 10237 bp, 5 predicted proteins | sample MGYA00575352_ERZ1645187 | MGnify/ENA primary metagenome ERZ1645187 (study PRJEB40837, sample SAMN11349314) | freshwater sediment metagenome | isolation source: river sediment | host: Sediment | place: India: Wazaribad , New Delhi | collected 2017-02-21 ...
AAATGGCGGATGATAGGAAAACGGATGCGGATTTTCTGATCTGGCCCTTGTGCGACCAATCGCAGACGTGCCTAATTCTGATTTTAGCTTGGCACTCTGCAAGACCAGACTGAATGTCGAAACACCCCTTAGGCGAGCACGAAGGAAAGGTTGCCCCCATGAGCACGAGCTTCGGAGCATCCGCGCCATTTTGGCTGCAATTTCAGCGCTTCCTGCGGTTTCCGCTCACGCGTATCGCTTTACTGGGCGGAAGCCTGTTTCTCATAATGGGTTTGAACGGCGGCTTTATGCTTAAACTCAAAGGCGCCCCGCTGTTGGCCATCGCATGCACCATCGCTATGGCCTCGTTGGCGGTCGCCATCTATGTGGGTTATGGGCGTTTCGTCGAAGGGCGACGAGTTAATGAACTTTCCATGCCGGGAATGGGGCGGGAATGGGCGATTGGCGCCGTGGTTGGCGCGAGCCTGTATACGGCCTGCGTGCTCATTCTGATCGTGCTCGGCATCTACCGCATCGAGGGCTTCAACGCATGGACCTATGTGATCCCGGCCGTCGCCATGGCGCTCAGTTCGGGCATTTTCGAGGAGTTGCTGTTTCGCGGGGTGCTGTACCGCTCCGTCGAAGACATGTTCGGAAGCTGGGTTTCGCTCGCGGTCTCCTCGCTCGTGTTCGGCCTTGTCCATCTTTTTAATCCGGCAGGCACATTGACCGGTGCAATCTACATCAGCGTCGAGGCCGGGTTACTGCTGGCCGCTGCCTACATGCTGACGCGCCGCCTATGGATGAGCATCGGCTTTCATATGGCGTGGAACTACACGCAATCCGCCATTTTTTCGGGGATCGTCTCGGGCGGCGTCAGCGAACCCGGCCTGATCCGATCCAACATCAAGGGACCGGACGTGCTGACGGGCGGCAGCTTCGGCTTGGAGTCTTCCGTGCTGGCGTTTGCGCTTTGCACAGCAACCGGCATTGTGCTGCTGTTCATGGCGGTCCGTCGCGGTAAAATCCTGCCGTTCGCCTCAAGCAAGTAGGTGTTCGCACTTGCTCGAAGTTGCGCGAAATTCTGCGCAAATGGCGGAGGATTGGAAACCGCATGTGAGCATTCTGCTCCGGTTCTTGCGCATCTAGTCGCCGTAGTGCGAAATTCTGAGTAGTGGCGGAGAGCAAAACTGGGGACGAGCGTTCTTCAGGTTTCACCCGCTGGCCAGGACAGCCAAACCCACGCCGTGGAAGACCGCTTCTGCGCGAGGCAGCATTGCGGAGAATTCAAGAATTGTCGCTGTCACAGAAACTTACCCGTCGGGACCTCTACGACCTCGTCTGGGGCAAACCGATGACAGCTCTTGCACAGGAATTCGGGATCTCAGATCGGGGGCTCGCAAAGCTCTGCAGTCGTCATCGCATTCCGGTACCGCCTAGGGGGTACTGGGCGAAGGTAGCAGCCGGGGAACAACCGAAAGTGCCGCCCTATCTCGAGTTGCGAGATCGAAGCCTCGATTGGGTAAGTATCCGGGGGGCCGCCTCAGCTCTTCCTGACAGTATCGTCGAATTCGCCCGCAGGCGAAAGGCTGAGCGCGAAGTTCGAGCTGCTACCATCAAGGCGAAGCCAACATCCCGGATGCCTCTGGTGGAAATTCCACACGCCTCGGTGGCGAAAACCGTTAAGTTCCTTTGTACCAAGAGGCCGGACAACGAGGGCGCGATCAGCGCCACGGGGCCGGGCCAGTGCGGCGTCATCGTCGGCGCTGCGTCAGCCGAACGGGCTTGCTTTGTCCTCAACGCGTTAGCGCGGACACTCGACGATGTAGGGCTGAGTCTGACAGCAGACGGCAAGAAGATGTCCGTCCAGAAGGGTGCTGACAAAATCAGCTTCACCCTGCTCGAACGAACGAGACGGCTGAAATACGTACCGACCCCAGAAGAAGTCGCTCAGGAGGAGAAGCGCAAGAACAAGCCGACAAGGTCCTTTCGGCGCAACGATTGGGACAGCATTTCGTTCGGCAGCCGGCCGCCTTGGCCGGAATATGTGACCGAATGGACCGGCGAACTCGTGTTTTCGATCGATGAGTGGGCGGACGGCCTGCGGAAGACGTGGGGTGACGGAAAGACGCAACGCGTGGAGCGGATGGTCCCTGATATTGTCGAAGGCATTGAACTTTATCTTGAGACCATTCGCGTGCGTCGCGAAGAGCGTGAGGAGCGCGAAAGACAGTGGAAGATTCTGCAGCACCGGCGACATCTCGCTCAGGCCCGCCTCAAGCGCGAGGAGAAGCGGCTCGCTCACCTGCTGCATATCATTGAGCTGCGTCGAGAGGCCCGAGATATCCGCGATTGGATTTCCAGCCTGCCGCAAGACGCCAGCCTATCCGTCGACCCGGATCTGGGCCGGATGATGCAGTGGGTGGGTTCTCGGTTGGCCAAGATCGATCGTCAAACCGGACTGGATGCTGCAAGATCCTTTGCGGGCGAACGTGATCTGTTCCCGGCAGCCGACGAGCTCGAAGACCCGCTTGGGGATCCGCCTGCCAATTCGGGTTGGGGTTAGTGAAGGCTTCAAGCCATTTCGGGCCATGCACATCTCAACTGACGTCTTTGCAGCCGATAGGAACGTTTGGTCCTGTTGACCGAATGTTGAGTTGTTATCCAGCTGCACTCAGAGCCTCGACGGTGATGATCCAGCCTCTAAATCCACAGGGATGAAAAGTAAGTAGCAGATGGACACCTCCGGAAAGGCGCTGATTTCGGCTTTGTGATGGTTCCAGCCTGAGCCAGCGCAGTTCTGGGCGGTTTTCCGGCTAGATAATTTGTCGGTCTATTGCGACCTGAACAGGGTCGTTTCGCTTGTCTTCACGTCATGCAGGCAGAGTCCGGGTGTCAAGGAACACCCATCGTTTCATGTTGAACGCCATATTGGCGAGTGTGATGGTCGCTTCGGCGCGGGCAATGCCGATGGTGCGCACTACGAGGCCCATCCGGCTTTTGAGTTCGGCAAAGACATGCTCAACATGGCAGCGTATCTTCGATTTCTTCGCATTGGCCTGTGCCGCCGCCCGGCTCATCGGCCGGCCTGCGGGCTTCTTGCGATGGATGCGGCTCGTTCTGCTGATCCCCTCGAGGTAGTCCTCGTTCTTGACTGAGCGATAGGCTGTATCCGCCCAGACATCCGAAGCCGTGTTTTGGAGATCAATCAGCCCCTCGCGCAGGCGCGCACCATCATGGGCTGCCGCATCCGTGACCTTTGATGTGCGGATGAAGCCAAAGCGCCGATCAATGCCGATGTGATCCTTGTAGCCAAAGACCGGAATGGAGATCGCGGGCGGTGTCTTACCATCCGGTCCCGGCGCAGGGGCTTTACCCTGCTTCACGGTCCATCTTGCATGGGTGTCCTTCTGTCGGGCCTTGTTCGGCTCATCCGGCCAGATCTCGTCTGCGCTCTTGCCAGCCTTGATCGCATCCTTCTCGTCATCATTGTTGCGCTGCTTTGGCGCAGCAATCAGGCTGGCGTCGACAATCTGCCCGCCCATCGGGAGATAGCCTGCCTTCGTGATCGCCTCGTTGAGCCGGGAGAAGAGCTTATCCAGAACCTTGGCCTTGATCAGTGCCTCGCGGAAATCCCAGAGCGTATTGACGTCCGGAACCCTATCGCCGGGACCGAGCCTGCAGAACCGCATCCAACTCAGCCTGTCGCGGACCATATAGGCCGTCCGCTCCAGCGACAGACCGTGCAGCGATTGCAGCACCAGCATCCTGAACTTCAGCACCGGACAAAACGGTGGGCGTCCCAGCCGAGATGGGCCTGCCTGACGCAACGCACGCAAAAGGATGGGGCGAAAGACCTCAAAATCGACCGTCGCCGAGAGCTTCTCCAGCGGATCGCCCTCCGCTGACAGTTCTGCAAGCCGGTTCTCAATGTCCCAGAAGCCCTTCTGACCCGCCATCATTCCCTCCCGACCGCGCCAGGCAAGAGTGAATCAGAAAACCGCAGAACCCGCTACTATCCGGAGGTGTCCAGATCATCGCAGTATAGCTATCCCTCACCTTATGTTAGGTATGTGATCCGCGCTTTCTCGTTCAGCTGAGCCGATTTGATGACCGAACCGACCCACCGTGAACGCCTGTCCGGCCTCATCCATTTCGCCGCCGAGCTCCTAAAGGCGCGCGAGAAGACGGTCATGCGACTCGCTGAATACGGGCTAGGCCTCTTCCACGAGAAAGAGATCGCTAGCCTACCTGGGATACGTTTCGGTCGCGATGAGACGTGGCTTGCGGTCGAGCGACTTCGGCCGACGGCGGGGCCAGCATGCGATCCCGTCTTTGACGGTTGGGTAGTGGGTGACTTTGATGATCCGCTGAAAGGGCCTTCCCTCGGCGCGCAGGTAACGCTGCTAGTGACGATCGATGAGGCCTCAGATCTCGCCGAAGCCGGGCTCATCGAGGAGCCAGACGTTTTTCCTCATCGGCTGAGGACACATCGCCAGCAAGTTGAGGATGGGCAAGACATCGAGCCGCCTATCTCCGACACCCACGTCCATGTCGTGCTCAGCACAGACCGAATGCCGGAATGGCGGGCCCTCTTCGATGAGTGGAAGGCCCGCATTTGGCAGCCTTGGGCGGATGCCGAGCACCCACGGCGTCGGACCATTGCACTTTATCAAGTGCTCTACCGCCTCCATAGTATGATGCAGTCCGGCGGCGATACAAACGTGCCCGAGGTAGTGTGGGGCATCGGCATTGCCAAGTGGGCGCCGAACGGGCTTGCCTCGATCGATATGCCGCTAATCGAGAAGCCGTGCGAACTCCTCCTTGAGGAGAGCGGAACGCTCGTCATCGGACCCCGTTCGCTTCCCGCCGTCGTAAATCTGCGGCCATTCCGTGCGATCGCCCTTGCCGAGGCCGACCGGGCTCAAGGCCCGCTTTCAGACCAGGTCGAGGTACGCTCAGTTGATCCTGACATGCCCCTCAATCCGCACGATGCGGTGAGCTTCGAGGACATCCTAGCCGGAGCAGCTACCCGTTTGGCCTCAACCGCACGCTTTGTGCCTTCCGGTGAGGTGCCGGAAGGAGAGAGGTTGCCGCAGCCTACGACTGAACTTGTCGTCTACGGCACCTGGGTGCTCTATGCCCGCCCGCGCTCTGACGACCTGCGTCAGCAAGACCTTAGGCGCATTGAGGAGGCAATCCGCAAAGTGCCTGAGGAGCAGCTGCAGAAGCCGCTCGTGGGTCTAGTGAAGCCTCCCGCAGACGAAAAGACCGACACCGGCGTCGACCTGACCGAATGGGGCTTCAGCCGCGCCGAGTTTGGAACCGAGCGTACCAAGGGAAATGGCAACGACCGCGTTAGTAGTGGCGGAGGTGGAGGCTATGGGGCGGAACCGGGGCCCGGGGCCACAAAGAAGTCAGCGTATTTCTTTCCCCTGCCGTTCAATGCAGAGCAGGCACAGATCGTCGATACCCTCGAACGCGAGGATATCGCCGTGGTCAAGGGGCCACCGGGCACCGGCAAGACGCACACGATCGCTAACGTGATCGCCCACTACATGGCCACCGGCCGGCGCGTCCTCGTAACGGCTCGCACCGCCGAGGCCATTGCTGCCGTTCAGGACAAGCTGCCCGCCGAATTGCGAACGATGACGATCGCTGTCGTGCACTCAGACCGCGAAGGCGCGAAGCAGCTGGAGGAGGCCGTTCAAGCACTGGCTAGCGAGGCTTCGTCCACGCACAGTGACGACATCAAGCGTCGCATCGCGGAAATCCAGGACGAGATTGTGCGCATCGACGCAGAGATCGTCCAGATCGAGAGTTCGTTGGGCAACATCGCGCGAGCAAATCTCGGGTCGATACACTACGGTGGTTCCGACCATCTACCGATGGACCTCGCGAGGATCCTCACGGAGGAAGAGGTCCGGTATGGCTGGTTCGTTGACAGACCGACGCAGGAGATCGCCGGTTCACGTCTGGAACAGCTTGTCGACAAGATCGTGGAGCTTCGATCCAACCTCGCGGCAGATCTCGCTTATCTCGGTTCCGCGTTGCCGGCACCGGAGGAATTGCCGCGCACCGTCGACCTGATCGCCGCGACGGTGCACGAGGCGCGCCGGAAAGTGGCTGCCGCAGAGGATTTCAGCGACGCTCCTCTGCTCGTCGTCGATACCCCTGAAGACGAGCAACTTGCCCGTGACGAGCACGCCTCGTTGATCCAATACTCCGCGGCCCTCGAGCAGATGTCTTCACCTGCTGGCCACCTGTTCGCGCAACTCGTGGAAGAGGCGCTGGCGGGAGCTACCGGCAAGTCCCTTCGGAGCTGGGTCGACCGCGCCATCGAGCTAGTAGCCGAACGCGATAGAATTTCATCCCACGTCATAACGATCCCCGATTTTGGCTCAGGTGAGGCTGCAGAGAAGCTTGAGACGGCCGTTGCGCGCCTCGCTGCCGGCCAGAAGCCGTTCGGATTTGCGGCCGCGCTATTCGCGCAAGATCTTAAGAAGGCGCTCGCTGACATCCGGATCGGCGATGTCGCTCCGCAGACGGCCGAGGATTGGGCACGCGTGAAGGCGTATCGCCGCTGGCGCGCGGAGAACGAAGATTTCTTTACTAAATGGCACGAGCAGCCACGCCTGCCGCCGCTCGCCGAAGACCCCCACCAGTTCCTTACTACGGTCCGACGCCTGTCTGACGAATTCCTACAGGTCTGCGAAGCTGCAGCGAGAGCGCCGGCGATCCGGGAAGGTCTGAAGCGGTTTTTTCCCTATGGCCTAGAGGTCGACGCTGCAATTCGATCCGGTGATTTGTCGACCGTCCTGTTTGCGTTTCGTGCGAACCTCAGGGACGAAGCCGACCGAAGTCACCCCGCGCTCGAAGCGCTGCGAGCTGTCGCTGCGCGAGGCCGAGGTCCCGTCTTTGAGGCCCTTGATGACCTCGCCCAAAGCGTCGCTCAAGGTGCGTGCGCAGAGCGAGAAATTATTGAAGCACGCGCTGCATTGACACGCGAGCTACAGCGCTTGAAATCGTTTGATGTGCCCCTGGAGATGCTCGCGTCTGCGCTTGCCCTGCTTTCGAAGTGCGGCGCACCCGAGTGGGCCAAGCGCCTTGCGGATCCGCTCGCCGAGCCTGGAAATGTAGTTCCTGCGGATTGGAAGAAAGCCTGGTCCTGGGCCGTGGCTCGCCACCGCGTCGACGAAATCTTGCGCCTGGAGAACCCGGCGACCCTTTCGGCACGCAAAGCTGAGCTTGTGGCCCGTCGTGCGCGACGATTTGAGAAGCTCATTCGCGAACGCACCCTTCTGGGCCTGAAGGGGCACCTCACTGACAAGATCAAGCAGGCACTGGTCTTGTTCACGACGGCGATGCAGAAGCTGGGCGCTGGAACCGGTCTGAGTGCGGTCCGGTGGCGTCGTCAGATCCGAGAAGCCGCGCTTGATGCAGCGCCCGCAGCGCCGGTGTGGATTATGCCGGAGTTCCGTGTTGCTGAGCAGCTTCCGCCCTCGCTTGGCTCATTTGACCTGGTTGTCCTCGACGAGGCCTCTCAATCCGACGTGACCGCCTTGGGAGCCCTGGCGCGCGGCAAGAAGTGGCTGGTCGTTGGTGACGAGCAACAGGTAAGCCCCTCATCCGTCGGCATGCAGCAGGCCCAAATCGATGCGCTCCGTGCACAGTATCTACGTCATGTCAGTGTGCGAAACGCCATCGACCAAGATACCTCGATCTTCGACATTGCCTCGATGATGTTCCCGGCATCGCACGTCATGCTGCGCGAGCATTTCCGCTGCGTTGCGCCCATCATCCAATTCTCGACCCGCTTCTATGGCGGCCGATTGATCCCGCTGCGTATCCCAAAGGCCTCCGAGCGGCTCGATCCGCCCCTGATCGACATCTTCGTCGCCGACGGCGAGTACCGGTCAAAGTGGAACCAACAGGAGCGAGACGTAATCGTCGACGAGATCTCCAAGATCGTTACCGACCCAGCTATGCGTCACCGTACGATCGCGGTCATCTCACTGGTTGGTTCGGTTCAAGCCGAGCAGGTTGAACGTGCCCTCATCGCCCACCCAATGATCGGGCACGAAGCGATAGAGCGACACCGGATAATCTGCGGTGACAGCCGTACTATGCAGGGGCAGGAACGTGACATCGTGTTCCTATCGATGGTTCAAGCGGGCAAAGTCGCCGCCTTGACCGCTCGCTCAATGGCGCAGCGATTTAACGTCGCAATGAGCCGCGGACGCGACCGTGTCTACCTTGTCCGGTCGCTCGCTGTTTCTCAGCTCAAGGCCGACGACCTGAAACGTCAGGTTATCGAACACTTTGCCCAGCCAATGCCTTCCGGTCGTAAACTCGACGGCAAAGGCGTGCTGGACCGCTGTCAGTCTGGGCTGGAGCGCGACGTCTGTCGCCGCCTGCTCGACGCCGGTTTTCGTGTTCGTTCACAGGTCGAGGCTGGGCCGTATGCGATCGACCTCGTTGTAGAAGGTGCCGAGGATCGTCGCCTCGCTATCGAGCTTGACGGCGACAAATTTCATGGACCGGAGCGTTGGGACGACGACATGCGCCGCCAAGCGGCGCTTGAGCGCGCCGGTTGGGTTTTCTGGCGCGTCTTCGGCTCTCAGTGGAACACCGAAACCGAGCACTGGTGGAACGATCTCGTCGCGACTTTAGCGCGACTAGGCATCGCGCCGATCGGATCCGAAGCCTCACCTGATATCTATACCGAGCACCGGCGTGTCGAAGGCGGCAAGCTCGTTGGCGCCGGAGACTGGGCGTTGGAAGAGGGATTTGATCTGCCCATCTCCCCTGACACGAGCATCTCCGCGAACAGTTTTGCGCCAACCGGGCGGAATCTCACTGCAGACTCCGAGACCGTTCAGCCGGTGCGACTGGAGTTCGCTGCTTCGGCCGCGCTTCGTCCGGCATCGACCGGGGAGCAGGCATCTGCTCGCGATCCTGCTGCTTCAGCTCTCGTCGGCATCGCCGATCCAAGTAAGACTTTCGAGCCGTTGGAAGAGGCAGGATCAGAACTCGGCGTTAGCAAGCAGTCCCCGACCGTAGTGGAGCAAATCGCCACGGGAGCCAATACCGCGGCGAATGTCGACGTCGGGGAAGCCGACGAGAGCGTACGTGGGCTCTACGGCGGCCTCGTCGTCACGCCTGGTGCGACGATAAGGGTACGATACCTCGATAGGGACAAGGTGATGAATCTCGTCATCTCGGAGCGCGAGAATGCACCCGACAAGGGCATCGTGCACATAGCCCAGCCGCTTGCCCAAGCGCTGCTCGGTGCAGGTGTTGACGAGGTGGTAACCTATGAGATCAACGGCGGAGAGAAGGAGGTCTTGGTCGAGGAAATCTTCGAGCCTGCCGCAGTCGCGGCTGAGTGATTTTGCTCGTAGATCCAGATCTCAAACTATCAGTATGTAAGTGGGAACCTTCTCTGCTGAGCAGCCTGCCATGCAGTTCGAAAAAACTACTACAAAGACACGGCACGCTGTCAGTTTATCGATTTGTTCGCGTATTTTTCGGTCTCTCGTTCAAAATCTTTACATATTGCAGCGGCGAGAAGCGCTTAGGCAAAACGTGAAAAGGTAGGACGATCCCCCGATGCCGCGGCAGTATGGCCTTGAGCAAAATTGCGCACATCAACTTGGCCCGAGTCTTGGCACGCAGAGATCCTCAGAGAGTCTAGCGCAAAGAGCGTTGCTGAGCTGACCAGATCATAAGGCAATAGGCAGGCCAGTGAGCGCAATCCAGCCGGTCACTTGTTCGCGCCGTTGATCCCGGCCCGCAGGGTGCCGAGGCCGAGCGCGGCCAGGACGTGCGTGAGCCAGTCAGAGCCGACATCGACACCCGGCACGTCGATGCCGAGGCCCTTCTCGACAACGACGACCAGCACGAGCACGGCGGCGATGATGTAGGTGCGGTGGCCCGCACCGAACTGAAGAACGGCGTTCATGGGAAACTCCAAGGTTTGAGTTGGATCAGGCCTCGTTGACGGAGAGGCTTCCGCTCGCAGCGAGAGGGATCGGGCGGACGTTCGCGGGCTGGGCGCGATAGGCCGGGCGGCGCACCGCCACGAGGCGTTGCTTCGAAAGCCGGGAGATCGTCACGCGGTCGGATTGATTGCCGCCAAGAACGTGGATGGCCGAGGCGTCGTGGCCGACATAGAGGCCAACATGTCCGCCGCCCTTGCGCTTGAAGACGAGCACGTCGCCCAGCGCCGCCGCGCCCTTCGGAACGGACACGCCGA
>ERZ1645187.5181-NODE-5181-length-10236-cov-5.140654_pt1 | contig 10236 bp, 14 predicted proteins | sample MGYA00575352_ERZ1645187 | MGnify/ENA primary metagenome ERZ1645187 (study PRJEB40837, sample SAMN11349314) | freshwater sediment metagenome | isolation source: river sediment | host: Sediment | place: India: Wazaribad , New Delhi | collected 2017-02-21 ...
ACACATGGCTGGTTCGCTTGTTCTCGATCTCGAGCGCGAAGGCGATCGTGTGCAACTGACACATACCGATCTTTTCTTTCCCCGTCACCGTGACCAACTCGTGGTGCTCGATGAAGTCCAGACACTCCCTGGCCTGTTTGCCGCGTTGAGGCCGGAAATCGATGCGGCACGGCATCCCGGGCGCTTTTTGTTACTTGGTTCCGCCAGCGGCCACCTACTTCGCCAAACCGCTGAATCGCTAGCCGGTCGCGTGGCTTACATGGAGCTAACCCCCTTTCTCGTCAGCGAACTTGGAAGCAGTGACAATGCGATCATGCAGGCGGCGAAATTGTGGTTGCGGGGCGGTTTCCCCCTCAGTTACCTGGCACTGGACGACGCGGAATCGCTCGATTGGCGGCGTGATTTCATTGAAACTTTCCTTGCCCGGGATCTGCCGCAACTGGGCGTAACCATTCCGGCCGAAACCTTGCGACGTTTCTGGCGCATGTGTGCGCATTTGCATGGCCAATTGCTCAACTTGTCACAATTGGGCGCGGCACTGGGAGGCGTGGCGCATACCACGGTAGGGCGCTATGTCGATCTGCTGGCGGATGCATTGATGCTGCGGCGTTTGCCCCCTTATCTGGCTAACGTCGGCAAACGACTTGTCAAGGCGCCCAAAGTATATGTCCGAGACAGCGGCATTCTCCACGCCTTGCTCGGCATCCGGACGCTTGACGACCTCAATGGTCACCCCATCGCCGGCATGTCGTGGGAGGGGTTTGTCATCGAACAGATACTGGCCGCCGCACCCCCGCTGGCGACATCCGGGTTTTATCGAACCGCGGCTGGTGCAGAACTCGATCTCGTCATCGAGCGGGACAACCAACGTATCGGATTTGAAGTTAAATTATCCTCCGCTCCAACCGTATCACGCGGCTTCTGGAACGCCTGTGAAGACCTCGGCCTTGCTCGTGCCTATGTGATTGCCCCGGTGCTCGATCCTTATCCTTTGGCAGACAATGTCGAAGTGATATCTCCATTCATGGTGAAAGATGCCGTTACGGCATGAACAAAACTCGGCGCTGACAGGACGGCGCTTTCGGGCCGTTTGACGGTATTCGGCCCGTATAATCAGCCAGGTTCGTGACAAGATCTGCTCATGCGCATCCTCCATATCCTAGATCATTCCATCCCCCTGCACAGCGGATATACCTTTCGCACCGCCGCCATCCTGCGCGAGCAACGTGCCTTGGGCTGGGAGACTTTCCACCTTACCTCGCCCAAGCAGGGGAAGGTGTCGGCCGATTTCGAGGATGCCGATGGCCTGCGCTTCCACCGTACCCCGGTACCGGCTGCCGGCCCGCCTGTCATCAACGAACTGCGCCAGATCAAGGCCACAGAAATGCGGCTGGAAACGCTGACTCGTGAACTGCGTCCAGATATTCTCCACGCCCACTCTCCGGTGCTGAACGCCATTCCGGCACTGCGTGTCGGCAAGCGGCTGGGCATTCCGGTCGTTTATGAAATCCGAGCCTTCTGGGAGGATGCCGCAGTCGACCACGGCACCACGCGTGAAGGCAGCCTGCGCTATCGCCTGACGCGCGCCCTCGAAACATGGGTGCTGCGCCGCGTCGACCATGCATTTACCATCTGCGAAGGGCTGCGCAAAGACATCGTTGGCCGCGGCATTCCGGCCGACAAGGTCACCGTCATTCCCAATGCAGTAGACATTGAAGGCTTCCAGCTTTCCGGTGTGCCGGATGCTGGCCTCAAAAGTCAGCTTCTGCCTGACGGCACCACGGTCATTGGCTTCATCGGATCGTTCTACGCCTACGAAGGTCTCGACCTGTTACTCGACGCATTTCCCGCCATGCTGGCAAAGCGACCGGATCTGCGCGTGCTGCTCGTCGGCGGCGGGCCGCAGGAAGCCAACCTCAAGGCTCAGGCGATGCGTCTCGGTATTGCTGACAAGGTCGTTTTCACCGGCCGCGTCCCGCATGGTGAAGTCAGCCGCTACTACGACCTCATCGACCTGCTCGCCTACCCACGCCACTCGATGCGCCTCACCGAATTGGTGACGCCGCTCAAGCCTTTGGAAGCCATGGCACAAGGGCGCATCTTCATCGCATCCGATGTCGGCGGCCACAAGGAACTGATCCGCGACGGCGAAACTGGCCGGCTCTTCAAGGCCGGCAGTGCGACTGCGCTTGCCGACGTTGCCGAGGAGCTGCTCGCCAAGCGCGACCGCTGGCCGGCATATCGCGCCGCTGGTCGCAACTTTGTCGAGCAAGAGCGCAATTGGCGCAACAGCGTAGCGAACTACAAGCCCGTGTATGGTCGGTTGTCAGGCAAGCCACATACCTGACACTTCCATGATCCACACGTTCTTATTAACCACGCTCAGCCTGATTGCTACCTCAGTTCGCGTCTAAAGGAGATACTCCATGCACATGACTGTCGAACAAATCGTTGATGAGGCAATGGCTTTGCCAAGCGAGGCCCGTGCTTTGCTGGCCGACCGGTTGGTCGAAAGCCTTGACCCGGCTGAGGATGGCTACATCCGACAGCTTTGGATTCAAGAAGCATCACGGCGTGTTCAGGAAGTTCGCCGAGGTGAGATTAAGACGATTTCCGTGGACGAAGCACTCAAACAGGTTCGGCAAGCCATTGTCAGATGAGGGTCGAGTTCCACCCCGAAGCTTTGGCTGAATTCCGCGCCGCGGCCGAGTATTACGAGAGTTAGCAAGCCGGCTTGGGCACTTGGTTCATCAATTCGGTCGAGAGTGCACTATCCCATATAGAAGAAACCCGCCTGCGTACGCTGGCCGAGCAGTTCGGCTGCCAGCCGACGACCGATGGGCAGTTGGCGCAGTTTCGTCGTGTTCTGGGCATGGGTGACCTATCTCGGAATGCACAGCGCTTGTTTGATACACTGAAGCACATGAAGCAGTCCGCAATCGCCCTTTTGAATCCACAGGATCGATCCGCCATCGAACGGATCGTTGCACCTTGGCTGGCCCGTGAAAGTGCCGGACTGAAACTATTCGGTTCGCGCGCGCGCGGCGATGCCCGACGCGCATCCGATATCGATCTTGCCTTGGTCGCCAGGCATCCCATTGCCGCAGCTGATCTGGCGACGCTACGTGAAGCGCTGGAAGAATCTGCAATTCCCTTCCGGATCGATCTGGTCGACTACGCCAGTGCACCCGCTCACTTGCGCGCGGCAATCGATCGCGAGGGCATTCCATGGCCCGTTCAGACCAGCGCATAGCCACTGCCCTGCAGGCATTGGTCACACTTGACGAGTTGGCGGATCAACCAGCCAGCAGCATTGTTCGCGATGCCGCCATCCAGCGCTTTGCATATACCTTCGAGGCGACTTGGAAAGCCGCCCAAGCCGTCCTTCTCGATCGCTTCGGCATCGAACTGGCATCTCCCAAACCCGTTGTCCGCGCCAGTCTGGAAAATGGACTGCTTACAGAGGAAGACGCGCGTATTGGACTTGCCATGGTCGATCATCGCAATCTGACCGCCCATACCTACAACGAAGAGCTGGCCAACGCGATATTCGCGCAAATCCCCAGCTATCGAAAGCTGCTGCGCGAATGGCTGGAGCGGCTCGCCAAGGCTTGAGCGGATAAGCCGCACAAACTCGGCGCTGAAGCCGTGAACATGCAGTCTGTCCGTTGTTTCCCCCTGAGGGCGGATGTTGGCTGATAAATATCACTTGACCATGTAATCTTACACATTACAATGATTGCTAACCAATGACTGTGCTTTCATGATCAAGACGTTCAAGCACCGCGGGCTGGTGCGCTTCTTCAAAAATGACGACCACAGGGGCATTCTCGCCAGAACCGAGGGCAAGACGGAAAGACTGCTCGACCGCCTGGATTCCGCTGCTCGTCCTGAAGACATGAACATTCCCGGTTTCAGATTTCATCCACTGACGGGTGACAGCAAAGGCCCCTATGCCGTGAAGGTGACAGGCAACTGGCGCATCACCTTTCGATTCGAGGGCGAAAACGCCCTCGATGTTGATCTGGAGGATTATCACTAATGGAAAGCTTGCGATACCCGAAGCGGCGGCCGACTCACCCTGGCGCAATTCTGCGGGAAGACGTATTGCCGGCGCTTGCAATGACGCAAACCGAATTCGCGCAGCGGCTGGGCGTATCGCGTCTGTCGGTATCCGACCTGCTGCATGAAAAGCGGGCCATGACACCGGAAATGGCTGCGCGCGTTGGCAAGCTGCTCAACACTACCCCCGAAAGCTGGTTACGCATGCAAGAGGCTGTCGATCTGTGGGATCTGCAGCAGCAACCGGAGAAATTCGAAAAAATCAAGCCGCTGAAGCCTGAATTGATGGCCGCATGATCCGCACACTCATCTTCTCCACCCTCTACCCCAGCAGCATGCGCCATAGCCACGACATCTCTGAACATGAGCGTAGATAAAAAGATCGTCATCATTGCCGGCCCCAATGGCGCAGGCAAGACGACTTTTGCCCGTGAATTTCTGCCCAACGAGGCCGGCTGCCCCGTTTTCGTCAATGCAGACCTCATCGCAGCGGGCATAGCCCCATTTCAACCCGAGACAGCTGCATTTCGCGCAGGCCGCTTAATGCTCGAAGAAATCTCGCGTCATGTCTTGGATGGACGCAGCTTTGCCTTCGAGACCACGCTATCCGGGCTGACTTATGCTCGCATGATTGATGATTGGCGGAAGAGTGGTTACTCGGTGAAATTGATTTACCTCTCCCTGACATCTCCCGAGGAAGCGATAGCGCGTGTCGCCATGCGGGTGCGGCAAGGGGGACATAACATTCCAACCGAAACCATTCGCCGACGTTTCGCCGCAGGGTGGATACATTTTCACGAAACCTACCGGCAACGCATCAATCTTTGGCAATTGTTCGACAATAGCGGAGAAACACCGCTGTTACTGGATGAAGGAGAAAACCCATGAATACCGCACTGAACCTCATACCGCCCATATCACGCTTGGCAGACCCGGACATGCAAGCTGCACCCGCTGCACTAATTCGAGCTGGGCAACGCGCTCGCGAATTGGCGGCGCGTACGCAAACTCCCTTGGTCGTCAATAAAAACGGCAAACTGGTCGAAGAGGCAGTTCCTCCCGCCGCTGTAAGCGAAAAATAAGTCGCAACACAACCAGTAAACAGCAGCATGATCCGCACGCTCCTCTTCTCCACCCTCTATCCGAACAGCGTGCGGCCGAGCCACGGCATCTTCGTTGAGACGCGCCTGCGTCATCTGCTCGCGAGTGGCGAAGTCGAAACCCGTGTCGTCGCCCCCGTGCCATGGTTTCCTTTCAAGCAATCACGGTTCGGCTTGTATGCCAAGCATGCCGCAGTGCCGGATCATGAAAAATGGAACAACAACAACGTTAGCCACCCGCGTTACCTGCTGCTGCCCAAGATCGGCATGAATCAGGCGCCTGCCAGCCTTGCCCGCACCGGGTTAAGCGCTGCCCGCAAGCTGATCGACGACGGCTATGATTTCGACCTCATCGACGCCCACTACTTCTACCCCGATGGTGTTGCCGCCACGATGATCGGCAAGGCGCTGAATAAGCCTGTCGTCATCACTGCGCGTGGATCTGACATCAACCTCATTCCTCAATACGAAAAGCCGCGCCGCATGATCCTTCAAGCCGCCGCAGACTGCGCGGCCATCATCACGGTCAGCAGCGCGCTCAAAGATTCAATAGTCAGCCTTGGCGTGACGGCAAGCAAGATCAACGTACTGCGCAATGGCGTTGATCTGGATCTATTTTTTCCCGGGGATCGCGCCCAAGCGCGCGCCAAGCAGGGCGTGACCCGATATACACTCGCCTCGGTAGGCAACCTGATACCAGAAAAGGGACATCACCTTGCGATCGAAGCACTACACGACCTGCCGGATACCGAACTCCTCATCGCCGGCGGTGGCCCCGAAGAGGCACGCCTCAAAATGCTGGCCTCAAGCCTGGGTGTCGCGGATCGGGTCAAGTTCCTGGGCGTCTTGCGGCAAGCCGAATTGCGTTCACTTTATTCGGCCGCCGATGTTCTGGTGCTCGCCTCGGCGCGCGAAGGCTGGCCAAATGTTCTGCTTGAAGCAATGGCATGTGGCACGCCCGTAGCTGCTCCCGCTGTCGGTGGTGTCGCTGAGATAGTCGGTGCGCCAGAGTCTGGCGTACTCTTGGACGAACGCAGCGCCGGCGGTATCGTGCGCGGCATCACCCACCTGCGCGAGGCACTACCATCCCGCAGTGCCACTCGCGCCTACGCCGAACAGTTCGGATGGCATCCCACTACTGAAGGGCAGTTGGCGCTGTTTCGTCGTGTTCTGGACGCGGATGCCGGATAAGCAAAAGTTGGCTCTGGCGAGATGGCAGGAAGTACAGTAGATTGCGATGTATTGAACATCCCATTGAATAGTCATGAATCCGCAAGTCATCATTCCCAACGAGGCAATACGCGATTTTTGCCGTGCCCACTCCGTGCGGGAGCTTGCCGTCTTCGGGTCCGCAGTTCGGTCTGACTTCAGCCAGGACAGCGATATCGATATCCTGATAGATCTTGACCCGAAGAAAAGGATCGGTCTGATTGCGCTGCAACAAATGCGTGACGAACTGGCCAGCCTATTCGGCAGGCCTGTCGACCTGCTCACGCGTGCTGGCCTGAATCGACATATACGCGATCAGGTACTCCGCACTGTTGAAATCATCTATGCGGAGTGAGCAGTTATATCTGGCGGATATTCTCGATGCCATCGAGGCAATCGAGCGCTTTACCTCGGGAATCGATGAAAGCCGCTTTCTGGCCGACGAACTGATTCAAAGCGCAGTTCTTCAGAAACTCTCTTTAATCGGGGAAGCCGCGGCACGACTTTCTGACTTGACCAGGGCACAGGTCACCGACATTCCCTGGAAGGAGATCATTGGGTTTCGCAATATTGCTGTACATGCTTATTTTTCGGTTGATTGGCGCATTGTTTTCGTTACAGCCACCGATGACTTGCCTTCACTGAAAGAGAACATCATTACGCTGCGCGGTCGAGGTGCGTAGATGTTGCTCAGAGCGCATCACTTCTCCACCGTTCATGAGGCATAGACAATAGTCGGCTCCGGACAGATGGCGGGTACGGCACCCCCGGCAAAACAAGCCTGCCTGGCTGCATGCAGTCCGTATAATCGGCCGCCATGAGCCACGCCCTCCTGTTCGTCCCCGCTGCCGGCCAGACTGAAGCCCCGAGCTTCCAGAAAGGCGTGCGGGCGCTGGGCGACTTCAAGGCCGTGAAGGTCACCGACAGCGCCACCTCCGCCACGGCTTCCCTCGCAGTGGCGCCTGCTGCCAAAGCCACCGATAAGCGCATCGCCCGTTCCGCCGACGGCGAGGTCTGGATCACCGATCTGGGCCTGTGGCTGCCCCTGCCAGCTGAGAGTGGACGCGATTCCGCCTGGCTCATCGAGCAATATCTCACTCTCGGGGCGGAAGGCCTCGCACGCCGCCTGCAAGGCCTGTTCGCGCTGCTCATCGTCGACCAGCGCACCCGTCATGCCCACGTGATCACCGACCGCTGCGGCAGCCTGCACATCTATTGGCGCCAACTGACCGATGGCGTGGCCGTCTGTTCGTCGTCTGCTGTGCTGGCGCAATGCGCACCGAGCACGCTCGACCCCGTCGGCGTTCATGAATTCATCGCCACCGGCATCCTCTACGAAGATCGCAGCCTGTGGCAGGGCATCCGCAAGATTGGTCCGGCTACCGTCTTCACCCTCGGAAAGCAAGGCACGCAGGCCAAACCCTACTGGCAGTTTTCTGAAGTCCGGCCCGAAAGTCTGGATCTTGGCGAAGCGGTTGAGCAAACCCATCACGCGCTCGTTTCCGTACTCAAGGCATTGCCAATGGGTGACCAGCCACTGGTCTCCGATCTCACCGGCGGCTACGATTCGCGCTTCCTGCTTTCCGGACTCGTCGAGGCGGAACACCCCTTCACCACCACGGTATCCGGCGCGGCAGCACACCCAGACGTCACCGTCGCCGCCCGCATCACTGCCGAATTTGGCCTGCAGCACCAGAACATTCCTTCAAAGCCAATCCCCACCCCGGAAGAATTCGATGCCGCCTTGCGCATGACCGATGGTGAATACGACGCCTTCGACTATGCGCGCATCCTGGCCACGCATCGCCGCCTGAGCGCCGAGCACAGCATGAGCCTCAACGGCTCGTTCGGCGAACTCGCCCGCGGTTACTGGTGGGAACTGCTCTGGCCCAAACTGGCGCAGCGGCAACCGCTCGACGTGGCCATGGTGGCGCGCAAGCGCTTTGCCGCCATCGGCTACGACACATCCATCTTTGATGCATCCGCAAAGCTCGATCTTGCGGCGCACATGGCCGCCATCGCCACTCGCGCATTGGCTCAGATCGCCGACTTCCCCAACACCTCGCAGATGGACTGCCTCTACTACAGCCTGCGCATGCAGCGCTGGCAGGGCCGCATCACCAGCGCCACCAACCAGCTCTGGCCCGCCTTCTCGCCCATCGGTTTTGCCCAGGTGCTCGAACCCATCCTCGCCGCCAAGGCCAGCACCCGTTTTCGCAGCCTCTTCGTGCGCGCAACCTTCGCCCGCTTTTCACCACGACTGGCCAGCATCCCGCTTGAACACGGTTACCCACCCATGCCGGCGAACCCCCTGAACCTCTGGCGCTTTAGCCCGCTGCTGGGTCACTACGGCGGCAAGGTGTGGGGCAAACTGGCGCCGCGCATGGGTATCAAGCCTGCCCTCGTCGTCGATCACGAACAGGCAAGGCAGTTCAACGCAGCCTCGGCAAATTTCCTTCAAGAGAGCGGCATCGACAAATCACTTGCATCACCGCAACTGTCGAATACCGAACTATTTCATCCCGACGCATTGCGCAACTACCTGGTGACGAATACCCAAGGTAAGTTTCGCAACGAGCAGTGGCGCAGACTGGTAACGCTTGAAGCCTTGACCAGAAAACTTTCGAAATATGTTGCGTCCGATCCCGCTTGACCAATGAGTTCAAAAACCAACGGGATGCTTTCCAGATACCGCTATTTGATCGATTCAACGTTCGGTACATCGCGAGGGTTGGTGCGTGCCTTGCTCGCAGAACTCGAATACCTGCTCGGTACAGTAAATTCATTTACGACTCTCAATCCGGGGTCTGTCAGAAGATTGGTTTTCGTTTGTCTCGGAAACATCAATCGAAGCGCTTTTGCAGACGCAGTCGCCAGAAAGGCCTGTGCCAATACCACATCAATCGGGCTTTCAACCACCTCAGGTGCGCCTGCATTCCATAAAGCAATCACTACAGCGTCACGTTTTGATATTTCACTTGAGCAACACCGTGCTACCAATTTTTCAGATTACATATATCAAGAAGGTGATTTGCTGCTCGCAATGGAAATCCGTCATGCACGCGAGCTACTGAAACGGGGCATACCCGCTGGGCGCATAGCACTTCTTGGACATTGGAGTTCGCCTAGAAGAATTCACCTGCATGATCCTCATGTGCTGTCAGACCGCTACTTTGAAGTCTGTTTTACCCTTTTGCATAGCGCAGTAACCCGACTGGTCAGTGAGTTGCGGGTGGGCAACAGCCCATGTGTTGACCAATGAATGTCTATCTGACCTTTGACGTCGAAATATGGTGCGGTGGTTGGCAAAACCTGGATACCCGTTTCCCATCGAGTTTCGAAAGGTATGTTTACGGTCGATCCAAACACGGCGAATATGCTTTGCCAAAGACGCTTGAAATTCTTGATAAGCATCGCCTGCATGGCATTTTCTTTATTGAGCCACTATTTGCTGCACGTTTTGGTGTCGAGCACTTGGCGGTAATCGTTGACCTTGTCAGGCAAGCCGGTCAGGAAGTCCAATTGCACATACATCCTGAATGGACTGATGAGATTCGCCCGCTTCCATTTCCAGGAGCGACCCACAAGCGACAGCACTTGTCCTATTACAGTCAAGAGGAACAGGAAGTTCTGCTGACATTGGGTAAAAAATTGCTCAATGAAGCCGGCTGTCAATCAGTACAAGCCTTTCGTGCGGGAAGTTTTGCGGCCAATGCAGACACCTACAAGGCATTGGCAAACTGTGGCATTTCGATAGACAGCAGCCTGAATCGTTGCCATGCCGTGAGTGCTCCCGACCTGAGGGATACCACCCTTTTCGATCAGCCATCAGCCTGACCCGGCCGAAGGCTGGCTTGAACTGCTG
>ERZ1645187.5184-NODE-5184-length-10233-cov-11.640794_pt1 | contig 10233 bp, 11 predicted proteins | sample MGYA00575352_ERZ1645187 | MGnify/ENA primary metagenome ERZ1645187 (study PRJEB40837, sample SAMN11349314) | freshwater sediment metagenome | isolation source: river sediment | host: Sediment | place: India: Wazaribad , New Delhi | collected 2017-02-21 ...
CCGCGGCTACTACGGCTCGGTCAGCCACAACGTCAAGGCCGTCTACCAGCGCTACCTGGGCTGGTACGAGGCCAACCCGGCGCGGCTGTGGCCGCACCCGCCCGCGGAGTCCGGGCGCCGGTACGTCGCCGCGATGGGCGGCCTCGACGCCGCCGTCCAGCACGCCAGCGAGGCGTACGCCGAGGGCGACTACCGCTGGGCGGCCCAGCTGCTGGACCACGTCCTGTTCACCGACCCCGACCACGCCCAGGCCCGGGCGCTGCAGGCCGACACCTTCGAGCAGCTCGGGTTCGGTGCCGAGAACGGCACCTGGCGCAGCGCCTACCTCGCCGGCGCCGTGGAGCTGCGCGACGGGCAGTTCGGCACCCCCGCCACGGCGGCGTCCGCGGACCTGATGGCGGCGCTGACCGTCACCCAGATCTTCGACAGCATCGCGGTTCGGGTGGACGGCCCGCGGGCCTGGGACCACCGCATCCGGATCTCGTGGGTGTTCAGCGACGAGGGCACGGCCTACCTCACCGAGCTGCGCAACGGCTGCCTCAACCACCACACCGTCCCGGCCGCCGTACCGGAGACCACGACGTTCCGGCTGACCCGCCCCGACCTGATCGGGCTGGTCACGGGCGCCCTGGACCTGCCGGCCGCGATCGGCGCCGGCACGATCGGCGTGGAGGGTGACCCGACCGAGCTCGGGCTGCTGGTCTCGCTCCTGGCCCCCGTCGACCCGAACTTCGCCATCGTCACGCCCTGACCTCGGGCCTGGTCACCCCCGGCCGAGCAGGGTGGTGGCCAGGCCGAGCAGCGCGCAGACGCCGAGGGTTCTGAGCGGGCTCCAACCGCGCCCGAACATGAGCAGGCACGCCACCACGGTGATGGCGAGCGCCACCGGGTCCCAGGACGCGAGCACCGGAAGCTCCAGCCGCATCGGGCCCACGTGCGCGGTCCTGGTGGCCTCGAAGAGGGTGTGCACGGCGAAGTACAGGGCGAGGCTGGCGATGACGCCGACCACGGCGGCGGTGATGCCGGTCAGGGCGGCGGTCAGGTGGGGGTTGTGCCGGAGGCGCTCCACGTAGGGCGCCGCGACGAAGACGAAGAGGAAGCAGGCACGAACGTCACCCAGGTGGTCAGGAGCGAGCCCACCAGCATCCCGGTCCAGGGCTCCAGGGGTCCGGGGTCGCGGTAGGCCGCGACCCCGCCGACCCACTGGGTGACCATGATCAGCGGGCCGGGCGTGGTCTCGGCGAGCGCGAGCCCCTGGACCATCTCCCCCGGCGCCAGCCAGCCGTAGACCTCGACGGCCTGCTGGGCCACGTAGGCCAGGACGGCGTAGGCCCCGCCGAAGGTGATCACGGCCGTCCAGGAGAAGAACAGCCCCTGGTCGACGTACACGGAGTCCGGGCCGAGCACCGCGGCGACCACCAGCACCGGCACGAACCACAGGGTCAGGCCCGCCGCGAGGATGCCCGCCGACCTCACCGCCGACGGCCGGCCGACGTGCAGTGCGTCGTCGCTGACCAACGGCGGCGGCCCGCTCGCGCTCTCGGATTGCGGCAGCGACCGCAGCGCCGGCATGCTGCGGGACAGCAACCACCCCAGAGCCCCGGACCCGATCACCACCAACGGGAACGGCACGTCGAAGACCGTCAGGGCCAGGAACGACGCGACGGCCAGCCCGATCAGCACCGGATGGGTCAGCGAGCGACGGCCGATCCGCACCACCGCCTGGACGACGATCGCGATGACCGCGGGCGAGAGCCCCGCGAACAGACCCGAGACGACCGCGGTGTCGCCGGCGGCCAGGTACAGCACCGTGAGGCCCAGGAGGGCGAGCAGCCCGGGTAGGACGAACAGCACCCCGGCGATCAGGCCGCCGGCCGTGCCGTTGAGGAGCCAGCCCGTGTAGATGGCCAGCTGCTGGGCTTCGGGGCCGGGCAGCAGCATGCAGAAGTTCAGGGCGTGGAGGAACCGGCGCTGGCCGAGCCAACGCTTCTCCTCGACCAGCTTGTGCTGCATCACCGCGATCTGACCGGCCGGACCGCCGAACGTCTGCAGGGAGATCGCGAACCACGCGCGGGTCGCCTCCCGCAGCGGGACGACGTCGCCGGGTCGGCCTCCGGTCGGGGAGACGGGCTCGCTCGCGGACACGGGCCCATCAAACGCGGTCGAGGCAACCCGCGCCATGCGGTCTCAGCGCCAGGCGACGAGGACTCAGCGGTCGATCAGCGCCTCGTTGGCCTCGGAGTACCGGCCACCCACGGCGCTCAGCTGCGTCCCACCGAGCTCACGCAGGTCGTCGGCGGTCAGCTCGACCGCCGTGGCCCCGAGGTTCTCCTCGAGCCGATGCGGCTTCGTCGTGCCGGGGATCGGGACGATCCACGGCTTCTGGGCCAGCAGCCAGGCGATGGCCACCTGCGCGGGTGTCGCGCCCTGGCGCTCCGCGATGCGGGTGAGCAGGTCGACGTACGCCAGGTTGGTGCGCCGCGCCTCGGCGTCGGCGAACCGCGGGACGGTGTTGCGGAAGTCCCCGCTCTCGAAGGTGGTGCCCTCGCCGATCGCACCGGTGAGGAAGCCCTTGCCCAGCGGGCTGAACGGGACGAACCCGATCCCGAGCTCCTCCAGCACCGGCAGGATCGCCTCCTCCGGCTCGCGCCACCACAGCGAGTACTCGCTCTGCAGCGCCGTGACCGGCTGTACGGCGTGCGCCCGGCGGATCGTGTGGACCCCCGCCTCGGACAGGCCGAAGTGGCGCACCTTGCCCTGCTCGATCAGCTCACCGACCGCACCCGCCACGTCCTCGATCGGCACGGCCGGGTCGACCCGGTGCTGATAGAGCAGGTCGATGTGGTCGGTGCGCAGCCGCCGCAGCGACTCCTCCACGGTGCGGCGGATCGTGTCCGGTCGGCTGTCGAGGCCACGCACCTCGCCGGTCGAGAGCTCGAAGCCGAACTTCGTGGCGATGACGACCCGGTCCCGGACCGGCGCCAGCGCCTCACCCACCAGGTCCTCGTTGGTGAACGGGCCGTAGACCTGAGCGGTGTCGAAGAAGGTCACCCCGCGCTCGACGCCGCCGCGGATCAGGCTGACCATGTCCTGCCGGTCGGGGAACGGCGGGAAGCTGAAGTTCATGCCCATGCAGCCCAGCCCGATGGCCGAGACCTCCAGGCCGGTGCCGAGGGTGCGATGTCCAACTGTTCGATCCATGGTGTGCTCTCTCTCCTGCCTACTCAGGCTTCGGGGATCTCATATGCGAACGCCTCGCGGGTGATCTGCTCGGGTTCGGGGCCGCCGCGGACCCCGGTGTCGAGTGCGTCGACTGCGCCGAGCTGGTCGTCGGTGAGCTCGAAGTCGAAGACGTCGAGGTTCTCGGCGATCCGCGAGGGGGTGACCGACTTGGGGATGACCTGCCGGCCCTGCTGCAGGTGCCAGCGCAGCATCACCTGGGCCGGGGTCTTGCCGTGCGCCCGGGCGATCTCGCCGATGACCGGATCCGCCAAGGTGCTGCCGCGGGAGCCGTCACGGTAGAAGGTGATCCCCCCGATCGGCGACCACGCCTGCGACACGATCCCGTGCTCGGCGCCGAGGGCGAGCAGCTCGCTCTGCCGGAAGTAGGGGTGCACCTCGATCTGGTTGACCGCGGGCACCACGGTGGCGCGTGCCAGCAGCGCGGACAGGTGGTCGGGCATGAAGTTGCTGACCCCGATCGCCCGCACCCGGCCGTCGGCGAGCAGGGTCTCCAGCGCGCGGTAGGCCTCGACGGTGAGGTCGAACTCGCCCGGCAGCGGCTGGTGCAGGATCAGCAGGTCGAGCTGGTCGAGGCCGAGCTTGCCGGCGCTCTTGTCGAAGGCGTGCAGGGTCTGGTCGTAGCCGTAGTCGGTGATCCACACCTTGGTCTCGACGAAGACCTCCGAGCGGGCCAGACCAGTTCGGTCCAGGAACCGACGCAGTGCCTGGCCGACCTCGCGCTCGTTGCCGTACGCCGCCGCGGTGTCGATGTGCCGGTAGCCGAGGTCCAGCGCCGTCACCACGGCGGCGACGGTCTCGTCCGGGGGTGTCTGGAAGACGCCCAACCCCAGGGCCGGGATCTCGACCCCGTTGTTCAGCGTGAGCTGGGGGACGCTTGCCGTGTTGGTCATGGCCGCACCATCACCTTCAGCGCGGTGCGCTCGTCCATCGCGGCGTACCCCTTGGGGACGTCGGCCAGGGCGACGGTCGTGTCGAAGACCCGGCCCGGGTCCACCGTGCCGTCCAGGACCGCCGGGAGCAGCCGATCGATGTAGGCGCGGACCGGAGCCGGGCCACCGGTGAGGGTGATGTTGCGGCCGAAGAGGCTGCCGAACCCGACCGGGGCGTCCTCGTACTGCGGGACGCCCACCCTGCTGATCACCCCGCCGGCGCGGACGATGCCGACGGCCTGGGTGTACGCCGGCGCGTGGCCGACCGCTTCGAGCACGACCTGGCTGCCGCCGTCGGTGAGCTCGCGGACCGCCGCGATCCCCTCCTCGCCGCGCTCGGCGACCACGTCTGTGGCGCCGTACTCGCGACCGAGGTCGGTGCGGTCGGTGTGCCGGCCCATCAGCACGATCCGCTCGGCGCCGAGCTGCTTGGCCGACAGCACGGCCAGCAGGCCGACCGCCCCGTCGCCGATCACGGTGACGGTGCTGCCCTCGGCCACGCCGCCGCGGACGGCGGCGTGCCAGCCGGTTCCGTACACGTCGGAGAGGGTGAGCAGGCTGGCCAGCAGGGCCTCGTCGGTGGTGGCGTCGACCCCGGGCACCTTGACCAGGGTGCCGTCGGCGAGCGGGACCCGGATCGCCTCGGCCTGGGCACCGCCGATGCCGCCGTTGGCCCAGAACCCGCCGACGACGCACGAGGTCTGCAGGCCGGCCAGGCAGAACTCGCAGCGGCCGCAGGACCAGGCGAAGGGCGCGATCACGAAGTCGCCCGGGCTCAGGGTGTTGACCTCGGCGCCGGTCGCCTCGACCACGCCGATGAACTCGTGGCCCATCGGCCCACCGGCCGGGTTGGCGGGCATCGAGTGGTAGGGGTGCAGGTCGCTCCCGCAGACACACGCGCGGACGATCCGGACGAGTGCGTCGGTGGGCTGCTGGAGGGTCGGGTCGGGGACGTCGATCACGCGGACGTCGCCCGCGCCGTACAGGTAGGTGGCTCGCATGTCCTCAAGTCAAGGTCATCTCGCCGCCGGCGGGGAGTGCCTGTCGTGACCGGTACTGGCAGTGCCTCCCACCACCGGGTTCGGGCGCCTACCGTGGAGGAGTGGCCGACGTCGACCTGCGCTCCGAGATCCGCGAGTTCCTCAGCACGAGGCGCGCCCGGATCACCCCGCAGCAGGCCGGCCTGCCGGCGTACGGCGGCAGCAACCGCAGGGTCACCGGGCTGCGGCGCGAGGAGGTCGCGATGCTCGCCGGCGTCTCGGTCGACTACTACGTGCGGATGGAGCGCGGCAGCCTCGCCGGCGCCTCGGACAGCGTGCTGGACGCGCTGGCCAACGCGCTCCAGCTCGACGAGGCCGAGCGCACCCACCTGCACTCGCTCGCCCGGCAGAGCGGCACCGGCTCACGCCGCCGGCGCACCGCGCCCCACCGGGTCCGCCCGGCCATCCAGCAGGTGCTGGACGCGATGACCGACGCGCCGGCCTGGGTGCGCAACGGCCGGCACGACATCCTGGCGATGAACCAGCTCGCCAGGGCGCTCTACTCCCCCGTGCTCGCCGACCCCCGGCGCCCGGCCAACACCACCCGGTTCATCTACCTGTCCCCGGACCAGGCGCGGGAGTTCTTCGTCGACTACGACCGGATCGCGAACGACGCCGCCGCCATGCTGCGCCTGGAGGCCGGCACCAACCCGCACGACCAGGCCCTGATCGAGCTCGTCGGCGAGCTGTCCACCCGCTCCGAGCTGTTCCGCCAGCGTTGGGCCTCGCACGACGTGAAGTTCCACCGCAGCGGGCGCAAACGGCTCCGGCACCCTGTCGTCGGGGCGCTCGACCTCGACTTCGAGTCGATGGAGCTGCCGTCCGAACCCGGGCTGTGCCTCAACGTCTACACCGCCGCGCCCGGTACGCCGACCGCGGACGCGCTCAGGCTCCTCGCGTCCTGGGCGGCATCCGAGGAGAACCTGCCCAGCGAGGCCGCCAGCACCCGCTAGCCGGGGCTCACGTCAGCGACCGCGGTACTCCACGCGCTCCCACGGCCAGTCGCTGGCCAGCCAGCGCGCGACGGCGTCGGCGAGCGGCCCGTCGAGGTGCGCCCGGTCGGCGCGCACCCAGGACTGCACCGTGACGTCCCAATTCTTGGCGCGCGAGGGGTACACGTAGACGCAGCCGATGACGTCTCGGTCGCCGGGGTCCAGGACGGTGAACGTGAACCCGGCGGCTCGGGCGAAGTCGTCGGCGTGGCGGCGTAGGTCCTCCAGGTTGCGCTCCAGCGTCATGCCGCCGGGCGGGGGCCAGTTGCCGTCCGGGTAGCCGGGGGTGGCGCGGATGTGCTCGATGCTCGAGGTCCACGCGGCGTGATCGGCCTCGTTGTGCTGCGGGCCCAGCGGTTCGAGGAGGAACTCCTCGGTGACCAGCGAGGTCGGCGGCTCGAAGCCGACCGGCACGAACGGGCTCATGGGAACCTCCTCCACTCCCCTTCGGAGACTACGTCGGCCACCCCGTCGACGACCGTGACCGCGCTCTGCTCGTCGAGGGCGTACGCCGGCCCGTCGAGGCCGGCGGCCCACCGCTCCGCGTCCGCCATGGTGTTGGTCGGGAAGTAGTTGAGGTGCGGGAAGATCGAGAAGTCGACGACCCCCAGGGTCCGGTCGTCCGGCGCCTCGGCCCACTCGACGAAGTACTCGCCGATCCGCGGCGTCAGCACCATGCTGCCGGCGCTCACACCCACCCAGACCAGCTCGGGCAGCGATCCCAGCAGGTCGGCCAGCCCCGACTCCCGCAGCCAGTGCGCCAGGTAGGTGGCGTCCCCGCCGTCGACCAGCAGCACGTCCGCCTCCCGGACCCACGGGACCCAGCGCTGCGCCCCGATGGTGGGCAGCGCGGTGAGCTCGAGGACCCCCAGCGAGCCCCAGCCGAGCCCGGTCAGGTGCTGCCCCTGGGGCTCGGCGGCGGCGATCACGCCGCGGACCGAGCCGGGCCCGCACATCGGGTGGCCCCACTGGGCGGTCGGGATGCAGAGGGCGTGCGCCTGATCGATCGGCTTGCCGAGCAGCCGCACGAGCTCGGCGCGGATGCTGGGGTTGGTCACCCCACCCGACGTCAGCAGGAGCTTCATGCGACCTCACCCGGCTCAGACATCCTGGCAGCCTACGACTGACCGCCGCCGGGACCGGTGAGCCGCACGTCGGTGATGGTGCGTCGCGTGGCGGCGAACGCCGCGACCAGGACCGCGAGGGCGAAGGCCCCGAGCTGGACCGCGCTGGCGCCGTACGCGAGCGCGAGCGGTCCGACGGCGAGCTGACCGATCGGCATGGCGACGAAGGAGAAGAAGCCGTCGATCGCCATGATCCGCGACAGCATCTCCTCGGGGACCTTCTCCTGCACGGTCAGGTTCCAGGCGAGGTCGAGCAGGCTCAGCGCGGCGCCGGCGATCACGAAGGTCGCCGACAGCGCCCATACGTTGACGTGGGTGCCGAGGACCACCATCGGCAGGCACCAGAGGGCGAAGGCGATCATGATCGCCCGCAGCGGCACCCGGATCGTGACCTTGGCCAGGAAGAACGCGGCGACGAAGATGCCCACCGCCTGGCTCGACCGGGCCAGGCCCCAGCCCTCGGCGCCGATCGTGTCGTCGGCGATCGTCGGTCCCAGGACGCCGATGGCGCCTGCGACCAGGGCGTTGAAGACCAGCGCGGCGCAGGAGGCCGGGATGACCCACCCGAGCTTGCGGGCGAACGCCCAGCCCTGGGCGAAGTCCCCGATGACGCTGGGCCTGGCGTTGCTGCGGTCGCCCGGCGGGAGCCGGACCAGGGACAGCAGGGCGGCCGCGACGAAGTACGTCGCGGCGTCGAAGGCCAGCGCCCAGCCCGCCCCCGCCGTCGCGACGAGCACGCCCGAGATCGCGGGCCCGAGGATGCTGACGGCGCTGTCCGCCTGACCGATCAGCAGGAACGCCGCCTGGCGCTCCTTGACCGGCAGCAGGATCGGCACCATGCCGAGGAAGGCGGGATAGCTGACCGCGAAGACCGTCCCGGCCAGCGCCTGCAGGATGACCAGGTGCCAGATCTCCGCGGTCCCGGTGAGCACGAGGCCGGCCGTGATCGCCTGCAGGACGCCCTCGGCCAGGTTGCAGCCGCGTAGGACGACGGCCCGCGGCAGCCGGTCGGCGATCGCGCCGCCCAGCAGCATGAACACCACCGAGGGGATACTCCAGGCGGCCACCACCAGGCCGAGCGCGGACGCGGAGTCGCTGATGCCCAGCACCGCGAACACCAGGGCCACGCCCGACATCGACGAGCCCGCCCGGTTGACGGTCTCCCCGATGAAGAAGTACCGAAACGCCGGCACCTTCAGCGGCGACAGTCGGGTACTCATCGGGACAGTCAACAGGCAAGACCGGGTGTCTCGGAGAGGCGCACCAGCCTGCGACGGGCTTTCGTGCCCTGAACCTAGGCGAGGACCTAGGCGAGCCTGCTCAGGAAGTCCCTCGATCGCGCGATGACCTGGGCGGCCGCCCCCCACCACGGCGAGGGTCTACCGGCCGGCAGGCGGCGGCCTCAGCCCTCGGGCGAGGCCGCGCGGGCCACGTAGATGCACGCGTCCACGGGCTCGAGGCCTGAGCGCCGGGCGCGGGTGATCACCCGCTCGTAGCCGGGCCCCTCGAAGGCATCGAGCTCGTCCCAGTCGAACGCCTCGGAGGTGAACAGGTCGCCGGGGACGTCGGGCCCGCCCGGATCCAGGACAAGCGCCGGAAAGCCCAGCTCGGCTCCCCACCCGTGCTCCACGAGTCGACCACGGACGGTGGCGGGCTCCCAGGAGCCGGGCACGTCGTGGAGGATGTGCGCGTTGGGCCGCCCCGGCCCCAGCGTGCCGTAGACGAAGAGGCGGGCAATCACGCGCGGCATTGTCGGCATGATCAGAGCCCCACAGCGACGGCGCCGCCGACCCCGATGAGGACGACGCCGCTGACGCAGCCGAGCGCCCGCTGGGTGGCCGGCCGGGTGACCAGGCCCCGGCCGCGGGCGACCAGGGCGACGAACAGCAGGTACCAGCTGGCGGTGACCGCCGACCAGACCACGCCGAGCATGAGCGTCGGCCAGAACACCCCGGCGGCCGCGGTGTGGAAGGTCGGCAGCAGCGAGACGGCGAACACCCCGGCCTTCGGGTTGCCGAGGTTGGTGGCCAGCCCGGCGACGTACGCGCTCTTGCGGCTGGCCGGGTCAGCGGCCTCCTCGTCCCGGGTCTCGACCCGGGCACCGAAGGCGGCCCACACCGTGCGCAGCCCGACGTAGGCCAGGAACGTTCCCCCGGCGGCGATCAGCAGCCGGTACAGGGCCGGGTTCGCCAGTACCGCCGCGGACAGACCGGCTCCGGCGGCGGCAGCCCAGAGAAGCAGCCCCGTCGAGGTGCCGAGGATGGTGGCGATCGCCGCCCGCGGGCCGTGCATCAGGGTCTGGCGAAGCATGAGCGCTTGCCCGACTCCCGGCAGCATCGCGAGCAACCACGTGGTGGCGATGAAGCTGATCAGCATGCGGGCTCCGGCCTTCTCGGCGTTGGTTCCCGTCGAGCATCGCTCGATCGATGAGTTAAGAGAAGTAACAGAAGTCGTGATTGAATGAAGGATCATGAAGGCCGACCTCGCCGATCAGCTGGTCCTGCTGGCACTCATCGAGGAGCACCGGACGCTGGCCGCGGCCGGCGACATCCTCGGGCTGACACCCCCGGCGATCTCGCAGCGCCTGGCCCGCGCCGAGGCCCACTGGCAGGTCCGCCTTGTCGACCGCGGGCCGCGCGGCGCGCGGCTCACTGAGGCTGGTGCCGCGCTCGCAGGCCACGGCCGCCGCATTGAGCGGGAGGTCGAGGACGCGGTGGCGTCCTTCCCGGCGTACCGACAGGGACTCGTACGGCGGCTCCGGGTCGGCACCTTCCAGGCGGCGGCGCTGCACCTGCTGCCACCCGCCATGACCGCGCTGCGCCATCGGGCCGCGGACGTCGACCTGTCCGTCCTCGACGTCCCGTCCAGCGACGCCATCGAGGTGATGAGCCGTGGCGAGCTCGAC
>ERZ1645187.5185-NODE-5185-length-10233-cov-7.838279_pt1 | contig 10233 bp, 11 predicted proteins | sample MGYA00575352_ERZ1645187 | MGnify/ENA primary metagenome ERZ1645187 (study PRJEB40837, sample SAMN11349314) | freshwater sediment metagenome | isolation source: river sediment | host: Sediment | place: India: Wazaribad , New Delhi | collected 2017-02-21 ...
GGGCGGCGACGCGCACAAGGCGTCCGTCACCGGCGACACCGTCGGCGACCCCTACAAGGACACCGCTGGCCCGGCCGTCAACCCGGCGATCAAGATCACCAATATCGTCGCGCTGCTGCTGCTCGCCATTCTGGCGCACTAAGCAAGGCCGTTCGAAGTCTGGAACGTGAAAGGGCGGGGGAAACCTCGCCCTTTTGCATGCGCCAGGCGCCGCCGCGACAAAAAAAGCCCCGCTCGACGAGCGGGGCTTCGATTTGGCCTGAACCCTGAAATCAGCTGAATTTCAGCAGGTTCTTGAACATGTTCTTGATGAAGGTCGATTCCGCGCCGCCCGTCGGCGTCGTGCGGCTGACCATGTCGACGACCTTGCCGTCCTCGATGCCGTAATTGGCGACACGCTCCACCTTCTTGTTCTTGAAGTAGATGGCCACGACGCGCTGGTCGACGATCTGCGGCGACATGAAGCGTAGCTTCGCCTCGGTCTTCTGGCTGATGTAGTACCAGGCGTCGCCGCCGACCGTGGAGGTCGTGGACGGCGTGCCCATGATCTGCAGCACGCTTTCCGCCGAGGTTCCGCTCTTGACCTGCGCCAGCGTCTGCTGGTCCACCACATAGCCGTGCTGGATTTCGCCGTCGTAGCCGAGGCAGCCGCCGAGAGACAAAGCCAGCGCCGCGCCGAAGGCCGCGCCGATCTTGCGGCGGGTAACAAGCTTTGGCGTCAAATTCGACCGCATGTCGTCCGTCTCCGTCCCTCGTTCGAGGCTGGCGTCGCGCCGAGCCCACAGAAAAGCGCTTGCATCCGGGCCCCGCGATGCCTAACCCCCGAAGGTCAGAAATGCAAGGTCGCCGCGCGCGATGGGCGCGCCCGGCCAGGAGCCAGGGGCATATGATCTTCGGCCTGTTTCGCCGCCAACCGCACAAACAGCTCATCGACAAGCTTCACGGCGACATCGTGGCGGCGGCGCGTCAGATTGCGCTTTATCGCGATTATGGCGTCGCCGACACGCTCGACGGGCGCTTTGAGCTGCTGGCGCTGCACGCCGGCTTGCTGCTGCGCCGCCTCAACGCCATGCCCGCGCCGGGGCCGGACGTGGCGCAAGGCCTGTCCAACGAGGTCTTCGCCAATCTCGACGCCGGCCTGCGCGAAACCGGCGTCAGCGACATCGGCGTGCCCAAAAAGATGAAAAAGCTGGCCGAGTCCTTTCTCGGGCGCAACGCCGCCTATGAAAGAGCCTTCGCCGCAGGCGAAGACGCGCTCGTCGCCGCGCTCGCCCGCAATGTCTTCGCCGGCGGGGCAGGCGACGCCGCCCGGCTTGCGCGCTATGTTGAAGCGACCATCGCGCGCCTCGACGCGCTGACGCCGGCCGCGCTGGAAGCCGGCGGGCCGCCATTTGCCGTTTCCGAAGACATCGCCTGAAGGAGGCGACCATGCAAGACGCCAAGCCCCCGCACGACGCCAAGCCCCCGCTGGATGCAAAGCCCCCGTTTTCGCGCCTGCAGCGCGTCGACGACGTGCCGGAGACCGGCCTGGACCTCAAGCTCGTCGCCAGCGAGGCCGAGCGCGCCCGCCTCGCCGCAATCGACGGTCTCGAAGCCCTGTCGCAACTCGAGGCCGATCTCCACGTCGACCGGCGCGGCAAGGCCGGCCTGCGCGTCACCGGCGAGGTGCGCGCGCGGCTGACGCAGATCTGCGTCGTCTCGCTCGAACCGTTCGAGACCCAGACGCGCGAGACGATCGATGTGGTTTTCGCGCCGCAGGCCGAGTCGGAAGCAGCCCACGCCAGGGCCGCTGCCGAGATCGCCGCCGCCCTCGACAAGGCCTCGGCCCTCGCCGAGCAGCCCGATCCGCCGGACCCGATCATCGACGGCCGCGTCGACCTCGGCGCGCTTTGCACGGAGTTTTTCGCGCTCAGCCTCGATCCCTATCCGCGCAAGCCGGGCGCGGCCTTCGTCGAGCCCGCGCCGGCCCAACCGGGCGATGCGCCGGCGTCGCCTTTCGAAATGTTGCAAAAATTGAAGAAATAGGAGACGCGCCGGCGCGTGAGAATGTCTGTTTTTGCCGCCGGACAGGCGATAAGGCCCGCAGCTTTCCCGATTTGCGGCGCGGCGCGGCGAAATTCCCCGCTTCGCGGCGTCGCGCGAGTGCGGTTCGGGCCAATTGGGGTCTTGCCTTGCCGCCCGCACGGGTTATTGTCCGCCGCCTTTGCCCGCGCCGCGTCAAGGCGACGGGGCAGAGTGTTCGGCGCGAATTGCGCCCGCCTCTTCAAGGCAAGAGGCAAAGGAATGCAGGCGCCGCCAGGCGCTGAGGTTTGAGGAGCCGCAAAACTGATGACAGAGCCCGTTCGGATCGCTCTCGACGCGATGGGCGGCGACCATGGCCCTTCCGTGGTGGTTCCCGGAGCCGCGCTCGCTCTGGAGCGTCGTCCCGACATCCGTTACCTGATGTTCGGCGACGCGGCGCAGATCCAGCCCTTGCTCGACGCGAATCCCAAACTCGCCGCGGCCACCACGCTGACGCATTCGCCCGTGTCGGTGCGCATGGACGACAAGCCGAGCCAGGCGCTGCGCGCCGGCCGCCGCGTCTCCTCGATGTGGATGGCGCTTGACGCCGTCAAGCAGCACAACGCCGACACCGCCATTTCGGCCGGCAACACCGGCGCGCTGATGGCCATGGCCAAAGTCTGCCTGCACACCATGTCGCAGATCGAACGTCCGGCCATCGCCGCCATGTGGCCGACGCTGCGCGGCGAGTCGATCGTGCTCGACGTCGGCGCGACCATCGGCGCGGACGCGCAGCATCTCGTCGATCTGGCGATCATGGGCGCCGCCATGGCGCGCATCGTCTTCGACATCGACCAGCCGACCGTCGGCCTGCTCAACGTCGGCGTCGAGGAGATCAAGGGCATCGAGGAAGTGAAGGCCGCCTCGCGCATGCTGCGCGAAAGCCCGCTGCCCAACCTGGCCTATCAGGGCTTCGTCGAAGGCGACGATATCGGCCGCGGCTCCGTGGACGTCGTCGTCACCGAAGGCTTCACCGGCAATATCGCGCTCAAGACCGCCGAGGGCACGGCCAAGCAGATGGCGCAATATCTGCGCGACGCCATGAGCCGCAGCCTGATGTCGAAGATCGGCTATCTGTTCGCGCGCAGCGCTTTCAACGCGCTGAAGCAGAAGATGGACCCGCGTCAGGCCAATGGCGGCGTCTTCCTCGGCCTCGACGGCGTCGTCATCAAGAGCCACGGCGGCGCTGACGCCGTCGGCTACGCCGGCGCCATCGAGATCGGCTACGACATGGTGCGTCACGGCCTGCTCGAACAGATTCGCGAATCGATCGCCATCGCCCATGAAGGACGTTTGGCGCAGCCGCCTGCTCCTTGAACCGCTCCGCAGCCCCGAAACGAAACGGAATCGTCACGTGACTTCGACCTCCCAGCGTTTGCGCTCCGTTGTTCTCGGCGTCGGCTCCTATCTGCCGGAGCGCCTGGTCACCAACCAGGACATGGAAAAGCTGGTCGACACCTCGGACGAATGGATCGTGCAGCGCACCGGCATCCGCGCGCGCCATTTCGCCGCCGAGGGCGAGACGACATCGATGCTCGGAACCAGGGCGGCGCAGGCGGCGATGAAGGCGGCCGGCGTCGGTCCCGACGACATCGACCTCGTCATTTGCGGCACCTCGACGCCGGACTACACTTTCCCCTCCACCGCGACGCAGATCCAGGCGGCGCTCGGCATCAACCGCGGCGTCGCCTTCGATTTGCAGGCGGTCTGCTCCGGCTTCGTCTTCGCCGTGGCGACGGCCGACAAATTTCTCGCCTCCGGCTCGCACAAGCGCGCCCTCGTCATCGGCGCCGAGACGTTCTCGCGCATCGTCGATTGGGAGGACCGCACGACCTGCGTGCTGTTCGGCGACGGCGCCGGCGCGATGGTGCTGGAGGCCCAGCCCGACGACGGCTCGTTGCGCCCGCGCGGCGTGCTGACGACGCAATTGCGCTCGGACGGCCGCCATCGCGAGAAGCTCTTTGTCGACGGCGGCCCCTCGACCACAGGCACGGTCGGGCATTTGCGCATGAGCGGCAAGGAAGTGTTCCGATTCGCCGTCGGCCAGGTCACGGACGTCGTTTCCGAAGCATTTTCCGCCACCGGAACGACGCCGGACGACCTGAATTGGTTCGTTCCGCATCAGGCAAATCGTCGCATCATCGACGCCTCGGCCGAGAAGCTCGGCATCGCGCCGCAGAAGGTCGTGACCACCGTTCATCTGCACGGCAACACCTCGGCGGCCTCGATTCCCTTGGCTTTGAGCGTTGCCGTGGAGGATGGCCGCATCAAGCAGGGCGACCTCGTCATGATCGAGGCGATCGGCGGCGGCTTCACATGGGGGTCCGCTCTCATCCGTTGGTAACGGATTGAAAAAATTTTCATACAATTGTATTGTTGATTTTACATTTCTTGCCCTGGAGCATTGGTTCGCTGGGGGGATAGGCGGTCGGCCTTTTTCTCGGCTTATTTTCAGGTAATTTCCAATGAGCAACTTGCAAAACGCTGAAGTCGCCCGTCGCAATTCGGAAGCGGTGTCTGAGCCAATTGATTTGACGCAATTCCAGCAAAAGACGGTGACGCGCGCCGATCTCGCGGAAGCGGTTTACACAAAGGTAGGTCTGTCGCGGAAAGAGTCCGCGGCGCTCGTCGAGATGGTCCTCGGCGAAATGACCGATGTTATTCTGCAAGGCGAGACGGTGAAGCTGTCGTCCTTCGGATCGTTCGTCGTTCGCTCCAAGGGCGAGCGCATCGGCCGCAATCCGAAGACGGGCGTCGAAGTGCCGATCACGCCGCGCCGCGTGCTGGTTTTCAAGCCGTCCAACATTCTCAAGGCCCGCATCAACGGCGTCGACGGCGGCGATCTCGACTGACACGGCGCATTGTCGCCATCCCTGAACGCCTGATTGCGCGGCCTTTGTGCCGCGCGATTTGCGTTTGTGCGGCGCGATCTCGGCCAGGCTTGCCGCATGACGCGAACATCTTCGTAGATGCCTTTGGATTGTCGGCGGGATTTGTTAACGTGGCTTAGGAAATGACTCGCCATCGAGGCTGCGCCGGGTGATTGAAAAAAACGTCGACGCGTTTCGAACCATTAGTGAAGTTGCGGAGGAGCTTGACCTTCCGCAGCATGTGCTGCGCTTTTGGGAAACGCGTTTCACGCAGATCAGGCCGCTGAAACGCGGCGGTGGCCGGCGCTATTATCGCCCCGAAGACGTCGACCTTCTGCGCGCGATCCGGCAATTGCTTTACGGCGAAGGCTACACGATCAAGGGCGTGCAGCGCATTCTGAAAGAGCAGGGCGCCAAGGCCGTCATCGCCACGGTTGTGGCCGGGGGCGTCGTCGACGATGCGGCGCCGGCAGGGCCCGCCGCGCCGGCTATCGTGCCGGTTCCGGTTGAACAGCCGCGTCCCAGACCGCCGTCCGCCGCCAGCGCGCCGGCAAGGCCGGAGGCGCTGCCGCAATTGTTTGTCGATCCGCCGCTCGCGCCAGTCGTCGCGGCAAGGCCGGTTGCTGTCGCAGCGCAGCATATGGCGTCGCCGGCGCTGTCGGCCGCCGATGTCGCCCGGCTGCGCGCCGCGCTCGCCGAACTGGCCGAATGCGAGCGCATTCTCGCCGCGGCGCGCCGCGTCTGAAAAGGCGTGGACAGCGCCGAGAAAAACCTGCCGCGCTGCGTTGCATGGCCGCAGGCTTTTCCCTATAAGACCCGCAGTCGGAGTGTAGCGCAGCCCGGTTAGCGCACTAGTCTGGGGGACTAGGGGTCGTGGGTTCGAATCCCGCCACTCCGACCATTTATCCTTTAAAAATCAAGAGATTACGAGACGGCAGCAACGCCCCTCCGGGGCGCTTTTTGCCTTGGGGGCGCGCTGGGGGCGCGAATTTACCTTGTGCTTCTAGTCGATGATTCCATCGAACTTTTCAAACAATCAAATACCGAACCATTTTCGTCGCGAGATTATTGGAGATCGGTACGCCTGCCAGTCCATAAAATTACGAACGAAAAATGCCGCCGTATGCATGTTAAATTTGTTGGTGGTAGGGCTTATCTTCTCATTCTCATGCTGGGGCGAAAATCTAATTGCGTCCGTGGCACTTCTTGAATTTGAGGCCGCTGCGGCAGAAGCACGGATCATTTCTTGATGAAAATTGCATAGCGATTTGAATCATTAAGTTTGCTTTAATGAACTCAAGTTGTTGCAATTCATGAGCTATTCTAGCTGGAACGCGCACTTCTCCAACTCCAGGAATAGAGTTTTTTATTTTAACAATTCGAGCCGAAACAGAAAGAAACTCGTGAATAATTGGAGAATTATTCAACGCGTGGCGATGGTTGTCGCGACAATATCCCTCATTTGTAAAGTCGTATTCTGCGGTGTCGTCGCGAAGAAAAGTTCTCGCCGATTCGGTTGCTAAGGCAGGGGTTACGTCGACGAGTGGACTGCCATTGCCTGGATCATAAACGGCATGGTGCTCTGCTTCGATGAATACCCGGGGCCACTCCCATATGGCGAAACCGAATTGGATGCGTCCTCCATTCTTCGCAGCCATTTTTCGGACATTATGAAAGCATTGCAGCGGCTCGCACCAACTCTCAGGGCGTATAACGACATTCTCAGCCGAGGCTAATGGGTTAATTTGGTGACAAAATGCGCGAACATGCGCATCTGAGATGAAAGCGGCGCGTGTTATGCCAAATTCCACAGGAGCCTGATTGAACATAACGTCTTGATCCAAATTGTTGTGATGGATTGACTATAGCGATATTTGGTATGGCGTACAGGTTCGTAAAAGGTAGAAGAATAGGTTGCGCGACCAGCCAAGACGCCGGATGCTTCCCACCAGCCGGCGCTTTCCGCCGGCGGCATTGGACCCCGGGGCGGCTTCGGGGCTGCGGCGGCTATTTAAGTCGTCGCGCATACGATGGCCAGCTATCGCGCCTTGCCGTTCTCGACCATGCGGGCTTTGACCGAGACTTCTATCTGGAATCGCATCCCGACGTGGCGCGCAGCGGTTATGACGCCACGATGCATTACGTGCGCCACGGCTGCCGCGAACAGCGGCGGTTTCGGCTGACGCCCTGGCTGTGCAGGGCCGCGCCGCGAATGCCGCGCGCGATCGTCACCAGTTCTTGGCCAGAATGCCCTCGAAGGCGTCCGCGACGGCGGCGGCGTCCTTGCCGCCGGGGTCGTCGGCTTCGCTCGACTGGATCTGGATGACATGCACGGTGCCGCCCTGCCGCGCGACGAGGCCGTAGCGGGCGAATCCGCCCTGGCTCTTCTGGCAGCGCAGGCCGCGCTTGGAGACGCGCTCGGGCGTGTCGTTGGCCACCGCGTCGGCGAATTGCCCGCCTTGCTGCGCGCAGGCGTCGGCGTCGGCATTGCCGAGCGCGTCGGCCTGATCGTTCAGGCTCGCCGGCTTGGCCGGATCGCTGTCCTGAACCGTCGAGACGAGCGAGACGTTGGCGATGCGCCAGCCCGTGGTTCCGGGTCGATCCGGCGTGTCGACGAAGCTCAGGCCGTTGGCCCCGGTCCAGGCGCCGAGCAGCCGCGCGTCGGTGCGCGCGATCGTCCGCCGCGCGGCGGCGTCGAGCGGCGGCGTTCGTCCCGGCGCGGATGTCGTCTCGAAGCCGGGCGTTTCGACCACCGACCAGCCGATGTCCTTCGTCGTATGCGCGACATAAATTGTGCGCGCGCCGGCGACGCCGCGCAGGCGCATGGCGTCGGCTTGCGGGCATTCCGCCGACAGCGCGCCGCGCAAGCCGCCGATGAAGCGCTGGATCGTGTCGCGCTCCTTAGCGAAAATGTCGGGCGCGGCCTGAATGCGCGCGCCGACGACATCGGCGCACCACGCGCCCGCCGGCTCGACGAAAGCCTGAATGCGCCCGTCGCGCGAGCGCACCAGCGGCTTTTCCTGCGCCGCCAGCGGCGCGGCTGCGACCGCGCCGAGCAGCGCGGCGGCCGCGATGCGGCGCATCATCTCAGACGACCCAGCCGCTGTCGCCGCGACAGGCGCTGACCGTATCGGTCTTGGTCGTGCCGTCCTTCAGCGTCACTTCCTGCTGCACCGTGCGGCAGGTCTTGTTCTCGGCGTTCTTGGTCGTCTTGACGACCCTGGTCTTGGCCCGCACGCCGGTGCGCGGCGAAGAATAGGTGCGCTCCGCGCCGGTCTCGAACGAGGCCTGCGTGATGCGCTCCATCTCGATCCGGTCCTGCTCGTCGAGGCTCGCGCCGATGGCCGAGCCGATCATGCCGCCGGCGACTGCGCCGATGATCGCGCCGGCGACCGCCCGCCCGCCATGGCCGCCGCCGATGGCCGCGCCGAGCAGGCCGCCCGCCACCGCGCCCATCACCGCGCCCGATTCCTGTTTCGGCCCGGTCGTCTCGGCGCAGCCGATCAACGTGACGGACATTGCGCCGGCCAGGGCGACCGCGCACAATTTCTTCGACATGGATTGCGTCATGGATGTCCTCGCCCAGCCCTTCAAGTAAAAGACGACGCGAAGCCTTGCACGGCGTAATTGGGCCGTCAAACGTCGGTTGAGTTGCAGCATTCGATTCGTCGGGGAAACGGTGAAGACATGCAGCCCGATACGGACGATTTCGTTGAGCTGGCGAGCGGCGCGGCGCGCGCCCGCATCGCCTTGCGCGGCGCGGAGCTGCGGCAATGGCGCGCGGGCGGCCGCGATCTGGTCTGGACGCCCGACCCGGAAATCTGGGCCGAGGCCGCGCCGATCCTCTTTCCCGTCGTAGGCTGGACGCGCAATGGCGAAGCGCGCATCGGCGGCAGAACCTATCCGCTCGGCCTGCACGGCTTCGCCCGTTTCTGCGCTTTTGATCTGGCGGAAAGATCGCCGGACCGCGCCGTTTTCGAAATGCGCGACCATGCCGCGACGCGCGCGCAATATCCCTTCGCCTTCGTCCTGCGCGTCGCCTATGCGCTGAGCCCGGATGCGTTGGAGGTGAGCCTGCTTGTGGAGAATTCCGGCGATGCGCCCATGCCCTACGCCTGCGGGCTGCATCCGGGCTTCGTCTGGGCGTTCGACGGCGGCGCGCCGCAGGATTACCGCATCGTCTTCGACGCCGAGGAGGCGGCCGCCGTGCCGGTCATCGCGCCGGGCGGCCTGTTCTCGCGGCAAACGCGGCCCGCGCCGCTCGCCGGCCGCGTCTTGCCGCTGTCGCACGACCTCTTCGCCCGCGAGGCCCTATGCTTTCTCGACGCCCGCAGCCGCGGGCTGAGCTTCGAGCGCATCGGCGGCGCCGCCTTGCGCGTCGATCTCGCCGACTTTCCCCATATCGCGCTGTGGTCGCGCCCCGGCGCGCCCTTTCTGTCGATCGAGGCATGGACCGGCCATGGCGACCCGGAGGGCTTTGCCGGCGAGCTGTCGGACAAGCCGTCGATGCGCTGGCTGGCGGCCGGGCGCAGCGCGCGCCATTCGGCGCGCTTCGCCCTGCGCGATCCGCTTGGCAGCCCGCGCGAAACCTGACAGAAAAGCGCGCAACATCGATCGTCAGCAGGAGCGCCCATGTCGTCCTCGGATTTCCTCAAGCCGTCCGCCGCCAAGGCGCTGCTGATCGACGGCAAGCGCGCCGCCGAAATCCAGACGGCGCTGGTCGCCGCCGAAGCGCAGGCGCTCGCCGCGCGCGGCGTCACGCCCGGTCTTGCGGTCGTGCTCGTCGGCGAGGATCCGGCGAGTCAGGTCTATGTCGCCTCGAAGAGCAAATCGGCCGCCGCCTGCGGCTTTCATTCCGTCCAGCATGACCTTCCGGCGACGACGAGCGAAGCCGACCTGCTGAAGCTCGTCGCCCAGCTCAACGCCGATCCTGCCGTCCACGGCATTCTCGTGCAGCTTCCGCTGCCCAGCCATATCGACAGCGGCAAGGTGCTGGAGGCCATCGACCCGCGCAAGGACGTCGACGGCTTCCACCCGGTCAATGTCGGCCTGCTCGGCACCGGCGCGCTCGCGCGCGCCCTCGTGCCGTGCACGCCCGCCGGCTCCATGCTGCTCGTCGACCGCGCCGCCGCAGCGCTCGGCATGAATCTCGCCGGGGCCGAGGCCGTCGTTGTCGGCCGCTCCAACATCGTCGGCAAGCCGATGGCGCAATTGCTGCTGTCGCGCAACGCCACCGTCACCATCGCCCATTCGCGCACCCGCGATCTGGCCGAGGTCGTCGGCCGCGCCGACGTGCTCGTCG
>ERZ1645187.5186-NODE-5186-length-10232-cov-5.234155_pt1 | contig 10232 bp, 8 predicted proteins | sample MGYA00575352_ERZ1645187 | MGnify/ENA primary metagenome ERZ1645187 (study PRJEB40837, sample SAMN11349314) | freshwater sediment metagenome | isolation source: river sediment | host: Sediment | place: India: Wazaribad , New Delhi | collected 2017-02-21 ...
GCTTCCGGATCGGGGAAGCCTGCATCGTTGAAACACGGTTGGATATCATGAGTGCCTCCTAAGATGTATGAAAGAGAGTACAAGAGAGAGAGCTTTCACCGCTCTTCTCTAGTGGAAAAAGCCTTCACTTTTACGATTCCGGCCCCTCCGAAGAGGTCTCCGCCTCCTTTCTCATGGCTTTGAGCTGATCGAACCTGAGTTGGTAGCGAAAGCGAAAGGGGAAGAGGGTGAAGTGAACGAGAAGGCCGATGATGATCACCATCAGAGCCCTGAAGTAAGTGGCGCCAAGGAAGTAGGAGAGCAAACCGACGACCCCAATAGAGGAAGCCACAGACATGACGATGATGTCCATGGTGTACCACCGGTTGAAGGCCTCGTTATCGCTCTTTCGGTGGAGGTTGGCGGGGAAGAAGATGAACCGCCGCAGGGCGACCACTGAGAGGACCAAGAAAGCCGCCACATAGAAGGAGTACCTCTCCACGCTTCCGGTGTCGAGAGTGAGGGGCTGCTGCCACTTGACAACCTCCTGAAGGAGGTAGATCAAGGGGATGTAAAGCACATCGGCGAAAAGCATCGCCACGGCGATCGTCTGAAGAACCTTCAATTTCGATTCGTTCATTCGTCCTCTCCCATCTGCTGGCTCAAGGCGGCCAGGATTCCGTCGGAATCCCTCCATCGCTCCTCGACCTTCACCCGAAGTTCCAGGTAGATCTTCTGCCCGGTCATGCTCTCCATCTCCTCCCGGGCCTCTTTTCCGATCCGGGCAAGGAGAGAACCTCTTCTGCCGATGATGATCTTCCTGTGGTTATCCCTCTCCACAAGGATGTCCGCCTGGAGGTAGAGCATCCCCTCCCTTTTCTCCACCGTATTGACCATGACGGCGACTCCATAGGGGACCTCTTCACGGGTGTACCAGAGAATCTTCTCCCGAACGGTCTCGGAGATGACAAACTTTCTCTTCAATACCGTCACCGTGTCGGAGGGGTAAAAGAGGGGGCCTTCCGGTAGATAGTCGTAGATTTTGGCTTCCAGGAGTTCCAGGTTATCCCCTCTCTGAGCGGAGAGAGGAAATATCTCCTGGAAGATCCCCATCTGTGCGAATTTGGCGATGAGGGGGAGTGCCCGCGATTTGTTGACCTTGTCCAATTTATTGATGATCAGGAACTTCGGCTGTTTGTACCTTCTGAGGACTTCCAGGGAAAAGTCGTCTCCCTTTCCCCACTCTTCGGTGACATCCACGAGGAAGAGAATCAGGTCACAATCCTCCAGGGCCGCGTAGACCTGGTCCATCATCTCATGGTTCAGGCGGTGGAGCGGCCTATGGATCCCTGGGTTATCCAAAAAGACGATCTGCCCCTTTTCGCAGGTCTTAACACCCAGGATTTGGTTCCGTGTCGTCTGGGGCTTGTCGGAGACGATAGCCACCTTCTGCCCCAGAAAGGCGTTCAGGAGCGTCGATTTTCCGACGTTGGGCCTTCCCACGAGGCTGACGAAACCAGACTTCAGGCTGGGCTTCTTCTTCCGAGGCGCCTTCTTGGTGGTCTTCTTCGCCGGAGCCTTCTCCTCGGGTGGGCTCTTCTTCACACTCTTCTTCACACTCTTTTTCGCCTTCTCTTCCCCGGTGGCCTGAGAGGCCTTCTTCACGGCCCTTTTCGCCGGAGCTTTCACCTGGGAGGTCTCATCGGCAGGGGGCCGGGAGAGTTCTTCTAGAGGGGACTCGGAGACTGTCTTCGCTGTGCTCTTCTTTCTTTCACTCATTCTTTCTATTTTAGCCCATATTTGCTCCGGGAGCAACGAAGTTCCAGCAAGCTCCCTTCTGTGCTATAGTTTTCCCGGTAAAAATGAAAAACGTCGACCGAACCGAAGCCCTCCTCTCGAAGATTTCCCTCTTCGTCGGGGAGAGAGGCGCCTTGGGAGAGAAAGTTCTGAAAGAGCGGAAAGATCCCTTCTCCGTCCTCGTTTCCGTACTTTTAAGCGCCAGAACCAGGGACGAGACGACGGAGAAGGTCGTAAACACCCTCTTCTCCAGGGCTTCTTCCCCTGAACAGATGCTCACCCTCAGCCAGGCGGAGCTCGAAAGCCTCCTCCACCCTCTAGGCTTCTACCGGCAGAAAGCCAAACACCTCCTGGAGCTTTCCAGGCTCCTTGAGGAAAGGTTCTCCGGAAGGGTCCCCGATACCCGTGAAGAGCTGGTCTCCCTCCCCGGAGTCGGGAGAAAAACAGCCAACCTCGTTCTCAACCTAAGCTTCGAAAAAGAGGCCATCTGCGTCGACACTCATGTCCACAGAATCAGCAACCGCCTCGGACTCGTAAAGACACGGACTCCCGGGGAGACCGAAGAGGCCCTCATGGGGGTCCTCCCCAGGAATTGGTGGATCCCGATCAACCGCCTCCTGGTTGTCTTCGGTAAGGAGGTTTGCCTTCCCCGCTATCCCAAGTGTCCTCTCTGCCCGGTCAGGGACCTCTGTCCCCTAGGGCAAGGTGAAAAACGATGAGAATCGGCTACGATATCCGCCCCTTCCTCTCCCGGGAGACAGGAGTGGGGATCTACTGGCGCAACCTGCTTTTCTCCTTGGCCGCCATAGATCGGGAAGATGAGTTCTGCCTCTTCTCAGCCTCCTGGAAGGAGCGTTTTTTCAAGGATCGCCTCCCCCCCTTCGCCAGGAAGCGCTTCGTCGATCTTCCCCTTCCCGTTCAGGCTCTCAACTCCCTCTGGTATAAGAGAAACTTTCCCCCTCTGGACCTCTTCTTCCTCCGTCCCCTGGACCTTGTCCACTCCCCTTCACCCCTTCCGACTCCTGGAGGGAAACGTAACATCCTCACCGTCCACGACCTGACCTTCTGGTTGAGGCCAGAGCTCGTCCAGGAGGATGCTCGAGCCTACTTCCGCAACCGCTTCGTCTCGGCCCTGGAGAGGGCCGACGGCGTCATCACCTCTTCGGAGACCGTCCGGAAACAATTCCGGGAGAACTTTCCCAACTTCAACAAGAGGCGGGTCCGCACGGTCAATCCTGGAGGCGACCACCTTCCCCCCGGCGAACCCTGGCCTCTTCCGGTGGAGGGACCCTTTCTCCTCTTCGTGGGGACCGTGGAACTCCGCAAGAACATTCCCTTGCTTCTGAAGGCTTTTCAAGGAATCCGCTCCCGGGAGCCGAACCTCTCCCTTCTTCTCGTGGGCCGTGTCGAGAAGAACCTTCTTCACCTCTTCCCCCAACCAGGAGTCACCCTCTTCGAAGAGTACCTCTCTCCCGCCAGGCTCAAATTTCTCATGGAGAAGGCGGAGATGTTGGTCTTTCCCTCTCTGGAAGAGGGATTCGGTCTTCCTATCCTCGAGGCGGCCTCGGCGAACCTTCCGGTCGTCGCCTCGGACATTCCCGTCTTTCGGGAGCTCTTCTCCCCCTTTCCCCTCCTCTTTCCACCCTCAGACCCTGAGCCCCTCGTAGAGACCGTCCTCTCACTCCTCTACGACTCATCTCTCAGGGAGGAGTGCAGGCGCCTGGGGAAGATTCTCTCAAGCCGTTATACCTGGAGCCGTTGCGCCGAAGAGGTCCTCAGCTTTTACAGGGAGATCGTCCCTTGAGAATCGCCGTCGACGGGTATGAGCTCCATGGAGGGTTCACAGGGGTCGGTCGATACCTGAGGAGCCTCCTCAAGAATCTTCTGAAGGTCAGCAGAGAGAATAGCTACACCCTCTTCCTCCGGGAGCCCCTCGCAACACCTTGGGAGAGCGAGACGCTTGAGACGAGGGTCCTTTTCCCCTCCAGGGGAGGCTACACTCTCTGGCAAAACCAGAGGCTTCGCCCGGCCCTGGACCCTAAGCTCTTCGACCTCTTCTGGTCTCCCAACTACAACCTCCCCCTCTCCCCACCCCTCCCGTCACTCTTGACGGTTCATGATGTCTCCTGGAAAGCCCTTCCCGAGGACTACACCTTCAGAGACAGATTCTTACGGGACCTGAAAAGCCGTCTCTCTTTCCCTAAGGCCAGGAAGATCTTCACCGATTCCTCCCATGGCCGCGGGGAGATTCTCCGCTTTTACCCCTCTCTCCCCCCCGAGAGAGTCTACCCCGTTCCCCTGGGGATTGAGGAGAGCTTTCACCCCGCATCGGCCGAGGAGGTTACCCTCTTCCGCCGACGGTATAACCTGAAAGCATCAAGAGTTCTCGGCTTCCTGGGAACTTTTTTCCCGAGGCGCCACGTGGGAGCTTTGATCTCCGTCCTCCCGGCGGTCCGGCGTGAGTGTGACGTCGAGTTGCTCCTGGTCGGACGGAACGCGGACCCTTCTCTGACCCCTGAGGTCCTCTCCTCTTCCGGAGTCAGATGGATCGACCGTCTCGACGAGGCAGAGCTGAACTCGTTCTATTCAACCCTTTCCCTCTTCCTCTACCCCTCCTCCTACGAAGGGTTCGGATTTCCCCCCATGGAAGCCCTCTGTTGTGGAACTCCCCCGCTTCTTCTGTCCGGATCCTCTCTGGAAGAGTACCTTACCGGTTGCTCGCTCTTCCTGGAAGAAGCCCAACCGGAGAAGATCTCCCGCATGATTCTCGACTACCTCGACCATGAAGAGGATCGAAAGCGTTCCCTTCTATCTAGGTGGAACCTTATGAGGCCGTGCTTTACATGGGAAAGAACCGCCAAAGAGTACCTCCCCCTCTTGGCCCCATAAAATATCTCCCTCTCGCCGTTTCTGCTAGAATAGGGGAGCAGAGGTTGAAAGTCATGAAAGAGCAAGCCGCCCGAAGACTCAATGGAGGAGACGTTCTGTGAAGACAAAACTTCTCTACCGGTGCGGAGAGTGCGGCGCCACCTCTTTGAAGTGGGCGGGACGGTGCCCCGGATGCGGGGCCTGGAACACCCTAACCGAAGAGGTCGTCCAATCCGAAAAACGTTCTGCTTCGCACCGCTCCAAGGCCCCGGAAATCACTCCCCTCAAGGGGCTATCAGCCCTCGAAGAGAGCCGAATCACCACGGGCATCAGCGAGTTGGACCGCGTCCTGGGGGGAGGTTTCGTCAAGGGTGAGGTAGTCCTCCTGGGTGGAGAACCGGGAGTCGGAAAGTCCACGCTCCTCCTCCAGGCCGCCGAGAAACTCGCCTCTCAAGGCCATAAGGTGCTCTACGCTTCAGGCGAAGAGTCCTCCTCTCAGATCAAGATGAGAGCGGACCGTTTGGAGTTACCGGGGGAGAATATCTTCCTCCTCTCCACAAACAGTGCCGAGGAGATTCTCGAATCTCTGGATTCCCAGGAGTATGCGGTCTTGATCGTGGACTCCATTCAAACCGTCGCCTACGAGGGACTCGACACAGGCGCAGGATCGGTGGTACAGATCCGCGCCGTCGCCTCAGGGCTGATCGAGAAGGCGAAAACCACTGGCCTCATCGTTGTTCTTGTCGGCCACATCACCAAGGGTGGGGAGCTTGCGGGGCCGAAGGTTTTGGAACACCTCGTCGACGCCGTCCTCTACTTCGAAGGGGACCGCTTTCATCAAGGCCGGATCCTCCGGGCTATCAAGAACCGTTTCGGAGCGTCCTTCGAAGTCGGCCTCTTCGAAATCACAGGACACGGGCTGATGCCCGTCGAGAACCCTTTCTCCCTCTGGGAATCCGAAGAGCGCTCCCAGGAGACCGGGGTCGCCATTCTTCCGGCCATCGAAGGGGCCCGACCCCTCCTCGTCGAGATCCAGGCCTTGGTCACCCCCTCCCCCTTTATGGGTAACCCCAGGCGGATCTTCTTAGGCGTCGACAGAAATCGTGGATCCATGCTCATCGCCGTCATGGAGAAAAGGCTTGGGGTAAAGTTTTTCCAAGACGACATTTTTGTCAAAGTTTCCGGCGGGCTCTCGCTCCAAGATCCGGCCATCGACCTCGCCATGGCCGCCGCCCTCCTCTCCTCCAAAACGGGGGTCAGAGCGAAGAACAATGCGGTCTTCCTCGGTGAAGTCTCACTGAGTGGGGAAGTACGTCCCCCCTACCTTCTGACTCCCAGGCTGAAAGAGGCTGTGAAGTTCGGCTTTCCCTTGATCGTTACGGCCCCTTCACCGGACCTGATCCTGCCGGAAGGGGCGCGTATCGATAGAATCAAGACATTAACGGGCCTCCGTTCCTACTTTCATAAAAGGACTGAACCATGACATCACTCCTGTTTCCTTTACTCATCATCATCGTCACCACGGTCTCTTCCTACTTTTACCCCTTTCTTCCGGCCCACCCGGCGGTCTCTTCCATCCTCGGCCTCTTCCTCTCTGTTCTCCTCCTTCTCCTCCTCCGACGTCTCTCACAGGGCCACTTTGTCTCCTTCTGGGGAGGCACTTTGGGGTTCCTTCTTGGAGCCCTGATCGGCTTTCTGTTCTCCAAGACTCTGGGAGTCTTCGCGGTTCAGAATCCCTTCTTCCCGATTCTCTTCCGGGGCGTCTTCCCTCTCTTAGGGTCCTATCTGGGTCTCCTTCAGCCGGATTGGTTTAAGCCTTCGGTTCTGAAAACGTTGGAAGAGGGCTCCTCCAAAGGATCATCGGTCAAGATCATCGACACCTCCGCCATCATTGATGGGCGGATGTCCGATATCTGCGAGACGGGCTTCTTCGAAGGAAGGCTCGTGGTTCCCTCCTTCGTTCTCAACGAGCTGCAACAGGTTTCTGATTCCTCGGATTCCCTCAAACGACAGCGAGGCAGAAGAGGCTTTGACATCCTGCAGCAGCTCAAGAAATGCCCCCACATCGACGTGGAAGTCTGCGAGACCGACTACCCGGAGATCAAAGAGGTCGATCTCAAACTCCTTCAGCTCGCGCGAGACCGCGGAGGGAAGATTATCACCACCGATTTCAACCTCAACAAGGTGGCGAAGATTCATGGAATCCAGATTCTCAACATCAACGAGTTGGCCAACGCCCTCAAACCCGTCGTCCTCCCTGGAGAGCGGATCAAAGTTTACATTCTGAAAGAGGGAAAAGAGAAGGACCAGGGTGTCTCCTATCTGGAAGACGGGACCATGGTGGTCGTGGACAACGCCCGTCGGATGATCGGCCAAACCATCGAGATCGCCGTCACCTCCGTCCTCCAAACCGTCGCCGGAAAGATGATCTTCGGGCGTTACGATACCAGCAGCCCCGAGCAGGAGTAAACGCTAGAACCAGGATAAAGCGGCTATGGTGAAAAGCCTTTTTTTATAACGGACACTCCATTTTTTTTGCCGATTAACAACGGACACTCCATTTTAAAGAAATTATACATCCATGAATATCGTAGGTTACGATAATAAATACGTTTTCCCAGTATAATAGCAAGCCATTAATGTTATCTTTTAAATGAATACGTTTTATTTTACATACTGATATTGATCTAATATCTTTATTATTAACAGAACGAAGGATAGCTTAGGCCCCCCAACCAAAGCTCTTGGCCAGAAATCTCCCTGTGTGACTCTCTCGGATCTGGGCAATTCTCTCCGGAGGGCCAAAAGCAACGACGTTTCCTCCAAAGCGTCCCCCCTCTGGACCCAAATCTATCACCCAATCCCCTTGAGAGATCACATCCAAGTTGTGTTCGATGATTATCACAGAGTTTCCATCGTCCACAAGGCTATGAAGGACAAGCATGAGCTTCTGAATGTCCTCTCGATGAAGCCCTGTAGTTGGTTCGTCGAGGATGTAAACACCACCTTTCTTTCCCAGTTCCGCCGCCAGCTTCAGCCTTTGCGACTCTCCCCCCGAAAGTGTCGACAAGGGCTGCCCGAGGGTTAGATAACTAAGTCCTACTTTGCCAAGCATCTCAAGAGCCTTCTTCGTCCTTGCTTCGGAGAAGAGGGGCATCGCTTCTTCCACCGTCATAGAGAGAAGATCGTAGATGCTTCGCCCGTTCCAGAGAAGAGACAGAACCTTATCGGAGAACCTTTTCCCGCCGCATTTTGGACAAAGAATTCTTACATCGTCAAGAAAGCTCATCTCTACTGAGAGCACCCCCGCTCCCTTGCATGCGGAGCAAGCTCCGGAGGAGTTGAAGCTGAAAAGAGAAGGGCTTTCCCCGGTTGCATGAGCGAAAGTCTTTCGAATCTGATCGAAGATTCCCAGAAAAGTTGCTGGATTTGAACGGCTATTCCCGGTTATTGGGTTTTGGTCCGCCACGACCACATCCCCATGCTGTTTAGCGAAAACACCGTGAACAAGAGAGCTCTTTCCACTTCCTGCAACTCCTGTAACGCAAACCAGAACTCCTTTAGGTATCTGAACAGTGATTCCTTTAAGGTTGTGAAGGGTGGCGTTTTCGATTTGCCACGCCTCTGTCCATTTTCGCCTATGTATCGGTTTTCCCTCCTGCTCTTTTCTCAAAGTTGCGACAGTTTTGGAGCCCGAATCGATATACTCTTCGATAGAACCGTTGAAGCAAATTTCCCCCCCAAAACGACCCGCCCCTGGCCCTACCTCGATAACATGATCTGCGGCGGCAATAAGGGTTTCATCGTGCTCCACGACAAAGACGGAGTTCCCATAGGCGACAAGACCCCGGAGAATGGTGATCAGCTGTTCAACATCCCGAGGGTGAAGACCTATAGTGGGTTCATCAAGGACATACATCAGACCGGTAAGGTCGCAGTCGAGCTGCCGGGCCATCTTTACTCTTTGGCTCTCCCCTCCGGAGAGGGTTGACACACACCTGTTCAGAGAGAGGTACCCCACTCCAATCCCGATAAGGTGGGAGAGAATCCCTCTCATCTTTCTCACTAGAGGCTCTGCAACTTCTCCTCTCACCGTGGCGAGCCATGCATCCAACTCCACCAACTCCCTCTCTACAACATCCCCTATACCATAACCTTGAACGCGAGAAGAAAGAGCCACTTTGTTGAGGCGCCGGCCCTGACATTGGGAGCACTCCTCGTAAACGAGGAAACGTAGGCAGCTCTCCCTTCGCTCTCGAGGAAGTTCTTCACTGTCTCTGTTGATATAGAGCCTCTCCAGCTTTTGAACAACGCCTTCCCATACCTTGGAGTAGGTTCCCGCTCCGTGTTTTTTAATGATAGGTAAGGAACGGGCATAAAGAAGGGTGTTAAGTTCTTGATCCGCAAACTTTTCCAACGGTGTGTCGTTGTCAAAGAGTTCTGAACCGAGAAGTTCACGCCAATTCCAACCTCCGATCCGGTAGTCCGGGTGGAGGACGGCCCCCTCCTTTAGGGATTTCCTTCGATCGAGAAGGAGGTTAGGATCTATGCTTATTCTTCTTCCCAACCCTTTACATGCGGGGCACATTCCTTCGGGGTGATTGAATGAAAAATGAGAAGAGAGCAACCCAGGGACGCTTCCACAACGGGAGAAGAGCATTCTTAGGTATGTGTAGACCTCTGTTGCGGTTCCCACGGTCGAACGAAGGGTGCGTCCCATTCTCTTTTGATCGATGACAATAGAGGGAGGAAGATTTCGTATAGAGTCCACCTCCGGTCTAGAAAGTTTAGGAAGACGACGACGGGCAAAGGAGCTGAAGGTTTCGATGAGTTGACGCTCGGCCTCTCGATGAACCGTGTCAAAGAGGAGTGAAGTCTTTCCAGAACCGGACACCCCTGTAAAGACAACAATCCGGTTTTTTGGTATATCCAGAGTAACCCCCTTCAGATTGTGAACGTGCGCATTCTCAACATGGATAGACTCTTTCATGCTCTCTTCCTTTCCCACGCAATTCATGCCCATGGCTCTCTTCTCTCCCTTGCTAAACGCTTGTGACACTGTGTTTCACCTCTATTTGAAGAACTTTTTCGGCCCCGGCTCAGCGCTCAACATCATTATTCTCTTGGATAGGAACTCTCCGCCATCCCCTTCCATAATTTGTAAAACCACTATTTTCGTTGATTTCATGACTTTATCAACATGGAGATGTTTTCATTTTCCGTCTTCTCTAAGTCCAGAGGTGATTATAGGCGACATCACCCGTTAATTCTTGGCGCTTGTTGCTTTTTTTATTACACTCATTGCTTTCGACTATGCAGATCTTGCTACCCAGAACACGCCACTGAGCTACAGCAACTACAGCGGACACTCCATTTAATTTTCTTTCAATATGACATCCTTTTGGCCTACCAAGCCTTTCAAATCCTCGGCTCACAGCATTATTTGAACGACTACAACGGACACTCCCTTCTATTTTCCTCCTCCTTTTTCTCTTCCTCTCCCTCAGGTTTCACCTCTTTTCCCTCCCCCTCCTCAGTCCGGGAAGTCGCCGGCTCCCCTCTCCCGCCCCCTCCATCTCCTCAGACCT
>ERZ1645187.5188-NODE-5188-length-10228-cov-13.531505_pt1 | contig 10228 bp, 10 predicted proteins | sample MGYA00575352_ERZ1645187 | MGnify/ENA primary metagenome ERZ1645187 (study PRJEB40837, sample SAMN11349314) | freshwater sediment metagenome | isolation source: river sediment | host: Sediment | place: India: Wazaribad , New Delhi | collected 2017-02-21 ...
GCACAAGAGTCGATGTGATCAGTTGATCTTAAGGGCCATGCCGTGGCGCATGGCTTTTTTGATGCAATGGCTGGAACAATAACTAACATTACTGCCCAAAAACGTGGACGGCGGGTGAATATCTACCTGGACGGCGAATACGCGTTTTCACTTGATCGGCTGACCGCTGCCTGGCTCAAGCGCGGTGGCGTTCTTTCTGACGCCGAAATCAGTCAACTGCGCTCGCGCGACCAAAATGAAACTGCCTACGCCAAAACGCTGCATTTTCTCAGCTTTCGTGTCCGCTCAATTAAAGAAGTCCAAGGCTACTTGAACCGCAGCGGCCTTTCGGCTGAGGAAAGCGCAGTCATTCTAAACCGGCTGCAAGACGAGGGCTTCTTGGATGACAGCCGCTTCAGCCGCGATTGGATTGAGAACCGCGTCACATTTCGTCCCCGCAGCAGCCGCCAGCTCCGTCTGGAATTGCTTCAAAAAGGCGTGACCGCTGAACAGGCAGACGAAGCGCTCGAGGTGGCAAATCTGGATGAAGCCAGCCTGGCCAAAGCGGCAGCCGGACGTATGGCGCGCCGTTGGGCAGAGCTGAACCAGCAGGAATTTCTGAGCAAAACATCCGACTTCCTCCTGCGCCGCGGGTTCACCCGCGCCCTGGCCCGCGAGACCGCCCGTGAACTTTGGGCAGAGCATGCAAAAAGCCAGCATGTCTCTGAAAACAATGAGAATATGGAGTAATTGAAAAAATGAGAAACAACTTAATTTGGATAGCCATTGTCCTGGCAGCCTGTGCCGTGACGGCCCTGATCACTTACCTGATCATCCACAGCAGCCAGCGCCGCAAGCAGGAAAAATTGGAACTGGAAGCTCGAGATGTGATCTCGCAGGCCCAGGAAAAAGCTCGCCAGACTGAACTTCAGGCGAAAGACGAAGCGCTGCGCATCACCCGCGAAGCAGAAACTGAGCTGGCGCATCGCCGCAGCGAGCTGAACAAAGAAGATGACCGCCTGGTTAAACGCCGTGAAGAACTGGACCGCCGTTTTGACCAGATGCAGCAGCGCGAAGCTACCTTGAACAAGCGCCAGAGCAGCATCGACCGGCGCGCCAACGAAATCGAAGGGCTCTACACGGAACGCCTGGCTGAATTGCAGCGCGTTTCGTCCATGACCGTTCAAGAAGCACAAGAGCTGCTTTTGAGCGAGGTGGAAAAAACCGCTCGCGCCGACATGGCCCGCATCATCCGCCAAATTGAAACAGAAGCGCGCGAGACCGGCAACGAAAAAGCCCGTGAACTGATCGCAGATGCGATCCAGCGGGTCGCTTCCGACCGCGTCGCCGAGGTTACCACTTCAGTGGTCGTGCTCCCTAATGAAGAAATGAAAGGCCGCATCGTTGGACGGAACGGCCGCAACATTCGCTCCTTTGAACAGGCTGCCGGTGTTGATGTGATTGTGGACGACACCCCCGAAGCGGTGACCATCTCCTGCTTCGATTCGGTCCGGCGCGAAATCGCCCGACGCACGCTCTCGCGGCTGGTGGTCGATGGCCGCATTCATCCGGCATATATCGAAAAAATATTGGAAGAAGAACGCTCCCAGATGGACGAGGATATCGCCAAAGCGGGCAGCGAAGCGGCCTATGAAGCCGGCGTCCACGGATTGCACCCTGAAATTATCAAGAAGCTTGGCCGGCTAAAATACCGCACGTCTTATGGCCAAAACCAGCTGGCCCATGCCGTGGAAACCTCCCGCATCGCCAGCGTTTTGGCAGCTGAGCTGGGCGCGGATGTTGAAGCCGCCAAAGCCGGTGCTTTGCTTCACGACCTGGGCAAAGCCATGGATCATAACACCGAAGGTACGCACGCCCTGATTGGTGCGGAATTTGCCAAAAGGCATGGCGTCAGCCCGAAGGTGGTCAACATCATCGGCTCTCACCATCATGAAATTGAGCAAACTTCGGTCGAGGCGGTCATTGTCGAAGCCGCCGACGCCATCTCGGGCGCACGGCCTGGGGCCCGGCGTGAAGATCTGGAACAGTACATCAAACGCCTCAAAGCGCTCGAGACTATTGCCAACGCCCATCAGGGGGTAGAACAGAGCTTCGCCATCCAGGCCGGGCGTGAAGTGCGGATCATCGTTCGCCCCGATGAGGTGGACGACGTCGAGGCGCATAACATTGCCAAGAGCATTGCCAACGAAATTGAAGAAACCATGCAGTACCCGGGTCAAATTCGCGTCACCGTGATCCGCGAGACCCGCGCCATCAGTTACGCCAAGTAAGGGTTGTGCTTCTTTTCAAAACCGACACTGCTCTCCGGTCCATGACCGGGGAGCAGTTTTGTTTCATCCGGCAGACTGAAGATTTGAGTGCGGATGCTTTCCAAGAGGGTCGCCAGGCTGCCCCCCGGCAGGTCAGTGCGGCCAATGCTCTCGCGGAAGATCACATCTCCCACAAAAGCGATCTGCAGCTGCGCCACATAAAAAATAACAGAGCCCGGGCAATGACCGGGCGCTTCGCGCACCTCAGCCACCGGCTGCGCTCCATCAGTTTCCAGGCTCAAGAGTTGGCCTTGCCGCAGCGGCATGTCCATCCGCGGCAAAGGTTCGCTGGCCAAACCCCAAGCGGCGCTTGCCGGCTGAGAGCCAGCCCAGGCAAAGGAATCCGGGTGGACACCAATCGGCAGCGGGGGCAAATACGCGCGGCTGAGCGCGGCTGCGCCAGCCGTATGGTCGAAATGTGCATGCGTAATCCAAATTTGGCTAGGCGCCAGATGCTTTGCCCGCAGGAATGTCACCAGCTTTTCAGGCTCGAATGAGGGATCAATGATGGCGGCGCTGCGGCTCTGCGCATCAGACAAGACGTAGACATTATTGGCCAGCGGTCCAAGTACAAGCTTTTCCACTTGCAGCTCTCTGCTGGCAGGTGCCTGAGGAAGTGCGTCCACGAAGGTCTAACCCCACATACTTTCCAGCGGCCGGACTTCGCGCGGCAGGTCGGTGAGGCTCACAAGCCCGCTCTCCGAGACGACCACATCGTCCTCAATCCGCACCCCTCCTCGCTCTGGCAGGTAGATGCCCGGCTCCACCGTGAAGGTCATACCGGGCTGCAGGCGCAGGCTGTTCGCAGAATGAATGTAGGGAGCTTCATGAGCTTCTATCCCCAGGCCATGACCCAGGCGATGCGTAAACCAGGGGCCATATCCAGCGTGTTCAATGACCTCTCGCGCAGCCTGGTCGACCTGCCCAGCGGTGATGCCTGGCCGGCCGGTTTCTCTGCCGCGGGCGTTAGCCGCCTGTACAATTTCGCCGATATGCCGTAGTTCCTCAGAAACCGTACCGATGGTGAAAGTACGGGTGATATCAGAAAAGTAACCCAGGTAGCCAGCCCCCCAGTCCAGCAACAAAAGATCGCCGTCACGTAGTTCGCGCTCAGAAGGGGCAGCATGCGGGTTGGCGGTGTTGCTGCCGCTGCTGACGATTGGCTCGAATGGAAGTTCCACGTCGGACCCGCAGCGGAAGAGGTTAATGACCAGTTCCGCAGCGACCTGTTTCTCGGTCATCCCGGGTTTGGTGATGCGCAGCGTGCGCAAGAGCGCTTCCTGAGCGATTTCTGCTGCCCGGCGCATTTTGCTGATTTCAGCCTGGTCTTTGCACATTCGCAGCGCCTCTAGCACGGCGCTCCCATCAGTCCAGACTGCATCAGGGGCAGCCGGCTGCATCAGCATCAGTTCCAGGTAGCGCAAACGGTTAGGTTCCACAGCGCAGCGTGCAGCGGGAGCAATCAGCCGGCCAAAGGCGGTCTGAAAGACTTGCCCCCACCCGGCCGGGTCATCCTCAAAGCTAAAAACCTGCAGCGGGAATGACAGGCCTTCTAATTTTTGTTTCTCCAAAGCCGGAAGGATCAACCCGGTTTCACCGGCTGCCGTAAAAATGGCCAAAGTCGGTCTTTCCATCAAGTGAAATTGCAAGCCGGTCAGGTAAGTTAGCGTGGGCCCCGGGTTCAACACCATTGCATCCAGCTGGTGTTGTTTCAGTAGACTGCGCAAACGCGTGAGACGATCTTCCATGTCAGGCACCTCGTTTTTCGTTGATTATATCAGCCTGACGACGTTGCCCGGCCCACAGGGGGGCTTCCCAAAAAGGCCAACCCCGCCAGCCTTGTCCAAACCTGCGATTGACTCACGCCAAAGCACAGCTATAATTTTTGCCAATGAAAAACACTGGTTCGCAATGCATTCTCTTCAACAGGTCTCTGACCTGCTCGTGTTATCGGCGGGGCTGTTAACCGCCTTTCTGTAATTTCTCTTTCCCAAAATTCACAAAAAGACGGCCACATCCCCGCATCTTCGCCGAGCTCGGGCTGCTTTATTAACTATTAAATTTTTTAAGGAGCGAAATGATGAACATTTATGACAACCTTACACAATTAACGGGAAATACACCGCTGGTAAAGCTGCGCCGCATTGCCCCGGCTGGCAGTGCGCAAATTTTGGGCAAGCTGGAATTCTTCAACCCCACCCACAGCGTTAAAGATCGCATCGCTGTTGCAATTATTGATGACGCCGAACAAAAAGGTCTATTGAACCCCGATTCAATTATTCTGGAAGCCACCAGTGGCAACACCGGCATCGGACTGGCGTTTGTGGCCGCAGCCCGCGGCTATCAATGCACCATCGTCATGCCCGAGACTGCCAGCCTGGAGCGCAAACTGCTGATGAAAGCTCTGGGTGCGCGTCTGATCCTCACCCCCGCTGCCCAGGGGATGGGCGGAGCCATTGCCAAAACCGAGGACCTGCTCTCCAGCGATCGGCGCTACTTCTTCGCCGATCAATTCAACAATCCTGCCAATCCCGAAGTCCATCGCCGGACCACCGCTGAGGAAATCTGGCGTGATACCGCCGGCCAGGTGGATATCCTCGTCGCAGGCGTTGGGACCGGCGGCACGATCACCGGCGCTGGTGAAAAGTTGCGCAGCTATAACCCCGGGCTGCGCATTGTGGCCGTGGAACCGGCTGCCTCAGCTGTGCTCTCGGGCAAACCCAAAGGGCCGCATCCCCTGCAGGGGATCGGGGCTGGCTTCATCCCCGGGGTATTAAATACAGCCATTCTGGATGAGGTCATCCCCGTTGAAGCTGATGCGGCTTTTGAAACTTCGCGGCGAATGGCCTTGGAAGAAGGAATCGCGGTGGGCATTTCCTCAGGTGCTGCGGTTTGGGCTGCGCTGCAGGTTGCCAACCGGCCAGAAAGCGCGGGCAAAAATATTGTCGTCATCATCCCCAGCTTTGCCGAGCGCTATCTGAGCACCGATTTGTTTGCACCTTACCGGGATGTTGACCATGACCGCGCTTGAACCTGCGATGAATGAAGAAAGGGAACCGCGCCTGCGCACGGCAGACCGTCCCGGCCTGTTTAGCCTGATGGCTGAAGATGTGCGCGCCGCTCTGGAGCGCGACCCCGCTGCCCGTGGAGCGGCTGAGGTGATCTTCAGCTACGCCGGGGTTCATGCCATTTGGGCTCACCGGCTGGAGCATTGGCTCTGGGCACGTCACCTCTACGGGTTGGCCCGGGTTTGCGCCCAGGTGAGTCGCTTTATGACCGGCATCGAGATTCACCCGGGGGCACAGTTGGGCCGCCGGCTGTTCATTGACCACGGGATGGGAGTAGTCATTGGCGAAACCGCTGAAATTGGAAATGATGTAACCATTTATCACGGGGTTACTTTGGGCGGGGTCAGCCTGGAAAAAACTAAACGTCACCCCACCCTCGAAGATGATGTCGTGGTCGGGGCCGGAGCTAAAATCCTGGGGAACATCACCATCGGCAGCCACAGCCGGATTGGCGCAAACGCGGTCGTGGTCAAACCGGTCCCTCCACAGTCTGTTGTGGTGGGGGTCCCCGGGCAGATCATTCGACGCCGGCATGAAACCCCGGGAGCAGCTGCCGACCTTTCCCACACCGACATCCCGGACGCCATCACCGACAGCCTGATTGACCTGATGTACCGCATGGCCGAAGTGGAAGCCAAGCTTGGCCTCCCGGGAGAAGCCCACGAGCATTTGCACCGCGAGGAGAATGGCGTCTGGCAGTACGATGACCAGGCGGATTACAGCATCTAAAAGTTCGCGGCAGCCGGCGCCGCGCTCAGCCTCTGTGGCGGTTATCGCTGTGGGGCGTTTTTTTACGGGCCAACACGGCTTCGCGCACCAAGGCAGCCAGCACCACCAAGACCAGTACCCCGCCTAAAACCACCAGGCCCGTGATGCTGATAAAAGGGATGGCGACCGGTGGAACTAGCGGGGCTTGCGGCGTGCCGGCTGCTCCAGTCGGCAGCAGCACGGCGGTGGGGGTGTTGAGCAGAACAGCTGACTGAGGTTGATCGCTGGAAGAGATGACCAGCAGCATCATCGCTACCGTCAGCAGTGCAATCAGCACCAACGTCAATATATAACCCGTAAATCGATCGATGCGCTTAAATTTCAAGGCAAACTCTCCACTGCCTGAAGCGCAGTCTGCTGCGGATCGGCGTTATCGCGCAGGATCAGCAGTGTGGCATTGCGCAAAACCGGCCCAATGATATTGAGCACATCTTCGCGCGGCAGGATAACTGCCGCCTGAGCAATTTGTTCCAACACTGGCTTCTTTTCGGCTTGAGTCCACAGGTTGAGTGCCGAAGAGCGCGCCGGCAGATCCCGCATTTCCTCCGTCCAGGTCGCTAAAAACTCAGGCTCGGTTAAATATTCAGCCAGACTGACCGCGAGTTCTGCCCGGGCTGAGGCGGGCGTTGCCACCGCCCACGACCAGGCAGAGGTAACAGTAATATCAGGGGCTATCAGTTCGGGCAGCGGCTGGTCCACACGGCCCGGTGTATAGGCGAGCACGTCCGAAACCAAGACAAAAGCAGTGTTAAGCTTCCAGTCCAAAAAAGCCGTCCACACCTGGGTGGAGGTCTGGAAGCCTGTCACCAAATTGCTCATATGGCGAGAGGCGTTGGCGTCTTTCAGCAGCTGTAGTGCCAAAGTGAGTGGTTCGGTTTCCAGCATCGGGCGGCCCTGCGGGTCTTCCACCTTTCCACCTGCTTCCAGATAGAGAGTCAGCAGGAAGATGCCCTGCGGATCGTCAGCAGCGAAGCCAAAGAAACCAAAATTTTCCTTGATTGCGGTCCAGTCGCCAACCGGCGTCAGCTGAGAATTGCCATCGTGAACCATTGCATATGGGTCGGCCATAAATGGCACCCCAAACACACTGCCGTTCCAACTGGCCGCCTGGCGGGCAAAGGCATACCAATCGGCCTGATCCAACAAACCGCTCAGTGCCTCACTGGAATAAATCAGTCCCTGCTGGGCAGCCCGATCCAAATCTGCCTTGGGCAGTGCGATCAGGTCCGGAGAAACAGCCGGAGCAGCAACCCTGGCGGCATGCAGCGCATCCAGCAGGCTGCCAGGCCCGCTGCTGCTTTTCACCCGGACGATAATTTCAATGCCCTGCTCGCGGGCAAAGTCGTCCAGGCGGGTTTTTAAAAGCCTGGCCGAAGGCAGGCTGCTTTCGGGGTCAAATAGTGGCGGGACCCACACGATCAGCGGCGAAAGCGCAGCCTCAGTGCTGGGCGGCGTTTCGGGCGTCTCACTTTGAGGGGGCTCTGGGGTTTGGGGGAAGGCACTTGTCTTGGAAGGCTGCGGCGTATTGGTCAGCCAGGGGACATCCATATTGAAGCTTACCCCCTGACAGGCCCCGAGTAGCAGCGTAAGGCAGAGCCCCAGGCAGATCAAGGCGATCAGGCGCGGCCGGCGGGCTGTCTTGCTTTGGCTGGCAGCTTTCGTTTTCATGAAAGTAACGCTTTCATCTCACCGGCTGGTTAAAGCCAGTCCACTGGTTTGGAGAGTAGACCTACCAGCAGACGAATCGCATTTTCGAGGTCTTCACGGTCAATCATCTCTGATGGGGTGTGCACATAGCGGCAGCCCAACGAAAGGCAGCCCGCCGGCACGCCCGCCCGCGCCATTTGAATGGCCCGGCCATCGGTTCCGCCTGCCTCCAACACTTCCATCTGATACGGGATGTGCTGAGCCTCCGCCTCCCGGATCATCCAGTTTACAACCCGCGGGTCAGCGATGAACGAAGAATCGCGCACCTTGATGGCCGGCCCCTTCCCCAAAGTCACATCCATCCGGGCTGAGCGTGGGGTATCACCGGTGCGGGTAACATCCAAAGCCAGGCCGAGTTCGGGGTCCACCCCATAGGCAGCCGTAATCGCGCCGCGCAGACCGACTTCTTCTTGAACGCTGAAGACAAAATAAACCTCATGCGGGCTTTCTTTCAATGCCCGCAGGGTCTCAATGGCAACAACCGCGGAAATACGGTTATCCATGGATTTCGCCACCAGCCGCTTCCCCAAGTCGATAAATGGCCGCTCAAAGCCGCATACATCCCCCACTTGGACCGCTGATTCCGCTGCGGAAGCCGCACCAGTATCGATGAACATCTTTTCCAAAGTGGGCAGCGCATTGCCTTCCAGCCGCTCCATCCCGATCACACCCCGCGCGCCGTTCATAAACAAAACGCGTCCACCCAGGCATGTCAGGGGGCTGACCCCGCCGATCATCAAAAAGCGGGCAAAACCGTTTTCGTCCACATGCGTCACCATCAGGCCAATTTCGTCAATGTGCGCGGAGATCATTATCCGCTGGCCTCCTTCGGTTTTACGGCCTTTGCGCGCAATTAAGTTGCCCAAGGCGTCCGTCCGGACTTCATCGGCCAGGCCGCTGATCTGATCTATAACCGCCGCCCGAATTCGGTGTTCAGCACCGGAGGGCCCGGGAGTTTCGGTCAGCAATTTCACCAGGTCGGTCAGATGTTCCGCGGGCGCTTGTTGAATGTTATTCATTTTAATTCTCCTGCCTGTTCAGAATGGACGCGTCCAGACGCGTCAGGGCGCCATAAACCAGGCGCAAAGTATTGATGCAATCATCCATCCGCACCAGACCAGCGGCTGAATGAAGATAGCGTTGGGGAACTGAAACTGACACACTGGGGACCCCAGCCCGGATCTTATGGATGGAGCCGGCATCGGTTCCGCCCTTGTTGGGCTGGCGGTATTGCCAGGGGATGCCTTCTGCTTGCGCGCTTTCCACAAGCCAACGCACCAGCCGCCGATCCGCAATGGTGGCGCCGTCCATCAGGTAAATGGCGGGTCCACCGTCCAGATGGGTGTTGTACCGGTAGTTTTCTTCACCATCAAAATGGGGCAAGTCGTGCGCCGGTGTTGAGTCCAGCGCAATCCCAATCTGCGGATCAAAATGATAAGCGGCCACTTTGGCTCCGCGCAGGCCGACCTCTTCCTGTACTGTAAAAGCTGCCAGCAAGTCCACATTTTCCGGGGCATGCAGCACCAGCTGAATCAGGTTGAAAACGCCCAGCCGGTCATCCAACGCCTTTGATAAGATACTCGGGCCAGCCACTTTCAGTTGGGTTGCAAACGTGGCCCGGTCACCCACCTTTGCCAGGCTGCTGCCACCCGGGCCCAGGTCGATGCGCAGCTGCTCGCTTCCCAGCGTCCGTTTCCGTTCCTCGGGCGTGGTCAGGTGGATGGCTTTGGCGCCAATTACACCCGGGATGTGCTGCCGGCCAACGATCACGCTCTTGCCGGCCAGCTGACGCGCATCTATTCCTCCGACAACTTCAAACTGGAAAATGCCATCGCCTTCATCCCGGATGAGCATGAACCCAACCTCATCCATATGCGCAGCGATCATGACCCGCGGCAGGTTTTCTCCTTTGCCTCGCTTGGTAACCAGCAGGTTGCCCAGCGCATCCGTTTCTACCTGGTCTGCTGCCGGGCTGACAACCTCCCTGACAATCTCCCGGACTTCCTGCTCATCCCCCGAAACAGCCAGTGCGCTTGTCAGGCGCCGCAGCAGCGCCAACTCCTGCTCTTCCAATACAGGCTTAAAATCGGAGGCGGTATTCTCTTGATTTGTCATCGCCTACTCCCATAACACTTTGGACATAAAGTCCAGCGGTAAATCTGCAATGAATTCTGCCATCAAACGCCCTGCACGGCGGATGTCCTTCAGCGCTACCATCTCCACGGGTGTGTGCATATAGCGCAGCGGAATGCCGACTTCGACCACCGGGATGCCGCTCTCCACAACCTGGATACTGTAGGCATCCGTGCCTGAGCCACGGGGGGCCAGGTCTTTTTCGATCGGGATGTCCAATTCTTCCGCACAGCTTGTCAGCGC
>ERZ1645187.5189-NODE-5189-length-10227-cov-13.149626_pt1 | contig 10227 bp, 12 predicted proteins | sample MGYA00575352_ERZ1645187 | MGnify/ENA primary metagenome ERZ1645187 (study PRJEB40837, sample SAMN11349314) | freshwater sediment metagenome | isolation source: river sediment | host: Sediment | place: India: Wazaribad , New Delhi | collected 2017-02-21 ...
CAGCTTGCCGTCCGAGAAGGTGCCGGCGCCGCCCTCGCCGAACTGCACGTTCGATTCGGGGTTCAGCGTGTTCTTGCGCCACAGGCCCCAGGTGTCTTTGGTGCGCTCGCGGACGATCTTGCCGCGCTCCAGCACGATGGGGCGGAAGCCCATCTGGGCCAGCAGCAGGGCGGCCATGAAGCCGCAGGGGCCCATGCCGATGACGATGGGGCGCTCGTGCAGGCCGGCCGGCGCCTGGGCGACCATCTTGTAGGCCATGTCCGGCGTCGGGCTGATATTGCGGTCGCCGTGCAGGCGCTTGAAGACGGCCGCCTCGTCGCGCAGCGTGCAATCGACGGTGTAGATCAGCGTGATGGCCGATTTCTTGCGCGCGTCGTAGCCGCGGCGAAAGAGGCTGACATCGAGCAGGTCGTCGTTGGCGATACCGAGGCGCTGGCAGATGGCCGGGCGCAGGGCATCGGGAGCATGGTCGAGGGGAAGTTTCAGTTCGGTGATGCGCAACATGGCGGCGTCTTTCTCTCAGCGGGCCTTGAACTGCTTGTGGCAGGACTTGCAACTATCGTGCACCGCCTCGTAGGCCGTACCGACCTGCGCCTTGTCCTTGCTCTGTACGGCCGCCTGCAACTTGTCGGTGGCGGCGATGAAGGCCTGCTTCTCCTGCTCGAACTCGGCCGGCTTGCTCCACACCTCCGGCGTCGCCTTGGTCGGCGGGTAGTTGGTGTCCGGCCCGAAGTGGCCCCACGGCAGGTCGCGCCTGGCGATCAACTCGGCCGTGAATTTCTCGACGCGCTCGGCGTCGTAAGTCCCCTTGCGCAGCATGACGCCCATCGGCTCGAAGGACTTGATGATGTCCTTGAAAGCCGTTTGCCGCTGCTTCACCGGCTGCCCGGGGCGGGTGTCTTCCGGTTCGCCACAGGCAGTGAGGAGCGTGGCGGCGGAAAGGATGACGAGGCCGGTGCGGAGAGGCTGGAACATGGTGGCGGCAGGGCTGGCGATAAAGGGCGAATTATACGTTGCGCACCCCGCCGCTGCCCGCGGCCCGGCTCAGGTGACGACGTAATCGACCACGGCCGGCGGCGTGCTGCGCGGCGTTTCGCCGACCAGTTCGCAGACCGACATTTCGATGCCGTGGCACATCGAGGCGAGCGCCAGGTCGTTCGGTTCCGTGCCGAAGGGTTCCTCGATCTGCTCGCCGATCACGTCGAGCGCCAGGAAGGTGTAGGCGATGAAGGGGGCGACCAGGGTGGTCAGCCAGCCGATGGAGGTGCTCAGGCCGATGGGCAGCAACAGGCAATAGACCATCACGGTGCGGTTCATCAGCACGCGGTAGGTGTAGGGGATGGGGGTGTTGGCGATGCGCTCGCAGGCGCCGGAGGCTTCGGTCAGCAGGTTGAGGTTGCGGTCGATCGACTGCAGTTGCAGGTCGCTCAGGCAGCCGGCCTTCTGTGCTGTGGCGATGTCCGTGGCCAGGCAGAGGAGCAGGGCGGAAGGCGGAAAGCGGGCGGCGCAGACCCGCTCAAGAACGACCGGGTCGAGACGGCAGGCCAGGTCGGCGCGGGGATCGGTGGCGCGCAGCTGGTGCTTGAGGGCATAGGCGAAGGCACCCAGGCTGCGGGCGACCCGGCGCTGCAATTCGCGGTCGGCGCTGGCAAAGCTGGCGACCTGGCGGGTCAGGGCGCGGGCGGCAATGAGCAGGTTGCCCCATTGCTTGCGCGCCTCCCAGTAGCGGTCGTAGCTGACCGAGTTGCGGAAGCCGAGGAAGATGGCCAGTGCCACTCCCATCAGCGTGAAGGGCGGAATCGACAGGGCCGATGCGGCGTGGGCGCTCATCCACCAGTCGCGGCTGAGCACGCTGGCGACGGAAACGGCGAGCACGAGCAGCAGGCGGGTCGCGATGTAGGGGAGAACCGAACCCCGCCAGACGAAGAGCAGGCGGAACCAGTGGAGGTGGGGGCGGACGATCATTGCGGCAGGGGTGGGAGGTTAGCGTGTTTCGTCCACGATCATGATCAGCTTGGCCTCGATTTCGGCGGCCAGGCGGGCCGCTTCGGGGTTTTCGCCGAGGGCGGCGAGCAGGGCCGGCGGGCGGATGAGGCCGATCCGGGTGACGCCGTTTTCGGTGTAGACCGCAATGCGCCAGGGAAGGGTCAGGCCGAGGCGCATGTCGATGGCGAGCAGGTCGGCGGCGTAGCGATAGTTGATGACTTCATGCACCTGGCAGTCTTCATCGAACTCGATGCCGCGCCGCTGCAGGGTTTCGCCGATGTCCTGGCGATGCAGGATGACGAAGCCGAGGCGTTCGACCACCGGCCCGAGGTCGAGATTGGCTTCATAGAACGACTTGCTGCTTTCGACGATGTAGAACACGGCATTTCCCAGGCGGTGACGGCGGGCAGCAGGATAACGGAGGCGCGGCGATCGAACAATCGGCAGCAGTCCGGCGCCCGGCGCTAGACCTCGCTGGTTTTGGCGCAGCCGGCCAGGCGACAGGTGTTGCGCCCCCCGCGCTTGGCGGCATACAGCGCGCGGTCGGCATTTTCCAGCAGCTCGGCGAGGTCGGCGCCGGCTTGCGGATAGACGGCAATGCCGATACTGGCGCTGACCCGGGTCTGGATGCCGGGGTAGGGCTTGCCCAGTTCGGCCACCAGGCGATGCGCCGTTTCGGTCGCGCTCTCCTCGCCGGCATCCACGAGCAGGATCGAGAATTCGTCACCGCCCATGCGGGCGGCGGCGTCGGCTGCGCGGATGGTCGCTTCGAGGCGGCGGGCAACGGCCGCCAGCAACTGGTCGCCGGCGGCATGGCCTTCCTCGTCATTGACCACCTTGAAATTGTCGAGGTCGATGGCGAGGATGCTCAGTTGGCGGTTTTCCCGCTCGGCAATGGCCAGTTGATGCTGGACGAGTTCATAGAACAGTGCCCGGTTGCCCAGTTCGGTCAGCGGGTCGTGGTAGGCGCGGTAATGCACCTTGGCCATCAGGTGCGAGGCCTGGACGATGGCATGGCCGACGGCTTCCGCCTCGTGCAGTTGCACCTTGGGCAGGGCAAGCGGCTTGCCGTTGCGCAGGGCGAGCGCCGCATCGTTCAGGTAATGGACGGAGGAAACCACGCGCTGCGTGATGCACAAGGCCAGCCAGCTGCCGACGACGATGAGCAGGAGGGCGGCGGCGCCCAGGCCGGCAAACATCCGGAACATTTCCCTTTCGATCAGCGATTTCGGGGCGCCGGTCACCACACTCCAGTTCCACAGGTCCGAGCGGGCGTAAGCCGTGGATACCGGAACGCCTTCCTTGGTCAGGGTCGACAGCGAGCCGCGGTGACTGGTCTGCAGCCGGGCGCGCAGCTCGGCGACTGCCTTCTGGCCGACAAAGCGTTCGGCATCGCGCGAGCGGCCGATGATGGTGCCCGAGCTGTCGACGATGGCGGCCAGCCAGCCATGCTGGAGCGACTGCCGCTGCAGCAGCTCGTTCAACTGGGTCGGCAGCATCCCGACATTCAGGCTGTAGATGACCTCGCCATTCCGGCCGTGCACCGGCACGCCCATGGCGATGATCGGTTCGCCGGTGACCGGGCCCTTGAACAGACCGGTCAGCACGGTCCTGCCGGTGGCGAACACCTCGGCCAGCAGCGGCGGATTGCCGCTTTGCGGCAGGGGCTTGCCGAAGGGGCGCAAGGTATTGACCACCTGGCGCCCGTCGCGGTCGGTCAGCACATAGTTGTAGATGGTCTGTGATTGCAGCGCGGCGCGGGCGATCTGGTGGAAGCGCTGCAGGTCGCCGTTCTGCAGCAGCTCCGAGGTGGCCAGCACATGCAGGCCGGATTCGATGACGGCCAGTTCGCGATCCAGTTCAACCAGGATCTGGCTGGCCAGCAGCTCGGACTGCTGGGCCAATTTTTCCTTTTCCAGCTGGTAGTTGGCATAGAGCAGATAGGAGCAAAGGGCGACGCCGGGCAACACGCAGGCCAGCACGAGCATGATCAGGCTGGTGCGTAGCGAAATCTGGCGCGGCTGCCCGGACACGTGCCAGTCCGCTCCGGCATCCGCCGGCGGATCGGCTGCGCTGCCTGGTGTCACTGCGGCTTGCTCCACACTCACCCAAAGCCTCCGGCCAGATGGCGTCGACCCGACGCCCCGGCGATCTGTCGAAAATCGCGGACTGCTGAATCAGGCTAGGCGCCGTCGGTGTATTCGTCAACGCCGGGCATCGGCAAAAATATTTTCGCCCGGGGTGTAACAAAATCGCCTCGGCTCCGACTAATCCCCTGAGCGAACCCATTGCGCTCGCCTTGACCCAACCACCACGGAGAAAAATCATGAAAAAGCAGAACCTCGTTTCCCTGACCGCCTGTTCCATCGTGGCCGCCGCCACGCTCGGTTCGGTTGCCCACGCCGCTGACAATCCGTTTGCCGCCAAGCAACTGCAGGCCGGTTATCAACTGGCGCAGGCCGACAAGAAGACCGACGGCAAGTGCGGCGAAGCGAAATGCGGCGCCGACAAGAAGGATGCAGCAGACAAGAAGGCCGCCGGCGACAAGAAGAGCGACGGCAAGTGCGGTGCCGACAAGAAGGGCGATGCCAGCTGCGGCGCCAAGAAGTAAATCGGCCACGGGGCGGCGCGCAGCAGCCGGATTGCGCCGCCGCCCGTCTGAATCCTGCAAGGACATCCCATGACCCATCGCATGCCCCACGGTGCCGGCCTTGGCTTTCGCCGGGAACTGCTGGCCGAACTGAAGGCGGCGGTGCCGGCGAACATCGACTTCTTCGAACTGGCGCCGGAAAACTGGGCCGGCATGGGCGGCCGCTCGGCCCGGGATCTGCGCCATTTCACCGAGCGTCATCCCTTCGTCTGTCACGGCCTGTCGCTGTCGCTGGGTGGCCCGGCGCCGCTCGATACGGCACTGCTGCAGCGGATCAGGGCCTTCATGGCCGAGCACGGCATCGGCCTGTACACCGAGCACCTGTCCTGGTGCGCTGACGATCACCATCTCTACGAACTGCTGCCCATCCCGCTGACCGGCGATGCGGTGCGCTGGACGGCCGCCCGCATCCGCCAGGTGCAGGACATCCTCGGCTGCCGGATCGGCATCGAGAACGCGTCCACCTATCTGTCCCCACCGGGGGCGGAGATGAACGAGGCGGCGTTCATCTCGGCCGTCGTCGCCGAAGCCGACTGCCTGCTGCATCTCGACGTGAACAACATCTACGTCAATAGCGCGAATTTCGGCTTCGATCCCTTTGCCTTCCTGCACGCCCTGCCGCTCGAGCGCACCTGCTACATCCACGTCGCCGGGCATTACGTCGAGGCGGACGGCCTGCTGGTCGATACGCATGGCGCCGCGGTGATCGACCCGGTCTGGGCGTTGCTGACGGCCGCCTACGAGCGCATCGGCCGCCCGGTGCCGACCTGCCTGGAGCGCGATTTCAACATCCCCGACCTGGCTGCGCTGAGCGCCGAAGTCGGCCACATCGCCCGCCTGCAGTCCCAGGCTGCCGGGCGCCAAAGGCAGGTGGCGTGATGCCGGCCGCTTTCCAGGCGTTTCAGCGCGAATTCGGCCGCTACCTGCGCGACCCGCATCACGTCGCCCGCCCGCCCGGCCTGCCGGCGCGCCGGGCTGGCATCTACCGCGACCTGGTCTTCAATAACCTGTGCGGCTTCGTCGATACCTGCTTCCCGGTGTGCCGCAGCCTGCTCGGCGAGCCCCGCTGGCGCCGCCTGTGCCGTACCTTCCAGCGCGACTGGCCGCTGCCGTCACCGTGGTTCCGCGACATTCCCCGTGAATTCGTGCGCTACCTCGGCGCAGCCGACATACGCCAGCCGCTGCCGCGCTGGCTGGCCGAGCTGGCGCATTACGAGTGGGCCGAACTGGCGGTCGACGTCAGCGATGCGCCGATTCCGCCCTGCGACCCGGCCGGCGATCTGCTGGAACACCCGGTCGTCCTCAATCCGGCCCTGATGAACCTGGCCTACGCCTGGCCGGTGCAGCGCATCGGCCCCGACTACCGGCCCCGCCAGCCGCAGCCGACGCATCTGGTGGTCTATCGCGATGCCGACGACCGCGTGCGCTTTAGCGAAGTGACGCCGGTCACCGGGCGCCTGCTCGACCTGTTCGCCAGTGAAACCCTGAGCGGCCGGCAGGCCATCCTGCGTTTGGCCGAAGAACTGAAACATCCCGATCCCGGCCAATGGATCGGTTTCGGCGCCGCGCTGCTGGCCGATCTGCGGCAGCAAGGCATCCTTCTCGGGAGCCAGCCATGAACAAGTTCATCCTGCGCAGCTTCGATGCGCTCGACCTCCTCGGCGTGTGGCTCGGCCTGCTCAGCCTGCGTGTCCTGCTCGGCTGGGATTATTTCGAGTCCGGCCTGGAAAAATTCCGCGGCACCAACTGGTTCGCCGACATCCAGGAGCGCTTTCCCTTTCCGTTCAATGTCGTGCCGCCGGAAATCAGCTGGCAGATGGCGACCTGGTTCGAACTGCTGGGCGGCGTGGCGCTGGTCATTGGCCTGGCCACCCGCTTCTTCACGGTATCGCTGCTCGTGCTCACGGTCGTCGCCATCGCCGCCGTGCATTGGCCGGATAACTGGAGCAGCCTGGCCGAACTGATGCAGGGCTATGTGTTCACCGACAAGGGGCAGGGCAATTTCAAACTGCCCGTGTTGTTCATGGGTATGCTGCTGCCGCTGCTCCTGCTCGGCCCGGGCAAACTGTCGCTCGATGCCTGGATCAGGACAGCCCTGCGGCGGCGTTGCGCCGGGCAGGCTTCCCAACACGCTGCAGGCGAGCCGATGACGTGTCCGAAAACACCCTGATCGACGATGATTTCGTGGCTGCCGTGCGCCGCGACATGCTGAAGTTCGCGCAACTGCAACTGCGCGATGCGGCGCTGGCCGAGGATGCCGTGCAGGAGGCGCTGCTCGCCGCGCTGGCCGGCGGGCGCAGTTTTGCCGGGCGCTCGGCGCTGAAGACCTGGGTCTTTTCCATCCTGCGCAACAAGATCGTCGATCTGATCCGTGCCCAGGGCCGCACGACCAATGTCTCCGCCCTGGGCGACGACGATGCGGCGCTCGATGCCAGCTTCGATGCGCTGTTCAAGACCAACGCCCACTGGCGCCCGGAAAACCGGCCCTTCGGCTGGGGCGACCCGGAAGAGAGCTTGCGCGAGGAGCGCTTCTGGGCCGTCTTCGAAATCTGCCTCAATCACCTGCCGGAAAGGACAGCCCGGGTTTTCATGATGCGCGAATTTCTCGAATTGGAAACCGATGAAGTCTGTCGCGAACTGGGCATCACGATCAGCCATTGCAACGTGATCCTGCACCGCGCCCGTCACGGCCTGCGCCGTTGCCTGGAAACCAGCTGGTTCGCACCGGGAGAAAAGCCATGCTGACCTGCAAGGAGGCCACCCGGATGATGTCCGAAGCCCAGGATCGGCCCCTGAGTGTAGGCGAACGCCTGCAACTGCAGATGCACCTGGCGATGTGCCGGGGCTGCCGGAACTTCCGTGTGCAGATGGATTTCCTGCGCACCGCCTGCCGGCGCTACCTGGGGCGGCGCGGCAGCGAGGAGAACGATTCCCGCATACCCTGAGGTGAGCGCCGGGCGGCAAAAGAAAACGGGAGCCGCAGCTCCCGTTGTTCGTGACGACCGCCCGGGTCGTTCAGCCCAGCGATTTTTCGAGTGCGGCCAGCAGCTTCAGGGCCCGCTCGCGATTCTTCGCGATGGCTGCGGCGCGCGCATCGACGTCGGCGCTGTCGTTACGCGATGCCTCCAGCAGCGCCTCGTGCGGCGTCATGCCGCCGAGGGCGGCTTCCAGCATTCTTTCGGCTTGTCGGTCGATGTCCGTGTCAGACATGCGCTTCTCCATTCGTCTCGATGGCTCGGCTTTTTATCAGAAAAAAGGCCCTGCGGGTTGCGCAGGGCCTTCGTATTCCGGATGGACGCTGATTAGCGCTTGGTCATCGCGGCGATGTTGGCTTGAGCGGCGTCGGTGAATTGCTTGGTGACGGCGTTCATGTTGCCGAAAGCCGAGTTGGCGGCGGCGATGGCGTTCTGGATGGCGGCAACGGCGCCTTCGGAGCCAGCCGGAGCGGACTTGGCAGCCATTTCAACCATGCCGGCGATGGACTTCTGGAAGTCGCTGAACTGGGCTTCGACCATCTTGGCCAGTTCCTGCTGGGTCTGGCTGGTGATTTCGAAGACCGACTTGCCGTAGGCGACAGCCTTGTCGACAGCCGGCTGGGCCAGCGACTTCTGGGCGGCGAGGGCAGCCTGCGGGTCCTTGGCGGAGAGCACGGTCTGCACGCCGGAAGCGGTGTCTTCCAGGGCGCTGCGGGCGGTGTTCAGGTTCAGGGCAGCGATACGCTCGGCAGAAGCCAGGGCGGTGTTGGCAACGGCCAGCAGGGAATCGACAGTGGCTTTGTTGGCGGCGGCGAATTGTTCGACGTTGAGGGACATGGTGTTTTCCTTGAGTGTTGGGTAATCAATGTGTACAGCACGCAGTATAGATGAGTTGCAGTAAAAATTGTGCACTGCAGCAAAATAAGTTTTTCCGCTGGCCGGGGCGTTCTGTTTCGGCTTCTCGCACGATTGTGCACCGCCGTGGTGCGTGAATTCGGGCGGCAGGCTTTCAATGGGTGCGCAGGCGGCGTAAGGTGGCAGCAATGGCGCCAGTTTCGCCGGTTTGCAGGCTGGTTCGCCTCTTGCTTTTACGGTCTCAGTCATTTGCCCGGAGCCCAACCGTGTCCATCCACGTCGCCCTCAACCACGTCACGCATTATTCCTACGACCGGCTGGTCAATCTCGGCCCGCAGGTCATCCGCCTGCGGCCCTGCCCGCACTCGCGCACCCGCATCCTCTCCTACTCGCTGAAAATCACGCCGCAAACGCATTTCATCAATTGGCAGCAGGACCCGCAGGGCAACTACCTGGCCCGCCTGGTCTTCCCGGAAAAGACCCGTGAATTCCGCTTCGAGGTCGATCTGGTGGCCGAGATGTCGGTGATCAATCCTTTCGACTTCTTCCTCGAACCGCATGCCGAGGAATTCCCCTTCCAGTACGAAGCCTGGCAGCGCCACGAGCTGACGCCTTATTTGTACAAGGTTCCCGGCGGCAAGCTGTTCGACCGCTATGTGGCCGCCATTCCCCTGGAAAAGAAGCGCAGCGTCGATTTCCTGGTCGCCCTCAACGCCCAGGTGCAGCGCGATATCGGCTACACCATCCGGATGGAGCCGGGGGTGCAGACGCCCGAGGAAACGCTGACCAGGAAGACCGGCTCCTGCCGCGACTCGGCCTGGCTGCTGGTGCAGATCCTGCGCCATCTCGGCCTGGCGGCGCGTTTCGTGTCCGGCTACCTGATCCAGCTGACGCCCGACGTCAAGTCGCTCGACGGCCCCTCCGGCCCGGAGGCCGATTTCACCGACCTGCATGCCTGGGCCGAAGTCTACCTGCCCGGTGCCGGCTGGATCGGCCTCGATCCGACCTCCGGCCTGTTTGCCGGCGAGGGCCACATTCCGCTGGCCTGTACCCCCGAGCCGGCTTCCGCCGCCCCGGTGACCGGCGGCATCGACCCGTGCGAAACCGAATTCGCCCATCACATGCAGGTCACCCGGGTCTGGGAAGCGCCGCGCGTCACCAAGCCCTACAGCGACGAACAGTGGGGCGAAATCGAAGAGCTCGGCCATGCCATCGACAGCCAGTTGCAGGCGATGGACGTGCGCCTGACCCAGGGCGGCGAGCCGACCTTCGTGGCCAGCGACGACCCGGATGGCGCCGAGTGGAATACCGCCGCCCTCGGCCCGACCAAGCGCTTCTACGCCGCCGAACTGTTCCACCGCCTGCGCGAAAAATACGCCTCCCACGGCCTGATGCACTTCGGCCAGGGCAAGTGGTATCCCGGCGAGCAGTTGCCGCGCTGGTCCCTGAACTGCTTCTGGCGCAAGGATGGCGAGCCGCTCTGGAACGCCCCGGCCCTGTATGCCGACGAGCGCAAGGACTACGGCGCCAGCGCCGAGCAGGCCGGCCGCTTCCTGCAACGGGTGGCCGAGCGCCTGGGGGTGACGTCCGAGCATGTCTTCCCGGCCTATGAGGACGTCTACTACTACCTGTGGCGCGAGCGCCGCCTGCCGGGCAATGTCGATCCCTTCGATTCGCGGGTCGATGATCCGCTGGAGCGCGAACGGCTGGCCAAGGTGTTCACGCAGGGCCTGACCCACACCGTCGGCCACGTGCTGCCGA
>ERZ1645187.5191-NODE-5191-length-10226-cov-8.489431_pt1 | contig 10226 bp, 9 predicted proteins | sample MGYA00575352_ERZ1645187 | MGnify/ENA primary metagenome ERZ1645187 (study PRJEB40837, sample SAMN11349314) | freshwater sediment metagenome | isolation source: river sediment | host: Sediment | place: India: Wazaribad , New Delhi | collected 2017-02-21 ...
CGGGTCAACTCTCAGCGGAAATCAACAGTCATTACAGGTGTTGTCGCTCTGCTGCAGTGCACGGCTCATAAGGGCACCAAGAGTGGTGCGGTAGCGCCCGGCGGTGCGGATCTCATTCGCTATAGGCTGATGAAAGAGGGTCAGGTCCGAGGGCGTCAGCACAACGGGCGTGTCCAGCTTGATTCTACCCCGGTCAGCTGCGTCGAGTGCGGCAAGCGCTACCCAGAACTTGCTTACGCTCTGCTGCGGGAAGAGGGTACGACCGTCAAATTCGGCGACTGCGCCCGTCTGCACGTCCTCGACCGCAATGCCGATGTCACCGTCAAAGCCTTGTCCCAGAGCGGTGATCTGTTGTCCCAGCGCAGCCGATGCTTCGGAACTGAGAAGCGGCGGCTGCGCGTATGTCCTATCGACTTTCGCGGCGCCCCGGGAGCAGGCCGTCTGGGCCACCACCAAACTGGCTCCCGCTACCAACAGGAGAGCCTGCTTTCCAGCCCGCATAGCGGGCAGGTTTCCGTTCTTCAAGCATTCCCCCTCTGAAATCGGTGTCTTGAGTGGCCTGTCTGAAAGGCGCGAAAACGTCATGTAATTCCATGGAAAAAATCGATAGACGGGACGCCATCCGGGACACGTTGAGGCCCATTGCGATAAAGCTGCCGCGGCCCCTCTACGCAGCACCCCTATTGGGAGTACCGATTATGGATTTTGTGTGGAAGCGCTATGCACAGCGCACCGGCCCACCGATATTTACAAGAACGGCGGCCAAATTCACCCTTTATAACGCGGCAATCCCTAGCCCGGGACGCGCGGCCGTAAGTGCGATCCGCCGGTAGATCCCGGTCGCACCCTGCCGCGTGAAGGGCGTAGTGCCGATGGTGAAGGTAATACGCAGGACCGCCCCGTTTTCATCGGTTTCACCCCAGAGGGCATCGGCGATTTCCTTGGCGCGCTCGCGGCCGCGATCGACCCCGCCCCTGCGAAACAATACCCCTTCGCTGATCGCGCTTACCGAGCGCCAGACGGCGATCCGCCGCATTGTGTCAGCCGACATCAAGCCGAGGCGCGGCAGGTTGATGAATTCCTCGATTGCGCGGATCGTCTCGTACCATCTCGAGAAGGCCGATTGCTGATCGGATTTCGCCAGCGCCGCGTGCAACCCGGCGCTGTGCTGGCTGATCTGTTCCCGGATCAACGCGCGCGCGTCGTCGCCGACAAGCCGATCGACTGGCTTCTATGCCGTCATCGCCCCGCCCCCGACATGGGGTCGGTTCCGGCTGAGGGCGGAATGACACCCTAAGCGCTGGCGTCCTTGGGCCAAAGGTACTTGCCGGTGAGCAGGGTGTGTGCCCATCCGACCGGCGAAATGTGGGCGAGAAGGTGGGCGGGCGTATCGAGTCCTTCCCGGCGTCGGACGTCGACGGCATGGCCAAGGTGCAAGGTGTTCCAGTAACCGCCTGACTGCTGAGTTCGTCGCTGCTGGCATTGATCCGACTCATTCGAAGATGAGCGCTACTTCGCCAATCGCCGCTATCAGGTCGTGCAGACGCCTGAAGAAGACACCGGTCAAGCTGGCTACATCTATACAACGCAGGTCGCCTACCGACCAACCTTAGTCGTTCGCGGGCCCACCACAGAAAGGCCGATGATGCCGAAAGCGCCCGGTCATTTGCGTGACCCCCATGTTCAGATTCCAGCTCGTTCCTTGATAGCTCGGCGAACGCTGCAATCCTGCGATCTCGGGTTTGCTACCGGCTACATTGACGATGCTGGGGATCAACGTTTAATGGTAGCATTCTCGCGTGGCCTTCTCGAGGATGGGGTCAAGGAGTGATACCGAGCGCGGGCAGCACCAGCACGTCGATCATCCCGACATGCTTGGTGCCAGTTCCGCCAGCGTCAGGTCGCCACGGATCGCCTCGACCGCCACCTTCGCCTTGAAATCCGCGCTGTAGCGCTTCCTCGTCGTGGTCATTCACGTACCAATCCTTCAGGTCGGGAGTAGCTTAACACCCTGCCCAGAAAACCGGGACCACCTCACTCAGTGGGTGGCAGATCAATGGGCCGCCTTCCTTGAATACAGCTTGAGCGAACTTCCGTCGGTTTGGTGCGAAATTTTTCGCAAAGATCGCGAGACGTGCCTTCGACGCCCTGCTGCACAAACTGTTACAAGCAGGAACAATCGCGCCCAATGCGCACGGAACCGCGCCGCTATTGGATCCTCAGCTCGATTCCGGGCTCATCTGGAGTGACACGATGAAACTGAAACTGACATTGCTGATACTGGCAGCCAGCCTGCCGTTTTCCTCCGCTCACGCCCAGGATCCCTCCGCAGCCGACGCTGCAGCCGACAGGGCCCGCGACGCCTTCATGAAGGTCGACACGAACTCCGACGGCGCCCTCGATCTCGCGGAATGGAAGGCCGCCGGTCGGCGCGAGCGGGGCTTCACGATGATCGACGCTGATAAGGACGGCAAGGTCACCCCTGCGGAACTGCGCGCCGCCATGGCCAAGTACGGCAAATAAGCCAGCGTGCAACCAGCCACCGAGATGCAGAGCATGATGCGGTTGAACCGACCGGATCATGCTCTAGCATGAAGGACATACGAGGCCGGCGCGGCTGAATTCCACAAGGTCAGGACACCATGGATTCCGAAGGAACGATCGCCATCATCGAGGACGACGTCGCCATTCGCGATCTGGTCGCCGACGTCCTCAGAGCCAACGGCTTCATGGTCGAGGGCTACGGCGATTCCGCCGCATTCTTCCGTCAGGCCGACGTGCCTTCGCTCGACTGCCTGATCCTCGACCTGATGCTGCCGGGCGAAAGCGGGCTTTCCATCTGCCAGACCCTGCGCGTCAAGGTTCCGCAATTGCCGATCCTGATGGTCACCGCCAAGGGCGACGACATCGACCGCATCATCGGCCTCGAGTGCGGCGCCGACGATTACCTGCCCAAACCCTTCAACTCGCGCGAGTTGCTGGCCCGCCTGCGCGCGATCCTGCGCCGGACCAAGGCACCCGGGCAGGCGATCGAGAGCCCCGGGGCCGAACTCTACCGCTTCGCGGGCTGGACGCTCGCCGTGGATTCGCGCGACCTGATCGACCCGGACGGCCGCCCGGTCACCCTGAGCACGGGAGAGTTCGACCTGCTCCATGCACTCGTGATGCACCCCCGCCGCGTGCTGAGCCGCGACCTGCTGCTCGACATGACGCGCGGGCGCATGGCGACCCCTTACGACCGGGCCATCGACGTGCAGCTCAGCCGCTTGCGCCGCAAGCTGGGCGACGATCCGCGCGAACCCGTGATGATCCGCACCGTTCGCGGCGACGGCTATCTCTTCGCGCCCAGCGTGCTGAAGATCTGACGATGCGCTGGCTGCGCCCGGTCGACGGCCTGCGGGTGCGGGTGGGCCTGATCGTAGTTGTCCACCTGGTCGTGGTCGGGCTGACCATCGCCCTGATTTCCAGCAAGCAGAACCAGCCCGACGCCGAGCTGTTCCGGCTGGTACCGGCCGACGAGGCACGGGCGATCGCCGTCGCCGTCGAAGCGACCCCGCCTTCCGCGCGCGAAGCGGTGCTGCGCGGCCTCAGCGTCAACACCACGCTGGTCATGCTGGGTGACAGCGTGCCTCGCGAGGACAACACCCACGTCGACCTCAGGGAACCCAATGCCGCCTATCGCGCGGCCCTGCAGGGGCGGCCGTTCCACGTCGACTTTCCGCCCGATGCACGGCTGACCAACCTGGGCCGAGGCCGCCAGTACTCCGCAAGTCCGATCCGCGTGCGGGTGCGCCTGAACGATGGCACCATACTGATCATCGAGCGCACCACGCCGCCGGCGATCGCCAGGTTCGTGATGAGCCTGAACGCCATCCTGATCGGCGTCTCGGCGGCGAGCGTGCTTGTCGTCGTCCTGATCGCGGGGCTGACCACGCGTCCGCTCTCCCGCCTTGCCCGTGCGCTCGAGAAAGACGGTGCCAGCCTTTCCGCGCCGGATCTTCCCGTGACAGGTGCCCACGAGATCCAGCAACTCTCGATCGCCTTCAACGACATGCGCCGCCGCCTGCGCGACCTGGTGGAGGAGCGGACCGGATTCCTCGCGGCGGTCGCGCATGATTATCGGACCTACCTCACCCGGCTGGAGCTTCGCGCCGACTACATCGGCGATCCCCGCCAGCGCGCGCTGGCGATGGCAGACCTTGGCGAGATGAGTGCATTGCTCGACGACACGCTGACGTTCGCGCGCGTTTCCGCGACGCCGCCGCGCCCGGTCCACGAGACGACCGACATCGGCGCCATGGTCGGCGCGGTACTCGATGCGCGCGCAGCCCAGGGCGAAGACGTCACGGTCACGTCGCTGCCGCCAACCGGCCCTGTCGTGCGGATCGACCCGCTGGCGATGCAGCGCATCCTGGCGAACCTCGTCGACAATGCCGTGCGGTATGGCGAACGGGCCCGCCTGTCCGTCCACGAACACCAGGGCCGCATCGAGATCCGTGTCGACGACGACGGACCGGGCGTGCCCGAAGCGGACCTCAAGGACCTGACGCGCCCGTTCCACCGGCTCGATCATTCGCGTGCGCGCCACACCGGCGGAGCGGGGCTCGGGCTCGCGATCGTCGATGCCCTGGCCCAGCAGCATGGCGGGACGCTGACGCTCGGCAATCGCGACGGGGGAGGCTTGCGCGCCTCGGTGGACTTGCCCGCCGCCTGACCGGCGCTCGGAGGCAGCGGTGGGCGTTACACGGTGTTACCATGTGCAGATCACGTTGTTGCGCAAAGGCGGCAATCTTCTTCGGGTAGCCAACCGGAGAAGTCCCGATGCCAAGATCATCCTGGTCCATTGTCATGAAGCGCAGGGCGCGGCGGGCCGGCAGCCTTGCCGTCCTGGCGGTTTCGATCCTTGCCCTGTCGCCCGCCTCTGCCCATGATCATCGCCCGCCGCCGCATGGCCATAACCCGCCGCCTCCGCACGGCCATGCCCCGCCGCCGGGACACGGCCATCCGCCGGTCCATGCGCCGCCGCCCGTATACGTCCGCCCGCCGGTGACCGTGGTGCGCCCCGCACCACCGGTGCGCTGGTATCCGGGCAATCCCGGCTGGTGGCACGGGCATCCCGATTTCGTCGGCTATGTCGGTGTCCGGCGCGGATACTATTTCGCGCCCGGCTATGGCTACTACCCCGTCGCAAGCGCCTATTATGGCCGAGTCTGGGTGGTGGGCGCCGTCCTGCCGGTGGAACTGCGGCGCTATTACGTCGTCAACCCGGGCTACTACGGACTGGCCGTAGCACCTGCGGGACACGCCTGGATTTACGCCAACGGCAGCATCGTGCTGGCATCGCGCACCACCGGCGTGATCGTGCGGACCGTTCCGCGCGTCTGGTAGATCTTTCGGTTTCGGCGCGCCTTCTACCCCCCGCCCCCGCCTCGGGCGCGCCGGTGCGGCGTGGCATCCTTCCCCAGGGCATGCCGCGCCGCACACCCCCCCCTTCACAATGTTGTCATCTCATGAAGCATGTCGTTGCCGCGGCCATCCTCGCGCTGGCCGCAAACCCCGCCCTCGCCGCGTCGCCGCCGAGCCTCTATCCGGTGAGCATAGGCCACGAGACCGCCCGCTTCACGCGCGGCGTGCCAACGGTCGACCTGCAGGCCCCCGATGGCGCGGTGCAGATCACCCCGCGCCCGATCGAGAACGGCGCGCTCGTCTTCGATGTGGCGGTCTACAACCGGGGCAACGGTCCCGCCAATATCGGCGTCGAGAACGTCAGCGTCTCGCTCGGATACCAGCCTCTCGCCGTGCAAAGCCACGATGGGCTGGCAGAGGCTGCCGAAAGCAAGGCCCGTCGCGCCCGGATCGGCACCGCGCTCGTCGCGGGCACGCTGGCCGCGGTCTCCGCCTCGTCGAGCGGCGAGCGCTACGCCTACCACGGCCATGTCGCGACCCCGCACGGCGTGGTCTCGCGCACCATCGTGTGGGAGGACAACCGCGCCGGTCAAGCTGGCGCGGCCCTGGCGGTCGCGGGCGGCGCAATGGCGATAGGCTCGATCCAGCAGCGGCTCGACTACACGATGCAGCAGATCGACGGACAGATCCTGCAGACCACGACGGTCGATCCCGAGGCCAGCTTCGGCGGCCGGATCGTGACCGCCGCCCTGCCGCGCTCCGGCGGGGGGCAGGACGTGCGCGTCACGGTGCGCTGGAACGGCCGAGACTATCCCTTCGCGTTCCGGCTGCTTGCCCCCGGCGAGGTCCCGCCGCCGTTCGAGCACGCCGGAAGGTAGCGGCGTCCAAGGCGGTTACAAGCTGTTACCAGGCGCTCATCGCGTTGTTGCCCGCCCCCGCCATTTGCCCCGCCTCCTACGGCAATTTCCCTGTCTTTACAGGGCTTCAAGCAAGGGATCACAATGGCGCGTCTTGCCCTGGTTGTGCCGCTGGCGGCGCTTCTTCTCTCCGCATGTCACGAGGCACCCCCGGCCAAGGACGAACGGCGGGCGGTCTCCGTCGTGCAGCTCACCGCGAACTCCGGCCGAAGCGCGATCACCTATGCCGGTGAAGTCCGCTCCGCCTTCGAGAGCCAATTGGGCTTCCAGGTGGCCGGTCGGATCGTCGAGCGGGCGGTCAACGCCGGCGACAGCGTGCGCGCCGGTCAGGTGCTGTTCCGCCTCGATGGCAGCGACTATGCCCGCGCGCTCGACAGCGCCGCCGCGCAGACCGGCGCGGCCCGGTCGGCGGCAGCGACGCAAGCCGCCGATCTCGCACGCTCGCGCGACCTGCTCGCGCAAGGGTTCATTTCGCAGGCCGAGTTCGACCAGCAGAAGGCCGCCACCGATCAGGCTCAGGCGCAGCTGCGCGCCGCAGGGGCGCAGCGCGGCACCGCCGCCGCGCAAGTCGGCCGCACCGTCCTGACCGCACCGCGTGCGGGCGTGGTCACGCAAGTCGAGGGCGAGGTGGGACAGGTCGTGGGCGCGGGACAGGCGGTTCTGACGTTCGCCGATCCCTCCCGACCCGAAGTCGCCGTCTCGCTGTCCGAGGGCGGGCTCGGCCCCGTGCAGCGCGCGAAGCGGCTCAGCGTCACGCTGTGGAGCGATCCCTCGCGCAAGTACGCGGTGAAGCTGCGCAGCATCGCCGGCGCCGCCGATCCCGCGACCCGCACGTTCGCTGCCCGCTTCTCCATCATCGCCCCCGGCAAGACGCTGAGGATGGGCGAGACCGCCGAACTGCGCATCGAGGACGAGAGCGCGGCAAGCGGCATCCTCGTGCCCCTCACCGCGATCGCGCAAGGCCAAGACGCTCAAGGCCACGACAAGGCGCAGGCCTGGGTCGTCGACCGGCGCACGATGACCGTCCGGCCACGGGCGGTGAAGGTGGGGCAAGCGAGCGGCGGCAACCTTACGGTCCTGTCCGGCCTGCGTCCCGGCGAGACGATCGTCACCGCCGGCATCCACCTGCTGCGCCCTGGCGAAAAGGTCCGCATCGCCGAGGTGCCTGCCTCGTGAGCGGCTTCAACCTTTCGCGCTGGGCGCTCGGCCACCAGCAGCTCGTCGGGTTCCTGCTCGCCATCGCGTCGGTGGCGGGGCTGCTGTCGTACCTTTCGCTCGGGCGCAAGGAAGACCCCGAGTTCACCGTCAAGACCATGATGATCACCGTCGGCTGGCCCGGCGCGACCGCCGACCAGATGGCCGAGCAGGTCATCAAGCCGATCGAGACGGTGCTGACCGAGAACATCCCCGACATCGACTACGTCAAGAGCAAGGCCCGCCCCGGCCAGGCGACGCTCAACGTCACGCTGATCTCCACGGTCAAGGGCAGCGCGGTGCCGGACATCTGGTACACCGTGCGCAAGACCGTGACGGACCACCGCGCCGACCTGCCCGACGACGTCGTCGGTCCTGCATTCAACGACGAGTTCGGGACCACTTACGGCAACATCTACGCGGTCACCGGGCCCGGCTTCGCCTATCCCACCCTCAAGCGCTACGCCGAAACGCTGCGCGACCGCATCCAGGCGCTGCCCGACGTCGCCAAGACCGAAGTGATCGGTGCGCAGGACGAGGCCGTCTACGTGACCTACGACAGTGCGCGGCTGGCGATGCTGGGCATTTCTTCGCAGGCGATCGCCGACGCGCTGGACGGCACCAACGCCGTCTCCGCCTCGGGCACCGTCGATGCTGGCGCCGAACGCGTGCGGCTGCAAGTTGCCGGCGCCTACGGCTCGCTCGAGGCGATTGCGGCGACGCCGATCTTCGCCAACGGCAAGAGCGTGCGCCTCGACGCCATCGCCAAAGTCGAACGCACGACCAAGGACCCCGCCACCTTCAGGATGCGGTTCGGCGGCGAGGACGCGGTGGGCGTGGGCATCAGCCTGCGCGACGACGGCAACGTCGCCCGGCTGGGCAAGAACCTGAAGCAGACAGTGGCTTCGTATCAGGACGAACTGCCGGTCGGCGTCGAAATCCAGACCGTGTCGGACCAGACCAAAGTGGTGGACGAGTCCGTCGGAGAGTTCACCCGCTCGCTGCTCGAGGCGGTGGTGATCGTGCTCGTCGTCAACTTCCTGTCGCTCGGCTGGCGGCCCGGCATCGTCGTCGCACTGTGCATCCCGCTGGTGCTGGCGATGACTTTCGCGGGCATGAGCTACATGGGCATCGACCTGCAGCGCATTTCGCTGGGTGCACTCATCATCGCGCTGGGCCTGCTGGTCGACGATGCGATCATCGTGGTCGAGGCGGTAAGCACCCATCTCGAGGCCGGGTGGACCCGCACCCGCGCCGCGATCAGCGCCTACACCACCACCGCGATCCCGATGCTGGTCGGCACGCTCATCACCGTCGCGGGCTTCCTGCCGATCGCGATGTCGAAGGCGACGGCGAGCGAGTACGTTATCTCGCTGTTCCAGGTCATCGCACTGTCGCTGGTGCTGTCGTGGTTCGTCGCGGTGATCTTCACGCCGTTCCTCGCCTATCACCTGCTGCCCCAGCGCGCCGACGCGCGAGACGACGCGGGCGAGCCCGAGGAGCAGTACGAAGGCCGTTTCTACCGCTGGTTCCGCCGCGCGCTCGACCGCTGCCTCGATCGCCGCAAGACCGTCGTCGCTGCGGCCGCCGCACTGTTCGTGGGCTCCGTGTTCCTGTTCCAGTTCGGCGTGCCGCGCCAGTTCTTCCCGGCATCCGACCGGCCCGAGTTGGTGGTCGACCTGCAGCTTTCCCAGAACGCCAGCTTCGCCCAGACCCAGGCCGTCGCAGCGCGCATGGAAAAGCTGCTGGCGAAGGATGAGCGCGTGATCTCGGTCACGAGCTACGTGGGCGGCGGATCGCCGCGCTTCTACCTGCCGCTGAATGTGCAGACGCCCGACATCACGCTCGCCGAACTGGTCCTCCAGACGAAGGACGAGGAAGCCCGTGAGGACGTCATCGCGCACGTGCAGGACCTGTTCGCGGCACAATTCCCCGAGGCGCGCGGGCGCGTCAGCAGGCTGGAGAACGGACCTTCCGTCGGCCAGCCGGTGCAGTATCGCCTAGCCGGCCCGGATCTCGATGCGCTGACACCTTTCGCCGAGAAGCTGGAAGCGGTTGTCCGCGCGGACAGCCATTCGCGCGACGTGAACAGCGATCTCGGCGAGCCGCTCAAGGCGGTCCGCGTCGATCTCGACCAGGACAAGGTGCGTGCCCTCGGCCTTTCCACCGAGGCGGTGCAGAAGACCCTGCAGGCAGCGATCGCCGGGGCCGGCGTCACCACCTACCGCGACCGCGATCTGGCGCTCGATGTCGTCATGCGCCTCGACACCGCAGAGCGCACCGACCTCGGCCGGATCGCCAACCTGCCGATCGCCACGCAGAGCGGTCCCGTGGCGCTGTCGCAGCTGGGCCGGGTCACCGCGAGCAGCGAGCCGGCGTTGCTCTACCGGCGCAACCGGCAGGCGACGATCACCATCGCCGCCGACGTCGAGGGCGAGCAGGCCACCGACCTCACCAAGCGCCTCGAACCCCAGGTCGAGGCCCTGCGCCAGGACCTTCCCGCAGGCGCGTCGCTGGTAAACGGCGGCTCGCAGGAGCAGAGCAGCATCAACCAGCGCGCCACGATGGCCGCAGTGCCTGCCGCGATGATGGTGATCGTGGTCCTGCTGATGCTGCAGCTCCAGAACGTCAAGCGCATGCTCGTGGTGCTGGCGACCGGGCCGCTCGCGCTGATCGGCGTGGCGCTGATCATGGCGCTGTTCCGCATCC
>ERZ1645187.5192-NODE-5192-length-10225-cov-9.707375_pt1 | contig 10225 bp, 9 predicted proteins | sample MGYA00575352_ERZ1645187 | MGnify/ENA primary metagenome ERZ1645187 (study PRJEB40837, sample SAMN11349314) | freshwater sediment metagenome | isolation source: river sediment | host: Sediment | place: India: Wazaribad , New Delhi | collected 2017-02-21 ...
AACTATAAGTACGACAAATATATAAACTCCTATATGCCTTTGTGAACTGATGTTTCAAAAATAGGGGACGCTTTTTACTATTTGACTATTTGGATCGCGTTAACAGAGTGTCCATTAGCGGGCCGGATATGGCACATACCGTCCGATAGCACAGTGGTTCCAGTCGGAAGCTTTTGGGCCAACAATTTATTGGGATATCCAACAACCGCGTTCTGTGGGATAGAAGTGAAAGAAAGCACGGTTTCGCGGGCGGATATAGGCGACTTATCCGGGCCGGAAAACGCCGACGCGGCGCAAAGCGAAGTTTGAAGCAGGACCGCAAAGAGTTTCATGTCCCCTCGCTAACCCAGTCAGATAAACCAATCGTAACAATTTCTCCGACGGGGCATCAAGACTAGGGCGTAAAAAAGCCGCCGGGTTGTCCGGCGGCTTTCAGGCGCGTGCTCGCGTGATTACTTGTACTTCTGGCGGGCGTTCAGGTAGACGTTCCACAACTCGTCAATGGAGTGGGTGGGCTGGCCGTAGGGGCTGCCGGGGAGCGAGGCCCATTCCAGGCCAAGTTTTTCCAGGGCCGCCGCGAAGTTGTAGTAGTTGTCGGCGTCCTCCACAAGCGGGGCGGCGTAACGGCGGCGTATCAGTTCCACGCAGGCCTTGTCCTGGCTGGCCGGGGAGAAGTCGGGCAGGCCCAGCGCGTCCTTTATCCCGTCCCAGGTAGTGGAAAGGAACTGGTAGCGGCCGGCGGCGTCCGAGCAGAGCCCGTCGCAGATGACGCGGCGCGGGTGGTCGGAGAAGTCGGTGAACGTGGCGTAAGAGAAGATGTAGTCGTACCTGTCGCCGGTGCCCTCGGCATAGGCTATGGTGTCCAGGAAGGCCTTTACGGTACCGGGCAGTTCCATGACCACGGTGCGGGTGCCGGGCTTGCCGACGCGGACCAGCTTCACGCCGGGAGCGTCGTTGTCGGGCGGCAGGGGCTGCACGGCCATCTTCATGCCGGCCGGGATCTGCGCCTTGAACACCGGGGCGGGTACGGAGAACTCTTCGCCGGAGCCGTTGGCCGTCTCCCCTGAGAGCTGCTCAAAAGCGGAGGCGGAAACGAGGGCCGGGGCTGACAGGGTCAGCGTGACCGCGAGAAGCATCTTGGTTATCGTTTCCATGCCAATAGTATGGCACGCAGGTCTTGACGCCGTAAGGGTCCCAGGGCCCAGTCGTCGCCGGGGCCTAAGGGCCTAGATCCAGCGATGCTGCAGCTCCAGCACGCCCTCGGCGGGCAGATGGCGTATATGGGCCGGCCTGTCCTCGTAGAGAACGCCGTCCCCCTCGCGCTCCACCACGAACTTGTAGGCTATGGCCTTGCCGGCGCTCCCGGTGACGGGCAGCGTGCCCAGCCACATATTGGAATTTATATATTCCAGCTGGAAGCCCTTCTCCAGGTCCCAGTTGCCTAGCTCCGGGCAGTTGCCTATCACCTTCACGCGCTGGCCCAGCTGGGTGGAGAAGCCGTTAAGTATGAAGGCCAGCTCCAGGGCGGCCTTGGCGCGGGGCGGCTCACAATAGGAAATGACGAAGGCGCTGTCGCGCGGGAGCTGCAGGTTGTCTATGCGCCCGCCGCGCACGGTGACGGCGCGGTCCGAGAGCACGTCCTTGTATATACCGTCGGGCAGTTCTATGCCCTCCAGCGTCACGGCGGCGTCGGCGCCGCGGTTGAAGGCGGCCAGGCAGCAGCTGCCGCGGTACACGCGGGTATAGGCGTACACGTCGGCGGAGACGTACTTCTGCCGGTGGCTGCCTATCTGCACCGCGCGGTTCTCGCGGCGCACGCGGGCCAGGCGCTTCACTATCTTGAAGGCCGGCGTGTCCATGTCCCAGCGCTCCATCATCGGGCGGTTGTAAGGGTCGTTGCCGCCGTTGGTGTCGTTGTGCAGGTACTGCTCGGTGCCGTAGTACAGACAGGGCACGCCGCGGCAGGTCAGTATCAGCGCCAGCGCCATGTCCACGCGGCGCTCGGTGGCGCCCGCGGACATGAAGCGCGGCATGTCGTGGTTGTCCAGGAAGGTCACCAGGTGGCGGCAGTCGTCGAACAGGGCGTCCTTCTTGAAGACGTTCTCCACCAGCTCGAAGCCCTGGCCATTGCCGCGGGCCAGGCAGTCCTCCAGGGCGCGCTGCAGCGCGAAGTCCAGCATGCCCATGCCGCTGCGGTTGGCGAAATGCACCGAGGCCGCGTCGTAGCAGCCGCCCTGGAACCACTCGCCGAAGATGAACATGCCGGGCCGGTGGAAGGTCATGTCGGAGACGAACTCCTGCCAGAACCAGATGGGCATGTGCTTGACGGTGTCGACGCGGAAAGCGTCCACGCCCTTGTCGAGCCACAGGCGCATCGCGTCCTTGATATAGTTGCGGTAGCCTATGCGGCCCTCGTTGAAATCGGCCAGGCCGCACAGTTCGCTCGCCTGCACCTGCCCGGCGTTGTTCCAGTCGCGCACGCAGCCGTTGCGGTGGTACCAGCCCAGCTTGTCGTCGTCGTAGGAGGTGAGCAGCACGCCGTCGTCGTAGATCTCGCCCTTGCCGGGGCAGCCGCCCATGTCGGGGCGCTGCGCCGGGCTTGAATGGTTGCAGACGATGTCCAGCACCAGGCGCATGTCGCGGGAATGCATGTCCTCCACCAGCCTGTCCACCACGGTGCGGTGCGAGGAGAAAACGCGCACGTCCTCGGGCGAGCCGGCCAGGTGCTCGTCGAGGCGCTTGAAATCCTTGGCCCAGTAGCCGTGGTAGCCGGCCATGCCGCGCCCTTCCACGTCCACCAGCCCGTCTATCTGGTCGAACAGCGGGGTGAGCCAGATGGAGGAGCAGCCCAGTTCCTTTATGTAGTCCAGCTTCTCTATGACGCCGTTGAGGTCGCCGCCCCAGTACTTGAACCAGTCCTTGCGCCCTGCGTCGTAGGAATCCGGGTTGCGGCCGCGGTCGTTGTTGGGGTTGCCGTTCTGAAAACGGTCCACCACCGCGAAATACATCACGCTGTCATTGAAGGGTCTCATGTTGTAAAAGCCGGGTCAGCCCCGGGCTTCCTCTATAAGTTCGGGCGGGTAGCCTATCGGCAGCACCTTTATCACGCCGGTGTTCTTCTGCGCGTGCGCGGCCATCAGGCCGGTCTTCGCGAAGCCGAGCGTCAGCGTAAGCCTGGCCATTATGAAAACGCCGCTGTGGTGGCCGGTGTCGGGACTGAGGCCCGACGGTATGTCCACGGCTATTATAGGCCGGCCGCTCTTGTTCATCAGCTGTATCACGCGGTGCACAGGGCCGGTGGGCTTGCCCACCGCGCTCACGCCCAGGAGGGCGTCCAGCAGCACGTCGGCCGCGGCCAGTTCCGCGGCCATGGCGTCCAGGTCCTCGCGGGCGGTCATCTGCACCGGCACGCCGGCTGCCTTGGCGGCCTCCAGGTTCTTCACCACCAGCTCGCCGTAACCGCTTTCCTTCGGCGGCAGTATGAAGACCTTTACCGAGGCGCCGGCCTCTTTCAGCGCGCGGGCGGCCACCAGGCCGTCGCCGCCGTTGTTGCCCTTGCCGCAGCAGACCACGGCCTTGAGCCCGCCGGGCTGTTTGCCCAGCTGCTCGGCGGCGAAGGCCAGCGTCTCGCGCGCCACCGCGCGGCCGGCGTTCTCCATCAGCGAGCGGGCCTGTATGCCGTGCTCCTGCGTGGCCTTGCGGTCGAGGTACTTCATCTTCTCGGCGGTGACCACCGGGAAACCGTCGAACTCTTTTACCTGCGGGATCTTGGACATAGACGTTGCGTTACGAAGAGGTCAGATCACCAGCCACACCAGCCAGGCTATGGAATAGACCATGGCGGCGAAGAACAGGGCGCCGACGGCCATGTAGGGCAGCCAGACGGCGAGCACGGCCTTGTTGGCCGATACCGGGTACAGCCGCAGCACCAGGCGCACGCGGGCGTAGAGCACCAGCAGCGCGCAGGCGCAGAGCCACAGGAAGCCGTTAAGCACGCCTACGCGGGCCAGGAAGGCCAGCGGCACCAGCAGCGCGCCGAACATGTCGGCGCAGCCGAAGGCCAGGAACAGGCGCCCGGCGTCGCCCTTCTCGCCGGTGAGCGACATGAACAGGTGTATCACCCCGGCGAAGAAGAAGTTGGCCGCCAGCACGAAGCCCAGCACCACGCAGAAGGACAGGAAGCCGGGCGGTACGGCCTCGGACAGGCGCATGAAGGCGAAAAGCCCCAGCGTGCCCGCGGCATAACCCAGCAGGCCGGTGCGGCCCAGGCCCTCGGGCCTCTCCGCGCCGGCGAGCGACTCGGGCCGCTCTATCAGGTTCTCAAGTGTAGAGAAAGGGTTCATCTTCCCTCCGGCTCAATGGCCGTACCAGCGGTACTCCAGGCTGGGCGAGGCGTCCACGGCCTCGGACAGCGCCTTGGAGCCGAACAGCGACAGCTTGGTGTCCATCAGCGAGAACAGGCTCTCGAACGGGTCGCTGTCGGTGAGCACCTTGGGGTTCTTGCCTATCTTGGCCAGTTCGCCCGCGGCGTCCAGCGCCTCCTGCAGGTCGCCCAGTTTGTCGACGAGGCCGTTCATGCTGGCCTGGCGGCCGGTGTAGATGCGGCCGTCGGCGAGCTCCTTCACTTTCTCGACGGGCATCCGGCGCCCGGCGGAGACCGCCGCGACGAACTGCTCGTAGGAATCGTCTATCATGTCCTGCAGGAGCTTGCGTTCCTCCGACGTCATCTCGCGCGACATCGAGCCTATGTCCTTGAACTTGCCGGACTTTATGGCGTCGGTCTTGACGCCCACCTTCTTCATCAGGCCCTCGAGATTGCTGACGCTGAAGATGACGCCGATGGAGCCGGTGATGGTGCCGGGGTGGGCCACTATCAGGTCGCAGGCGGAGGCCACGTAATAGCCGCCGCTCGCCGACACCTCGCCGAAGCGGGCCACGAAGGGCTTATGCGTCTCGGCCTTGGCGCGCAGTATCGCGTCGTAGATCTCCTGCACGGAGCCCACGGAGCCGCCGGGCGAGTTGATGTCCAGGACTATGGCCTTCACCTCTTTCTTGGCGGCGAGGGTCTTTATGCGTTTGGCGATCTGCTGGCTGCCGCGCTCCCAAGAGCGGTTGGAGCTGCCCTGCGAGATGGCGCCGTATATCGGCACCACGGCCACGGCGTTCTTCGCCGAGGAGATGCCGGCTATCTCGGAGAGGTCCACCTTGGGTTTGCTCTTCTTGGCCACGTCGGCCTTGCCGATCACCACGAAGGCCGCGACGAGCGAGACCGCGTAGAGGCCGGCTATGATCTTGAGCCAGAGCGCCGCGCCGGCGGGCTTGGCCGCCAGAGGGGCCGGCTGCTGCTGCGCGGGCTGCGCTGGCTGCTCGGGGATATTGTTCTGTTCTTCCATTGTTCCTCCAACCGAACGCTGCTAGATCTCCCCCGCGTCCACGACGCGGTTGCGGCCGCCGTCCTTCGCCGCGTACAGCGCGGCGTCGGCGCGGGCTATCAGTTCCTCGGGGCTGCGGCCGTCCTTCGGGAAATGGGCTATGCCTATGGAGACCGTCAGCCGCACGCGCTCGAGGCCCTGCGAGAAATGCTCGGCCTCTATGCGGCTGCGTATGGTCTCGGCCTTGCGCCTGAGGCCGGCCGCGTCGGCGCGCGGCAGCACTATGCCGAACTCCTCGCCGCCGTAGCGCCCGACGAAGTCGGTCTCGTAGACGCCGGTCTTCAGCAGGTGCGCGACGCGCTTCAGGACGGCGTCGCCGAACTGGTGGCCGTAGTTGTCGTTGAGGCGCTTGAAATGGTCTATGTCGGCTATCATGAAGCCCATCGTAGTCTTGAAGGCGGCGGCGCGGCGCAGCTCCTCGCGCACCTTCTCGTCGAGGGCGCTGCGGCGCCACAGGCCGGTCAGGCCGTCGGTGAGCGACAGCCACTCCACCTGGCGGAAAAGTATCACGCGTTTGAGCGCGAAGGCTATCTCGGAGGCGAAACGCGCCGCGGCCGCGGCGTCGGCTTCCCCCCCGCGCACGGCAATGAGGCCGAGGGCCTGGCCGCCGGCCGTCACCGGCGCCACCAGCAGCCCCGCGCCCTGCACCGGCGCCGGCGGGAAACCGCCAGCGGCGGTCAGCAGCTGCGCCAGAGGCGGCAAGGCCGAGCCCCGCCCGCCGGAGGCGAACAGTTCCATCGCGGCCGGGTCGCCGGAGTTGCCGGCCATGTACAGCGCGGCCTCCTCGGACCCGAAATAATCAGAAAGGTATTTACCCAGCTGCTTGGCGGCGGCCGCGGGCTCCACGGTCTCCGAGAGCAGCTTCACCGAGGAATAGATGGCCAGCGTCTTCTTCTCGCCGGCGGCGTTCTGCGTGGCCTCGCTCTTCACGGCGGACAGTTCCTTCTCCAGTAAAGCGGCGCGGGCCAGCGAGGCCTCCAGCCTGGCGCGGTCCGGCGCGCGCCCGGCGCGGCCGTTGAGGGCCACCGAATGGACCAGCGCGGCCGCGGTCCAGGCGGCCAGCGCGGCGTAAGGCCCCGGGGCCCAGGGGCCGCGCAGCAGCATGGCCGAGGCGAAGGCGAACAGGCCCAGCCCTGCCGCGAGGCCGGCCCAGCGGTTGAACCTGCCCAGGAAATAGGACAGCAGCGGCGAGGCCGCGGCGGCGGTTAACCAGAGTTCCTGGCTATGCATAGACCACCTTGTTGCGGCCGCTCTCCTTGGCCTTGTAAAGGCGCTCGTCGGCCGCGCGCACCAGCTGGCTGGCGGTGGCGCCCTCGGCGGGGAATTCGGCCACGCCGAAGCTGGCCGTCACGCGCGACGGGCGCCCGTTGAAATTGAAGGCCCGCGCCTCGAGGGCCCGGCGCAGCTGCTCGGCCACGGCGGCGGCCTGCGCCTTGCCGGCGCCGGTCACCACCACGGCGAACTCCTCGCCGCCGTAGCGCGCGGCAAAGTCTATGTCGCGCACGCCGGAGGAGAGGGTTTCCGCCACGGCCTTCAGCACGGCGTCGCCGGCCTGGTGGCCGTAGTTGTCGTTGTAGGACTTGAAATGGTCTATGTCCGCCATGATCACGGCGAAAGGCACCTTGGAGCGGGCCGCGCGCAGGATCTCCTCCTCCACGCGGGTCTGGAAGGCGCGGTGCGTGTAGAGCCCGGTCAGGCCGTCCTTTATGGCCAGCTCCTTGACCTTCTCGTACAGGTAGATGTTCTCCATGCTGACGCCGGCCAGCGTGCAGGCGAGTTCCGCGCCGCGCAGGTCCTCGGCCTTGAAGCGGTCGGGCTCCGACGCCGAGGCGCGCACGAAGCCGACCAGCCGGCCGAACAGATGCAGCGGCAGCGCCATGAAGGAGCGCTCCTGGCCGCTGAACAGGCCGCGTATGAAGCGGCTGTCCGACTCGGAGTTCCGCACCAGGAGCGGGATCTTGCGCTCGGCCACCCAGTTGTCGGCGAAGTCGCGCGGGGCGCCGGTGCGCAGTTCCACGGCGGCGCCGGGGAAGTAATGCTTCAGCAGGGCCTCCAGGCGGGCCTTCACCTCGTCGGGAGTGGCGGCGGCGCCCATGTCGTGTATGGCCCCGGCCAGGGCGCCCTTGTCCCTTATGCGGGCCAGCGTGCTGTCGAGGTGCAGCCTGTAGCGGGCCAGTTCGTCCTCCAGGTCGCGCACGCGCTCGGCGGCGGCGGCCTCGTCGGCGGACAGCCTGTCGCGCGCGGCCTGCCGCGAGCTTTCGGCGCTGGAGAGCGCGTAGAAGAGCAGCCAGAGACCGAGGGCCTCGGCCAGCGCGCCGGCCATCAGCCCGGGTGAGGCGCCTTCCGGGGATACGTTGGGGAAAATGAAGCCGGCCGCGGTGGCGAGGAACAGGAAGATGTACTTTATCTCCCTCTCGCCGGACCAGGCGAACCAGATGAACAGCGCGCCGACGGAAGGGTAGAGCCAGAGGAAATGGGAAGGCCAGAGCCAAAAGGTCCAGCCCACGGCGCCGAGTATGGCTACCGGGACGGCAACCTTTACAGCTGGGCCGGGCCGAATCATATAGTTAGAATTTTACAATAAATGCGCCCTCAGCGGGCGAGGCAGGAATCCGGGAAGGACCCCAGCCAGCCGGCCAGGCCGCGCGACTCGGAGGAAGGGCGGCCCGGCAGGGCGGCGTAGCGCGCCAGTTCGGCGGCAAGGTCCTCTTTCTTCAGCTGCCCCGCGCAGAGGGCCAGCTTCACGGCGTCGAAGTCCCCGGGACGCAGGACGGCGAACTCCGGCGGCAGCGGCCGGCCGCGGCGCGCGAACAAGAGCGACCAGCGGTCCCAGTACAGCAGGGCCCAGTCCTTCTTCGGCATGAAAACAAGATAGGCCGGCCGGCGCAGCTCCACCGGGACGCCGCCGGGGCCGGGCTGGGTCAGCGCCACCGAGGCGCCGTCGCGGCGAAAAAGAGCCAGTTCAAACCCATTCTGTCCGGCGAAGGCGGCCCAGGAATTCTGGTCCTCCATGGCGGCCGAAACGCGCGGCAGGTACTTGTGGAAAAGGTAGCGCCCGTCGACGTATACGGGGTATTCCGGCGGCAGGGCCCAGCCCAGGTAGCCGCCCCAGTTCCAGGGGTTGTAGAGCCTGCGCCCGCCGAGCGCGGCCGCGTTGGCGCGCAGGTAATCGGCCGCGCCGGCGGCTTCCTCGCCTATGTTCACGCCGAAGGCCAGGTAGCGCGGCCATACCGCGGCGGCGAGGTAAAGCAGCGCGGCCGCCAGCAGGGCCCGCCCGGCGCGCGCGGTCCTTTCGGCGCCGTAAACGGCCGCGGCCGAGTCCAGCGAGAAGGCCAGCGCGGCCATGCAGAAGAACACCAGGTGGCGCGAATGGGAGAAGGCCCCGAAACCCAGCCAGCACAACGCCGCCAGATGGGCGGCCGGCGGGCGGCGGAGCCTCGCCCAGCGCCAGGCCATGAGCGCCGCGCAGGCGGCGGCCATGGCGAAGAAAGGCCAGTGCAGCGGGTTGGAAAGGCGCGGCGCCATCCACTCGGCCAGCCAGCGCGACAGCGACGCCGCGTCGGCTGAGTGCTCTATCAGAACGGAATATATTCGCCAGCCCCAGGGGTTTACCAATGCTCCGGCGGCCGCGGCGAAAGCGGCAAACAGCGGCGGCCACGTAGAAAGCGTCCCGCCGGAACGACGGTCCGCCGCGGCCCCTGCGGCGTAGGTGAGCAGCAGCAGTATGCCGTAGGCGAAGCCGGCGTGCAGGTTGGCCCAGACGGCGAAGAAAGCCGCCAGGCCGGCGAAGCCAGCGGCGCCCGACGGCCAGGCCCGCCCTGAGACGCGGCTTTTCTCCAGCCGCCACAGCAGCAGGGCGAAGAAGAGCACGCTGAAATTCTCCGGTCTTACGTCGGAATTGGGCAGCAGGGCCAGGCCCCACAGCGGCAGCGCCCACCAGCCGGCGGAGGCCAGGCCGTACAGGCGCAGCAGGCCGATGAAAGGCAGGAAGGAGGCGCCGAGCACGGCCAGTTTCAGGGCGAAGAGGCCGGCTTTGCCGGCCGCTGACCAGGCCGCGTAAAAGGCCAGCTGCGACAGCCACTCGAAATCGGTCCAGGGCGCGCCGCGCTCGGTCCAGGAAAGGAAGTCCGCCGAAGGCAGCGCGCGGTGGAGCGTCATCCAGCGCCCGGCCGAGAGGTGCCAGTATATGTCCGGGTTCAGCACCGGCATGGCTATGGCCAGCGCGGCTATGGCGAGGCCGGCGGCCGCGAGAGTTCTTCTTTTGATCCCTTCCTCCATCCGCTCAATCATATAAAAAACCGCGCCCCCCTTTTCAAAAGGCGTTTTTTCAGCAATACTATATCGCCATGAGAATTATAACTGCGACACTGGCCGCGCTGCTGTGCTGCGCGGTGCCGGCTGCGGCGGACACGGCCTACGACCAGCTCAAGAAAGGCGCGTCAGGCGCCGACATTTTCGACGGCGGCGCGCGCGCCGGCGCCCCGGCGGCTTCGCTGAAGGGCGGGACCACCGTCCAGGCGGCGGTGCCTGCCGCCGAGGTAAAGGACAAGGCCGAGAAAAAGGCTACGGCCGGAAAGGTAAAAAAAGCCGCTCCCTACGTCTATATAACGGTGGTCTCTCTGCTGGTCGGCCTGGCCATATTCGGCTTCGCCGCCCCCGCCCTGGCCTTCGCCGCCGCCGCCTCGCTCGCCGGCATCTTCATCTTCCAACTCTTCCGCTGATAAAAAAACCGGGGACAGTATACGCATTTCCTTATTGTGGAAATAGGTATACTGTCCCCAGTTAATTGGTGG